>ODAK010004104.1_pt1 | contig 14981 bp, 14 predicted proteins | sample 1539591 | NCBI WGS metagenome assembly ODAK01 (sample SAMEA3539303, study PRJEB22396) | soil metagenome | biome: tundra; feature: field; material: soil | place: USA | collected 2010-05 | depth 0.15 m | reverse complement strand
GCGGCCCGCAGCAGGGCGATCTCGGCTTGCGTCATACCCAGGGTGTCGGCCAGGATCGCTTCGGTATCAGAGCCCAGAGCGGGCGCCGCGGTGGGGGCTGTACCTCCGCCATCCGCGAGCTTGAACGGAGTGCCGACCAGGTCCTGCGTCGTGCCATCCGGGTTGCTGGCCTGGAGCCGCATCCCATTCGCCAGCACCTGCGGATGGGTCATCACCTGATCGACCGTCTGGATCGGCGCGCAGGCGACACCGCGGGCCTCGAACCGCGCCACCCAATACGCGACGGGGTGACGGCCGAACCGGTCCTCAAGCATTGGGATGAGCACATCGCGTTGCTCCACGCGCGCGACGTTGCCCTGGAAACGCGGGTCTTTGGCCAGCTCCGGCCAATCCAGCGCGTCGCAAAACCGGTTCCAGGCGGCGTCGTTGGGCGCTCCGGCCAGCATGAACCCGTCGTGACACCGGAACGCCTGATAGGGCACCAGATGGGCGCTGCCCGAGCCCTGTGGCTCCGGCAGCAGGCCCGCCTGCATCCAGCCCACCGCGTGATAGCCGAGCAACGCCACCGCGGTTTCCAGCAGCGAGCCGCGCACCCAGGTGCCTCGCCCGGTCTTCTCCCGGCCCAGAAGCGCGGTGACAATGCCACCGTAGAGCGACAGGCCGGTCGACATGTCGATGAACGAAACGCCGGTGCGGATCGGTGGGCCGTTGGGGATGCCGGTCGTCGACATCGCGCCGGAAAACGCCTGCACCATCAGATCGTAGCCGCGCTTCTCCGCGAGCGGGCCCAAAGCGCCATAGCCGGAAATCGTGCCGATGATCAGCCGCGGGTTCGCTTCGTGCAGCGCCTCATTGCTGATCCCCAGACGCGCGGCGGTGTCCGGCAGAAAGCTGTGCAGCAACACGTCGGCCTGGACCGCCAGGTGACGCAGAACGCCGCGCGCCGCCGCGGTCTTCAGGTTCAGCACCATCGCGCGTTTGCCGCGGTTGACGGACCCGAAATTGGCGCTCACGCCTTCGGGCGACAGCGGCGGCCAGCGGCGATTTTCATCGCCCTCGGGGCCCTCGACCTTGATCACCGTCGCGCCGAAATCCGCGAGGAGTTGCCCGCACCAGGGCCCGGCGAGGACGCGGCTGAGATCGACGACGCGAATGCCGTTGAGGATTTTTTGGTGCGGCTCAGGCATGGTTCGGTTTCCTCGGGGATTTCGCCGTAAGCTGTACCAATCCGGCGGGGTGGGCCAGCCGGATTTGCCTTGCCGCTCAGGCCAATCCGTATATGGTGCGCATGGAGGTCAATCATGGGTTTCGACCGAGCAGCGCCGCGGCGTCCGGTGAATATGACCCTGAACGAAGACCTTGTTCGCCGGGCACGCGGTCTTACACACAATTTGTCCGAGACCGTCGAACGCCTGCTGTCGGCATTCGTCGATAACGCCGAAGCCGGCGATGCCGACCGGCAGCGGCAAATTGATGACCACATCGCGGCAAGTGACGCCTTCATCGCGAAGCATGGCTCGATCGCCGATGAGTTCAATACGCTTTGATAACCGACCAACTGAGTGTTCATCAGAACCCTGGCCGAAACCGTCAGGTCGTCCCATTTGTCGTCGTGGTGCAGTCAAACCGATTTCGTGCTTCGGCTCGGCGCGTCATCGTCCCGCTTTTGTCAGCGGAGGAGTTCGGGCTGCCTGACAGCGACATCGGCCCTCAATTCGTGATCAATGGCCGTTGAGTCGTATTCGATCCGCGTCAGATTACCCATGTTCCACGGGAATCGCTCGGTCCCTCGGTTGGGTCACTCGTCAGCGAGGACACCCGTATCGTCAACGCCTTGGACGCCATGCTAAGCCGGGCGTGGCGCTGATGCGCCAGGCCGCCGGCGGGCTTTTTAGTGCCGAATCGTTCATGATCGGTAACTCCTGGTTTCCACCAGGCGCATCAGGGGGAACAGTGACATGGTGGATCCGGTGGACACCGCGACGGAGCAAATCGGCGAGGCGCAGGAGAAGCGCGGCGAAAGCGATCATTGGCCGCGGATCATGGCCGTGACCGTTTCATTCCTCGCCGCCGGTCTGGCCATCGTGGACCTGGGCGCGAAGTCTTCGCAGACCGAATACATCACCCACAACATCAGCACATCCGATACCTGGAACGCCTATCAGGCGAAAAACCTGCGGGCCAGTCTGTGGAACGCGGAGGCCTCCCTGCTGGAGAGCCTGGCGAACGCCGGCGATCCCGCGGTCCAGGAGCGGATCAAGAAGGCACACTCCGAAGAAGCCAGAATGCGCGACGAACCGGCGTCCGGGGATGGCATGAAGCAACTGCGGGAGAAAGCGAGAGCCCTGGAAGAAGAGCGTGAGAAAGCGTTCCATTCTTATCACGGCTACGAACACACCGCGAGCGTCCTGGAAATCTCGATCGTGCTCGCCTCGGTTTCCGTCGTTACCCGGGTCCGCGCACTGGGCATCGCGGCGGGCGCGATCGGTTTGTTGGCCTGCGGCTATGGGCTGGCGGTGTACGCGCACTTCGCCTGACGCGAGATGGCTTCCGCCATCTCGCGAGACAAACGGTCAGGTTACGGGCGCGGGTGTCGCGTTATAATCCGCGTCCGAAACGTGTTCGAACCACGCGGTACCCTCGCCCTTATCGGTTTGTTCCGACATCGCGAGATGCGCGAACAGCTTGTCCGGCGCCGCGCCGTGCCAGTGGCGCATGTTCGGCGGAATCATCACCGTGTCCCCCGCGCGGATTTCCTGCACCTGTTGGCCCGCGAACTGCACGCGGCCGGCGCCCGACAGGCAATACAGCGTCTGCCCAACCGGATGCGAATGCCAGGCGGTGCGTCCGCCAGGAGTAAACGACACCACGGAAGCGCGCATGCGCGACGGCGCCGTTCCCTGCACGATTTCATCCGAGAACACGACGCCGGTGAAATTCGTCGCCGGCTGCACCTTGGTCTGACGATTGGACGACCGGAGCACTGTCATTTGTTGTTTCCTTTCTTGGTTAGTAAGACTTCGGTTGGTCGAGCACGCGCTCGGCCAGATAACTCAGGATCAGTTCGCGACTGACCGGAGCGATGCGCGGGATCAGGCTTTCACGGAACAATCGTTCCACGTGGTATTCCTGCGCGTAGCCCATGCCGCCGAGGGTCATGACAGCCTGTTCAGCGGCATGATAGCCGGCCTCGGCGGCGAGGTATTTGGCGGCGTTCGCCTCCGCGCCGCATTCCTGGCCGGTGTCGTACAACCACGCCGCCTTGAGCGTCATCAGGTTGGCTGCTTCGAGTTCAGCCCAGTTGCGGGCGAGCGGATGCTGGATGGCCTGATTCTGGCCGATGGGGCGACCGAACACGATGCGTTCGCGGGCGTAACGGGATGCGCGAGCCAGAGCGGCGCGGCCGATGCCGATGGCTTCGGCGGCGACGAGGACTCGTTCCGGGTTCAAACCATGCAGGATGGCGCGGAACCCCTCGCCTTCTTCGCCGATGCGATCCTCCACCGGGATCGGCATGTTTTCGAAGAACACCATGTTGCTGTCGACGGCGTGGCGGCCCATCTTGTGGATCAGCCGCACCTCCGCATGGGCGCGGTCGAGGTCGGTATAGAACAAGGTCAGGCCTTGCGTTTTGCGTTTGACCTTGGCCATGGGCGTGGTGCGCGCGAGCAGCAGGATCTTGTTGGCGACCTGCGCGGTGGAGGTCCAGATCTTGGTGCCGTTGATGCGGTAATGGTCGCCGTGCAGTTCGGCGCGCGTGGTCATCGCGGTGGTGTTGAGGCCGGCGTTCGGTTCGGTCACGCCAAAGCACGCCTTGTCCTTCCCCGCGATCAGCGGCGGCAGCATGCGGGATTTTTGCGCGTCGGTGCCGTGCACGATCACCGGGTTGAGGCCGAAGATGTTGATGTGGATGGCGCTCGCCCCGCTCATCGCCGCACCGGATTCGGCGACGGCCTGCATCATGATCGCGGCTTCGGCGATGCCGAGGCCGGCGCCGCCGTACGCCTCGGGCATCGCGATGCCCAGCCAGTTGCCTTCGGCCATGGCGTTGAAGAAGGCGTGGGGGAAGACGGCGTCGCGGTCCCGCTCCAGCCAGTAGGTGTCGTCGAACCGGGCGCAAATCCGGAGGATCTGATCGCGGATCTGCTGTTGCGGCTCGGTCAGGGCGAAGTCCATGCGGCGGGGTCTTTCGGGAGCGGATCAGTGGGGAGAGTATAGCAACCCGGCGGTCCGGGCGGAAATCGGGTGACGACATACGAAAGCCTGGCGTATGATAGCGGCACTGATGGTGCCCTGATCATGTCGTCAAAAAACGCGACTCTCTATGACACGGACTTCTACGCCTGGGCCAATGAGCAGGCGGCGCTGTTGCGTGCCGGCCGGTTGTCCGAAGCCGATATCGAGAATATCGCGGAAGAGATCGAGAGCATGGGACGCAGTGAAAGACGCGAACTGGTCAGTCGTCTGACGGTGCTCTTGCTCCACCTGCTCAAGTGGCACTACCAGCCGACATTTCGCGGCAACAGTTGGCGATTGACCATCGAAGAGCAGCGCCTCCAGGTCAGCGATCATCTCAGCGATAATCCGAGCCTGAATTCGCAGTTGGACGATGCGATACGAAGCGCATACCGGCTCGGCCGGGTACAGGCGGCGCGTGAGACCGGCTTCGATCGCGACATGTTCCCCCCCAACTGCCCCTTCACCTTCGACGAAGCGATGAACCCGGACTTCTGGCCGGATTGACCGGCGTCAGGTTTGCCGCCCCTCGCCCGGCCGCGCTACAATCAAGCCCAGGAGGACCGAAAAGCCATGGATTTCCGCGCGGACGATGTCGAGTATCAGCGCCACGGCGACCAACCCCTGCTGGCGCGCCTGTATCAGCCGATTGGTCCCGGCCCGTTCCCGGCGGTGCTGGAGGTGCACGGCGGCGCCTGGACCGGCGGCGACCGGTTCAACAACGTCTCGATCGCCGAGGCGCTCGCCGCCGACGGTATCGTTGTCCTGTCGATCGATTTCCGCATGCCGCCTCAGGCGCGCTATCCGGACACCGTCGCCGACGTCAATCTCGGCATTCGCTGGCTGAAAACAAATTCGGAAAAATTTAACAGCCGCGCCGATCTGGTGGGCGGTCTTGGCACGTCCTCCGGCGGCCACCTGCTGCTGTTGAGTGCGCTCCGCCCTAACGACCCGCGCTATTCGAAGCTGCCATTGCCGGGTTCCACCTCGGACGCGTCGTTGCGGTTCGCTATCGGCTGCTGGCCGGTCGCCGACCCCTTGCAGCGTTATCAGGTAAAGAAGGCAGCGGGACAGGAACGCTTCGTCATCGCGCACGACAAATTCTGGCCCTCGGAAGCCGACATGGAGGAAGGCAATCCGACGCTGATCCTGACCCGCGGCGAGTCGGTCGCGAAGCCGCCGGTGCTGATCATGCAAGGTACCGCCGACGACAATCTCACCCCGGACATGGCCGACAATTTCGCCGCCGCGTACACCAAGGCCGGCGGCACGATCACCAAGGAAATCTTCCCCGGCCAGCCGCACGCGTTCATTCCCGGCTCACCCACCGCACCGGACTCGCTGCGTGCGCTGGAGATGATCAAGGCCTTCGTCCACAGGCACGCCGGCTGAAAAGTGTACAGCCAGGCCCTCAACACCGCGTCCGCCCCGGCCGACACGTCGGAGGCGGCAACGTGGTTTCAGGCCCGTATCGATGCCGAAACACGGATCGAACCCAACGATGCGATGCCGGAAGCATATCGCCGCACACTGATCCGGCAGATCAGTCAGCACGCCCACTCGGAAATCGTTGGCATGCTGCCGGAGGGCAACTGGATCACCCGCGCGCCGTCGCTGCGCCGCAAGGTCGCGCTGCTCGCCAAAGTGCGGGATGAGGGCGGCCACGGGCTGTATCTTTACGCGGCGGCGGAAACCCTCGGCGTGTCGCGGGAGGAGTTGATCGACCAACTGCTGACCGGCCGCGCCAAATACTCCTCCATCCTCAATTACCCCACTCTCTCCTGGGCCGACATCGGCACCATCGGCTGGCTGGTCGACGGCGCGGCGATCATGAACCAGATCCCGCTGTGCCGGTGCTCCTACGGTCCTTACGCGCGGGCGATGATCCGGATTTGCAAGGAGGAATCATTCCACCAGCGGCAGGGTTATGAGATCATGCTGACCCTGTGCCGAGGCACCGCCGAGCAAAAAGCCATGACGCACTGAACCGCTGGTGGTGGCCGTGCCTGATGATGTTCGGACCGCCGGATACGCAGTCACAGCACTCCGATAGTTCGATGCGGTGGAAGATCAAGCGGTTCACCAACGACTCGCCGCGGCGGAAATTCGTCGACGCGACGGTGCCGCAAGGCCTGCATCTGGGTCTGACCTTCCCCGATCCGGACCTGCGTTTGGAAGACGGGCATTGGGTGTTTGGCGAGATCGACTGGGACGAGTTCCGCCGCGTCCTGGCCGGCGACGGTGCTTGCAACCGCGAACGGCTCGCGGGCCGCCGCGAAGCACATGACGATGGCGCCTGGGTTCGCGACGCCGCCGCCGTCTGGGCTACCAAACAAACCGCTGGCAAGAAAGCCGCGTGATGGCGGACCCCGCGACCCGGCTGTGGGAAGTGTTCATCCGCGCGCGGAATGGACTCGCGCACCGGCACGCCGGGTCGGTGCACGCGGCGGCGGTACGTGATATCGGTGTGGAAAACGTCAGAGTGCGGCTGGTGCTGACACCGGCCTGGACCACCGACTGGCTGACCGGCGCGGCCCGCGCGAAGTTGCTGGATCTGGGCATCGTACCACCCGAACCCGGCCAGGGAACCGCGGCGTTGTTCGCGCGATCGAATGTGGCGTGTCCGCGCTGCCATTCGACGAACACGGAGCGGATCAGCGCGTTCGGCTCGACCGCCTGCAAGGCGCTGCACCGGTGCCTGAACTGCCGCGAGCCGTTCGAAGCATTCAAGTGCCATTAAAGTACGGTCCGATCAGCTTGCGACGTCCATCGCGCCAGGTCTTCCATTTTCTGATCATCGCACCGGCCGATTTACGCGCTTCGCGGTCCTTCACACTTTGCTTAGAGCATGATTGCTTCAAGTTGAAGCGATCATGTTCTGGCGCACTTATGTCTGAGAGCGTGATTCACGCTTTCTGACCAACCAGCCTCAAGCGATCACGCTCTGAACCTCAGTGCGACATGAACCGCGGCCGTTTACCGTCTCCGCGAACCGAAAAATACAAATTACGCAAAGGCCTTGGGTCAGTGTCCGATCTCATTGAGCCGCGGACGTGCCTCCACCCACCACGAATATGTTTCAGGCTGAACGGAAAACGCTGTTATATCCAGGATCGTCGCGGCGCGGTTCGCCGAGCCACCCGGAGCCTGACTCGATCGTCACATTCACTGATCCAGTGACCATCGGTAGTCGCCCGGCGGAATCGGCCAGGCTCAACGTAACGCGTGGTTTTGAACCAAAACGCAAGCAAGTATTACCACAGCGACACAGAGGGAAGTTTAAAATATTCCTTGATCATTTGTTTCTCTGTGTCGCTGTGGTAATACTTGCTTGCCATGACCCAAATTCGTACGTATTGTTATGGAAACCATATATGCCGCGGAGGCTGACAGTCAGTGCATCCCCCAGCTCAAGACCTGGCCAGCGCCTCAGTCATTCCAAAAACGCACGTAACCGCGCGGCCAGCGCGGCTTCGTCCTTCACCTCGCATTCCCACAACACCAGGACGGACCACCCCGCGTCACGCAACGTGGCCAGGTTTCGTTCGTCCCGCGCCACATTCCGCGCCAGCTTCGCCGCCCACCAATCCGCCCGGACCTTTGGCAGCACCGCGTTACGGCACGCCGGATCGGGATGGCGATGCCAGAAACAACCGCGCACTTCGATGATCTTCCGCCGTCCAGAAAGCACGATATCCGGCGTCCCCGGCAAGTCGCGCCGATGCAGCCGGAACCGGTACCCCATCCGAAACAACAACCTTCGCACGCACAATTCCGGCGCCGTCCCCGGCAAGTCGCGTCGAGGCAGCCGGAACCGGTCCCCCATCTGAAACAACGCCCGCCGCACGCGCCGTTCCGGTGTCGTATGCTTCCCCGCCACGGCCGCGAGGTTCCGCCGCCTCGCCTCCGGAACATCATCAAAACTGGGCCTGGCGAGAGACATCAATCCCCGGCTTCAAACTTCCGCGACCACCGCCTCGGCGATACTGTTGTCCACCGCCACCGAAAACGGCGTGCCAGGATTGACGAACCCGCCCGAAACGAGGCTCGACAACAGCCGGTCATAACCCGCCCGAGACACGACCGGATGGTTCCCCCAGATGCCCAGAGCCTTGTACCGCGCACATGCTGCCTCCAGGATCGCCGGCGTGCTGTCGGGGAAGTACGCCCGCACCGCCTCGGCGATCGCAGCACAGGATCGCCGGCGTGCTGTCGGGGAAGTACGCCCGCACCGCCTCGGCGATCGCGGCGCCCGAGGCACCCGCGACCCATCGTTGCGTTTTGTAAATCGCCCGCACCATCCGGAGCAGCTCGTCCCGCCGTTGCGTCAGCGTCGCGCGGCGGGCGTAAAACGTCGTGTAGCTGGTCGGTCCCCGGCTCGCCTGCGCGTACCAGACGTGGCATCCGTGCTCGGCCAGCAACATCGAAACGAACGGTTCGAACAATTGCACCACATCGACCGAGCCGGCCAGCAACGCGGCGCAATTCTCCGCCATCGTCCCATTGGCGACCCGGTCGATCGTTCCGGGTGCCACACCGGCGCGGCGGAGGTCCTCCCGCAGGCACATCCACGGCGTCGGCACCTCGCTGACCGACGCCAGCCGCGCACCGGCGAGATCGCGCACCGAAAAATCCGGTCGCGCCTGACGCCCGACCAGCAGGAATGGATCGCGCGTCACCACTTCGGCGAAGCTGACGAGGTCGCAGTCCGGATCCTGGTGGTAGCTTTGCATGACCCGCATCGGCCCGCCCCAATTGACGTCGACCGCACCCGACATGATCGCGGTCGCCGCCTTGCCGGGTTCGGGTGCGCTGACGAAACGCACCTCCACGCCCTCACCGGCGTAGGCGTCATGCGCGAGCGCCACGTAAAACGGCGCGTAGAACAGCCCGCGTAACGATTCCTGTAAGGTAATGGCCATTCGTACGCGCTCCCCCATGCCAGGCTTCCGCGATAGCACGAAACCCTATTCCCGTTCGAACGCCTGATCGGGGATTTCCACCGTGGCGACGGCGGCATCGGGCGGAATCGTCAGCCGCGGCGCCTTGTCGATCGAGACAAGCCCGGAAAGACGCTGCGCCCGCATGCCGGCGGCGAAACCGCGGCAGGCACGGCTCCAGACCTCGCCGGTAGCGAATTCGACCTCGACCGGCTGGTCTGGCAGCCCGTCCATCGTCGTCTCGCCTCCCGGGTCCACGAACACGCTGGCGAGCACCGCGCCGGCGGCGGAACGAATTTTAACCACCGCCAGTTGGCCGGACCGGTTCTCGATCGCCAACCGGGCGGAGCCCTTAACGGCGTGGCTCAGCACCTCCCCGTTCGCGGGCGTCGGACCGGCGTTGTAGGTGCACCAGGCGCGCGCCGCCGCCGCCGCGTCGCCGGGCGTCAGCCGGACCGCATCGACATAACCGTTGGCGGTGTCGGTGACCATGATCTCCACCATCCCGCTCGGTTTGAGCAGCCGCAGCGCCTGCACGGCGCTGAACGCCGGCAATTGACCCCACGGCACCAGGAGATGCTGGGCTTCGTCCACCCGCCACAGCATGGCCGCGCTGGCGGTCGGCACGATGTAAAAATTCGGTGTCCCCGCCAGCCGAACCGGCGCCGGCCCGTACGGCGATCGCCCAGGTTCGTTCGGCGCCAACGGCGGCACGGCCGGCGCGATGGCGAGGATCGCCGCACGCTTTTCCTGGGGCTGGGACGAGGTCAGATGCAGCCCAACCTCGACAATGCCGATCAGCAGCACGACCGCCATCCCAACCCAGACGGCGGTGGGCAGATCGCGCAATCGCGGATGGCGGGTACGCGGGGCCGCCATTTCGCGATATGGCGTCGGGTCGATCTCGCCGGTCTCCGGTTGCCGCGGCGCCGCCTGACGCGCCGACCGGTCGTAGGCGGCCCGCGTCAGGGTGTGGCTCAGCACGTCGTACGCCTGCTTCAGTTCCATGAAAGCGGCGGCATCCCCCGTCACCGGCACATCCGGGTGAACGAGGCGCGCTTCGCGGCGCCACGCGGCGGTAATCGCTTCCGGTCCCGACCACGGCTCGACCCCAAGACGGGCATAATAGCCTTCAGGGTCCAGCGGCGTCCGCATGGAGGCCCTGGCGGGAGAGGCCCATCGGGAAGAGGCCCATTCGGGCATGCGCGGCGGAGGCATCGTGGCGGCAGGGTCCGTTCGCCGTATCGGTTCGGTCGATCAGGTACGCCATTTCGCACCGCCGCGCCACAATTTCAAACGGCCCACGAATGACCACTCGTCCGGATTAACCGCCTGTTCATCTTTTCGTGGTGCGATGCGCGCCAGATAGTTCCTTGCTCGGTGATCCCGTCCGTTGGTCAGAGATATCGTATGAATCAGCCGCTCCTCGCGGACAAACGCCTGCTGGTCGTCGACGATGAGCGGGTGCAGCGGATGCTGGTCACGCGCACGGTGGCGCCCATGGGCTACACGGTCGACGACGCCGCCAACCTGGCGGAGGCGGCGGCGCACCTGATGCAACACAGCTACGACGCCGTCGTGCTTGACCTGTCTCTGGGCGAAACCGAGGGCATCAGCCTGTTGCGGGCACTGCGCGAGGGCAAAGGCGATCCGATCCTGATCTTCCTCTCCCGGCTTGATGAACGCGTCATCACCGCGAGCCTGCGGTTGGCGTCAGGCATGGGCCTGCGCGTGGCCGGCATGTTGCGAAAGCCCGCATCACCGGTCGCGTTGCGGGCATTGCTGCGGGATGCGCCGGCGCGGCAGACCAAGGCAGCCGGGCCCGACGAATGCCCGCCAAGCGTCGCCGAACTGACGGACGCCCTTCGGCACGGGATGATCGTGCCGCACTTTCAACCCCAGGTATCGTTGCGCGACGGACGCGTGGTGGGGGTCGAGGCGCTCGCCCGCTGGCCCCGCCAACTGGCGGATGGCCGAATGGGGGCTGGGTTCCCGCCCGAGGTATTCGTGCCGATCGCTGAACAATCCAACCTGATCATACCGCTGACGTTCCAGATCATGCGCGCCTCGCTGGAGGCCTGCGGCCGCTGGCGCGTCAGGCACCCGGATTGCCGCGTCTCGGTCAACCTCTCTCCGCTGGTGCTGGCCGACCCGGGTTTGCCGGATGAGATCGAACGCATGCTGCTGGAAACCGGCGTCGGGCCTGGCGCCCTGATCGCCGAGATCACCGAAAGCACCGTGATCGGCAACCCGTTGCTCGCGGCCGAGGTCCTGACCCGGTTGCGGATCAAGGGCATCGAAATTTCGATGGACGATTTCGGCACCGGGCATTCGTCTTTACTGACCCTGCTCCGTTTGCCGTTCACCGAACTCAAGATCGACCGTTCTTTCATTTCGCTGTGCGAGTCCGACTCGGAGGCCTGGAAGATCGTGCGCGCGACCACCTCGATGGCCCGCGAACTGGGCCTTCGCGTCGTCGCCGAAGGGATCGAAACCGAATCGGTGGCGAACCTGTTGCGACAGATTGGCTGCGAGGTCGGCCAGGGCTGGCATTTCGCCCGCGCGAAGGTCGAGGCCGACCTGATCCCCTGGCTGTCGGAGTTCTCGCCCCCGCTGTCCGAATTCGCGCCCTCGTCGCCTGGATTGCCGCCCCCGCTGCCTGGGGTCCCACGCCCGCTGCCTGGATCGCCACCGGTGCGCGCTTGAAACGGCGAGCCCCGATCTTCGCCCCGTTCTTCGCCCCGTTCTTCGCATCGGTGATCGGCCAGTCCTGGTTGCTGCTGTGCGCGTTGGCCGTGATCTGGGGCGTCATCTGGTTCCACCTGGATACGGAATACCGGCACACGATCCGGGAAGCCATGGAACGATCCGCCTCGGTCGCGGAAACGCTTGAGGAAAATGTCCGCCGCTCGGTCGCGATCCTGGATTCCGCGTTGACCAATTCTCGCGTGCTTTATCTGCATGACAAGGACCATTTCAAAGTCGGTCCCTGGATGCGCGACAAACCGGTGCTCATGAAGATCGCCGTGCAAATCAGCATCACCGACGCGACCGGGACCGTCGTGACAGCGTCGGGCGACAACGGGCCGCCGCCGGTCAACATCGCCGACCGGCCGCATTTCCTGGTTCAGGCGGCAGCGACCGAAGACCGGCTGTTCATCAGCGTTCCGGTGATCGGCCGCTCGTCCGGCCGGCTATCGGTCCAGTTCACCCGGCGCATCGTCAACCCGGACGGCACCTTCGCGGGTGTCGTGGTCGGATCATTCGATCCATTCGTCATCAACGAGTTTCAGAATGGGGTTCGGCCGAACGGTGGCTTCACGATGCTGATCGGCGGCGATGGCATCATCCGCGCCGCGCAACCTGAAACAGCATTGATTGGCGGAACGTTTCCGGACTCGGCGATCCTGAAGAAGATCAACGAAACCGGCGATGAACCGTTGGCGGGCGGTACCGAAACCGTGATGGACGATGTCGCGATCGTCAGTTATCGAAAAGTCGCCTTCACGCCGCTGTTCGTCGCCGCCGGCTTCCCCGCCAGTACCGTCTTCGCGCTCCATGGCGACGAACGCCGGATTACCTTGCTGGCGGGCGCGGTGCTGTCGCTCGCCGTCCTGTTCGTGGGCGTGATCACGATCCGTCACCGCCGCCGGCTGACGCGATTTCATCGCGCCCTGATGCTCACGTTGGACAACATCAGCCAGGGCATCATGATGATCGATCAGCGGCGGCGCATGCCCGTCGTGAACCGCCGGGTCGTGGAAATTCTGGGCCTTCCCGAGGGACTCGCCGTTCCTGGCGGCGATTTCAACGCGCTCGTGGCATGGCAGCTGCGGAACGGGGAGTTTCGCTCCGACGATCCCGAAGATCGGCGAATCACGGCCATGATCAACGCCGGAGGCATCGACGCGAAGGTCGGGCTTTACGAGCGTACCCGCGCCGATGGCACCGTGCTGGAAGTCAGAACCAACGTATTGCCCGATGGCAGCGCGGTCCGCACCTTCACCGACGTCACCGAGCGCAAGCGGATCGAACACGAAATGGCGGAAGCGCGCGACGCCGCGCGGGCCGGGGAGCGTGCGCGCACCGAGTTCCTCGCGGTGATGAGCCACGAGATCAGGACACCGATGAATGGCATCATCGGCGCCGCCGGCCTGCTGCGTGATATGCGTCTGACCGCGGAGCAACAGGAATATGTCCGCGTCATCCATGAGTGCGGCGATCAGTTGTCGTCACTGATCCAAAACATTCTGGATTTTACCCGGTTGGACGGGGAACGCCTGGAACTGGAGGAAATGGCTTTCGACCCGCGTGCCCTGATCCGGGACACGATCGCCGCTCTGAGCGGGCAGGCGCGGGCCAAAGGCCTCACCCTCGTGGCGGCGATCGGCGAAATGCCGGTCACGGTCAGTGGCGATGCGGCACGGCTGCGGCAGATTCTGGAGAATTTGATCAACAACGGGATCAAGTTCACCGATACCGGTGGCGTCACGGTCGACGCCCGGATGATCGCCGCCGATGCGCGGACGGTCACGCTCGCCATCGCGGTCATCGACAGCGGCGTCGGGATCGATCCGGACAGCAAGCAGAGGTTGTCCGTCGCGTTCACGCAGGCGGACAGTTCAATGTCGCGCCGCTTCGGGGGGGCTGGCCTCGGGCTGGCCATCTGCAAGCATCTGGTTGCCCTCATGGGCGGCACGATCGACGTCGACAGCGTGCCAGGCGAGGGATGTACGTTCCGGTTCAGCATTCACCTGCGGCGCGCGCCAGGAGGGTCGCCAGAGGGGTCGCCAGGGGGGTCAGCGGTGGAGCCCCCGACGGAGCCATTCACGGAGCCGTCCACGGAGCCATCTGGTCCCGGCGCGCCAAAGCCGGTGCGACACCTGAAAGTCCTGCTCGCCGAGGACAACGCGACCAATCGCCACGTCGCCACCCGCATGCTGACCCGGATGGGGCATACGGTCGACGCCGTGGAAGATGGTGCTCAGGCGATCAGCGCCGCGGCGGAAGGTGACTACGACGTCATCCTGATGGACATGATGATGCCCGAAGTGGACGGGCTCGCCGCGACCCGGGCGATCCGCGCCGGTACGCCGCCGCGCCGCGACACCGTGATCGTCGGCCTGACCGCCAACGCTCTCCCCTCGGACCGGGCCGCGTGCGCGGCGGCGGGCATGAACAATTTCGTTAGCAAACCGGTCACGCTGGAGAGATTGCGCGCGGTGCTGGAGCAAATCGCTTCGCATAACGCCGCGGTACCGGACAGGCACGAGGCTCCCGCTGCCGTGGCACTCGATGCGGCGTTCCTGCACCAACTCGGCAAGGAGATCGGCGCGGACGGCGTCGTCGAGATGGTCGGGATATTCGTGGAGGATGCGCCCGCCCATATGGCGGCGATCCGGCGAGGCATGGCCGACGGCGCCATCCAAACGGTGCGGCGCGCGGCCCATGCTCTGGCCGGCGCCGCCAGCAACGTCGGGCTGACGCAGTTGACCGAAGCCGCCCGCGCCCTGCAACACGCGAGCGAGCGGGCGGGTGGCCCCGACGCCGATGCCATCGAAGCCGTCGCCGCCGCGCTCCACCACGCCGTGCCGCTCGCCAACGCCTGGGTCGAAGCCCATGCGGCACTGACCGCGGAGGAAATCGGCCACTGACGCAAGCGCGTTCGCGGCCTTGATGCGAGGTCGCCGTTCGCCGCGGGCTGCGTGACGCCGCGAACCGCGCCACGAGCACGAACGCCGAACGGCCGCCGCGCCACCTGACACCAGACGGCGGTTTTGGTCGTGATGCCCCCGTATCGTCATC
>ODAK010004103.1_pt1 | contig 14983 bp, 14 predicted proteins | sample 1539591 | NCBI WGS metagenome assembly ODAK01 (sample SAMEA3539303, study PRJEB22396) | soil metagenome | biome: tundra; feature: field; material: soil | place: USA | collected 2010-05 | depth 0.15 m | reverse complement strand
GCGATCGCGGGCCGGCGGCCGATCAGCTGGGCGCTGATCACCTCGAGCAGCTGGCGCTTGTCGATCGGGCAACCGTGCAGCTCGAAGTCGACGGGAACGTGAGCGGAGATCGGCGTCGAGGTAGCGAGCGTCGAGATGTAGTCCGGCCGCGCATAGACCAGCGCGACGAAGTCCTCGACGTCGGCGAAGTTGCGCAGCGCCTGAATTCCGCCGGCGGTCGCGCAGGCACCGATCGTGACCAGGCGGCGCGAGCTGCTGCGGACGCGCAGGATCCGCTCGCGGTCATCCGCCGTGGTGATCGAGCCCTCGACGAGGGAAAGGTCATAGGGCCCGCGTACGGTCGCGCTGCTGGCCTCAGGGAAGTAGGCGATCTCGACTTCTCCCGCGAGCGCGAGCAGCTCGTCCTCGCAGTCGAGCAGCGACAGCTGGCAGCCGTCGCATGAGGCGAACTTCCAGACGGCGAGCTTGGGCTTGCGGCGGGTCGTGACGCTCATAGCTCGCGCACCTCGAGCAGCGGTGCCAGCTGGTCGTAGCGATAGACCGGTCCGTCGCGGCACACCAGCGTCGGCCCGAGCTGGCAGTGGCCGCAGTGGCCGACCGCGCACTGCATGTTGCGCTCCATCGAGAGGTGGATGCGCTCCGGCGCGACGCCCCGTTGCAACAGCGCCGCAACCGTGAAGCGCATCATCACCTCCGGGCCGCAGACGAGCGCGACGGCGGATCCGGGATCGAAGCGCGCCGTCGAGATGAGCTTGGGCACGACGCCGACCCGGCCCGCCCAGCCATGCTGCGCGGCGTCCACGGTCACGTCGAGGCCGAGCTTCCCGCGGCGGCGCAACTGGTCGAGCTCGCGACGAAAGAGCAGGTCGCCGGGCGTGCGGCCCCCGTAGAGCAGGGTCACCTCGCCGTAGGCGGCGCGAGTGCGCTCCAGGCATTGGACGGCGGTGCGCAGGGGCGCGAGACCGACACCGCCGGCGACCACGACGACGTCGCCGCCGGTCGCCTCGGCGAGTGGCCAGGTCGTGCCGAACGGTCCGCGCACGCCGAGCACCGCTCCGGCCTTCGCGGCGCAGATCGCGCCGCTCACCGCCCCGACCGCGCGAACGGTGTGCGTGAGCAGGCCGTCGGTGGCGCCCGAGACGGAGACCGGGATCTCGCCGACGCCGAACGCGTAGAGCATCGTGAATTGGCCGGGGAGCGGCTCGATCCCGTCGCCGCCGAGCGGTTCGAGGGTCAGCGTCCAGGTGTCGGAGGTCTCCCGGCGCCGGCGGCGCACGCGAAAGGGCCGCGGCACCATCGCGCCGGCCGGCGGCGAATCCGGCTCAGCGCTCGCCGTCATGGCCGTAGACGTCGAGGAGTCGCAGCCGTGTCCACTGCAGGCGCTCGATCAGCGTCTGCGCGAAGCGCGAGACCAGTTCGTAGCCGAGCGTCGGATCGGCGGCGCATTTGCCGCGCAGGCATTTGCCGTCGAACGCGGTCGCGCGCACGGCCGTCAGCGCACTCGCGTCGAAGTGCCAGCGGTAGGGCGGAAACAGCCACGACCAGCCGAGCACGTCGCCGGCCTCGATCGTCTCGATCATGACCGCGCCGCGGGCCGGGACATAGGTCTCGAGCGCGACGCTGCCCTGTCGCAGCAGATAGAAGGCGTCGGCGTGCTCGCCCTCGCGGAAGATCGTCGTGCCGGGATCGAACTGCACGTTGGAGGCGCAGCCGGACACGAGCTCGATCGTCTCCGCGCGCAGGCCGTCGAAGAACCGTGCCTCGCCCAGCAGTTGAGAGACGGTCTTCACCCCGTGGCCCCGTCGCTCTCGCGGATCGCGGCAAGCTCCTCGGTGACGTCGATGCCGACCGGGCACCACGCGATGCAGCGTCCACAGCCGACGCACCCGGAGCTGTCGAACTGGTCGTGCCAGGTGCCGAACTTGTGCGTCAGCCACTGCCGGTAGCGCGAGCGCCCCGACGGGCGCACGCTGCCGCCGTGCAGGAAGGAGTGGTCGACCGCGAAGCACGACTCCCAGATCCGCACCCGCTCGACCTCGGTGCCGGTGAGATCGCTGACGTCCTCCACGTTCGTGCAGAAGCAGGTCGGGCAGACCATCGTGCAGTTGCCGCACGTCAGACAACGTTGCGCGACCTGCTCCCAGCGCGGGTGCTCGAGGTTGCGTGCGAGCAGGTCCCGCAGATCGCCGGCCTCGACCGTGCGGGTCATGCGCCCGGCGGCAGCGTCGACGGCGGCCTCCGCTGCAGCCACGTCGCCGCTCGCCGCGGGGCGCCGCGGCAACGCGCGCAGCAGCTCGGCGCCGCGCTCGGATCCTGCCCTGGCGAGAAATCGATGCTCGCCGTCGAGGATCTCGCTCAGAGCGAGATCGTGGCCGCCGGCGATCCCGGGTCCGCCGCCCATCGACACGCAGAAGCAGGTGTCGGCCGGCTCGAAGCAGTCCACCGCCACGACGAACGCGCCGTCACGCCGCGCGGCGTAGTCCGCGTCGACGTGGCGCCCGCCGAGCAGCACGCGGTCCTGGATCGCGATCGCGCTGATCTCGCAGCCCCGGACCCCGACAAACGCCAGCGGCGCGATCTCGGCCTGCTCGTCGTCGATCTCGAAGCCGTCGCCGTCGCGCCGCGCTCGCCAGATGCGCAGGCGCGCGGGTAGCAGAAACCGCTTCCAGGAGTGTGGCCCGACCACGTAGCCGAAGCGTGCCGCGTCCTCACGCCGTTCGACGCGGTAATGCCCCGGCTGCTGCACGTCGGTCCAGCCGATCGGCAGATCCGCCGCCGAGCTCAGATCGTCGTAGATGATCGCGCCGTCACGCAGCGTCGGGCCGAGTACGCGGTAGCCGCGAGCGCGCAGCGCCGACACGAGCACCTCGAGTGCGTCGGGTTCAAGCACGGCTGTCTCGATCTCGGTCAGCGGCACCTCTCTCGCAGCTTCGCCGAGACTAGCGCCTCGCGGCATCGGTGCGCAACGCGCGGCGGACTGCGGGAAAACCGCAGCCGCGGTGGGCCGGGGCGCGTTCGGTGTGTGTGGGCGCGGCGTCCCATCGGTCGAGCGGAGGGCGCGATCTGTCGATGACGTAGACGTGTGGCAGCACGCGCCAGGCACGTCGAGGTTCACGATCGGCTCGCACGCTCCGCGCGCGACGCAGGCCGGTGGTCGCGGGAGCGGTTCGGACGGGCGGGCCGGCCGATGACGATCCGCGTGCTGCTGGGCGCTCTCTGCGCGACGCTGCTCCTCGCGGCTTCCACGGCCAACGCCGACCCGCTCCCGGTGGACGTGACGGGTGTTCCGCTCGTCCAGCGCGATCTCGCGCTCGCCGTCCGCTATTGGGCGGTCGAGGACCCGGGGCTTACCGCGCCATGCTCGCCGGAGCAGGTGGTCGTGGCGCCGATGGCGCCCGCGACGGGCAATGACGGCGTGACGCTTCCCGCCGCGACGGTCTGGGCCGAAACAGACCTGTCGTCGTGCGTGATCGACATCTCTCGCTCGATGTGGGGCGCAATGCTCGCCGGCGACCGACCGGATCGGCGTGCCGCGTGCGCGATGTTCGCGCACGAGTATGGGCACACGCTGGGCCTGGCCGACACCGCGTCGGTCCCGATGCTGAACATGGACTCAAGCCGCCAGGATGATCCGTTGTGTGCGCGGGCTTTCGGCGGCTGGCGCAGGACGCCGGTGCGGGATCGGATCTGGCTTGCGATCAACAACCTGGCGAAGCTGCCGCTGAGCTGGGTCCAGCTCGAGGACTAGGGGAGAAGCCTCTCCGTCGGCTCGAGGAGCCGACGGACGCGGCCGGTGTGATCGGGCGTCAGGCCCCGTCCGACTCGGTCGCGATCTCGTCGAAGATCGCACGGGCACAGTCGAGGACCGCCGCCGCGGTTTCCAGCTCCCGCTCGCTGAACTGGGCCAGCGCGCGCGCCCACAGCGCCTCGTAGCGGGCACGGCGGGCCGCGACGAGCTCGCTCCCGCGCGCCGTCAGCGAGACGAGCACCATGCGCCGGTCGCGCTCGCTGCGCGAGCGCTCGACGAAGCCGCCCGCCACGAGGCTGTCGAGCATCTGGGTCGCGGTCGCCGGTGCGACATCGGCCAGGCCGGCGAGTTCGCTCGCTGACAGCTCACCGCGGTCGGCGAGGCCGAACAGCAGGCAGTACTGCGCGTAGCTCAGCTCCTCCGGGCGGTGCGTGTCGCGTCCGCGCAGTCGCCGCACGGCCGCCATTGCGCCCTTGAACGTCAACGCGAACCTCGTCACCGCGGCGCGATGCTCGCTGGCCGCGAGGCCGTCCTGCGCGAGGTGCGCCGTGTCGCGCGCGATGGTGGCGCTCACACCGCCACCTCGGCCAGCGGGGGCTCGGCGGGAAGCGAGCCGCCCGGCGGTGCGGCACGACGGGAGCGCCGGGCCGAGCGCTCGGCGCGCATCAGCGCCACGCAGGGCGCGAGCGCAGCCGCCGAGATGCCCAGCGACCACCAGAACGCCGAGCCGAACGCGCCGGCGGAAGCAGCGGCGCTCGGCGCATGGCCGGCTGCGAGGATCGCGCGCTCGAGCACGACGGCGAGCACCGCGGTGCCGATCGATCCGCCGACCCGCATCAGGACGTTCAGCTGCGGCGCCGCGTCGGGCAGCTCATGCCGCTCGAGCGCGGCGAACGCCGCGACGAACGCGGGCATGAAGGCGAAGCCGATGCCGATGCCGCGCACGAGCATCACCGCGCTCAACCAGACGATCGAGGTGTGCGCGCCGATCAGTCCGAGCGGGACGCCGGCGATCACGGTCAGCGCAACGCCGCCGAACGCGAGCGCCCCGCCGCCGAGCCGATCGACGAGACGCCCGACGAACGGCATCACCAACGCCATGCCGATCCCCTGCGGTCCGAGCAGCAGTCCCGTGTCGATGACGCTCTCATGGCGCAGCTGCTGGTAGTAGAGGGGAAGCAGGATCAGCGCCCCGAACAGCGCTGCGCCGAGGAAGAACATCACGAGCGAGGCTGACGCGTAGGTGCTGCGGCGATACAGCCGCAGATCCAGCAGCGGCGCGTCGGCGTGCCAGGCATGCCACACGAACACGGCGATCAGCACGACCCCGGCAATCAGCGGAGCGACCACCTTCGCCGAGGAGAACCCGCCGGTCACGCCGATCTCTGCCAGCCCGTAGGTCAGGAGCGGCATCCCGGTCGCCATCAGGACGAGGCCGCGCACGTCGAGCCGCGGCGGATGTTCCTGGCGCCCGGCGGCGGGCAGGATTCGCAGCGCGAGCACGATCGCGAGGATCCCGATCGGCACGTTCACGTAGAAGATCCAGCGCCAGCTCGCGCCTTCGAGAATCAGTCCGCCGATCGTCGGACCGAGGATCGGCCCGAGCATCGTCGGCACGCCGGTGACGCTCATCACGCGGCCCATCCGCTGCGGCCCGGCCGTGTCGGCGAGGATCAGCTGCCCGACCGGCATGATCATGCCGCCGCCGACGCCCTGCAGCACGCGAAAGACGATCAGCCCGCTGGTCGATGCCGCGATGCCGCACAACGCCGAGCCGACCGTGAACAGCAGCAGCGAGGCCAGGTAGACGTTCTTCGCGCCGAACCGTCGCGACGCCCAGCCGGTCAGCGGGATGACCGTGGCGAGCGACAGCAGGTAGCCCGTGATCACCCACTGGATGTCCGAGAGCGGACTGTGCAGCTTCTCGTGGAGCGTGTTCAGCGCGACGTTGACGATCGTCGTGTCGAGGATCGACATGATCGATCCCAGCACGACGACGACCGCCACGCGCCAGACGTACGGGTCGATGCGCTCGGAAGTTTCGGCCACGGGCGCCTCCACTGACGGGCGTCGCACTCGGCCAACGGGTCTCGGCGGGCGGACGACGCAAAATCAATCCGGTCCCTAAACGTTAGGCACCGAAGCGTTGTGTGTCAACCCGCGCTTCGGATGCCTGAGCCCCGGTCGCCCCCGGGCTCGTGAGCCGGCGAACTACGGATTCGAACGCCGCTGGCCTAGCGGCAGAACGGGCAACCCTTGCCACCCTGGTCCAGCGATCGCTGGTGCGCGATGCGATGCTCGGCGGCGCTCCGCGGGTCGCTCAGTTCGAGTTCGTGACTCATTCGGTTGCGGTGCTCGCGAACGAACGGGAGATCGGAGAGTCCACGGTAGACGCGGCTGAGGGGCTTGGGCACGGTGGCTCCTTGATCGAGTGTTGTCCCTCGTCCCCAGGGTCAAGATAGCGAGCCCTCCGTGGTACGTCCAATACCTAGCTTTTCTCGCTGTGAGACGTCTACGCACTCAGACGAGGGACCGAGGGGCGCCCCCCGGCGTGCGCGCCGTTCGGCGTTCAGGTCGCGAGCGCGCTCGGCGAGCCGGCGTCGTAGTCCGCGATCCAGGCGGCGCCGCGGCCCTCCCGGTCGGAGCGCAGGCGCTTGCGCAGGGCGATGCGGATGTCCCGCTTCCAGGCCGCCAGCGGAGAGACCAGGTGGTTGTCCACGCCTCGCGCCCGCGCCGCCAGCACCACCTGGCTGGCGCGCGGCCACCGCGAGCGCTCATAGCGCGCAAGCGCGGCGGGCGGGTCGTCGAGATTCGAGCCGAGCGCGGCAGCGAGCACGCAGCCGTCCTCCATCGCCTGGCAAGCCCCCTGACCGAGGTAGGGCAGCATCGGATGTGCCGCGTCGCCCAGCACGGTGGCACGGCCGACTGTCCAGCGCGGGATCGGGTCGCGGTCGTAGAGCGCCCACTTGTACCACGCCTCGCCGGCCGAGAAGATCCGGTCCAGCGACTCGTTCCAGCCGCGAAAGCGCTCGAGCACCTCGTCGCGGTCGCACTCCGTGATCCACGACTCGTGGGTGTAGGCCTCGTCGTCGTAGTGGGCCACCACGTTGATCAGCTCGCCGCGCCGCATTCCGTAGATCACGACCGCGCCGTGCGGCCCCAGCCACGTGGTGTTCTCCTGCCGCAGCCGGAGTGCCTCACCCGGCACCGCGTCGATCGGGATCACGCTGCGATAACAGATCTTGCCGGTGAAGCGCGGAGCGTCGGGGCCAAACAGGCTGGCGCGAACGGCCGAGTGGATCCCGTCGGCGCCGACGATGACGTCGGCCTCGATTTCGCTGCCGTCGTCGAAGCGAGCGGAGGCCACCTCGCCGTCGGTCTGGACGGAGACGCAGCGGGCGCCCAGCGTGACGACGTCGGCCGGCACGGCGGCGGCCAGAACGTTGAGCAGGTCGGCCCGGTGGGCGGCGCAGCCGCTCGCGCCGTAGCGCTCGGCCTGACCCTGTCGTGCCGCCTTGGATATGACCCGACCGGTCCTCCAGTTGCGCAGCACGTCATACGCCGGCTCCCAGGCGACCTCGCGGACCGCCGACTCCAACTCCAGCGAGCGCAGGGCCTTCATCGCATTCGGGCCCAGCCACACGCCGGCGCCGATCTCCTTGAGCTCCGGCGCCGCCTCGTAGACGCGCACGTCGAATCCGCGCAGCCGGAGTGCCTGCGCCGCCGTCAGACCGCCGATGCCGCCGCCGATGATGGCGACGCGAGCCGTTTGAGTCAAGATCTCGCTCCCGGAGCTTGCCAACCGCCTGGTCTCGCCAGATGTGACCGCATGCTAGCGAGCGGTGGTCTCGAAATGCGGTCGCGCCGGGAGCGGCGCTGCGGTCTCGGCGTCCGGTCCCGAGCCGTCCCTAGTTCTGACCGAAGTCGAGATTCCCGACCTCGAGCCCCCATCGCTTGGCCCCGCGCCGTCGAGCGGCGGCCCGGAGCTTGACCGCGGGTGGGCTCGGCGGGCGGATGATCAAGGCGACGAGCAGCGCGAGCAGCGCCAGGCGGATCGGTCGCAGGGGTCGCCGCGGGTGCGCATGGTGGGCTTGGCGCCAGGCGCGCCACGAGCACTCCAACCGCCTGAGCAGCCGGCCGCCGAGCCACAGCGCGCCACAGCAGATCTCCAAGGCCAGCATCAGCAGGGCGGCGCCGGCGACGACCATCATCGCCTTGCGGGCGGGTCCCGGCCCGAACCCGTAATAGGCAGCGACGGAGTCGGCCAACAGGAGCATGGGCACGATCGCGAAGACGAACGCGGCGGCACCGGGCCGTGCCGCCATGAACGTTCGCAGCATGGCCCTGCGCTCCCGGCGCGCCGGCGCGACGCCGGCCGGTTGCGGCAGCCACAGACCAACCGGGTCTTCAGGCAACGCGCTGTCCTCTCAGGGGCACCGGGGCGTGAGATTACTCCGGCGCTCGCGCTCCGCGCAGCGGATGGCCGCCCAGAGCCTGCGCGAATTCCCAACATGCGACAAAAGCGCCGGCCCGGCATGGCAGGCGGGGCGTTTGCCCGTTCCGGCGGGCTCGATCAGGGCTCGCGCAACACGGTCGTCGTCGTCGGCCTCCGGCGCGCTGCCGATCAGCTCCGCCGCTCGTTTTCGCTCCGCGGGCGTTACCCTGCGAGCTATTCCGTCCAGGTCCCGACAGAGGACGTCGTCCGCCGCGGCGGTCGGCCATTTGGCGCCCGAGCCGGCGCCAACCGTGCCCCTGCGCGCCCGGCGACCACGGCGACGCGATCGCGGCCTGACGGCGGCGCACGTGCGCGCCGCCGTCTCGCCGCGACCGGTGCTGACATGGCGCTGAAGGACGTCGCCGGGGCCGCCGAGCTTTCCGAGCGCGTCGAGCTGCTCGTTCCACTGCTGCGTGCCAACGCGCTGAGGACGGAGCACGACGGGCGGGTCGCCCCGGAGAACATCGCCGCACTGGCGCAGGCCGGGGTGTTCAGGATGACCGCACCGCGCTCCTTCGGCGGCTACCAGGTGCCCGTCAAGACGCAGGTCGAGGTCCTGGGCGCAATTGCGCGGGGCTGCGGCTCGACGTCGTGGGTCTGCGCCGTCTACAGCGTCGGGGTGTGGCTGGCGGGCTGTTTCAGCGACCAAGCCCAGGAGGAGGTGTTCTCCGAGCCTGACGCGCGCGTCACCCTGGTCGCGGCGCCGACCGGCACGCTCGTGCCCACCGACGGCGGCTACCGGTTGACCGGACGCTGGACGTTCAACACCGGCTGCCTCGACGGGCACTGGGCGATCGTCGGTGCGCCCCGCCCCGCCGAGCGCGGCGCCGCCGGCAGCGACGGGATCGTCGCACTCGTGCCCTACGCGGAGCTGACGATCGCCGACGACTGGTATGTCAGCGGGCTGTGCGGAACCGGCAGCCGCACGATCGTCGCGGAGGATCTGTTCGTGCCCGAACACCGCGTCCTGCCGATGAGCGAAGCGCAGAGCGGCCGCCACCGCAGCGAGCGCCACGCCGCCGACCCCTACTACCGCGCGCCGATCGGCGCGGTGGCCAACGCCAACAGCGCCGGCACGCCGCTCGGGCTCGGGCAGGCCGCGCTCGAGCTGTTCCTGGAGCAGTTGCCGGGTCGGGGGATCACGCTGACGTCCCACACCGACCGTCGGCTGGCGGCGATCACGCACCTGCAGGTCGGTGAGGCCGCGGTCAAGCTTGAATCCGCCGCTTTTCACGCCGCTCGCTGCGCCGAGATCGTCGACGAGCGCTGTCAGGGCAACGAGCCGTTCACGATTCGCGACCGGGCGCAGATCCGCTCCGATCTCGGATACGTCACCGACCTGTCAAGGGGCGTGGCACACCTTCTTCTGGAGGGCAGCGGGGCCAGCGCGATTCACGAAGACGTGCCGATCCAGCGCATCGTCCGCGACCTCGACGCGCTCGCTCAACACGCTGTCCTGCACCCCAAGACCAACCTCGAGCTCTACGGGCGGGTCCTCTGCGGCCTCGAGCCCCACTCGGTCGCGATCTGACCCCACCGCCGGAGGTGCCCGTGTCGAAAGATCCCCAGGCAACCGACCGCGACGCGGTCCGTCCTCGGCGACTGGCGGTCGCCGGAGGATCGATCAGCTACCTGAGCGCCGGCAGCGGCCCGCCGTTGCTGTTCCTGCACGGCGGCGGCGGCGCCGGGGTCTGGCACGAGGCGCACGCGATCTGGGCGCGCGAGCATCGCGTCGTCGCGCCCGATCACCCGGGCTTCGCCGGCTCTGACGAGCTGCCGGACGTCGAGGGCGTCGACGACCTCGTCTACCACTACCTCGACGTGATCGAGGCCCTCGAGCTCGAGCGCCCCGCGCTCGTTGGCGCTTCGTTCGGAGGCTGGGTCGCCGCCGAGCTCGCGGTGGCCGCGCCGGATCGCTTCCGGGCGCTCGTCCTACTCAGCCCCGTGGGCCTGCGAATCCCCGAGCACCCGATCGCCGACGTCTTCTTCATGCGCCCCGACCAGCTCGTTGGAGCGCTCTTCGCCGACCCGGCGCGCGCGCCGGCACAGACGCCCGACGTCGACACGCTGCTCGCCGCCTACCGCGACCAGACCGCGCTCGCCCGCTTCACATGGAGCCCGTTCATGAGCAACCCCAAGCTGCATCGCCGGCTTGGCCGCATCGCCGTGCCGACGCTCGTGCTGTGGCCTGAGCACGACCGCATCGTTCCGCGAGCGCACGCTGAACGCTATGCGCAGCTGATTCCCGGTGCCGGGCTCGAGACGATTCCCGATTGCGGACACGCGCTTCACCTCGAGCAACCGCAGGCCGTTGCGCACGCCGTCGGTCGTTTCCTGCACAGCGTCGACTGAAGGGGGGATCCGCGCGCGATGAAGTTCACCTACTTCCACCTGATGCCGTATCCGTACCTGCCGCCGGACTTCGAGGAGCGCTTCTCGTCGCCGTCGCTGACGTTTCCCAACGGCTATTTCGACCCCGCCCGGGGCGTCGAGCTCTACCACCGCTATCTCGACGAGCTCGAGTACGCCGACCAGCTCGGATTCGACGGAATCGCCGTCAACGAGCACCACCAGACCGCCTACGGCCTGATGCCCTCGCCGAACATCATGGCCGCCGCGCTGGCGCGGCGCACCTCACGGGCCAAGCTGATGGTCCTCGGCAACGCGATCGCGATCCGCGAGGATCCGCTGCGAGTGGCCGAGGAGATCGCGATGCTCGACCACCTCAGCCGCGGCCGTGTGGTGTCGGGGTTCGTGCGGGGCATCGGCTGGGAGTACTTCGCCCACAGCGTCAATCCGACCCGCTCGCGCGCGCGCTTCGAGGAGGCACACGATCTGATCATCAAGGCGTGGACGACCCGCGAGCCCTTCCAGTGGATCAGCCCGAACTACGAGTTCCGCTACGTCAACGTCTGGCCGCGGCCGTTGCAGGAGCCCCATCCTCCGATCTACATCCCGGGCGCCGGCAGCAGCGAGACGATGCGCTGGGTCGCCGAGCACCGCTACAGCTACATGTCGGTCTATGCGCCCGTGAGCGTGACCAAGCGCTGGTTCGACGGATACCGCGACGCGGCCGGGGAGCTGGGCTACGAGCCCGACCCGGAGAAGATCGTGATGTCCGTGCCGCTGTACGTCGCGGAGACCGACGAGCTCGCGCACGCGGAGGCTCGCGGGCACGTCGAATGGCTGTTTCACAAGGGCCTCAAACAGGGGCCTGAAATCATCTTCCCGCCGGGCTACATGTCGGCGAGCTCGATGCGGGGCGCGCTGATGAGCGGTATGCGCGGCTACGCAGAGATGAGCTACGAGGACCTGCTGCGCGAGGGAATCGTCGTCGCCGGCAGCCCCGATTCGGTCGGCGAGCAGCTCGAGCGCCTGCGCGACGAACTGGGCTTCGGCGCGATGAACCTGCTGATGTGCATCGGCGACATGCCGCACGACCGGGTCGTGAAGAACATGGAGCTGTTCGCCAGTCAGGTGATGCCGGCGTTCCGCGAGTCGCCCCCGCCGGCGACCGAGCCGACGCCGGCCCCGATGCCCGCCCCGCCGCAATGAGCGAGCCCGGCTCGGCCGGCCGCGCGCCGATCGCGCTCGTGCCGGCAGCCGATCGATAACCTCCGCTTGACCACGACCGGGAGGCAGCGATGGAATACCGACAGCTGGGCCGCTCTGGGCTGCGTATCTCCCAGCTCACCCTGGGGACGATGGGGTTCGGCGGCAGCGGCCCGTTCAGTGATGTGGGGCATATCGATGTCGACGGGGCCCGCCGCCAGATCGATATGGCGCTGGACGCCGGCGTGAATCTGATCGACACGGCGGACGTCTACTCGAGGGGCGCGTCCGAGACGATCATCGGAGCGGCGCTGAACGGCCGCCGCGACCGGGTGCTGCTGTCAACCAAGGTGCGCTTCGCGATGGGCCCGGGTCCCAACGACGGAGGCCTCTCGCGCCATCATCTGATCGAGGCCTGTGAGGCCAGCCTGCGCCGCCTGCAGACGGACCACATCGATCTCTACCAGGTTCACGAATGGGACGGGCAGACACCGCTGGAGGAGACCCTGGGAGCGCTCGAACACCTCCTGCAGAGTGGCAAGGTGCGCTACGTCGGCTGCTCCAATTTCGCTGGTTGGCACGTGATGAAGGCGCTCGGGACCGCAAGGGCGGCGGGGCTGCCGGCATTCGTCAGCCAGCAGGTCTACCTCTCACTGCAGGAGCGATCGGCGGAGTACGAGATCGTTCCCTCGGCGATCGATCAGGGGCTCGGGCTGCTGATCTGGAGCCCGCTCGCCGGGGGACTGCTGTCTGGGAAGTATCGGCGCGGGGCGCCCCCGCCGGCGGGAGCCCGTCACGCGGGCGAATGGAGCGAGCCGCCGATCTACGACGAGAACAAGCTCTACGACACGATCGAGACGCTGGTCGAGATCGCCGATCATCACGGCGTGTCGGCGGCGCAGGTCGCACTTGCCTGGGTGCTCGCCCGCCCGGGGATCACCAGCGCGATCGTCGGGGCGCGCACCGAAGAACAGCTCGCCGACAACCTGGCGGCGGCCACGCTCAAGCTGGCGGCCGACGAGCACGCCCGGCTCGAGGCGGTGAGCCGACCGCCGCTGCTCTATCCGTTCTGGCACCACCGCAACGCGGCCGGTGACCGTTTGAGCGAGGCCGACCTGTCGCTGATCAGCGCCCACAACCGCGGCTGACGATCTAGGGGCCGCCCGCGCCGAGCAAACGGGTCTCGAGCCAGTCGTTGTGAAACGCGCCGCGCGGGTCGAGCCGCGCGAGCAGCCCGGCGAAGTCGGCGAAGCGCTCGTAGCGCGCAGTGATCGTCGCCGCCTCGGCGAGGAACAGCTTGCCCCAGTGCGGCCGCGGCGCGAACGGCGCCAGAACGTCCTCGAGCGCCGACAGCAGCTGCTCGACTCGCGTCTGGTCGCGGTGCCACGTGAAGTGAATGGCGACCGTGTCGCGGCCGTACTGCGGGCTCATCCACAGCTCATCGGCGGCCACGGTGCGAATCTCGGCGACGTGCAGCAGCGGCTGGATCCGCGGCGCGAGGCGACGCAGCGCCTCGATCGCCGCTCGAGCGTGCCGGCGGGGCAGCAGATACTCGGACTGGAGCTCTGCGCCGGCGCTCGGTCTGAACTCGAGCCGGAAATGCGGCAGGCGCTCATGCCACGGACCTGCCGTCGCGAGCTGGCGCGTGCATCCGTCGGGGTCGCCGCCCGCAATCGGGTTCAGCTGTCGGGTCGCGGCGCGTGCGCCGAACAGCTCATCGGGTTCCGGCGCGGCGGCATCGTGCACGCGGCGCTTGACCCAGAGCTGCCCGGCCAGATCGTCCCAGCGCGTGAAGACGCTGACGCTGTAGCCGGCGGCCGTGATCTCGTCGAAGTGCGTGTCGAGGGACTGCCAGGAGAGATTCTCATACACGCGCTGGCTGATCTCGTAGGCGGGCTCGACATCGAGCGTGATGCGCGTGACGACGCCGAGCGCTCCGAGCCCGACGACGAGACCGTTGAAATCGGCGTCGCCGCGGCGGAAGGCGATCAGCTCGCCGGTGGAGGTGACCAGCTCGAGACCGGCCACCGCGGTTGCGAGGTTGCCGTTGCGATCGCCGGACCCGTGTGTGGCGGTGGCGACCGAGCCGCCCACGGAGATGTGCGGCAGCGAGCCGAGGTTGGCCAGCGCGAGTCCCTCGGCGTGAAGCTGCGGCGCGAGCTCCCCGTAGGTGAGCCCTGCGCCGCAGGACGCGGTGCCCGCCGCGCGATCGACATCCAGCTCGCTCGGGAGCTGCTGCAACGAGACGAGCTCGGACGAGTCGGCGATCGTGTTGAACGAGTGTCGCGATCCGAGCACCCGAATGCGGGGTGCGGCGGCCACGAGCTGCTGCAGCGCCTCGATGCTCGTCGGACGGTGCAGCCGCCGGGCGCCGTAGACGACGTTTCCTGCCCAGTTGCGCTCTTGCACGGGCTTCACGCTATCGACCGGAGCCGATCGCCCGGCCGGGCGTGCGCCAGCGCCGTGATCGACGCTCCGCTGAGGCCTGCTCGCGCCGGCGAGATCGTCGCGCCCGGCGAGGCGGAAACGACGGCCAGACCGGCTCCCGGCACTCCGGCTCGGCGCATTCGCAACAATGGTGTTTCGGCGCGTTTCGCAGCGGCAAGGCGAACCGCCTTCTCCCTCGAACCGGACGGCGAGGTTGGATCGTGCGCAGGAGACTGTTCTCGCGCCACGGGCCGCGCCTCAGCGTGGCGGCCCCAGTCGTGCGTGACCGACACACGGTTGGGCGTGGCTCCGTGCCGCCTGAGGACCCGCGGCAGACCGGGGCGGACGCGCCCGCGGCGACGCCGCTCGCGCCGCGTGACCGCCAGCAGGCCGTCGTGGTCGAGATGCTGCGCCGGGCTGCCGGTGCGCCGGTGACCTACGCGGAGCTGCATGACGCGGGAATCGAGTTCCCCGCGAGCGTGGTCGCCGAGCTCGAGCTTGCCGGCGTGGCCGTTGAGCGCCGTCAGGTCGATGCGCGAGGTGCACGCCCGCTGACCGGCGTGCGGCTCGACCCTGAGCGCGACGGACACTCAACGTTCGCGGGCGAGGCGCCGGAGAACATCCCGGCGGGCCGCCGGCTGCAGCGGAGCGCCCGCCCGCGAGCGAGGGCGGGCTCGGCGGGGCGGGCCCTGTCCGGCCGCGCGATTGCCCGCTGGCTGGTCGGCGCGGCTGCGGTCGCCGGGCTGGCCGCAGCCGTCGCC
>ODAK010004102.1_pt1 | contig 14984 bp, 13 predicted proteins | sample 1539591 | NCBI WGS metagenome assembly ODAK01 (sample SAMEA3539303, study PRJEB22396) | soil metagenome | biome: tundra; feature: field; material: soil | place: USA | collected 2010-05 | depth 0.15 m | reverse complement strand
ACGTGGGTGGTGCCGTCAGCCGCCGTGAAGGTCCCGCCGGCCGCCATGGCCCCGGCCTGGTTCACCGCCACCGAACTGCCGCACGACCCCGGCAGCTGGACCGGCGGCGACCACGACGCCGCCAGCGCAGGCAGGGCCGGCTGAACCCCGAACGCGATCAGGCCCGCCAGCGACGCTAGGCCGCACCGGCCGATCCATCGTCGTGAACGTGCGCGCGATTGAGCATGCCGCATGATGTCCTCCCTGACACATGAGATTGCTCGCCGCGTGCGGCCTAAGTCTGGGAGGAAGGCGCAGGCCGGATGCTATCGCTAACCTCATCACGCCTCCCCGCTGCCCCGCTCGGGCTGCCGCGACAGTGATGTGATCTGGCGGCCGCGCACTGCGGTAGGTCAGTGCGGCCATGCCGCCTGTCACCCGTTAACACGTACCAGCCACCCGGCTGGTTCGCTTCCGGGGCAGACACGACATAATTCTCTGCACGCCATGAGGTCAGCAAACGCGTCTCGCTCACCGCGCAGCGGAGGAAGTAGCCCATCGTGGCGGCCAGCGGCGCGCCCGCATCCTGGCGGTGTTCACCTGCGGGCGGCGTATGGCAGGCGCCGCAGGGCGGCGCTGTGCGTGCTCGCCGGAAAGAGACGTGTCGCCAGATCCATCGGGCCCCGGAGCGAGAGCGACGTCACGTACGCTGACCCGCTTCGCTCCAGGTGGGCGGGCCAGGCTGCATCAGCCGGATTACGCCTTCAGCCTGCTCGGCGCCAGCCCGGTACCCGCCAAGTCCCTGCTGGCAACTATCGCGCTGGCGCTGGCCGCAGTTCAGGTGCTGCTCGCGTTGTGGATCTACGGCAAGCTGCCGCTGCCGGGACCGCCGCGGCAGGTCCCGCTCGCCCACCGGCTGACCGGGACAGCGGTTCTCGCGGTCACCGTGCCGGTCGCGGGCTGCTTTTTCTACGGTGCTTTCGCCGCCAAGGTGGTGGCGGTGCGGAGCCGCCGGCTGCCCGGATGGGTCCTGCCGGCGGCGGGCGGGACGCTCGCGATCGTCCTCGGCGTGCTCTGGTACACCTCGGCGCTGTGGTATTACAACGGCTACCATCTCCCCCGCCTGTAACGCCGGCACGCCCGCTACCGGGCGGGTCCGTGCCCGGGGGCCACCGGAGTGCAGGCTGCGGGTGCTGACGGCGTGGCTGTCGCCGATGCCGGAAGAGCCCGCCGGCGAGCACAGCGCCCTGAAGACATCCGCATCCGGCCAGCCGCAGAGCCTCCCAGCGCAGGAACCGTGCCATGCGGGCCCGGCATCTGCCGCAAGGTGCTGCAGCCGCCGGGGCCCGGCGCGCGGCGCGCGCCCGGCACGGGGCCGCCCCGCCTGCCCGGTGCTGGAACGGAAGGGACCGGGGCCTGGGCAGGCGAGGCGGGTATCCGGGTCAGGTGATCTGGCCGCCGGCTGGTCCGGCCGGACCTGGCCGCTAGGGGGTGTACAGCTCAGCGCTCGCGAGATCGGTGGGCCTGTGCGCGGCGAAAAGCACCCCGCCAGCGACCAGCACCTGCCCATCGGTGAGCAGGTTCGCGGTCTGGTCGTCGCGGGCGGTGTGCAGGGAGCCGGTACTGGTCCAGGCATTGGCGGCCGGGTTATAGAGCATGGCCGAGGCGGTGCTGCCCGAGCTTGAATTCAGGCCGGCGATTCCGCCGGCGACCAGGACCTCGCCGCTGCCGAGCAGCGTGGCGCTGCTGCCGATGCGGCACGCCCTAATCAGGGTGCAGGCTGCCAGCCCGCCCGTGGCGGCGGACCACTGACCGGTCGCCGGGTTGTAGAGCTCACTGAACAGCCCGGCAGTGCCCTCGACACCTGCCGTCACGAGCACGTCGCCGCCCGGCAGCAAGGTGGCGTCCTGGCCTTCGCGGGCGGTGGTCATGCTGCCGGTCCGGGTCCATTTACCGGTGGCCGGGTTGTACAGTTCCGCGCTGGTGACCGGCGTGAAGCTCGCGTTATACCCGCCGGCGACGAGCACCTCGCCGTTGTCCAGCAGGGTCGCGGTCTGGTCTTCGCGGGCAGTGGTCATGCCGCCGGTCCGGGTCCATGTCCCCGTCGCCGGGTTATACAGCTCAGCGCTGGACTGCGCCGCGAAGGTGCTGGCGGCAGCCCCGCCCGCGACGAGCACCATGCCGTTGTCCAGCAGGGTCGCGGTCTGGGATTGGCGGCTGGCGTGCATGCTGCCGGTAAGGGCCCAGGTGCCGGCGGCCGGGTTGTACAGCTCGGCGCTGGCGAGCACGCCGCTGGTCCCCCCGCCGCCGGTGACCAGCACCAGCCCGTCCGGCAGCAGCGTAGCCGTCTGTTCGGCACGGGCGGTGGTCATGCTGCCGGTGAAAGCCCAGGTGCCGGTCGCGGGATTGTAGAGTTCCGCGCTGGCGGCGAGCGCGCTGTCGCCGCCGGCCACGAGCACCTCGCCATCAGGCAGCAGGGTGCTGGTGTCCTCAAAGCGCGCAGTGTTCATGCTGCCGGTTGCGGCCCAGGTGCCCGAAGCAGCACTAGACGCCGGCAGTGCCGGTGCTGCCGTCGTGGCCGTGATGGCGGCGCTGGCCGGCCCGGACGCGGCGAGGCTCGCTGTGAGTAGTGCTCCTGCGATCATCAGTACCTTGAATTGCGGTCGCATGCGAACCTTCCCTGGCCGTGTGAAGCGGCCGGTACCCGGTGCTGGCTGGATACGGTGAGAGCGCCCGGCAGGGGCCAGCGAGGATACTCATCCACCACACATAACGGGCCGGGCAGCTATCCGGTTCAGCCGGACCTCCCTCGCGCTCGCGGACCGCGGCGGGGCCTGCCGCCGGCAAGGAGTCCGGTTCCAGGACCATGCGGGAACAATCGGCCCGCGTAGCGGAGGGCTGTGCCTAACGGGACGGGCTCAGACCGCGGGAGGCTGCGGAGCGGGCGGCGGGCGACCTGGGCCGCGCAGTGATGGGGTCAGTGCGGCCATTGCCATCACCTCAGGTGGTTAGATGCAGCCGCTAATCCAGCGGCATGCGCCAGCACGATCACGCTGGCATCGGCCCGGCACAGCTGACCAGGGCCCATCGTCCCCTGCCGTGGTGCGTTCGTCCTCAACCACTTCGGCGTCCCGCCCTCAAGGCCGCACAGCACGGCTGCCGGGTCAGTGAATGGGCCCAGGCCGCACGGGCCTGCGACCTCCCCGCACATCCACGCCTTTACCCGCGGCCTGGAGCGTCCGCGAAAGTGACATGACGTCAGCACCATCGTGATGGATGCTGCCCGTGGGCATAGTCATGTCGATACCGTCGAGCACCGTGGTGCCACCGAACGACTTGCGCAGCCCGGTGACGGAGACAGCCGGAGGTGGTGCCTGGCTTGCCCCGTGGTTCGTCATGCGCCCATGGTCGGAGCCTGACGCAGGTCAAGGTCAAGCCGGGCCGCTGGTCTTTTCAGGGTGGTTGTCCACTCCGGGCGGCACAGGCTTACGGCACCCATAGGCGGTCAGTGCGTTCGCTATCTCTCGTGTGGTCTGTTCCCAGCCGCGCAGGGTCGACCGCCGCTGTCGTGCGGCGGCCCGTAGCCGGTGTCGGTGGCGCTCGTCACCCAGCCAGTCTGCGAGCGTGGCGGCGAGGGCAGCCGGATCGCCGGGAGGGACCAGCTGGCCGGGGCGGGTGCCATCGGCGGTGGAGCCGAGCGCTTCGGGCAGCCCACCGACGGCGGCAGCTATGACGGGCAGGCCGTGGGCGAGCGCTTCGGTGACGGCCATGCCGTAGGTCTCCGAGCGGGACGGTGCGACGAGCAGGTCGGCGGTGGTGTACGCGTGGCTGAGCGCCGCGCCGGTCAGGACGCCGCTGAGCCGGATGCGGTGGCCGTAGCCGAGGCGCGTGATGCGGGCCTGCAATTGTTCGACGTAGGCCGGGTCGCGGTCGAGCGGTCCGGCCAGCACGCAATGCCAGTCCCGCTCAGCGAGGTTGGCGAGCGCCTCGACGAGGAGGTCCTGCCCCTTGTGGCGGCCGAGGACTCCGACGCAGATCAGGCGGCCGCGGACGGGCCGGGCCGGGGCAGCGACACGATCGACGCCGGGCCGGGCGACGTGCACCCGGTGGGCCGGGATCGCGTATCGGGTCAGTACCTGCCGGCGGGTCCATTCGCTGGTAACGACCATGCCGGTGGCCGCGCGGAGCACGACCCGTTCGGAGCGCTGCGCGCTGGCGTCATGGTGTGTGTCGAGGACGGTGGCCAGTGGCATGTGCAGCAGCACTGTCATTCGTATCCGGCTGGTGTGTGGCAGTAGCTGCGCGGCGGCCGGCGAGGCGATGAGCCCGTCGATCAGGACGGTCTCACCGTCGGGGATGGCGGAAACGATGCGGGCCAGGTCGGCGCGGGCGCCCGAGCCGGGTACCGGCCACGCCTCGGCGACGGTCGTGACCAGCACATCCCATCCGGCTTCGGCCAGACCGGCGCAGACGCGCCGGTCGTAGATGTTGCCGCCGCTAGGCTGGCCGGGATTGTCGAACCCCTCAGGGACTACTACGTGGACCCGCACGATGTTCCGGCCCTCCAGAGCGCCTGCCGCACCGAGCCAGCCTCCACCCTGCGGCCGAGCTGAACCACACCCGCCGCCGATCCGTCATACCTGATACAGGGTAGTACGTAGCAGCGGTGGACGCGGTTCGACCCGAGACGACCGGCGTCCGCTCGACACGAGCGCGGCGCGGCGGGTAGCTCTGCCGGGTCCTGACACAGTACGGGATCTGATGTGAGACAGGATGAGCGAGCACCATTCTTGACGGCGCTAGAGCGGGCCCGGGCGGCCGCCTACCCCGCGGGCGAGTATGTAGGCCAGGAGAGCTTCATGCGAGCGAGCGAGGTCCGGACGCTGGCGTACCGGGCCCGGGTCGGCCGCGGCGTTTCAGTGCTCGACCTGTGCTGCGGGGTGGCCGGCCCCGGCCGGATGATCACGGCGGAGTCGGGTTGCCACTACCTGGGTGTCGATTTCTCCGGCAGCGCACTGGCCAGCGCCCAGGAGCTGGCCGGGAATCTGCCCTGCCGCTTCGAGCAAGCTCACCTCCCGCCTCTGCCCGAGGGCCGCTTCGAGGTGGTACTCCTGCTGGAGACGATGCTGGCCTTCCCCGACAAGGAGGCGTTGGTGGGTGAGGTGGCGCGCGTGCTGGAGCCGGGCGGGCGTTTCGCTTTCACGGTCGAGGAAGGCCGGCCGCTCACCCGGCAGGAGCGGGCGCGCATGCCCGCCGCCGATACAGTCTGGCTCATCGAGCTGGCGGAATTGACGGGCGTGCTGCGCGACGCGGGGTTGACCGTGATCTGGCGGCAGGAGCACAGCTCCTCCCATCACGCGATAGCGACGGCGCTGCTTCGCTGTTACCGAGCTGATTCACCCCAGATCGCCGGCCAGATCGGGACGCAGGCCACCGCCGAGCTGATCACAGCCCATCAGCTGTGGAGTGACTGGCTAGGCAGCGGGCGGGTGCGCAAGTTCGCGGTGGTAGCCGAGAAGCAATGACTTGCTCCGATGAAGCCTCGATGACCTCCGGCTATGCCCGCTACCTGGCCGCGAAGACGACCGTGGATGACCGGGCGCTTAACCGGCATGTGCTGGCCGAGTTGCGCCGCCTCATGCCCGCGGATGCGCCGCAAGTGCTGGAGGTCGGCGCCGGCCTGGGGACGATGGTGGCCCGGCTGATGAACTGGGGCGCGGTCGGCGCCGGCGAGTACATCCTGCTGGATGCGGATCGGCAGCTGCTGGACTGTTCTCGCCGGTGGCTGTGCGACTGGGCGGCCGCGCGGGGCCTGCGCAGCGAACTGCTGCCGGATGGGCTGCGGGTGGGTGATCTCCGGGTGCGCCTGGTGCACGCCGAGCTCGGCAGTTATCTGGAGGCCGCTCATGGGGCGCCGGCCGATGTGCTGATCGCCAACGCCGTCCTGGACCTGGTGGACGTGCCGGCCGTCCTGCCCGGATTGTTGCGGTTGCTGGTCCCCGGCGGCGTCTACTGGTTCACGATCAACTACGACGGCGAGAGCATCTTCGCGCCCGGCCACCCCCACGACGACCAGATCATGCAGGCCTACCACCGCGACATGGATGAGCGCTTTCGCTACGGCCGGCCGGCCGGGGAAAGCCGAACGGGCCGCCGCCTGTTTCACTACCTGCGGGCTGCGGGGGCGCCCGCGCTAGCGGCGGGGTCGTCGGACTGGGTCGTAAGCGCCGGCCCGGATGGGAACTACCCCGGCGATGAGGCTTACTTCCTACGCAGCATCCTTAACACGATCCAGAACGCGTTGCGGAATCGCCAGGACCGGGTTGAACCGGCGGACCTGGCCGACTGGCTGGCCGAGCGCGGCCGGCAACTGGCCGCGGGCGAGCTGGTCTATATCGCCCACCAGCTTGATTTCGTGGGCCGCTCGCCCGGCTAGCGCCCCGCCAGCACCCGGCGACGGCGGCCGGGCCTGTTCGCCGCAGCTGCCACAGCCGGGCCGACATCGCCTGTCGCAGCGCACTCCACCCGCGGTGCCGCTGGAACGGGATCTCGAACACAGCGGCGAACAGACGGGCGAAGCACACAGTCACGGGCAGCAGGATCGCGGCCAGCACGAAGAATGTCGGCGTGCCGGTAGCGACCCGGCCCAGTACCAGGCCGTACGACACAGCGATGACGATCGGCGCGTGCGTGAGGTACAGGCTGTAGGAGCAGGAGCCGAGGCCTCGCGGCATCCGGCTGTTAAGGAACCGGACGACGGGCCGCGGGCGCGAGGTGGCGACCGCAGCGAGGAAGCAGCCGATCGCCGGAGCCCAGGCCAGGTCGAGCCAGAACAGATTGAAGTACGACCAGACGGAGCCCTTGACCACCATCAACACGATTGCCGGGACCGCGGCGGCCAGCGCGTAACCGGCCCAGGGCCGGGACCGGGTGCGCTCGCCGGCGGTGACGATCCCGGCGGCCAGCAAGCCGACGGCGAACAGCACCGCAAGGTCAGGGGTGAACTTGACCAGGGCGGTGTTCAGCAGCGCGACGTGGGGCCCCAGCACGCCGATGGTCACGACGATGGCGGCCACCAGGCCCACCATCGCGCGGGCACTGACCCGCCGGACGAGCAGCAGCAGCAACGGCAGCAGGACGTAGAGCTGGGCTTCGATGGCGATCGACCAGAACGCCCGGTTGGGGCTGCCCACGGCGAAGACGTCCTGCACGAGCAAGCCGTACACGACGACGGACTTCCCGTTGGGCACGGCCCAGCCGGGCTGGGCGAGCACGTACCAGGTCATAAGCAGACTGAATACGAGCGCGGCCCAGTAGGGCGGCAGGATGCGCCAGGCCCGTCGGTGCGCGTACGTCGCGATCGACTTGAATCGCCACCCCGAGCGCGCCGGGCCGAGGCCCAGCGAGAAGCCCGACAGCACGATGAACATCGCGACCGCACCCCGGCCGTAGCTCAACCAGACCGCCCAGAACGGGGCGTGATTGGCGGGGTATCCCGGCCAGGCGCGCAGGAAGATGTGGTAGAGAACGACGTACAGCGCGGCTAGGCCGCGGATCCCGTCCAGGCCGACGACGCGGCCCAGCCTGGTGGCCGCAATCGCCGCGGCTGGCGCGGTGGTAGGTGGCGGGCGCTCGCGGGTGTCTGTCATCAGTCCGCGGTCCCGAGGTGTACCGGGCCGGCGTGCCGGTGCGGCTCGGCGGCGCGTTCAAGACTCCGCGAAAGCAGATCATGCCCGCCGCGCCCGGCCTTGGTGGCCAGGTAGGCGGCGTTGGTCCCGGTAAGGTGCAGGGCGGTGGGGACCTGCCTGGCGATCGTGATGCCCAGGCGGCCCAGCTGAGCGCCCTTGTCCGGGTTGTTGCTCAGCAGCGCGATGCGGTTAGCGCCCAGCGCGTGCAGCATCTGGGCTGCGCTGGTGTAGTCGCGCTCGTCGGCCCGGTGACCGAGCGCGAGATTCGCGTCGTACGTATCCAGGCCACGATCTTGCAGCGCGTAGGCGTCGAGTTTGTCATACAGTCCGATGCCGCGCCCTTCCTGCCGCAGATACAGCACGTACCCGCCGTGCTCAGTGATCCGCTCGACCGCTTCGCGCAGTTGCGGCCCGCAGTCGCATCGCTGGCTGCCGAACACATCACCGGTGAGGCATTCACTGTGCAGGCGCACCAGCGGTAGCCCGGCCGCGGCGGGCCGGCCGAGTTCGAGGGCCACGTGCTGCTGCGCGTCGGTCAGGCCGGTGAAGCTGACGACCGTGGCAGTGGTTGAGTAGTCGTCAGCGAAACGCAGCGGGATGCGAATACGCCGGCGGATCGCTGCCGCCTGGACCGCCCCGGTCACGGGACGAGCCGTTCGGCCTCGCGCCAGGTCGAGCGCCTCGTCAGCGGCGTGCCGAGGCCGGTCACCGGGTACGGCCGGTCAGCCACGAACGGCCTCCAATGTCTGCGGCGCTCGATCGGGTCGTCTCGACTCGCCCGGTTGTCCGGGGTCGCGACGGCGGCGAACGGCGTCTCTCAGCAGCAGGCCCGCGCCCGGGGCAACCGCGGCCAGCATGAGTACCGCATAGAGAGTGGCGACCGTGACCCCGGTGGCCGCGCCGAGCCCGGCTGCGCCGAAGGCCCAGGCGGCGACTCCTTCCCTCAGCCCCCACCCGCCGATACTCAGGGGGATCACCATTGCAGTCTGGACCACCATCAGCAGCGCGACCAGTTCGCCCAGGGGTGCGGTGCTGCCGGCGACCCGGGCCGCGATGACGAACGTGGCCGTGTGCCCGGCGACGACCAGCACCGAGGCCAGCGCGAGCTGGGGCCACACGCCTGGGGCCAGCAGGCCGTGACGAAGGTCAGCGGAGACGGCCCGGGCGGCGCGTGTCAGCCGCGACCGGCCGCGCCGAGCGGCGCCGCGCACGACCAGCGCAGCACAGCCGGCTAGGCCCGCGACACTCGCCAGAACATACGGCAGCGCGGGCCGAACCGGCGAGGGCAGGGTCAGCAACACGACGGCCGTCACCATGGCCTGGATGACCTGACCGCACAGCCGCTCCCACGCCACCGCGCGCAGCCCCCCCGCCACGTCTCCAGCGCGCCGGCCGTGCGTAACCGCCCGGTGCACGTCGCCGAGAATCCCGCCGACGAGCACGGAGTTGAGGAACAGGGAACGGTAGTAGGCGCAGACTGCGCCTGGCAGGGCAATGCCGACGCCGAGTGCCCGGGCGACTACCCGCCACCGCCAGGCCGAACACACCGTGGTCAGGACAGTGAGCGTGACGGCGGCCACGACCGCCTGCCAGGTGACCGCGCGCAGTCCGTCCTTGAACGGCGCAGCGCCCATCTGCCGCACGAGAAACCACAGCACGGTGACGCCGGCGGCCAGGCGCAGCAACCACGGGCCGAACCGGCGGACAGCCGGCCCGGCGCCGGCCGGAACTGAGTGCAGGAACGCCACACCAGGTTATACGGTTCGGCTGGACACATAGTTCAACCGTTCGGCTGCGGCAGCATAGCGGGCCGGCGGCCGGCCTCGGTGAACCAGCGTGACCGCGGACCCGTTGTCCACATTAGGGACGGCAGCAGATAGCTACGGAGACGGGGGCGCGGTGCCTGCCATTCAGCCTGCGGAGGAAAGCGCGCCGCCTACTATCCGGCTCGCGGACCAAGGTGCGCTGCCTACGATCCGGCTCGCGACGATCCTGGGGATGCTCGCCACAGCCGCCCTGCTCGGCGTCGTGTCCGCCACGGCTGGTCTCGGCGTCGCCGGCTGGATCGCCGGGCTGGCCACCGGTTCGGCGGCGGCCGCGCTGCTTGCCACCGCCCGCATGCGCAGCGACCCGGCGGCGATCCGCCCGGCGGACTGGGTCACCCTGATCCGGGCGGTACTGATCGCCGGGGTCGCAGGTCTGGTTGCCGACTCGTTCAGTCGGCCGGTGTCGCTCACAGCGCTGGTCACCCTGTCCACCATCGCGCTGGTCCTCGACGCGGTGGACGGGCAGGTGGCGCGCCGGACCGGCACCGCCACCCCGCTGGGCGGCCGCCTTGACGGCGAGGTCGACGCCTTCCTCATCCTGCTGCTCAGCATCGCCGTGTCCCAGGACTACGGCGGCTGGGTGCTGGTCATCGGCGCCGCCCGCTACGCGCTGCTGATAGCGGGCTGGCTGATCCCGTGGCTGGCCACGCCGTTGCCGCCCCGGTACTGGCGCAAGGTCGTAGCCGCGGTCCAGGGCATCGTGCTCACCGTCGCCGCATCCGGACTGCCCGGCCGCCTGACCGGGATGATCGCGGTCGCCGCCGCGCTGCTGCTGCTGGCCGAGTCGTTCGGCCGCGACGTTTTCTGGCTGTACCGCACCGGCGCCGGCCCGCGCACCCGCCGGGCTCTGCGGCTGGCCATCACCGTGCTTTCGGTCGTGCTCGTGTGGGGTGTTCTCGTCGCGCCCGACCGTGATTTTCAGCTCACCCCCGCCGTCTTTGTCCGTATCCCCGTGGAGGGGCTGGCCCTGGTTGCTGTCGCGATGGTGCTGCCGGCCTGGCCGCGACGGATCGTGGCCGCCGTCGCTGGAATCCTGTTCGCCCTGCTCACTCTCGTCAAGATCCTCAACCTAGAGTTCTGGGCGGAGATTGGGCGGCCGTTCAACCCGGTGCTCGACTGGGGCGACATCTCCCCGGCCATCGGCGTGGTACGCGACGCGATCGGCACCACGCTCACGAACATCGCGCTCGTCGCGTTCTGGCTCGGTCTCATCCTGGCCGTCGGCGCGATCACCGCATCAGCGATTCACATCACCACCGTGGCCGCCCGGCATCGCCGCGCCACGGTTCGCGCACTCGCCGCCCTCACAGCGGTCTGGGCGCTGTGCGCGGGCCTGTCACTGCAACTCGTCCGGGAAGCCCCGGTCGCCTCGACCAGCGCCGCCGGGCTGGTCGTCGCGCAGGTGCGCGACACCCATGCAGGGCTCCGCGACCAGCGCCGTTTCGAGCAGGCCCTCCACGGCTCCGACCCTGAAGCCAGCGTCCCCGCTGCGGACCTGCTCACCGGATTGCGCGGCAAGGATGTCATCGTCGCCTTCGTCGAAAGCTACGGGCAGGCCGCTGTCCAGGGCACCAGCTTCTCCGCCGGCGTCGACGCCGTCCTGCGCCAGAGCACCGCCTCACTGGCCGGCGCCGGCTGGTCCACGCAGAGCGCCTGGGTCACCGCCCCGGGCTTCGGCGGGATCAGCCAACTCGCCCACTCCACCCTGCAGTCGGGGCTGTGGGTCAACACCACACAGCGGTATGCCGAGCTTGTCGCCAGCAGCTGGTTCACCCTCAGCGACGCCTTCAACAAGGCCGGCTGGCGCACCGTCAGCGACAGCCCCGCTGATGAGTACTACTGGCCGCCCGGCACGTCCTTCTACCACTTCGACAAGATCTACGACCGGCGCGACGTCGGCTACCACGGCCCGACCTTCAGCTACGCCTCGATGCCCGACCAGTACACCCTGGCCGCGTTCCAGCGGCTCGAACTCACCCCCGGCCACAAGCCCGTGATGGCCGAGATCGACCTGGTCTCCTCGCACACGCCCTGGGCCCCGCTGCCGGTCATGGTGCCCTGGAACAAGGTCGGCAACGGCTCGGTATTCGACCCGATGCCCGCGCGCGGCGAGACTCCGATCTCCATCGCGGGCAGCGCCAGCAAAGAGCGCCAGGCCTTCGGCAAGTCGATGCAGTACTCGCTGCAGGTCCTCACCTCATGGGTCACCGAGCTCAACGACCCAAACCTCGTGCTCATCCTGCTCGGCGACGAGCAGCCCGCTAGCCGTATCAGCGGCGCCGGGGCCAGCCACGTGGTGCCGATCTCGATCGTCGCCCGCGACCCTTCCGTGTTCAGGCAGATTGCTCCCTGGCACTGGCAGGACGGGCTGCTGCCCGGCCCCTCCGCTCCGCTCGAGCCAATGGACGCCTTCCGCAACCAGTTCCTAGGCGTCTTCAGCACGGTCTCGTCCCAAGCGGCGTCGGCCCATGGACCCGCAGCACCCGAACCGCCGCGGTGAGCGGGGCCACCGGGCGGTGACATCTTCTGCCGTGGCGCCGGCGCACCTTCCCGGCACCGGCGCCCGCGCCGGCGTTCGGCTGCGCCGGGCGGCTGGCCGACGCTCGCGCGGTCCGCCCCGGTCGCCGCTCACCACGACATCACTGCCTTCGCCATGCACGCTCGACGCAGTCGCCCCGAAGGCGGCACGCCCCTCCTAGCTGGATACGGCGGCACAGACGCTTCGGTTCACCATCGGCGCACATCGGCCGTTGGCGCCGGCCCGCCGGCTTCGACGGCAACTCGCAGTACGATCGGTTCATGTTGCGAGCCACGTCACGCGATCCGGGACGGAGCAGATGCCAGTGAACCGGTCGCAGTCGCCGTGCGTATAACGCGACAGGAGTGGCGGCGCAGATGGCAACTGAGCCCCGAGATCGTAATTGACCGCCTCCCTGAGCAGCCAATCGGCGACGCCAGCGAGCGGGCCGTGAACCGCCATCTGGTGGCCGCTGCGCTAGGCGGGCTGACGCAGGAACATCGGGACGTGCTGCGGGAGTGCTGCTTTCTCGGCAGCTCGGTTGCACAGACCGCGCATGCCCTGGGGATCGCACCCGGCACGGTGAAGTCCCGCACCTACTATGCGCTGCGTGCGCTGCGGCTGGCCATCGAAGAACTACGAGATGTCGAATGACGGCCGACCCGCGGCCGACCCGTACGCGCGCCTCGACGCCGCCTACCTGCTCGGAGCGCTCGATGCCGACGAGCGCCTCGCCTACGAGGCGCACCTAGCCATCTGCCGGCGGTGCCGGGCGGGCCTGGCCGAGATCTCCGCGATCCCGTCGCTGCTGGCCGGACTGGACGAGTCCGTCTTCTCCGCACCGCCCGAGGCGGCCCCGACGCCAGTCCCCGACACCCTGCTGCCCCGCCTGCTGCAGGCAGCCGGACGGGAACGAGCCCGTCGCCGCTGGCTCACCACTGGTCTGGGCCTGCTCGCCGCTGCCTGCGCGATTGCGCTGATCGTCATCGTCGTGCCGTCGAGCAGCGGCCCGAAACCGGCACCCCGGGCCATGGCCGCGCTCGTCGCCACTCCGGTCGACGCCACCATCGCCCTGCAGCCCTCATGGGGTACCGAGATCGACCTGACCTGCTGGTACCAACGCGGCGCTGCCGAGCCGCCGAGTGACCGGTACGAGCTTGTCGCCCATGGCGCCGACGGTGCGACCTACGACCTGGGTAGCTGGCGACTCGCCCCCGGCCGGAAAGTCATCTTCACCAGCGGCACCGCAGTCACCGGGACACAGATCAAAAACCTCCAGATCACCCAGCCCAACGGGCCCGCGATCCTCGCCTTCGGGGTGCCCCGCCTTTTCCGGACCGCGGATCGCTAGTCAGGCCAGCGGCCCGCAGCCTGACCCCGGCAAATCGCGGACCTGTGCTCGCGGCGGGACAAGGCGGGCCCGGTGAGTCAGGGAAGGTGGCTGGTGTCGTTGACGCGATGGACGGCGGCAAGTCCACAGCCGTGCCATTGGATCTCGTTAATGCAGGCGGAACCGAGATATAGCCGGTAAAGGGTGCCAAGCGGGACGCCGAGAGCCCGGCACAGCAGGATCTTTATCGGGGTAACGTGACTTACCACCAGGACGGTCTGGCCGCCGTGATCCCGCAGCAGCCGGTCACAGGCCCGGTTCACCCGGTGTGCGGTGTCGGCGAAGCTCTCCCCGCCCGGCGGTGCCTGTTCGGGGTCGCGCCGCCAGGCTCCCGCGGCTGTGGGCCATCGCTGCTGGATTTCTGCCAGGGTGAAGCCATCCCAGTCACCGAAGTCGGTTTCACGGAGATCATCATCGATGGCTGCGGTCAGGCCCAGTTCGCCGGCCGCAATGGCGGCGGTGGCGACAGCGCGCTGCAATGGCGAGCTGACCACGGCGTCGATCGGGGCACCGGTGGCGAGGCGGCAGGCGGCGGCCTGGGCCTGCCGGGTGCCGTTGGCGCTAAGCGGGAGGTCGCGCAGCCCGCTGAAGCGGTGTTCGGGTGACAGCTGGGTATCGCCGTGCCGCAGCAGGATGGTGGTGGTGGGATCTGCTGTGGGGTTATCCCAGCCCAGTGTCATATGGCTCCCGCGAGGATGACGAAGATGTTGTGTCGACTGTTCCTATACAGCAATACGAACATGTCAGCAGAACGGTTCAGCCGCCCAACCTTGGCCTCGTCACAGTACCCATGCCGCACGACCTGGCCGGGCTGGTCACCGATGTGGGTACAGGTACCCGCCCATCAGGATGGCCAGGTCGCCCGGGCTATTCAGCAGAGGTCAGCATCGTGCGTGGTATCCGCCGAACGCGACGGGAGTTTCCCACACCCGCACTGCCAGTGCCTCGCCGCCTGCGGCAGCGACGGCGGGCGAGAGGCTGTCATGCACCCAGCGGGCGAACACCTCGACTGTGACCGCCTCGGCCCCGGCTGGGCGTATCTCCTCCAGGTTGCGGCCTTCGACCCGGCTGGTCAGCTCGGTCAGCGCCGCTTCCAGTACATCCAGGTCACAGACCATGCCCCGGTCGTCGAGCTGCTCGCGGTCCACCACGATCTCAATCCGGTAGTCATGATCATGCAGTTGCCCCTCTGGCCCGGGCAGTCCCGGCATGATGTGGAAAGCACGGACGCTTCGGCTCAACCCGACTTCACAGGTCACCGGCAGCACTCCTGTCGTAGTCAAGAACGGCATGCATCAACCCGGGTATCCCCTGGTCCACGGCTCGGAACGCCTCGGCTGCGTGGCCGAAGGCGAAGACGTGAGTGCACAGCTGTGCCAACGGTAGTTCGGCCAGCAGCTCAACGGCCTCCCGGCGGCGCCGAGACCGGGTCCAGGTCCCGGACAGCCGGGCCGGCACCGTGGAAACTTGAGTGCTGCGGATGATCAGACGCCGCCGGTGGAAGGCGCCGCCGAGTGGCAGCACCACTGGTTTGGTGCCGAACCACGACGCGATCAACAGGGTTCCCTCGTGGGCCAGCATGT
>ODAK010004101.1_pt1 | contig 14990 bp, 7 predicted proteins | sample 1539591 | NCBI WGS metagenome assembly ODAK01 (sample SAMEA3539303, study PRJEB22396) | soil metagenome | biome: tundra; feature: field; material: soil | place: USA | collected 2010-05 | depth 0.15 m | reverse complement strand
GGAATGATGAGGATAAATCTACTTGGGTTTGGCAATTAGATCATATTATTCCACAATCAGATTTGCCATATACTTCTATGGAAGATGATAACTTTAAGAAATGTTGGGCGTTATCCAATTTGCGCCCCCTAGACGCAAAACAAAATTTAATGGATGGCGTTAATCGTATTCGTCATCAAAAGAAAGAAAAATGAGCTCATCATTTTTAACAGGATTGGCCAATCAAATTTCAGATCAGTTTGGGATCGGTGAGAACCAATCTCACACGCTAGATATCGTTCAAAATGGACACAATGAGCCTTTGGGAAAGTTAGGCGAATTCTCAAAGCAAATCGATCAATCAGCTGAACGTCGCTATTTAGAAACTGGTTATTTGCGTCTCGATAGCTTTAACGTCATTCCACAACAATCAGAAATTCTTTGGCAAGAACCTGATGTAACGGTCCTCATTAAAAAACGCGCCTTCGCCTCCCTTTCTGAAAACTATCGTTCGGACGTCTCCAATAATGAGGAGAAGCTTTATATTAAGGTCACCAAGATTCTTTTCCAAAACAAATGTCGACAGATATCCGCTTTCGAAAAACTCTCTAAAATTGAACGCATTGGTGCCGCGTCCGGCCAACTCGATGATCAATTAATGCCACTCATTATTAGTCTTGTCGATGAGGCAAGCAATAACTTTCAAGATCTCTCTTCCGGAGCAACATCTCCTGGAGATTTTTCCAGCCCTAATTCTTCTGCTAATTCTTCCGCCGCGCAAGATTTCAAGAAATTGAGCAACGTCATTGATAAGGTAAGAAAGGTTTATGCTTTTTCACCTTCTAACTATTATACTACCTGGGTAGCTGATAATACCAACATCTTTAAGACTGAATTTTCTCAAGGGACTGGTGTTATTGAATTAACCAATATTACCTCTCTTAATACAACGACCGCAACTAAGTTTGGTGGTGGCAGTTTTACCATTCATATTGCCGATCCTTATAATCTAATGAGAATTACCGAATATGATATTGAGAAAGCAATTAGTGATGCTCTTAATTTTGTCGCCAATAAGAAACTCTTTCAGCTTGGTAAAGAGTCATTAGATAAGATAGCTACCAATAATCTAAAGCGATTAAACGATTCACGCACCTCACGCGGTGCGAGTAAAATTGAGATAATTACTTCTCCTGATACTTTCTTAGGAAAAAGAGTTCGGGCCATTATTGAGGGTTCTGGAACAGAAGTGCTTTTCGATTATAACTCAGTCCCAAATTTATCTCTACAAACATCAAGCTCTGGTGTCACAATTAGTTCTGAATTTCTTCGAGGCGGAATAGGCGCAGGACAAGATGGTTTAGATACGGGCGCCATTGGCTCAGCTAGCATTGGTGCTGCCATTTTTGGTAAATCAGTAGCTCAAGGTTTCGCTAATTCTGAGGTTAGTCTTTTTCAGGATACGATAAGTGCCACATTTACATCTCTCGATTTTCAGAGAAGTCAACAATCAACCATCGCACAACAAGGGGATTTTAAGGATTCAGCTGGAAAATCAACGCTCGATATTAACGGAGTTAGAAGAAAGCTACGACTTCATTATTGCAATAAGACAATTGTTCAGAATATGGATCAGGTTCATATTTTTATTGGAAGCAAAAGTCAGGTAGATAACAAAGTCCTTTCAGGACTCCAAAATATGTTTACGGGATTGGGATATTTCCAAAATCTCAATAACAATGTCTTCAATATCAAAAACCAATTTAATACTCTCTTTAGCCCCTCTCAAAATGTCAATATGCAATTGGAAAAATCCGTTTTCGTCGGTCCAAATTTCCCCAATGGCCTTTGGTCAATGATGAGGAATCTCTTTGTAAATGATAAGAGCGGGTCTCACGTTTTTGCAGGAGTTGTCGATTCATCAAGCGGAAATATGACCCCCGGTAAATATAGCGTTACTTTTAGCGGTAAAGATAATACTGCTTTTTTCGGCTTTGGAACCGTCAATCTTAACCCTGGTGTCGATACTTTTAATGGTCCACTTTACGATCCTTTGACACCATTTAAGACGACTACCGATACCGTTACCTCCAATTTTGCCAATCAAATTCCTGAACTTCTTCAAGAGAATAAAGAGATTCTGGCTCATAATACCTTCAAGGAAGGATTGGTTCGTTATAAAAGCGGTCGTCATGCCGGAAAACCAGTCACTATGGATAACTTCTTTCAAGACGTAAGTATTACAAAAGATGGAAGTATTCGTAGAGTTTATCACGCCCCCGATGGAATGGTCTATAAATGGAAAGAGGGAATTGGAGTCTTTACAGCTTTCGGGGACTCTTTTAATGCAAATGACCCGGCTCGAATTGGTACACCAGCCATTACCGTTGATCCATTTGCCGGGCAAGATGTAATGAATGTTCTCTCTCTTTTAATTACCGGCGTTCCATATAATTATGCTACCTTTTATAAAGCAGCGGCCGAGTTTGATCAATCTGCTACTAACCCACAAAGTGGGCAAAATTCATCTGCCTCCTTTTTTAATTCTCTGAGTACGACCTTAAAGAAAAACAATCTTCTATGGGGATCATTCATTCCATTTAAGAATTTGGTTATAAGCGATCAAGATTTTAGTGCAATGAACACCCAACAAGTAAGCATTCTAATCCAAAATAGTGTTATAGCCTCTCAATTGGCAGAGATCCTGGATCTCAAAAACAAGATAGCGAGTTCTATACCAATCTCTGGCATACAGGACGGTCCTTCTAAGACACAAATTGAATCACTTCAAAATACACTTAAGGGAAGGCAGGCCGGACTCGATTTACAATTAACCAAACAGAAACAAAACATACAGAAATTGGTTGGTGTTTCAGTTATAGGTAATGACGTCTCTTTCGATCCAAGTCAAAAAACTGACACTAATTCTCTATCAAATCCTAAGATCAGAAAAGAGCTTAGGCGTAGAACAAATTTTTTGACCAGACGCCTCTCTTGGTCAATTCGTGCCAATGAAGATAAGAATCTTCTAATTGTTGATGATTCTTATGACAAGGATTATGATATATTGGCTTTTGAGAAAGCATTAAAGGGCAAGATTAATCAGTTTGATAATGCATATTCTACCGTCGGAGAAAAAATTACCAGCGTCGCTCAATTGCTTAATTTAGAGGTATTTTGTGATACCCAGGGACATATTAGGATTCGACCACAACAATATAATCGAATGCCAAGCTCGATATTTTATCGAATGATGCAATTGAAACAAAGAACGGGAGTTCAGATTTATCCTAACTTCTTAGAGACTCTATTTGTTGATCAATTGAATTCTTTGCTCCGACGAATGGAGATTTTGGAATTAGAGATTCGGCTCGATGGAGCTATTATTGGAATTGCCGATGATAGTAAACTTGCTCAATATTTGAACTCAAGCAATAAAACCTTTAATACTTGGACGGGATTCTCCTTTTTCTCTGACGCTAATGGAAACATCGTTGATGTTGAGACAATGGCCAATTCTGCCGATCCAGATACAGTTATTCAAAAGATTCCGTCTTCTTTTGATTCCAAATTGAAACAGCAAAATGCTATTACTTCGTCCTTCAACATTATCGATCGTGCCGCTTTGATAAAGGCTCTTCCGGATGATATTTCATCTACAATCAATAAGAATCAAGTAAATAAACTCATTACTCTCATTTTCAACAAAAGCGGACAACACCCGACCCTAAACAATTTTGATGCCCAGCCAGACGGAACGGTTGTTATGAATAGCAGTAGTCAAGTAGATTCTTTGAAGATAACCCAAGATTTAGCTGATAAGGTTTCTGAGCGTCAAAAGTTAGTTAAGACTCTAAGCTCTGCTTATAAAAATGCCAAAGAAGCTATTAAGTTAGATACCGATCCAGCTAATACTGCCAATAAAATGCTTTTCCCAGATCTTTTTGGTAATAACGAAGTCCCTGAGATGTTTGAACATATGATTGAGGATGAAGGTTATGATGATTTTGGTCCTGGTTCAGGAAGCCGTTATGTTATCAAAGATCATCAAATCCTTAGACTTAATATTGCTGAGGTTTCTCCCGAGTTTACCATGATCGAAGTTAGCGGACAGCTCGATCCTTTTATAAGTAAGGATAGTTTACCATCAGGTTTCAATGGTGCATTTCCTAAAGGCGGAAATAGTATAGTCACTGCGGCTGCCGTAGATTATGATCTTTGGAGGCAATACGGATTTAGAAGCCAACATTCGGTCAATGTTCCCTTTTTATCTAATCCTGAGACACAATGCGCCCCTTATGCCGTTTCTCTTCTTTCTCGAGCGCGGCGGGAAATTATACAGGGAGATATTGAGATTTCTGGAAATGAATTTATGCAACCAGGAGAGGTGGTCTTTATTGAGAGCTCGGGCCTTTTGTTTTACGTTGAAAGCGTCTCACATGCTTTTAGCTTTTCTAGCCAATCTTTTCATACCACATTAACTCTTAAATATGGACATAATCCGGGCGAATATATTCCGACATCTCTTGATGTTATTGGTAAATTGCTCTACAATAACCGAGACACATCTTCATCTATTATGTATCGACAAACCAATATCTATAATGAAACATCACTTGGCGCTATTATTGTTAGTAGGTATGTATCGGGACCGGATATGATTACCGGAGGTAATTATGGAGAATTCAATCTCAAGATTATCAATGATATGCTTTATTCTTCAGCCGGAACAATTAATGCTAATAAGGCTATTAGTTCCAATATTAAAACTACCGTTGAACTGCGTATATTCTATAATAGCAAAAATCAAGCTGTTGTTGATTCGGTTTTGGACTCAGCGCGCACCACCTTAAAAAGGATTTTGATTGGTACCGCTGATACAAATGTCAAATCATTAAGCAACAAACCGCCATTGAAATTTGATGAAACTGATGTTATATTGGTCAATATCGACATAAGCGATCCGAATGAAAGCCGTTCTCCATCTCAAAAAGCTATTGATATGGCTCGCAACGTTCTAAAGACATTCCCTGGCGCGGCTGGCGTTGGCAACGGTAATGGCGGAGATAAGCAGATACAAAATCCACTTCTTAATGCAACCGCTAATTATGTCATTGATTGTGTTCTCAAATTAACGGGAATCCAATGAGCACCCCTCTTGGTATTCTAAGAAAAGCCGTTATTACCAGCACCTCTTCTATTAATAGAGGATTTATTACGGCTACCATTGATACGGGAACTCGAACCCTATCAACCAAATCTCAAAATGATAGAAGCATTCAGATACCATTTTCTTTCTACTCTATCGAAGGATTATTTATAGGCGGTATTCCCAGAAATGGAACTCCCATTATCATAGGCCGTGGCGAGGGAACTAATTGGTATTTCGTTTCTTTTCTTACTTCAAATGTTTCACAAATACCCGCTTTAACAAGCGGTGAATTATTGATGCAGACCAATAATCTCAATAAGATTTCTCTCCTAGATAGTTTCATTAATCTCGGATCTAAATCGATTAATCTTCATTTGAATACCTCTAATAAGAAGTTCGACAACAAACTTCAATCTAACTTTGCTAACCATCTAATTTTCTCCGAATCTGTAAGAGAGGTTTCAGGTATTGTTAAACGTGAAGTTAGCTTAGATGATATACCAGCCCAACTAAAATTGTCTGATGAGGTCTATGACAACAATTTAACACCCATTTCTTTTGATCCTTCAATTACAACGGTTATCAATTCCAATTCGGCAAATAAGAATCCCCCATTTGTTGAGAAGCGAGAATTGATTTATGAATTTGCCGCGAGTTCCAATGTTGTTGATGATATAACCGAATCATCTATTTATTCTCCAGATAAACAATCCGTACCAAGCTCATTGAGTTATGTCTTCCCAAACAGAAGAGATAGTAAGACGGATACGTTGAGCCTTTCTTTAGTCGCTCCTAATTTCTTAATGGAAACGGTCAAAGGAACAGTAGTTGATATCTTTGGCAATGTCTTAGATCTTAATCGTAATCCTATTGTTGGATACGGAATTGATAAACCTAATCTTTCATTGAGCTCATCTAATATACCAAAAGATCAGATTTTCAATGATATTAAAGCGGCTGAACGAAAAAGCTTGGCTTATCATTTCGAGATTAATGCAAAAAAGGATTTGACTGCCTCAGGTGGAAAATTGGCCCTTCCTGATATTAATTCTAAGAATGATTATGCTAGGGGTAGAAGCCGGTTTTTTCTGGATATTGACAAGGAGGGACAGCTTAAATTAAATGTTCCAGCAAGTTCAGAGACGGGAAATATACCGCTCGGAATCCGTGCAGAAAATTATTCCACATTCGGCCCTGAGGATAATGGCAATCCTAACAAGTTATTTTTCAGAGATGATGCTTTAGATATCTTTTTAGACTCATTTAGTAAAGGGGCTATTGATTTAGTTGGCGTAGATGGTAAAACGTCGGTAACCCCGATTGACCGAATCGATAAAACACATATTAGATTTGGTACACCTTTTCATGATATTAGTCAGGCTTGCATTAGCTTTCAATCTAATTCAATAGCCAATTATACTACCTCATTTCTAAACTATCAAACAGTTTTCGCACCCGTGGATATAACTAAAATACCTACATTGCCTTTCATTGTTTCACCCACGATTATTACCGCCGGGCCAAATGCTAATGCCGGTGGTCGTTCTGGAAGTCTTCATTTTGATGGATCGCTTAATTTAAGCGTTGGGGCAAATACTATTGATAGACAATCAATATGGGTTGATACTGCTGGCGGAATCGTTGGAATGTTTGGCCGTGATAGAAACAATGTTAGTGCCGCTCTTGATTTTAATGGAGATGTTTTGGTTCAAATTGGTGGGGCTGGCGTTTCTGAAGATTCTCGTTTTGCACCATTGAAAAATAATTACAGGCAAGGGAATTTGGATATAAGGGTAATGAACGAAGGGTTTACTACCACAATAATTAGAATAGATGGTAATGGTATTACAATAATGACGCCATCATCAATGACTTTTTCAGCGCGTAAAATGGTATTTCAGGCAAAGCAAATTAGTATGGACGCTGATGAGCTTATTCTAAATGAAAGAATGGTTTTATTACAACCAAACATATCGATTTGATAAAGGAACAATAACAATGATCAAACTCAACTCAACAATTCACAAACGTCTTATAGCCCAGGCTTCAGAGGCCAAAAATCTCGAATTAACCGATCTTGCTGACGGTGTCCTGGGTGCCATAGGTCCGATTTCTCGAGAAGAAAATGAAATCCCTATCTTTTCTCACGCCGATTTAGAGAAAGAAGTTTATAATCATCTTTGGAAGATTGCAATGGCTACTGTTTTTTATCACGATTTGAAACATGTCGATATACAAAAGGTCAATGATGTTCTTCCAAGATTGGTACAAATGGTTCTCGGTAGCGTCGAACAAGCCATTGAGCGTAAAAATGATATTGGCCCCTTTGAACTTAAATTGCCCGGCGAAATATCTGACAAGGCGTGATATATAGATTTGTATGGGTGAGATGGTGATTTTAGCTGAGGCGATGTTGTTGGCGCTTGAACCAATTGAAAAAGAATTGAAAGATGGTGTTGCGCCATTGATGAAGATTTGTTCGGTATGTGAAGAGAAGAAAGAATTATGCGAATACTATATTGATAAAAGACTCGCAAAATGTATGGCAAGATGTAAAAAGTGCTTCATTAGCAAAAAGAAGAAAATCAAAGTTAAAGCGATCATAAAGATATGTAAAAGATGTGGAATGGAAAAGAGCGTAACAGAATTCTATTTTAGAAAGAATAGCAAAGGACAATTAAATAGTCATTGTATAGATTGTTGTATTAAGTATAAACAAGAATATAGAACAGTCAATAATGATAAAGAGCAAGAAAAACGAAGAAAAACCAAAGAAGAAAATAAAATTAAAAGAGCTCTAATTAAGGAGTCAAATAAAGAACTTAATAAAGAAAAGATAGAGCTCAAAAAACAACACACAAGAGAATTAGGTAAAAAGTATCGAGAAGAACATAGAGATGAATTAGCGCAATATCAAAAAGAATATCGAGAGGCCAATAAAGAGGAAATATCCAAAGATAAAAATGAGTATAATAAAAATCGTAAGAAAAACGATCCGGCTTACAAATTGAGATGTTATATTTCATCATCAATTGGTGGCGCCTTAAGAAAACAAGGTAGTTCTAAGCAAGGTAAAAGTTGTCTTGATTTTTTGCCATTTACCAAAGAAGAGCTTAAGGCTTATATTGAAAAACAATTTGAGCCCTGGATGAATTGGGAAAATCGTGGCATTTATAGATTAGAAACCTGGAATGATAATGATCAATCAACCTGGAAATGGCAGTTAGATCATGTAATACCACATTCAGATTTTCCTTATACATCAATGGAAGATGATAATTTTCAGAAATGTTGGGCTTTATCTAATTTAAGACCATATTCAGCTAAACTCAACAGTATTGATGGTGCCACCAGAATAAGACACAAAAAGAAAGATCAAAATGCCTTGTAATCCTAGTAATTTGACCATCAATCTTCCACTAGGTCCCGGCGTTAATGCTATACCTGGATTCGGAACACCTTTTAGTTTAAAGTCTCCGGCATTTGATACTGCAATGCCAAATGGATTTCCTGAAGATCTAAATGGGATATTCAATGCCCTACAATTTATTTTACCCTCAGGCGTGATTAAACCGGCACTCAATCCCAATTTTGGCAAAAACGTTTATGACGGTATATTGAAACTAATGGATCATTTCTTTCCAGTGCTAATGCTGTACAAAATGTTCCTACCGGTGCTTAATTTGATTATCTGTATTATTGAGGTTTTATGCGCCATAGCTAACCCATTTAAGCTTGCAAGTAAACTCCAAAACCTATTTCGTACGTGTTTACCTGCTTTTCTTTCTTTATTCCCGATATTCGCTATGATTGTAATGCTCTTATCATTACTATTTCTTCTTCTTACACTTATTGAATATATTGTGGCCCAAGTTCTTCTACTTGTAGAAAAATTACTCATCAATATCAATGGTTTAATACAGGCCTTTGCATTATCTGATGATACTGGCATTTTAGCTATTGTCCGAAAATTAGCTCAGATTCTCTGCTCATTTCAAAATCTATTTGTACTCCTAACTCTATTTAAGACCATATTAGATGTTATTAAAGAAATTCTTAAAATGGCATTCAGTATTCCACCATGTGATGATGGGAATAGTTCAGATACTAATAGATGTTGTGACTCTAGTACTTGCCCGCAATTTTTGAAAACAAACGAAACTATTATTTCTTTTACCGGCACTCTTCAATATTATAATGCCGCAGTTCATGACGCAAATTTAACTAGCGTACTCCCTTCTTTACCAGCTGGATTTTTAACTCAAATTAAACGGCCAGAAAGCTGGCAGTTTTTTGATGCTCCCGCCTCACAAGCCAATGAGTTTTATAACATTACCCGGGCCTATGATTTGCCATCCGGAAACACAACGGTCTTTTTCCCAACTGACGCTAACTATACGGCAACAACGCCAACAAACCAAGTTCCCTATACTCTCGATATGCATTTATTTTACATACCCGCCAATTGGGGTAATTTAACCGATACATTGGGCCCGCGTTATATTCAGATTATTGGATGTATTGTTCTTCAAGCTCCCAAGAATATCTTAAATGTCTTTGATAACTCGACAACCTCTATTCCAACCGGTGTTCTTCAGATTCAAGGCGGATTAGCTTACGAAGATAATGGTACGACTCCATTTCTTATCAACGGAACCCAGGGAACACTCAATACTGTCATTCACGTTCCTGATAGGGTAAGTATTTCTGATCCGATACTTCTATCTACTGATGGATATCAATTTACTAATGTCGATTATACGTTACATATTAATCATGCAGTTCTTTTTAGTAAGGCCCTAATTACGTTGGGATGTATACCAAGCGTTGCCCTCGATCGAACCTTTGTTAATACTGTTTTTGGAGCTAATTCTGGAGTTAATGTAACCTTTATAAACAAACTAGTTCATGGCGACTCTTTTCCTAATATAGATAGGACTCTCCAATGTCTATCTACCGCCCTCGATGGATTGCGTTCCAATATAAGCCCAGATGGAGTGGCTACATTCCAAGCTACAACTAATGTTTGTCTTGCTCAATTAAAAGGAGATGCAGAAAGTACTATAAATAGTCTTCTTGGTATTGGATTTGATCAGTATCATAGCACATTTACATTGACCCCTAATGTTCAATTTACTACTCAGACAATTGATGTCAAGGTTTCATTAAATGAAACAAGCGGACAATCATTGACTCTTGGAATGCCAGCAGCCATTGGTGATTCTATTGCACAAAGAATAAGTCCTAAGATAACGCTTGGAAGCATTACCAATTTTACCTATGATGGTTATCAGTTTTTTAATGCCTCTATTTCTAGCCTAACTGCTGGTAATGGAACCATTAAAGTAGCCTTTGATGGCAAGACATTTAGTCAAGTTAGTTTGCCAGCAGACTTAACTCAATCTCCATCAATTACTGAAATCGTTCTTCCATATACCTTTGTTTTCTCTGCCTCTCGAGATATTGATGGTAAGCCAAGGTTTAATGAATCTGATATTGCTGAGGGGACTAATAATGCCGGAAATTGATGCTAATGTCTCCAATAATCAGGATACTACAATTGATATTGGGGCGCTATATACAAATATTATTCAAGAAATAGATCGATATCGAAGCCATGTAAGTATCATTAATAAAGCAGAACTAATTAATCAGCTAATCAAGGCTCTTAATGGGGCAACTCAAAATAATTCAACTGCAAACCCTGATTCTTTCATTTCTCAAATAAAACCAGAAACTAATGCCCAGGAGAGTAGGTGTCATACTTTTTATCGTCTAATTGGATTACCAATTATTGATCCATATGGGAATATCTATAGTCCTGGATTCGATAAGGATAATAGCTTTAAAATGTCAGTACTTCAAAAACACTATAAGATCATTGATAGCATTAAGATCAATAATCCTGATCTTTTCAAGATTATGGACGCACGCGAGAAAAATGTTAATTCCTTCTTACGCATATTTTCCTTCAAAGATATTAATTCTAGCGTTCTTGCACTTTCATCTGTCGCGGGTGGAAAAACTAGAAGATTTAGCGATTCGCTTGTTAATAGTTCTGATCTATTTGATACGGAAGTCAAGAATCAATCTTATACCATTGAAGATAAAGATGTCTCAGGAAACAAACTTTCATCTTATGTTGATGCTGGTGGCAATCCGGCAAATTTACTACTAGCCCCCGGAGAGTTATTGGGCAAATTTCTCTTAACTAATCGCGCTCATATCTTAAAACCATTCATGGTTGATCCGCGTGTTGATTTTACCGTTAATCCTCCTACTGGAATCATTGCCGCTCCGTTTGCAACAAGCACCAAGTATTCTCCAGAAATAGATTTGACCCGTTCTTTTATCGAATATGTTTGTCGTGTCAGATTAGATATCGATAATACCAGTGGGATTCAGACAGATCGATTTAAAGATATTGAGAGTTATATCAAGAATACATCTTCAATAAAAGATCAATCTTTGATTGATAAAATCGCAAATGGAGTTATTAAAACATCAGAAGATGCTATCTTTCGTAATAACTTTAATATTATGCGAGCAATGATGGATTTGCTTTATGATTCGATGCAGAAGATTCAAGAAGCGGGTAAATTCTATCATTGGGTACCAATGCCAAGTGCTAATGGTATTGAATCTGGCGTCACAACACAAGATATTACGCTTATTAAAGGAACCGATCAAAATGGAAATGCTGCTATTATTGTAGATCCGTTGAGCACAGATCGGGATATTGCTATTTTGACAACTACCTCTAAAGTTCAACTTTCAAATGTAAATACTCAAAATACAGCACCTGATGTAGGAAATTTTGCTTTTCAGGGAGTTCAACCCTTGCCAGATAGTAAGGTGACATTTGGAATAATGAGTCGCACCAAGGAATTTCTCGATCTTATTGTTCAGACAAGAATAGAAACAACCTCCAACGCCGCAGAAGCGTTACAAAATATCGAGATTATTATGGGTGAATTTACAGGATTGGGATTAGGTGATATTATAGCCATTTATACTGCTCTCTGGACGGTAGATGAAAACGTTCTAATTAATTTGCTAGATGACGAGGCATTCGGAAGGCTCTTTACCAATCCGACTCTAAGAACACCTAATGTTATTGCTCGAAATACTAAAGGCAGCTCGACAATACCGGGAACTGATGCACTTCAAGGATTAGAGAATAAGATTAAAGAGATGTATAATCTAATGGATAAGCTTTTGAACGATCGTTTTCTGAATAATGAGGCATAGCTATAGAATGTCCTATGATCTTAAAGTAAGTAATGGTGATTTGGTTCTTAATAATGGTGATTTTCGTCTTGTTAAAGATGGTGAAAAGCTCATTCAAGATATACTTAAAATTGCCCTGACTCCTACCGGAGGAGATCCGTTGCAGCCGTGGTACGGTTCTTTTATCTCAAGAACTTTAATTGGCTCCCCTTTAGGAACCAACATTATTATGCAGGTTGCCCAATCTCAGCTTCAAAACGCCTTAGAAAATCTTAGAGGCTTACAACAGGCTCAAATTAAATCATTTCAAGCAGTTACTCCAGATGAACAATTGGGTGCCATTTCAGATATATCAATTGTTCGAAATACTACCAATCCAACTTTATTTGATGTTAGAATCAAGGTAATTAGTAAGGGGTTTAAGTCAATCAACACATCATTTACAGTAAATCCATAAACATTCTCGATTATAAGGATATATAACCAATCATGGTCACTATTCGCAACGTCAATGACATAATCGAGAATATGCGGGATATTTTAACCCTTTCTCAACCTGAAGCTGACACTAAGCCTGGCACAGTTATCAGAAATCTGGTCATTGACGCTCCCGCTGGACAAATTGCTCTTCTTTATGATGAACTTTCTAAAGTTTCTAATCAACAATCTCTTAGATTGGTTACCGGGTCTGACTTAGATAAATTAGCCAAGAACTTTGGTATAGTTCGCAAATCGGCTACTGCCGCTAACGGTATTGCTCTTTTGACTTTTAATTCTCTTTTTGGCACTATCAATATTAATACCGGAGATACCGTAACGGCTTCTAATGGGATTTCTTTCTCAGTTTTAAACGGAATCTCCATTAATCCTGCCCAGGCCAATTTTTATCAATCAGTGGCAACTAAATATCAAAATGATTTAGCATTTGTTGGAATATCCGATATTTATGCAGTGGAAATTACCGTTCAAGCAACTACGGTTGGTGTCTCCGGAGATCTTAGCAAATATTCATTGACAAGTGTTAGTTCTGCTGGAATTTCTAACGTTACCAATACTCAGCCTTTTACTGGTGGTAGTAATCAAGAAGACGACCCTACTTTCAGAAATAGAATTTTGGCTATTTTTAATGGATCAAGTGTTGGAACATCTCTGGGATATAAAAATACGGCATTAGCAACTACGGGCGTTCAGGACGCATATGTAATTACACCTGGAGATCCTCTAATGACTCGTGATGGGACTATTATTTCTACAGATAATCAAGGTAATATTACTATTATTTCTGAGGGAACCGGTGGAAAAGTTGATATAGCAATTTTGGGAACTAATTTAACCGAGAATGTTGATAGTTTCATATATCAAGATAAAAGCAATAAAAATGATCCGACAAATTTCAAGAATATATTTGTTCTTGGACAAATTCCAGCTGACACTAATAAAACCATTAATCGAAGAAAAATTGACGATATTGCTAATGGGATCCTTCCAGCTCAGCCCGTAGATTCAATTTTGCAAGTTACTGGTTCTTTAAGTGGGACTAATTTTCAACCCAAAGTAGTAGATTCTTTGGGACGTATTTCTGGTAATTATGAACTTCTTAAAGATACTGGGGCTTTTAGTGGAAGTGCTTTTGGATTCGATAGTTTTCATTTTATTGATAATAAGATCTCTAATCTTCAAGAAGATAAAATTAAAGGAAAATTCAACGGACAAGACGCGCTTACTTATTCTGACGTTTTTTCTATTTCTCAAGCTCAACAAAATATTTCAATTACCAATGAAAATAGTACCGTTTTAACATCTGATAGAACTTTAATTAAATTATTACATACTCCGGCAATTAACGTTACTCGAGTTTTCAATGTTAATACTGGCGAAACATATACCATTATAAATCAAAATCCCAATGGTATAGGAACTCTTAATACTTCTGGTATCATTAAAATTAGTGGTAATACACTCCCTTCTCCAAGTAATGTTCTTCAAGTAGATTATAATTGGGTTGTTTCTTTTGATCAATATTCAGATTTTGATGGCCGTTCTTTGATAAATGATAATCCAAGAAGCGTGCAAGATAGTATTGATTGGGGGTATTCTAATGTTATTCGCTCTGAAAATGTTAATATTTCCCTAAATTCTTCCAGAACTCTTTTTACCGGAACGACCGTACACCCTATTAGCTCTATTATTAGCGCTAACACATTTTTAGAAATTGACGGAACGGTAAATCAAGTACTTACTGGTATTTTTGCCGGGAGACTCGCAGTTTCTATTCCAAATCTTTTTTTTGCAACCACGAATGTTAATAATGTCTTCTTTAAAAATACGTTCAATGAACTTTTTGCTACCGCAGAAAATAATGGAACATTTAGTAATACCAATATTGTTGTCGGTATCATTCTCGAATATTTGACCACCATTATTTTACCAACTGATACAAAGGCACAAGTAGGGGATCGGGTAACCTCTATATTAAATAAACAAGACGTTTTCAATGTTATTGGAATGACCGGTAGCTTTTCCAATAATCAAATTACGATTCCTTCATCTAATTTTAACACAAATGCAACCAGCCTTAATTTGATGGTCAATTATATTGCTAACATTCAGAATATATTGACAAATGGAG
>ODAK010004100.1_pt1 | contig 14990 bp, 7 predicted proteins | sample 1539591 | NCBI WGS metagenome assembly ODAK01 (sample SAMEA3539303, study PRJEB22396) | soil metagenome | biome: tundra; feature: field; material: soil | place: USA | collected 2010-05 | depth 0.15 m | reverse complement strand
GACCACCGAGATCTACACTCTTTCCCTACACGACGCTCTTCCGATCTCCGAGGAACTCCACAATTCGGGAACGGTAGGGTTCGGTTGGCCGGTTTTGATTCTTTTCCCATTTCTCGATGGCGGTGGCGGTGAATCCAAGCCCAAGCAACATAGCGAGTTGCCGCATGGATAATGAGAGATCAACCCGCTTCTTTCGCAGGTGTTCACCCAGGGTTTTGGGGTGGGTCGGATAGCGCCGCAACTGTCTGAAATGCAATGAAACCGTTGGTTTTTTGTGGTGGACCGTGCGTTGGTCAATTGTCAACAGGCGGAGTGCGTCCGTGCAAAGGGGTTTTGCCCGTCGCCCTTCGCGCGCGCGGCGACGGCAGGGTTGGCGTGCTCGTTCCGGCGGAAAACGCCGCCGAAGCCGCCGTCGTGGAAGGTTTGCAGGTCATCCCCGTTCAAAATTTGCGCGAAGCCGCGGGCTTTCTCGAAGGCGAAATCAAAATCGCGCCGGCAAAGGTGGACATCGCCAAAATATTCGACCAGTCGCACGACGACGACCTGGATTTTGCCGAGGTCAAGGGCCAGGAAAACGTAAAACGCGCTTTGGAAATTGCCGCTGCGGGCGGACACAACGCGCTGCTCATCGGCCCGCCCGGCACCGGCAAATCCATGCTGGCCAAGCGGCTGCCGACGATCCTGCCGCCATTGACCCTGGACGAGGCGCTCGAAACGACGAAGATTCACAGCATCGTCGGGTTGCTGGCCCCGGGCCAGGCGCTGGTGACGCGGCGGCCGTTCCGCACGCCGCATCACACGGCGAGCGACGCCGGCCTGCTCGGCGGCAACATCAATCCGACGCCCGGCGAAATTTCGCTCGCGCACAACGGCGTTTTGTTCCTCGACGAACTGCCGGAGTTCAAGCGCAGCGTGCTGGAGACCATGCGCCAGCCGCTGGAAGACGGACGCGTGACCATTTCACGCGCGGCGGGCACGATGACGTTTCCCTCGCAATTCATGCTCATCGCGGCGATGAACCCGACGCCCGACGGCAAGATGCCGCACGAATCGAGAAGCTCGCCGCGCGAAATCCAGAATTATCTGGGCCGGATATCCGGGCCGCTGCTCGATCGGATTGATTTGCACGTGGAAGTGCCGCCGGTGAAATTCCGGGAAATTGCCGGCGACCGCACGGGCGAAACCTCGGCGCAAATCCGCGAGCGCGTCGTGGCCGCGCGGAAACGTCAGCAGTCGCGTTTCGCGCACAAGCGGAAGATCACCTGCAACGCCCTCATGGGTCCGAAGGAACTCAAGGAATTCTGCGCCCTCGACGAGACGACCAAGGAATTGCTCAAGAACGCGATGGCCGATTTGAATTTAAGCGCCCGCGCCTACGACCGGATTTTGAAGGTGGCGCGGACGATTGCGGACCTGGTCGGCTCGGAAAAAATCCTGAGCGACCACATTTCAGAGGCGATTCAATACCGCTCGCTCGACCGCCAGTTGTGGAGTTGAATATTTTCAAAGGATTTGTCGTTCCGGATTGTCCTATTGGGTAAAATGATGCCGCATGAGCGACACGGATGAGGAACAAGCCTGGGTGTTGCAAAGCCGGGATGGCAATCCTGCAGCTTTTGAAGCGTTGATTCGCGCCCATCAACGCATGATCCATTCGCTGACATTCCGGATGACGGGTTCAATGGCCGATGCCGAAGACTTGGCCCAGGAAACATTCATCCGCGCTTACCGGCAACTGGATTCCTATCAGGGTACGGCGAAGTTTTCGTCCTGGCTTTATCGGATTGCGTTCAACACCTGCTTGAACTGGCGGCGACGGGAAATGTGCCGCGACCAAATTCAGACCCAGTGGGCCGAGTCAAACGCCGTTTCTCAATCCGAACCCGGCACCGATGGGCCTGACGGGGAGGTGCAAGCCGCCCTGATGAAGCTGCCGGCCAAACAACGCGCCGCCATCGTCCTGACTGTTTACGACGGGCACAACCACGCCGAAGCGGCGAAAATCCTGGGTTGTTCCGAAACGACGGTTTCCTGGCGGGTGTTTGCCGCGCGTCGGAAGTTGAAACGGCTGTTGAGTGCCCAAGGAGGACGCAATGAATGATTTTGATTTGGAGAAAAAATTAAAGGCCGCGCAGGTTCCGACACGGGATGAAGATTATTGGGAATCATTTCCGCGGCTTGTATCGGCAACGTTGCGCACGGCTCCGGCGGGACGCCCGATGGTTGAACGTCATTGGTTGCCCCGGCTGGCGTGGGGCGGTGGCATCGCTTTTGCCTGTCTGGTCATCGGTTTCGCCGTCGGTCATTGGCATGGTCGGATGGAAAAGAATGATCCTTACGCGTTGCTGCAAAACGGAAAGATGCTGCACGAGGTGTTGACACTTTTTCCCAACCGCGTCCGGGCCATTATTCAGGATGAACACGGGGTACAACTGGTGCTTTCCGATCAGGCCGACATGCCGGTCTCGACACCGATTTATGTTCATATCTGCGACGGCAAGCAATGTTCGTCGCTGGTGACCTTCAGCGGCCAGGAACTCGAAATTGCCGGGCAGAAGGTTACGATCCTTTCTGACGCACAGGGCGGCGTGATTGTGATGGGGAGCCGGTTTGTCTGGTCGAGCGACCAGCCGGTCGGCGCGCAAAGCGGATTGAGGATTGAGGCCCGGACTTTGAATTCGATAGCCCTTTAACTGAAAATTTATAAAAAAATTTCTAGAAACTCTGGCAATTGTGATTTTATCAACCCGGCTGTTTGCGCAGTCAAACGAGCCGGTGCGCCTGGCATTGATTGCGGAAACGGACGAGGCAGCTTCAGCCTCGGATATTTTGACGGCCCAACTTTCTGGCAATCAAAAAGTCCAACTGCTGGAGCGGAATGAAATCGAGAAGGTCTACCGCGAGCAGGGGCTGTCGGCGGCCAACAAGGATTATCTGAAGCTGGGCCGGATTCTCGGCGCGGATGGATTATTGTTGTTCGATGTGGTCCGAACCAAAGCGGCGACCAATTTGATGACGCGGCTGATTGCAGTGAAGCCGGGGGTGATATTGACGGACGGCAGTTTTACCTGGCCGCTAAAAGACACCACATCGTGGGCGGAATCGGCGGCAACCTATCTCAAATCCTTTCTGCCGAAGCTGGCGCTGCTGCCCAAGGACGCGATCCCCATTTCGGTGGTGAATCTCCGCTCGGCCGTCCAGTCGGCCGACGGACAAGAAGCGGAAACGCAATTGAAGCTGTTGGCCATCCAGCGGTTGAGTCAGGAACGTCAATTCTTTGTTTTGGAACGTCAGAAAATGCAACTGCTGAGCGAAGAAAAGGAATTGAAAGTGGATGACTCGGCGTTCTGGAACGGTAGTTATCTACTGGAAGGCATCGTGGACCAGAATGGTTATTCCAAGGATGTGATTACCATTAACGCGCGGCTGACTCCGCCGAAAGGCGGTGCGCCGTTGCTGATGGAAGTCAGCGGCAGCCGCACCAATTTGTCAGAAGTCATCAATCATCTGGCGGAAAAAGTCACCGAATTGTTGAAGGTCAATTCCAGCGTGCCGGAATGGAACGCCGCCGATGAAGCGGCGCAATATTTTGCCGAAGCAAAATGGGCGTTACGCTGGGGGGTGTTTTCAGAAGCGGAAGCGGCAGCGGACTCGGCTTGGGCGTTGGGCAAAACAGATTTGGCTTGCGTTATCGTGCGGGTGCAATCGTATGTGTCCGAAGTGTTGGCCAATGTTGCCGGATATGAATTTTCTGAAGCAACTTACAATCCTGGTGGTTATGATGCCAATGGGGTGCCAACCGGACCGCCGCCAAGTGAAGCTCAGATTCAATCTGACATCACAAAAATGCTGGCACAGCATCCGTGGGGAATGGCCTACAAGGAAATACAAAACGAAGCCCAAAAAGCGAAAAGGGTACAATATGTTTTTGCCAGCGGACCGCCCAATCCAAAAAACATTGACCGCGCATTGCACGCGTTGGAACTTTACTATGAATTCAGCCGGACCTCACCTGAAGGTGAGCCGAAAATACTTTGGCGGGGAGTGGGTTGGAATGATTGGCACAATTCGGATTGGTATAATTCGGGAATCGAAGACCTTGTTGCGGCATCGCGCACGTTACAAAATTTTAATCTGGCTCCGCTTGAATTGCAAAAGCCTGTTTCCGAAAAACTGGCGGAGTTACGCGCGCTGGCACGTTCGGTTGCGGAATTTATTTCCAAGTCGCCATCGGTGCATGACAGCTATTTTGTCGGCGACCGCACCGTTGTTTATGACGAACTCGCCAACACGATAGGCGAAGACAATCCAAAGAATTCAAACATTTTCAGTTGTGAGGTAAAATGGGGCTGTTTTTGGCAGGAAAAGCCGGAGGATTGCATTGCACTTTACCGCGAACTGATGAGAAGTCCGGTTTTTTGTTACATTCACAACAAATTTTGGTTTCGCGAATTGCCGTCGCCCCGGCTGGTTGCGTGGAATGAAGAAAATCAAAAAAACATCCCGACGGTTTGGAACAACTTCCTTCGGGAACTAAATGCTTCCACAAACGTGCTCTTGCAGTTGGAAGCAAAGGCTCTTCAACTTGCTGATGCCAATGGCGAATCAGAAATGGCCGTATCATTCGCCAATTTTTTTGACGCCATTTTTATAAATCGAGACCGGCTTGTGGCAAACAATGTTGACGTGCTTTACTTAAATTGGGGCGCTGGTGATCTTGTCGAGCGAATGGGCGGAAATTCAGCCTCTGACCTGAAAGACTCCCTGCGGCATCGTTATTACTCTGAATATTCGCCGAAAATTGAAAATATGCACAATGAATTCCGGCAACATGCGGACATCGCCGAAATCCCTCAAAGACAGAATGCGGATGCCGCCGAAGCTTTTCAAAGACAGAAACAATATTTGAAAGAAAACAAACCCTACGACTTTATCGAGATCGCAAACCTTTTCAGTTCTCAAGATTATTCCAAGGCCCAAGCGCTTGAAATCCAGCCACTGCTCGCCGCTTACAAATCAAATCTTGTCGCTCAATCCCAAAACGCTTCCGGGATGCAAAAAGGCCAGTTAATGGGCGCCATCGCTTACGTTAGTTTTTTGGAAGATGGCGTGAAGCGCGTTCTAAACCCGCCTGTGCTGAAGCCTAAAATCGAAACGGCTCAAAACACAAGCGCGTCACCGGTTCCGGTTGCGCGGCCAAAATCTGTTCCGCGAATTCCTGAAGCGCCGCCGGAAATTGCCACCAACATTTTGTTGGTCCAAAACTTTCTTAAAATCCCGCAGCCCCACTTTGTGGCGACCAATATTACCGGCCTGAGGATTTCAGCGAATCACTGGAGCGAAGGAAAGTTGTTGTTGGATTTGCAATTCTCCGGAGATTTCTTTGAGGGAGACTATCAGGAAGTCGGTGGCGTTTCCCTGGCCGCCGCTGCCATTTTTGATCCCACAAGCGGCAGGTGGGACATGCTTGAATATCCCGAAGCCCATATCAATGCCATCACCATCGGTTTTAAGAAACGCTCCATCGAGCTTTTCAATGGAGATTTTTATTTAAGCGCCGGCGGCCAACTCCAGAAATACGATTTTGCAACCAAACAATGGAAAAAGCTGAATGTTCCGGGTCTGAATAATTCCCAACTGGTTGCCGTTAATGGGCGTCTTTACGCAGCCAACAACGAAACTATTTTTGAAATCAACGGCCCAGGCAATGGCACCCGCATCCTCGCCAGCACGCGGCGGCGGCCTGCAGCTTCCATACTCGATTCATTGGACAACCTCGGTTCGCCGTCGCCTACTGCCGGCGGATACCCTTTGCCGCCACAATTGTTTTCGGGACCGGAACATTCGCTTTACGCCAGTGTTGGAAAGAAAATTTTCGGCTGGGATGGGAACGACTGGCACGAAATTTTGGCCATGAATATCTCCCAAGTGCCCGAAATTTTCCAAGACACCGTAATCTTTCGCTCGGTTTCCATGCTCGATCCCGCAAACTTGTGGATTTGGGCAAAGAACCAATCCGCACCGGAATTGTGCCTGCATGACAAACCAAAACCTCACCCCCAACTAAATCTTGGCCGGGATAATCCAGATAACCAAACCTCGCGTCCATCATGGAAATCTCCAGACGGGGACTATTTGACAAGCGCCGCAGCGACGTTTTACAAATCGAACCCCTATTTCTTCGTTGATCATGGAGTGGTCACGAATGATTCCGGCCACTGGACGGTGGCGGAAAGGGACGGTTATCATGCCAAACTGGTCTGTTTGAGCCGCGATTTGGCGGAGCCCATTGTTGTGCCACTAAAGTTTGATTTACAACGTGGCCAGCCACCGCTGAAAAGCCTCGGGGAAAAAATGGAGCAAATTCCATGGGAAACCGGCCCTACCTGGATGATGTTTGCAGGAGACACGCTTTATCTTGGCCAACCGAACACCTTGGGTGTTTGGACGATTCCCCGTTCGCAACTCGATCCTGCCCTCGCCGCGCAAAAACAAATTCAACTTGACCGAAAGGCACAGACGGCTGCCGTCGCGGAACAAGCCCGGAAAAGTTTTCTGGCAAAATATGATTTGAATCACAACGGGATGATTGATCCCGACGAAAGGGAAGCGGCGTTGGACGACCCCGCTTTCATTGAATCGGAGTTAGACGTGATTGACGCCAATCACAACGGACGGCTTGACCCGGAAGAACTTGTCTATTTCGACGCCAACCGGAACAAAATTTTGGAACCGAAGGAACAAGCCGGGATTGAGATTGCACAACATCTGCTGGCAGAAAGGCTCTTGAAAAAATTTGATGCGAACGGTGATGGATTTCTTGACCGGACAGAAATTAACGACTTGCTGCAATCCAGCATGGAAACCAGCAGCCGGTCAATGCCCGGTTTTTCGTCTCCATTCCCGGATGATAATCACGACGGACACATTGATCTGGGAGAACTGGAAACCTTTCTGAAGCAGCAAACGCGCAGCGGCCTTCATTCGCGCGGAATGCCAGGCACAGTTTCTTTCAACCAAATGAGAATGGACGCTAGCCAACCAGTTGACCCTCGACAAATGTTCAAGGCAGCAGTGGAATCTTATTGGCAGAATCCCGGCAGTGTCACCAATAGACCTCCATTCACCAGAAGAGTCTCGCCGGGCGGGGGTGCTGTAACCCATGAAACGCAAAGCGGTACAAGCCCATGAGCCCAATCCCTGTTTTTTATCAAAGGATTCGCCGGCGCGAATAGTCATAATTATTGAAAATGAGAGCATTCAACCTATGGCTATTGCTGGTGATGGCCGCTTGCTGGCCCGGGGCGGCCTCCGCTCAGTTGCAACTGCTGCCCGACCGGGAACCGCAGCGGGTGTTTGCCGGCGATGCGCGAAGAATCACCGTCACCTGGCACAATGCCGGCGACAAAAGCGCAGGTGCCGACGTTCGCACACGGCTTAGTCAAACCAGTTCCGCAACAGCCGCGCCGCTGTCCGAAAAGCCCTGGAAGAAACTCGAAATTTTGCCCGGGCAAACCGTGCTCGAATCTGCGCCCATGGACTTTCCCACCGTGAACGCGGAAACGCGGTTCCTGATTCAATGGCTGGCAGGCACCAATCAGGTCGTCGGCAAGACCGAGGTGCTGGTTTACCCGACGAACCTGCTGGCGGAATTGAAGACGCTGGTAGGTGAGGAGAATTGGGGCGTTCTCGACCCGAACAACGAACTCAAGCCGTTGCTCAAGCAGAACCACGTGGAATTTTCAGACTTGGGCGAAGCGGCACTGGAAGATTTTCAGGGCAAACTGGCCATCATTGGGCCATTCCAAACAAAGGCGCAAATGCGTGAAGGTCTGGCGCAGATCATTCAGAAAATTGCCCGGAAGGGTGTGGCCGTGGTCTGGATTCAGCCGCCACCGGGGCCAAAAGACCAAATCAAGCCGTCGTTCTATGTTGTGCCGGAGGGCAAAGGCCCGGTCGTGGTGGTTCAACCGGACCTGGTCGCAAATTTGTCAGAAACCCCCAGGTCGCAACTCAACCTGGTTTATTTCTGCAAGCTGGCATTGAATCCAACGCCGTTTTCCCTGCCCGATTTGAAAACTCAACAATGAAACTAAATACATTATGAAAACACGAATCCCATTCGTCCTGGCCCTGTTGCTGGCCGCGGGCACGACCGTTCGCGCGGCAACCAATGATGTCCTCACCGTCGCGGTCTTCGACTTTGAATCCAAGGACGAAGCCGTGAGCGGCCTCGGTCCCAAGGCGGCCACATTGGTCAACGCCAACCTGTCCGCCGAACCGCAAATCATAACGGTGGAACGTGCGGAACTGGAAAAGGTCCTGGGCGAACAGGAACTCGGCCTGTCCGGAACCGTTGATCCCAACAGCGCGGCTAAAATCGGCCAACTGACTGGGGCCAAAGTGCTGGTCACCGGAAAGGTTTTCAAAGCCGATGGTCAAACCATCATTGTGGCCAAGGTTATTGGCACCGAGACCAGCCGGGTTTATGGCGAAATGGTGCAGGGCGGATCGTCAGCCACGCTGGTTGATCTCTCGTCCAGCCTCGCGAAGAAAATCGCCGCCGATGTGTCGGGGAAAAGCGACACCCTGGTGGCCAGGGTGGAAACGCGGGAGGAACGAATTGCCAAACTCAAAAAAGCCCTTGACGGAAAGAAACTGCCGGTCGTTTCGGTAAAAATCAGCGAGCGCCATTACGGGCCGCACATCATTGACCCGGCGGCGCAGACGGAACTGTCAGTGATTTTGCAGCAATGCGGTTTCACGCTGGCGGACGACAATTCCACCAACAAACCGGCCATCGAAATCTCGGGCGAAGCCTTCAGCGCGTATGGTGTGCAGAAAGGCAACCTGATTTCCTGCAAATCGCGCATTGAAATCAAAGTCCATGATGTCGCCACCGGAAACATTCTGGTGGTGGACCGTCAAACCAGCGTCGGCGTGGACATTGCGGAACAAACCGCCGCCAAGACGGCTTTGGAAAACGCAGCGGATGTGCTGGCGGAGCGGGTGTTGCCGAAACTCACGAAGTAACCTTGAAGCTGGGAGCATAAAAACGGTTTATTGCGAAGACGTAGGCGCGCAACGGTTGTGAAAAGCATCATCCCATCCATGCTGGGGCTGGCTTTGACGATTGCGGTGGTTGCGGTGCAAGCGGCACCCGCCACGCGCATCGCCCTGGTCTGCGACGACGGCAGCGGCAAGGCCACAAAGGTTTTGGATTTGGCGGCTGTCAAGCTTGGTAAGGACAAAAAAATAGAGTTGCTGGATCGCGAGGCAATCCGGCGCGTGCTCAACGAACAGAACCTTTCACTGGCGGGTGCGGTGAATCCGAACAGCGTGGTCAGCGCGGGCAGATTGCTTTCAGTTGATCTTTTTGCCGTGGTCGAAACGGTCATGGAAACCAATGGCACAACAAAAGCAGCCAGCGCGGTCGCCGCCGGACTGGCGGTTTTTGACGCCAAAACCGGCGTACGACTTTTGGACGCAACCCTGCCGGCTGACGGAGTTGAAAAACTGGCGGAGTCAGTTGCCACCGGGGTGCTCATGGCGCAACGCAAACAAACCGCCATCGGACTTCCGACGATTTGCCTGATGAGCGTGCGCAACGCCGATTTGCCGCGCAGCCTCGACAGTTTGTGCGATTCCGTCGGGTTGCTGCTGGAGCGTCGGCTGATGGCGTCGCCGAATTGTGCGGTGCTGGAACGGCGACGGCTCGATCAGGTGAACAAGGAGCGCGAGTTGCCGGGCAACACCGGGCAACAGCAATTGCTGGCTTCGCTGGTCATTATGGAAATGGAATGCAGTCGCGGCCCAAATGGCCGGGGAATGCGCGCCAAGGTGCGACTTACCAATAACAATGGCAAATGGCTGGCCGATTTTTCGGTGACGAACCAAAATGCAAACGCGGACGAATTGGCGAGGAGGTTGTATCAGAAAGTCGCCGAGGCACTCAAACTCGGATCCAGCGCTTCAAAGAAAGAAGACCGCGACAAAGAATCAGGCCGATTCCGACAAGAGGCCGAGTTTTTTCTCTCGCACGGCGACTGGGAACACGGCGTAGCGGGTTTGGAAGCGGCCTTTGCTCTCAATCCTGGAAATTTGGGTTTGCAAAGGCAGTTGGCTGGCACGTTGATCTGTTACGCGGGAGCGCAGACAAATTTGATCAACAATCTGCGCATTGCCGACCGTGGGACGGAGATGTTTGTTGAATATGCCCGTAAAGCACACAGCGCGGCCAAGCCCACCGGCCACCGGGCGACATACAGTTTTGCTTCTTATTTTCCCGAGTGGTCCGACTACATGAAAAATTTCAACGCTGGCACTCTCAATGATCCGCATTTGTCGCCGTCAGAAATGGCGGAAGCCCGCCAGCTTTTGCACACGGTCTATGCAAGATTCCGTGCCTTCCGTGTGGAGTTGGCGCTGCCTGCCCTGTCTGAAACGGTGTTACAGCACCCGGACGACAGCAAATACGAGGGGCGTGCTTTGTTTCACGATTACGAATTTGTGCTGTTGACCGGACTATGGGTTAGTAAAAACTTCTCGGCGCTCTACCCGGAAGATTGGTCGCAACACTGGCTGGCCAGTTTGAAGGCCTATCTGGATTTCCTTGAGCAATTATCCTTGAAAAGAGAATTGGCTGAAACAGAAGAAATTGATTGGGGGTTGAGCCAACTATTGTCTTGGCCACCGACATGGGAGAGAGTCAGACCTGCCGAGCGCGAGGAAGCCTGGCGTTTGATGGCCGGTCATTCCAGCCCGTTCATTCGTGCGCTTGGAAAATTAAGCCAGTTGAACGCAGCTCAAGAAGAGGCCGAGCAGAAGAATGCATCGTTGCCGCCGGTTGACCAAACCTGCCGTTTATATGTGCAGGATTGCCTCAATAACCCGGTGCAAACCACAAATCTTATCGTGAGCCGTTTGCTGTATGAAGTTGCGGGGCAGATTGGCGGTGCGGAGAGGGTGGAGTTCTGCAACTTCATGCTTCAACGAAATGATTTGCACCCGGACACTCTTAACCAGACAACTGCTTATTTGTTATCTCAAACGAACAAGGAATCCGCCTTTCAAGCGATTAAGCTTTATGACCGCGCCGCAGCCCTTTTCCAGCAACCGAACGTTCGGTATTTCGGTGGATCAGACACCAATCAATATTTGCAGGATTTGGCGAAGCAGCGCGCCATCGCGCAACAAAAATTTGACGGTATCACTGAACCGCCACTTCCACCGCTGCCGCCCGCATGGCGCGAAGCCCGTCAGTTAATCGATCTGGCCGGAGCAAAGAAGGGACTGACGCAGATATTTCGTCCGGTGGTCCAGGGCGATTCCGTTTATGCCGCCGGTTTTGGCATGGACGAAACGGATGGCGGACCATTCCTGCAACTGCTGAGGATTTCTTTCAACAGCGGAATGGTTGAGTGGTTGAGCAAAATTGCCGTGCATGGTGTTGAGCCGAAAACCGCGTGCATTGACAAAAATAATTATTACTTGGGCACAAGCCGGGGCATTTTCATTTTCCCAAAAACGGGCGGAACAGTGCGGTGGGTTGATCAAAACGACGGATTGCCGGCGGATGAAGTCACGGCTTTGGATTGTCTGGACGGAAAACTTTACGCCGGTTTGGGCGAGTCCGGCTATCTGGTCAGTTACGATTTGAAGCAACGGCAATGTGAAGTCCTTTGCTCGGCGCGCCGGAAGGAACAACTTTCCCCATTCGACAACGGTTCGCCCCTGAGAATACCAATTATTGTAGCGGATGAAGCGAAACACCGGATCGTGTTTTTGACGGATCAAGATGGCGGCGGCGGTGGTAGCGGTGAATTGGAAAAAGATTTGCGGACAGCAAAACAGTCGAATGGGGATGTTTTTTCTTTGATTTGTGCAAGGGCACGCGCCGGAATGTGGTCTTACAATCCTGCCGACCATGAATTCAAATGTATTCTTCCGCGCTGGCCCAATGCGAATTATTACGATGCTGATTGGGTTGGCCGGGTCAGCGAAACGCAAATCGCATTTGTGTGCCGCATATCACGAGGGATGGCTCTATTCGATTCTACGACTGACAAACCCACGCTGCTGGCTGGCAGTTGCATAGCCATTGGTCTTTGGTCCGGCGTGGAAGAGACGCTACAAAAGCGTGGAATGATAGTGAATCCTGCGTTTCATTGCCCACCGCTGATGGGAAACCGTGTTATAGTGGCAGGCACAGCCAGTTTCATGCATGACGACTGGATTTGGAGCGCGGGTCAGGCTGGTAATGGTTGGGTTGGGAACACCTTCAGCCGCGTTTCGATGAACACGGGCCAAAAGGAAGAGCTTCCGCCGTTACGTGCCAGTGACAGGAATTTCGCACCCGGAGAATGTTTCTGCCTCATCGGTTCGAACCAGGCGCTGATGGGTGATCGGCAAGGACTCTGGCTGGTAACCTTTGCAGCCGACGAGGTTGAGACCCGCAGACTGCAAGGCCGGGCCGGCATGGAAGGAACAAGCAAGTGAAATCGCGCGCTCCTTTCACAACCGTCATGTTTAGCCCCATGCTGGCGATTGCTTTGGCAGTGGCGACGGTCGCGGCACAAACGAAACCTGTTACGCTTGCCGTGCTTCCGGGTGAACGCGACCGGGCGCCGGCGGAGGTTGAGGTCGCTCAAATTGAAACGGCGCTCTCCGCCGACCCGGACATCGCGCTGGTTGAGCGGCAGCAAATCCGTACCGTGCTGGCCGAACAAAAACTCACTGCAAACGGCCTAGCAGACGCCGCCACCGCCGCCCGGCTGGGACAACTGCTTTCCGCCGACCTTTTCCTGTTCCTTGAAAAACTGCCGAACCCGACCAACGCCGGCTGGCGCGTCGAAGTCATCGAGGCCCGCACCGGCGTTTCGCTGGGCGGACTTATTGCCACCGTCAGCACCTTCAAGACCGACCCGACGCTGGTCCCAGTCGTCGTGCATTCGGCAATCGCCAAGTGGCGGACCCCGCCGGAGAAGCGGCGTTACCTGGGAATCATGGGTGTGCGCAGCGAGGAACTGAACCGCTCATTGTTCGGTGTTGCGGAGTCGTTCGGCATGTTTCTGACGATTGATCTGGGGAAATCCCCGGAAGTGGTGGTTCTGGACCGGGAACGGCTGGAGCATTTCCGACACGAGCAGGAATTGACCGGTGCTGAAAATGAACTGAAGGCATCCGCGTTGTTGTTGGAAGGGGGCGTGCGCCATGCGGTAACCAACGGACAACTGCTCTTCACATTTTCGTTACAGGCCCTGAAGGGTGGTAAAGCCAGGACGTTTGACGTCGAGGTGCCGGAAGGTGATTTGGACGCGGCGCGCCAGGCCGTTGCCCGGGCGATTTTGGAACAGTGCCAGGCATCCGTTCCCAGGTATACTGCGGTGAACCCCAAGCGGGAGGCGGCGCTTTTTTCCAAGCGCACCCAAATTCTGGCGGCGCATCATGAACTGGAAGCCGCGGCCCGGACGGCGGAAGCAGCCTTGGCCCTGTGCCCCACCCAGAAATACCAGCTACAGGCGGCGGAGGCCTGGCACAATTTGAGCGACAACCTGCCAGATGCGTTGCGGTTTTGGGACCTACAGATGGAATTGATCAATGAACACATTGCCCGCTGGAAGGATAATCAACCGGTGCCCGTCAAGCTGCCCGTGGTCTGGAACACCTTTACGGCCATGCAGCCGTTGCGAACCGAGGCCGGCACCGAAGATGCCGAAACACACCGTTCGCTGGCTGAATTACGGGAGATGTGCCGCACTTATTACCGCGTCGCGCGCGATTACAACGCCGCACGATGGGACGACCGGCTCAGCGATGCGATCAACGATCCGCAGTCACAATGGACTTGGCTGGCGACCGAGTACGTCGGGTGGTTCGCAGATTGGAGTCGTGACGTGGAGGAGTGGAAGGGATTGATGCGCGATGCGGTTGGGCAAATTGAGGCACCGTATGGCAAGCGGGCGGTGCGGCTGGAAAGCAACACCACCCCGTTGGGCTTGAATCAGTCCTTCTTTTTTGAGCGCCTGGTGGACCAGGTTCCGGCCGCCCGGTTCAAGTCACCGGAGGAAGCCCGCCAAGTGATGGAGTTTTACGATTCGCTGGGCCACAGCACCAACGCTTGTGTACGGTTCTGTGCCCTGGCGGCCCGGTACCATTTCATCGAAGAATCGGAGCATCGGAGAGACGCCACACTGGCCCGAGCGACCTTGGACATTTTTCTCAGAGACCTGCCCTTGGACCATTATTCGCGCCATTGGATGAACGACAGCATTTTTCCGTCGGACGTTGTTAATCTGGTTTTCCTGGGAATACGAGATCCTAAGGAACAGGAACGATACGCCCACGCCATCTTGGATCCCGTCCTTGCCAGCGGCGATCCCGGCCGGATCAACTCCTGGTACCCGCTCATTCTTTCGCATCTGAACAATCTGGAATCCAGCGGCAGAAAAGATGAGGCTTACGCCTGGACCGCCCGCATCCTGGAAGTGATGAATGCCCACCCGGACGCCCATGCCCGGCAATCGAAGGAGTGGGTCGAGGCATGGCAGATCCGGCTCAAAGGCAAATTGAGCTGCGTAACCACCCAAGAGACATTTCAGGTGGAACCGATTGTGGTTGAATTGCCTCCGGCGGATTTCGGCCGCGTGGTGCAATCCTGCCGCCAAGGTGGGAATCTCATCATGGTTTGGGCACAACCCGGTCAGCCGGCGTCCAGCAGCCATCTACGCGTGACCTCGGTGCCGCTGGTGGGCGGCCGGATCGAGACCCTGGGCGAAACCAGTTTCTCCTCCCCGCTGCCGGTAAATCAGCCCTGGCTTGAACCGGTGCATTCCGTGGTGGCCGGGAAGGACGTGATTTACGTGGCCACGGTTGGCGGGCTGGTGATTTGTCGTGACGGCCAGACGACCCTCTGGACGGAAAAACAAGGATTGCCGTGCAACGACATTGCCTCTGTGGCGCTTTACGGCGATCCTTGTTTTTCCGTCCAG
>ODAK010004099.1_pt1 | contig 14992 bp, 12 predicted proteins | sample 1539591 | NCBI WGS metagenome assembly ODAK01 (sample SAMEA3539303, study PRJEB22396) | soil metagenome | biome: tundra; feature: field; material: soil | place: USA | collected 2010-05 | depth 0.15 m | reverse complement strand
AAGAGCCGGCTGTCGCCCGAGGCGCTGGCGATGGAGGCGATCGGCCGCGTGTTCGGCTCCCAGAGCCGATACGAGCGGGCTCAGAAACTCGCGCGGCTTGGACGCGGGCCGATCGTGACGGCCGCGCTGCCCGGCTGGTCGGCGATGCGCGGCCTCCCGGAGGTGCCCGAGCAGACCTTCCGGGAATGGTGGCGCTCGCGCCCGCCACGACCCGTCCGCGGCGACGGGCCAGCGCCATGAGTGGCGCCCGCGAAGCCGTGCTGGCGCGCGTGCGCGCCGCCCTCGGCCCGGCCGCCGAGGTCCCCGAGGTTCCGCGCGCCTACCGCCAGGCGGGCGCACTGGGCGCCGACGGCGAGTCCGGCGCGGTCGACCGCTTCTGCGAGCGCGTCGCGGACTACCGGGCGACCGTGAAACGAGTGAGCGACGTGGAGCTGTCGGGCGCGCTGATGGCCGCCTGCGCGCAGCGTGAGGCCCGCCGCATCGCAGTGCCTGCGCAAGCCCCGCCTTGGAAGGTCGACGGCGTCGAGCTGGTGCGCGACGACCCCCCGCTCTCGCCCCGCCAGCTCGACGAGCTGGACGGCGTGCTGTCGGGCTGCGCGCTCGCGATCGCCGAAACGGGCACGATCGTGCTCGACGGCGTGGGTGCCTCCGGGCGCCGCGCGCTCACGCTCGTGCCCGACTACCACCTGTGCGTCGTCAGATCCGTCGACATCGTCCCCTCGGTGCCCGACGCCATGGCCGCGCTGGCCCGAGTCGCCGCGGAGGGCCAGCCGATCACCTTCATCTCGGGCCCGTCGGCCACCGTTGACATCGAACTCGTCCGCGTCGAAGGCGTCCACGGCCCCCGCACGCTCGACGTCTTCGTCGTCGAAAGCTGACAGCAGACGGTCCCGTTGCCGACCGTTACGGCTTGTCCTCCAAGGAGTTCACCCCGGGGATGGTCGCCGGCGTGTTCGAGGAGCTGGCACCCGCGCGGCCGTGACGCCGGTTCACTAGCTGATGCGCACGCTCGCGAGCAATGGCGCAAACGCCTGCCGATCCACCTGGTCGAGGCTGGCCGCCGCGGTGATGCAGTCGAATATGTACACGTCTCGACCTCGGAAGAAGAAGCCCAGGTGGCCACCCTGTCCGTCGGCGACTCGGATCAGGCCGACGCCGGCAATGTTCGCGTTCGGCTCGGCCTGGATCGCGCGAAGCTCGTAATGCTTCGAGCTGCTGGCGGCGAACGCCGAACGCGCGCGCACGAACGCGAACTGTGCTTCCTGCGAGCTATTGGCCGGACCGGCACCGCGCTCGATCTCCAGGGCGCAGCGCGTCTCTGCTGCGCCCGAACCGATCCCGAAGTCGGCGGGAGAGCCCTGGAGTGACAGGGCCTGCCAGCTCGCGGGATAGGAGAAGCTGACACCGAGTGCCGAGTTCGCGTAGGTCTTGGTGGTCGGCGCCGGAGCCGTGGGCGTGGTTCTCGCCGGTTGCGTGGGGACCTTTGAGGGATGGCCGCTTGAGCCGAGTACCCCGCTCACGGCGAGAACCGCGATCAACAGAACGACGAGCGCGACGCCGGAGAGCGCCGCAAGGCGCCCGCTCGGCCGCGGTCGCGAGCGGCCGGCCGGGACGGTGCTCGGACCGGATGTGGCCGGGGCCGGCGGCGGTCCGGCGGGACTGGTGGGGGCGGCGCCCGCGGGAGCGGCGGGGCCCGTTGCGACACTGCGCTCGCGCAGCATCGCGCGCTGGCCCTCAGCGGCCGCGATCGCGTCGCGGCCGAGATCGCCGGCTGACGAATAACGGTCGTCTGGATTCTTCGCCATCGCCCGGGCGATGACCGAGTCGAGCTGTGCCGGCAGACTCGGGACCACCTCCCGCACCGACCGCGGCTCCTCGGATATGTGGGCCCACATGATGGCCGCCTCGTGCTCTTGCGGGAACGGAACGCTGCCGGTGAGCATTTGATACAGGACGCATCCCGCCGCATAGACATCGGTTCGGGCGTCGACGCGCTGACCCTGGAGCTGCTCCGGCGCGGCGTAGTCGAGCGTCCCGACGAACATCCCTGTGCGCGTCCGACCCCCGCTGGCGGCGAGCTTGGCGAGCCCGAAGTCGGTGAGGTACACGTGCTCTCGCTGTCCCTCGCGTGCGATCAGCACGTTGCCCGGCTTGACGTCGCGGTGAACCAGGCCGTGCGCATGTGCGGCGTCGAGCGCGGCGGTCAGCTCTACGAGGATCTGAACCGCCCGTTGGGGCGCAAGGTGGCCCTCGGCCGCAATCACCGCTCGCAGGTCGGTTCCCTCCACGTAGCGCATCGTGATGTAAAGCAGATTGGACTCCTCGCCCACGTCGTAGACGGGAATCACGTTGGAGTGCTCGATCGAGGTCGCGATCTCCGACTCGTGCGCGAAGCGCTCACGAAAGTCGCTGTCGCCTGCTAGCTGAGGCGAGATCACCTTCAGCGCAACGATCCTCGAAGGTCGAAGCTGGCGAGCGCGATACACGACGCCCATGCCGCCCTGACCGGCAACGCCCTCGATCACGTAGCCGGCGAACTGCGTGCCCGCCACCAGTTCCCCAACTTGTCCGGGCGCCCGATCGGTCGGCCGCCCGCCCACGCTCACACCGGCGGCTTCGGCTTCGACCACGGTGGCGTCGACCATCGTCGCGTCCAGCACGCCGCCGGCGGCGGCTTCGTGTTCGACCTCGGTCATGGACGCGTCACGCCGCCGCAATGCGCGGTCCAGCAGTTCGGCTTGCCTGCCACCCCGTCCGCGGACGATCTTGATCGCCTCCGTCAACGTCTCGTCCGGGAGCTCGGAGATCGCCTGCTTCACCCACTCTTCGGTGATTGGATCGGGAACGTCCATCGGTTCTAGAACGGGCAGCGGCGCGAGGGCTGATTGCGCAACAGGCTGGCGTAGTCCTGCGCCAGGTTGAACACATCCGGAGAGCCCAGCCCGGTCGCGAAGTTCCAGCCCGGAGCGGCCGAGTAGTAGCCGTTGTTACCGAACCTGACTTGGTGGAAGGGGGGCACGGGCTGCGGCTTGGCGGCCAGCTCGTACAGGATCGGCCCGGCGAAGCAGCGCGACAACGAACCCGCACCGTGAGCGGCGGCGTACTGCTGCACGAGCAACATCGACGCCGCCCAGAACGGCGCGGCGGCGCTCGTACCGCCGTTGCCGCCGCCACAGGTCGGAGCCGGTGCGCCGGCCTGCGTTGAGCAGACGAGAAAGCCGCTGTTCGGATCGGCGGGCCCGGCCACGTCAGGTGTCTCGCGGGTGCCCTGCGGATTCAGCGCGGGCTGGCTCACGCCCGGTCCCTGCTGCCACACAGGCCGTGGTTCCGACGCTGAGACGCCGCCGCCGCCGCCGCCTCGCTCCAGCGGGTCCGACCACGCCGACTCGGTCAGGTAGCTGCCGTCGGAGCGCAGCTCGAGCCGGGTGCCGCCGACCGCCACTGAATAGGGGCTGCTGCTGGGAGTCTGCACGGACAGACCGGTGAACTGGGACGGGAGCTTGCTCGCCGGCTGGATCTGCAGGGCCTGCAAGCACGCATATGCGCCCGTGTCGCCGGTGGATTCGAACACCGTCACGCTGCTGGCCTCGAGCGCCTTTAGGGAGTTATCGATCAGCTGCTGGTCTCCGGGGCTCAGCTGGCTGAGCCGGCTTTCGCACAGACCGTAACTGGTCGTCACGATCCGGGCCTGCCCGTCCTGCTCGATCTGGTTGTAGATGTCGGCCAGCGAATGCCCCAAGCTTTGGCTCGCGCTGTGGGACCCGTCGGAGCCCTGGTAGTCGATGATGTGCGCCTCCGGGGCGATCCCGAGGGTGACCTGGAGGTCGAGGTCGACCTCTGAATCCGAGCCGTTGGCGGGGTCGTAAGTGCTGCCGCCGTCGACCTGCTTGACCTCGATCTGAGGTACCGCGATCCCCGCCTGCTTGGCGAACGCCTGCAGGTCAGCCGGATTGATCGCCCCGCCAGCGGTCGCGATCGCGAGCGTCTGACCCTGGCCTCGGAACCCGGCGTTCCACAGTGGTGTGACGTCGTACGCCTTGGCCGTCACCGTCGGCGTGAGGCCGCTGCTCGGGATGTCCGCAGACGCGATCGGGTGGTCGGACAGATCCCCGAGTCCGCTGATGTATGGCTTGAGGGTTGCCGGGATCCGCGGGGGCCCGTCCGGGGCGAAGTAACTCCGGCCGTCGGGCAGCGCGTAGCGGTCAAAACGAAGCGCGAACAGCCGTTTGAGCAGCCTGACGTTCGAGTGCACCAGCATCGCCGTGCGTTGGGGATACACGTGGTCGACGGCAATCCCGAGCCGCCCCAGGACGCTGCGCAGCCGAGCCAGCTCGGCGTCGCTCTGGCCGAATCGAGCCCCGAACTTCGACGCGGTCAGCGTGCCGCCTGCGCGCTGGTCTGGGTTGACGTTACGGAGGTAGGCGTCGAGCGCGCGCTCGCGCAGGCGCAGGTCGAGGGCAAACCGGATCGTCCCGTGCGACAGCGGGCCGACTCGTCGTGCCCTCCCCGCCACCGCCGTTGGCCGATGCGCCGATCGTCGTCCGTGCGGGGCCAGCGCCACTCCCGCTCCGGCTGCGCCCGCGAGCGCCACCAGGATCAAGGTTGTCGTGCGGCTTCGGCTCCAGATCATCATGCCGCACCGTCGCTGGGGAAGCGAACCGTCTCCAGGATCTGGTCGCCGAACTGGTCGTAGGGCCGGTCGGGGTTGGCCTGCTGAGTCTGACCCTGCTGGATTGGATAGACGACGGCGACCGCAACCGTGACGCCGCCCGAGGCAGCCGAAACCACCGCGAGCTTAAGCAGCAGCCCAGGCCCCTGCGGCGTTTGCTCGTTGCCCTCAAGCACCTCTCCGACAGCGGGATGAAAGCCCAGCACCGGCGCACCGAACAGCTGATCGGAGGTCGGCGCGCTGACCGTGCCCACGAGGTGCGAATCGATCAGACTGGCGAGTCGACCAACGGCGGCGGTCGCGGACACCTGGCTGGTCCGGTAGCCCTGGACGAGCACCCCGATCAGCTGACTGCCCGGGTTCACCCCCAACGCCGCACGGTCGTAGAAGTCGCTCTCACCGAGCGTGATCCCATTTGCGCTCTTGGTTCCCTTGGCCGGCGCCGCGAGCTGGGCGTCGTACTCCAAGCGCCAGCCGAGCGAGCCGTTGAACGTCGTCATCGCCCGCAGCGGTGGAGCGGTCAGAGGCTTCTGGCACACGAAACCGGACGGGCAGGTGCGGGTTCCAAGTGGAGCCAGGAGCACCACCGCCGCGACTGCGACCGCCGCCGCGGCCGCAAACGCGGCGGCGAACACGCCGACGACGCGGCCTCGGCGAGACGACAGCCGCGCGCTAGCGGCGCCCTGGGGCACGTACTGTGCGGCCTCGGCGAGACGACAGCCGCGCGCTAGCGGCGCCCTGGGGCACGTACTGGGGGCCCGACGGAGAGCCCGCCGGCGGCACGCCCCCGGATGCCGGTTGCGGGGCCCCGGCCCAGGCCGCCGGCATCGCCGGCGCGGCGAGGGGTGGCGCGGCGAGGGGTGGCGCGGCGAGGGGTGGCGCGGCGAGGGGCGGCCCGGCCGCAGCGGCCGGCATCGCCGGCGCCGCCGGATGTGGCGTGGGCGCCACAGGAGGATCCTGGTCGAGTTCGGCCGCAAGCGGCGAGCTCGGAAGCCCGAGCGCCTCGAGCGTGGTCGAGCCGACTTCGATCTGGTCTCCTTCGCTCAGCGCGCGCGCGCGGCGCAGCCGCACGCCGTTGATCATCGTCCCGTTGGACGACCCTGTGTCCTCGATGAAGAACAATCCACCCGGGCCGCAGGCGATCCGGGCGTGGCGCCGTGACAGCCGCTTGTCGCCTCCCAGAGCGCCAGGCTCGCCGAAGCTTCGGCCGATCAGCAGCTCGCCGGCCAGCGGTATCTCCTCGCCCTGCGGGGGCCCGGCGACGACCCGCAGCCGAGGTCTGGGGCTCGGGGCATCTGCGACCGTATGCGCGACCACCGGCACCGCCGTGTCCACCCGGGTCGCGTCCGGCGTGGCGGGAAGCTCGACCTCGAACGTGGTCTGTCCGACCCGGAGCACGTCCCCGCCGGCGACGATCCGGGCGTCCGTCAGCCGCTGCTCGTTGATCCACGTCCCGTTCGTCGATCCCAGGTCCTCGACCATCGGGCGCCCGGCGCCGTCGATGAACACCCGCGCGTGACGCCGCGAGAGTCGTGAGTCTCCCCCGAGCCGCCCCTGGTCGGACGCCTCGCGCCCGAGCACCAGCTCGGAATCGATCGTGATCGTCTGGCCGGCACACGGGCCCCCGGTGCACCGCAGCACTATGTCCATTTGCGCCCCCGATTCCTCGCTTCGGCCTCAGCGATCCCGCGGCAGCTTACTGCCTGGCGCCGGAGGATTGGGCCGGAGGTGAGGCGTGTACCGATGAGCGGCTCCCTGGCAAAGCGGCGAGGGCGATGCCGCAGTTCTCACAGAAGGCGCCGCGCCGGGTGCGGTGGCCGCAATTGGCGCACGTGATGATCGGCGCGTCCTCGATCAGCAGCGCCTCCTCGAGCAGCCCGACGTGAATCACCTGTCGCAACCACAGGAGCGCCAGCACCGCTAGCAGCGCGATGATCGCGAGCGCGAGCCCACTGGCTAACGTGATCTGCACCACGGCCGTGACGACCAGGAACGCGGCTCCGACCGGAATCGCCACGTACAGCGATCCGAGTCGACCGAGCGCCCGTCGATCCCGGATCGGAGCGCGCAGCTTCAGCCAGACGGCGCCCGCGCTCGCGCCCATAGCCGCCATTGTCACGAGCGGCAGCGCGATCGCGATGACCGCCAGCTGCACGAGCCACGGGATGACCGAACCGGGCGGACGAAGCCCGTGACCGAACGCCGACAGCGCCTGCACGATGACCTCGGCGGCCACGAATGCGGATGCGCTCGCGGCGGCGAACGTCGCGCCGTCGAGAACCGTCGAGAACCGGGGATATCTCAGCATCGCCAGCGGCCCGAGCAGGATTAAGGCGACGCTGAGCAACGGGATCAGAACGCCGCGGGTAAGGACGATGCTGCCGTGGCCGCCCACGAACACCTCGCTGCCGGACGGCGACAGGCCCTTGGCGATCAGCGCGGTCACGGCTCCGGCGGCGAGGCCCCAGACGAGCGTGGCACCGATGACCGGAAGCGACTGCTCCTCGAACACGTTGATGTCGACCATGTAGAGCACCACGAGCACGGGCAGCAGCACCGCCCCCGCGATCAGGGCGACGGGGTAGAGCTTGGCCAGCCCGAGTACGAGCACCGTGGCCAGGCCGAGACCCAGGCAGGTCCGAAACATGACCATCGACGGGCGCGGCAGCTGCGGGAAGATCGTCGAGACGATCGTCGGGCGCAGCACGCTCTCGTTCGGCGCGGCCGCGAACGCGCGCCGGACACCCGACAGCGACGTGGGATCGATCCTCAGCACGCCCGACAGACCTCGTCCGACGGCCGACGCCCCGGGCACCCGGCTGATCCCCGACAGCGCCGACTCGCCGCCGTCGTGCTCGTGACCACAGCGGATGCAGAACCGGCTCGCCGGAACCTCGTTGCCGCAGTGCTCGCAAGTCCTGAGCGCCATGGGCAGACGATCCTAACCAGCGGGGCTCCCAATCGCGACTGCTGTGCGCTGTTCTGCATCACGGGTAGACAGCGTTGGGCCTTCGCCCAGTAGTCTGGCGCGCGTGCGACAGCTGGGGCCTGGCGATGAGATAGCTGGCTACCGGATCGAGGCGATCGCCGGACGTGGGGGCATGGGATTGGTGTATCGCGCCCGCCAGCGGCGGCCCGATCGGACGGTCGCGATCAAGGTGATCGCGCCCGAGCTGGCGGCCGATCCGGCGTTCCGTGCCCGCTTTGAGCAGGAGTCGGCGACTGCCGCCGAGATCGAGCACCCGAACGTGATCCCGGTGTACGAAGTGGGGGACGATGACGGGCTGCTGTTCATCTCGATGCGGTTCGTTGCCGGGGTTGACCTGGGCCGCCTGTTGGCGCAGAGCGGTCGGCTTGATCGCGGACGAGCGGCGCGCCTGATCTCGCAGGTCGCGGATGCGCTCGATGCCGCCCATGCTCGCGGGCTGGTGCACCGCGACGTGAAGCCGGGCAACATCCTCGTCGCCGAGCGCGACCACGTGTATCTGACCGATTTTGGCCTCACGAAGCGCACGACGGACTCGCGCGGGATGACGCAGACGGGAATGTTTGTCGGCACCGTCGACTACATCGCTCCCGAGCAGGTCGAGGGCCGCCGGCTCGATGCGCGCGCAGACGTCTACGCCTTGGGGTGTGTGACCTATGAGCTGCTCTCGGGCAAGGTGCCGTTTCCCCGTGACTCTGACGTCGCCAAGATCTTCGCCCACGTCAACGACCCCCCTCCGCGGCTGCGTGACGTCCCCGAGCCTCTGGCCGCCGCAGTCGAGCGGGCAATGGCCAAGCGCCCGGAGGACCGATTCCTCTCCGCCGGGGACTTCGGGCGTGCCGTCAGCGCCGGCGCCGCGGGCCGGATCCTCGCGGCCGGGGATCGCACGGTCGCCACTGGAGATGCGGCGATCGGCGATGCGCACGCGCCGACCGAGCTGGACGGGTACCCGCCGGCAACGTTAGGGCAGGGGGCAGCGACGGAGACCGACCGGCCGACGCCGGCCCAATACGCGCCGACGCCGGCCCAATACGCGCCGACGGCTGCGGCGCAACCTTCGCGCCGGAGGTGGACGCTGGGGGCGGGGGCCGCCGCGCTCGTGGCGGTGATCATCGCTGGTGTCGCGATCGCGCTCGGCGCGAGCGGCTCGGGCCCGTCGCCCATCACCACCACCACCACGACGCCCACAACGACTACGACGCCCCCGACGACGTCCTCGACCACGAGCACCACCAGCACCGCCCAGCCGACCGCAACGCAGATCTACAGCCCGGCGAACGCCAGCGGCGGTCTGGCCGTGTCGGCACCACGCTCGGCGAACGGCTCGTGCTTCGGCACCTCAAACGTCACCACGCGCACTGATGCGTACCGCTGCATGGCGGGCAACGAGATCTACGATCCCTGCTTCTTCGTCAATCAAACGCAAGTTCTGTGCCCGAACGACGGGCCATGGACGAACCGTGGCCTGCTGCTGAACGTCAGTACGCTGCCCAGTGCGCCCAGCAGCCAGGGCCAGGGGACCGGCGGCCAGCCGTGGGCGGTCCAGCTCGCCGGCGGCACCAACTGCCTGTCGATAAGCGGCGCCACGAACCTGATCGCCGGTCAGCGGCTTGGGTATCAGTGCTCGGGCGGAGTGGGCCTCTATGGCAACGTCCAGCGCTCAGGTCCCGCCTGGATGATCTACGTCGGCACTCCACACAGCGCCACCCTGGCCCTGAGGCCGATCGCCATCGCCTGGTTCTAGACCCGGAGCCCAAACCCGCCTGCCCGCTCGTGCTTCAGCGCCGGATCGTGATCACCACCGGCTTTGTCAGACCGAGCACGTTGCGGTTGGCTGTCCAGGGCGCGGAGTGTGATCAGGTACGTGCCCTTCTTCAGCAGGTGACCGCTCACCTTGAGGTTCCAGCGAATCTTCAACCGGCCCTTGTGGTGGTGTCCCAGCGGGACACGGCCGACGGCCCGCAGCACCAGCACCCGGGTGCCATGTACGCGCTTGGTCCGGACGATCCGCTGCACCAGGATCCCGACGCTGTTGGTCTGAGCGAGGCTGCCCTCGATCAGAGCGCCGTTGCCCTGTCCGACAATCTTCAGATTGCAGCCTGGGAACAGCACGCAATTCGGGCCGCCGATCACCGCCTCGCCAAACAGTCTCTGCGGGCTGCCCGCGGTGGTGAACACCGAGAACGGTGCGTTGACCGCCGCCACGGGACATACCGAGCCGTCGCTTGTGAACGGATTGGCTATGCGGCTGGACGAGATCGGGACACGGAAATCGATCAGCGATGCGCGGCGCGGCGGCGACACGAGGACGATCCCCCGGGGGTGTCGAGCACGAAAGCGCCGTTCTCGAAATGGCCGACGAACCCCAGGAATCCCGTCCCGCGAGCCTCGACCCAAGACACGTAAGGCACGTTGCCGAAGAACCTGATGTCGGGACTGGTGGCGTCCTGGTTCGGCGTCGACAGCGGAGCTCCCCCGTTGAACAGCTCGAAGTGATCACCGCCGATGAGCCTGGCGATGAAGATCGCGTGCTAGCCGGAGCCGGTGTCCTCAGCCCATACCACCCACGGGACCGTGGCGGTCCCCGCCGTCAGCGTGCCCGACGCGACGCTCGGGTCCTCGGCGTTGTGGGCCGGATTGGCGTTCAGCGAACAGCCATCCTCCGCGCTCACCGACGCGGCGCAGGAACCGAAGCCGGGGGGCGCTTGATGTGTCGAGCGTATTCGTCAGGCCGGCGGTCCCACTCCCGACGGCCTGCCAGTGGAACCCGCCGTCGGCGGTTGGATCGGCGAGGATCTTGGCCGCGAACATCTGCTCGTTGTCGCGCAGACCGAGGGCGCTGGAAGCCAGTCTCGTACCACACCACCCAGGCGACCTTGTCGCTCGGTCCCGTAAAGGCAATGTCAGGCTCGATCCCGTTGCGGCTCGGATCGATGTTGAGCGCCGGATCGCCAACCGAGGAGGATCCGCCGCCGGCGGCCAGGCGATCGGCGCCGACCTGTTGCCAGCAGAAGAAGCTCACACTCGTCGCAGCGGATGGCTTGAACCCCGCGCAACGCGGTCCCGACCCTCCCGGACGAGTTCGACGCGGTCATCGCCCGCGCGATGGCGAAGGACCCCGACGACCGGTATCCGTCCGCCGGGGATCTCGGTCGCGACGCGGTCGCCGCCGCCGACCGGCAACGCGCGACGGCGCGCGAGGGAAGCGTTGCCACCGGTCGAGCTGCTCCTACCGCCGGCTCACCGCCAATCGCCTCGACGACGCCCGAGGTCCCGCCGCAACTCGGCGACGCCGGAGCGCGGGCCCAAGCGCGAGCTGGATCGCCAGGCGGTCGACAACGAACGGCTCTGCCGGCGCGAGCTCGGCCACGGGCTCGGATTGCTGTGATCGCCGCCGGAGTGCTGATCGCGATCGTGGTCGTGGTGCTCGCGGCGAGCGGCGCGGGCCGCAGTTCTGGGCTGCGACGCGTCCGCGACGAATCGGCGTTCACTGGTGAACGACGCCTCCAGCCGGGCGACCATCGCGTCGAAGGTGTCCGCGAGCTCCTTGAGTTCGTCGCGCGGCCCGGCGAGGGCGATCCGCTCGTGCCGGCATGGAAGCGATCGGCGAGCTGATCGCGGCTGGCGTGGTCCGTGCGGCCGAGTCCCCGCGGCGGTTCGCCTTGCCGTCACCGGTCGGTTCGCCGTGCGGTTTACAACTGGGCGGGGTGGGGTGGCGGCTCAGTGCGCACGAGCGGGCGGCGCAGGCGCTTGTGAGCTGGGCTACGCCGATCGCGTTGCGCGCTCACCATGTTGCTCTCTGCGCGCGCCGCGGGACGCTGACGCGGCAGCTCCGCTTGCGCGTGCGGCCGTTCGAGTTCAGGGCCATTCGCCGGCCAGCACCGCGAACTGGGCGCCAGGACTCCGAGAACCACTGCCCGCTATCGGTTCGGGTAACGGCGTCGGCGCGCCCATTTTCCTTCTCCGATCACCGTCCGCGGAGGGGGGAGCGCCTCGGCTTTTGTGCGGCTCAGCCCGGCATGACCCCGAGCAGTCGCCTCGATGGTTCAGGGTCCTAGTGGATTCTGAATTTGACCGAATGGGCGACAGCGATGACGCGTTTGTGCGCGTCGAACGCTCGCAAGGTGATCAGGTAGCGCCCTCGCGGTAGCTTGTGGCCGTTAACGTGGAGGTTCCAGCGGATTCGCAATCCGCCTCGGTGCTTGGGACCGAAGGGCACGCGTCCCACCAGCACATGCCTGCGCCCCACGATCCGCTGAACACGGATGCCGACAGGCGCCGCGAAACCGAGCGAGGCGGTTATCAGCGCGGAGGCGCCTTGCTGCTCGACCGTCGCGTTACAGCCGACGATGACCGCACACCCGGAGGCGGTCACGGCCCCAGCGAAGAGCCGCTGACGCCCGGTGGTGCTGTTGGTGAACGCGAAGAACACGGTCGCCGAAGCGCCGCCGGGGCAGGCTGCCCCGTCCAGCGTGAGCGGGTTCGCCGCGCACGTCGAGGCCAGAGGCGAGCGCACGTCGGACGTGCCCTGGGGCGTCGTCGCGATTGCCGGCGTGTCGAGGTTGAACGTGGGGTCGGCGGCGTCGCCCTCGAAGTGGCCAACCAACGTCTTGGTCACACCGCCGTTGCTCTGGTGCCAGGAGACGGACGGCGTGTTGCCGGTGAACACGATGTCCGGCCGCGTTGAGTCCAAGCCGGTGTTCGAGATTGGCTGGCCGTTGTTGAGCAGATCGAAGTGGTCGCCCTTCGCATCGAGGCGCGCCACGAAGACGGCGTGCGGCCCGCCGTTGACGCTGCTCTCGTCCCAGGTGATCCACGGCGTCGTCGGCTTGCCAGCGACCATCGTGCCGGCCACAACCTGCGGGTTCTCGGCGCCGCTCCCGGCTGAGAGGCCCGTTGCGGGGTTGGCGTCTAGCGAGCAGGCCTGCTCGCTGGCCGTGCTCTGGGCGCACTCGCCGTAGGGACCGTGGCTGCTCTGGCCGTTGTCCAGTACGTTGTCCGTGGGCGTCTTGCCGGCCGTGCCCAGACCGACGACCTGCCAGTGGAAGCCGCCGTCGCCATTGCTATCGGAGACGGCCCGAGCCGCGAACGCCACGTCGGCGTTGAACAGCCCCAAGCCGCTGGGGTGGCCCCCGTTGGAGTCGCTGTTCTCATACCACACCACCCACGGAACGGTGTCGTTGGGACCGGTAAACGCGATGTCGGTTTCGATGCCGCTGCGGGTGGGATCGACGTTGAGCGAGGGGTCGAGCTGTCCGACCGCCGGACCCTGCACGCGGTCGATGCCGACCTGCTGGAAGCAGAACTTGCCCACGCTGTTCCCGCGCGCTGGCTTGACCCCCGCACACGACCCGCTGGCGGCCGGGACGGCGTGCGAGACGAAGATTTGCGGGGAGCCCGAATTCGGGCTGGTGCCCGTTTGCCCGTCGAATTCCTGCCAGGTGATCCACGGGGCCGGGTTCGCGCCGGCCGTCGTCGTACCGCCAACGAGCGAGGGCTTCGTCGCGTCACGGCTCGGATTGATGTTCAGCGAGGGGGTGGCCCCCGGCACGGTGCCCTGGCCCTCGTGAACCCACGTGCCGCCGTTTTGCGCCGGAGGAGCCTGCGAGGAGAAGCGGCTGGCGAAGATCTGGTGGACCCCGCCGAGCGCGCCGGCGCTCGGCTCATCCCACGTGACCCACGGCACGGTGCGGCTAGCGCCGGTGAAGTCGATCGAAGGCGCCTCCGCGATTTGCGAGGGGTCCGTATTGAGCGACACCGGGAAGCCCTCCGTGTGCCACGCCCGGTCCTTGAACGCTCGCACCACGATCTGCTGACTGCCGTTGCGCTGCGCCTGCTCAAACGTCGCCCACGGCACGAGCGCGTTGCCGACGGTCAGCGAACCTGCAGACAGATCCGAGAGGCCGACGTTCTGCGTCGGGTCGATCGTCGGCGGGTCGTTGTTGACCTGCAAGCCATTCGAAGGCAAGCTCATCACCGAAGCCGCCGCTGACCCGGCCACGCACAGTACGACCATCGCCGACACGGCTACCACACGCCCCCGAAACATGCCGATTACCAGCCGAACAACTCGTCTTGCGTACATTTCAGCCTCCAAATCTGGCGAGCCCCAATCTGCTGTGCAAGTGCCAGAACCTCGGAGGCTCCGTGCCCGTCACAAAGGGCAACAAACCGATCTAAACCTACATGCTGTCACGTCCTAATGCAACCGAGCGACGATTACCCCATTGCGTTGGCGGTGGACGAAGATCGACCGGACGACCTCGACCGGAGCCCTCGCTTCATCTGCCAGGGCCATGGCACACCTCCGTGTTGTGGTGAGACGTCAATGCGCCCGACCGTACCGGCGTCGCCGGGCCGCACGGACGTACTGCTACTCGGCGTGGTCTGAGGACGTCGGCAGCCCGAGGGTGGCGGCGTGCCTCGGCGAGGTCGACTCGGACCGAGCCGCGACGTGTGCGACGGCGGTCGGTCAGGTACGCCTCCTCGACGAGCACCTCGTCGCTGCTCTGCCCCCCTTCCGCTTGGGGGCGTAAACATCGCCGGCGTCGGACTCCTCGCGACTATCGCCGCGAGGGGTGCCCACATCGCGTTCTTCTTCCGAGGTCGAGATATCTACGTCTTCGATTGCACCACCCCGGCGGCCGAGCTAGATCAAGCCGACCAGCAGGCATTTCGGCCGCTGATCGCCAGCATGAGCCTTGGCTAGGAACGCAAGCATCAACGGTGGCATCGATCCAGGCCAGAGCGCCGGCTTGTCCGATGTCGTCGGCGGCTCGCTGGCGGCGGGCGGACCACTGGTGCCGTGGGCGACGTTCGAGCAGAAGGCGGGAAGCGCCCAGCACATCTTCGTGCGAGCATTCAAGAACGGCCAGTGGGTGATGCAGGACGTGTCCCTGAACATCAGCGCGGCCGCGGAGGCCGAGGCGCCCTCGATCGATTTCGCCGGCACGGGCGGCAATGTCCGTTGGGTCTCGTGGTATGAGCCCAACACGGCGTTGGGTGTGGCTCAACCCAGGTCTTTGCCAGCCACTTCTGCGCGGCTGTGAGCGCCGTTTGCACCGCCGCAAACGCGCGGCTGCCCGAGGACCAGAATCGCGGCTCGGGCGTTCCCTCGCTCAATATCCACACCGACTCGGAAGCCAACCCGGCTGTCGCGGGTGGCGCCGCGGTACCCGGCAACCCCCCGGTGCCATGGGTCGCGTGGCAGGAGCAGGACGGCAACGTCAACGCTACCGGCCAGCACGACCAGATTTTCGTGTCCAAAGGCGTCAAGCAGGCCACGGTCACGAGCCCGTGCACGCCGACGGCGGTGAAGCCGACAGATGTGCCCACAT
>ODAK010004098.1_pt1 | contig 14993 bp, 13 predicted proteins | sample 1539591 | NCBI WGS metagenome assembly ODAK01 (sample SAMEA3539303, study PRJEB22396) | soil metagenome | biome: tundra; feature: field; material: soil | place: USA | collected 2010-05 | depth 0.15 m | reverse complement strand
GGCTGCTCGAGGTCGCTCGCGCCCTCACCGTCCCGCTGTCGGCGCAATCGCACGAGATCACGGTGCGCCCGGTGCCGATCGCCGAGCTCGCGTCGCGCCGCGCTGCCCGCGCGTTCACGCTGATGATCGACGTCGCGCGCCCGGCGGGCCCAGACGCGCTCGGAGCGCTGCTGGGCGTGGCCACCGCGGACGACCCCGCGACGGCGCTCGATCTCGCGCGCCATCCGCCCCGCGGAGACCTCTCGCCGCGCCGAGCCACGCGCTCGATGCGCATCGGCGTGGTCGGCGAGATCCGCCTGCAGGGAGGGCGCGCGCCGGACGTCGTCCTTCCCGCCTCGCCGTGGGGACGCGGCGTCGACTGGGGCAACGCGTTCCGGACCCGCCGCCAAGGAACGTGAGGGAACTTCGTATGCGCCTCGCGCCCCGCCTCGTGCTCGCGTTCGGATTCGTGGCGACGCTCTCTGTCACCGGGCTCGGGTACGTCGTGCGCGAAGACCGGCGCGCCACCGAGACGAGCCGCTTCGAGCAAGAGGTGAAGAGCGCGTGCGACCGCGTCGTCGCCGAGATCGGTCGGCAGGCCGAGAGCGATCGCAAGCTCGTGTCCGGCGCTTGCCAGTCGGGCGAGCTCGCCGACCGCGCGCTCATCTGGCTCGAGGCGGGGACGCTCCGCGACGAGCGACGCCTCGCGCTCTCGCGCCTCGTGCCCGAGGAGCGCCAGGCGTTCGACTTCGACGAGCTGATCCTGGCGACCGACCAGGGCGACCGCCTCGGGCAAGACCCGATGACGCTGCTCAACCTGCCGCGCGCCGAGGTGGCGGCGCTGGTCGCGGGCGACGTCGGCCACTACGCGCTCCGCGTCGCCCCGGTGCCGGCGCTGATCGCGCGTTGCCGGAAGGTGGGGGCCGGCGGAAAGGCGGTGGGGCTCGCGGGCGCGCGGAACCTCGGGCCGGTGATCGAGCGCCTCGCAAGGACGATCGACGCGAGCGTCACGATCGGCGAGCCGCCAGGCCCGACGGACGGCGTCGCGCTCGCGAGCTGCACGCTCAGCGACGCGGCGGGGGCGCACGTGCCGATCGTCGTCACGAAATCGAAGGCGCCCCTCGCGCTCAGCCTGGCGCGCGTCGACCGGACCACGATCTACGCGGGCCTGGCGTCGATGCTCGTGTCTCTGCTCCTCGCCGTGCTGCTCGCCCGGAACCTGGGAGGACCGATCGCCGAGCTCGCGGCGGAGGCGCGCAAGGTCGCGAGCGGCGAGGCGAGGCCGCTCCCCGTGCGAGGCGCGGGTGAGATCGCCGAGCTCGCCCAGGCTTTCGACACGATGCTCGTCGACCTCGAGTCGACGCGCCGGAGGCTCGCCGCGACGACACGGGTCGCCGCGTGGCGCGAAGTGGCGAGGCGCGTCGCGCACGAGATCAAGAACCCCCTGGCGCCGATCCGCGCGGCGGTCGAGACGCTGCGCCGCCTGCGCGCGCGGCAAGACCCGGAGTTCGACGCGTACTTCGATCAGGCGACGCGCACCGTGCTCGACGAGGTCGTCCGCATCGCGAACATCGTGACGGAGTTCACGCGCTTCGCGCGCCTGCCGCAGCCGCGCCCCGAGATCATCGACGTGGTCGAGGTGGCCCGGCAGGTCGTCCAGATGCACGCGGGGAGCAACGAGGACGCAGGCGCGGACGCGGTGCCCGGCGCGAGCGCGGGACGGGCGCGGGTGACGCTCACGGTGGAGACGGGCACGTCGGCGCCGCCCGCCGTGCGCGCCGACCGCGATCAGATCGCGAGCGTCTTGATGAACCTCGTGCAGAACGCGCTCGATGCGGTGCGCGAGCGAGGCTCCGAGGGCGACGTGCGCGTGACGGTGGGCGGCGGCGGCGGCCAGGCGGTCGTCACCGTCAGCGACAACGGACCCGGCCTGTCGCCGGAGATCGCGTCGCGCCTCTTCGAACCCTACGCGACGACCAAACCTCACGGCACCGGTCTCGGGCTCGCCATCGCACAACGGATTGCCATCGAACACACAGGCGAGCTGTCGTACGTGACGCCGGCCGAGCGAGCCGAGCGAAAGGAAGCGAACGGAGGTGCGACATTTCGGCTCGTTCTGCCCGTCGATGGGCCTCGCCCAGCTGCAGTCGGCGGAGGATCGGCGTAGCGAGGCTGTGGTATCCTGGGAGAAGTGACCGAAGCCCTCGTTGGGGAGACCATCGACACCCGCTACGAGGTGCGAAGGCTGATCGCACGTGGCGGGATGGGCATCGTGTTCGAGGCCGCCCACAAGTTCACGCGGCGCGTCGTCGCGCTCAAGATCCTTCCCGAGGCGCTCCGCGCGCAGAAGGAAGCGCGCGGGCGGCTGCTCCGCGAGGCGCACGCTCTGACGGCCGTGCGTCACCCGGGGTTCGTCGAGGCGCTCGACGCCGGGGTCTGCGCCACGCACGGGCCGTACGTCGTGCTCGAGATGCTGGAGGGCCGCACGCTCGACGGCATCCTCGCCGCGCGCACGCGCCTCTCCATCGCCGACACCGTCCAGATCGGGCGCCAGATCTGCGACGCGCTCGGCCACGCGCACGCGCGCGGCGTCATCCACCGCGACCTCAAGCCGGGCAACGTCTTCCTCTCGCGCAACGAGGTGGGCGACGAGATGGTCAAGCTCATCGATCTCGGCGTCGCGGCAGTGGCCGAAGAGCAGCTCGCGGATCGCGATCGAAAGCTGACGAGCCTGCACGAGGTGCTCGGCACGCCGGAGTACATGGCCCCCGAGCAGCTCTGGGGGCGAGCCATCGACGCCCGCACCGACGTCTACGCCGTCGGCATGACGCTCTACGAGTGCCTGACGGGGGAGGTCCCTTACACGGGCGCCTACCCCGACGTCCTCGTGCAGGTCTCGAACGCCGCTGGCCCTCCGTCGGTGCGCGACAGGCGCTCCGACGTGCCGCCGGCGCTCTGCGTCGTCATCGAGAACGCGCTCGAGAAAGAGGCGTCGGCGCGGTTTCACTCCGTCAACGAGCTCGGGCGCGCGCTCGTCGCCGCGAGCGGCCTGTCGTCGCGACGAACGTCGCTGCTCGCCCCGATGGAGGACGACGACGGAGCGCTCGACGGTCACGACATGCCGATGCATGCGATCAAGCTCGTGAAGAAGAAGACGCGCGCGGCGGCGCCCGCGGTCTCCGAGGATCGCTCGAGCCCACCGTCGTCGGGGCTCTCGCAGAAGCGCCAGTTCGTGCGGGCGCCGTACATCACGCCCGTCGACCTCGTGCCGTCGTCGGGCGAGTCGATCGAGGCCCGGAGCGAAGAGCTCAGCGAGGAGGGCATGCTGATCCTCTCTCCCGTCCACTTCGATCTCGGCGCGAAGCTCAACGTGCGCTTCGCGAGCCCCCTCAGCGGCGAGATGATCACGGTCGACGCGAGCGTCCGCTGGACGCGCGACGGCCGCGGGAAGAGCGCGATCGGCCTGGAGTTCGTCGACGCGCCCGCCGGCCTCCGGCGCGCCGTGGCCGACTACATCGCGTCTCTGGCGACATCGGTGGCGTGACGAGGCGCGCGCGGCCGTAAGCGATGGCCGCGATCGACCAGAGGTCCGCCCGCGCGTCGAGATCGGGAGACGCGCTCGCCTGCTCCGGGCTCATGTAGCCGGGCGTTCCGAAGAGGACGCCCTTCGCCGTCGCGAAGCGTGTATCGACGCCCGGGGTGCGGTCAGGCGTCCCACCCCTTGGAGCGCCGCTGCCGCTCGGCATCGGAGCACTCAATGGGCTGCACGAAGTGTGCGAAGTGGCCGCGCGCGCGGCATAACGGGGCTCTGCGCGCGCGGATGCCGGCCGCGCGCGGGCCCCGGATCGAGAAGATTCCAGCGACAACCTGCTCTGCCGCCATGCGTCAGGGTCTCATCGAGACATTCCGCTACGGCCTCGCTTCACCCGAGTCGACGGGGCGAAGAGGTGCCATCATGGCTCGTCGCTCCGGGGAGGTCCGAAACCGTGGCTTCCCTCGATCGCCGGCGACGCAGCCTTCGTGAAGACGCGAACACCATGACCAACACCGCCCTCGACAACGCCGCGACGTACAACGAAGCGCTCTACGAAGACATGTGGTCGCGGATGCCGTTCATGCCGCCCGACCGCCTGCCGTGGTGGCCCGTCCTGAAACAGCTCGCCGACGCGGCGCCGATGCGCATGGAGCTCGGTCCGGGGATCTTCCCGCGGTTGCCCGTCGAGGGCACGCACGTGTGCGATCTGTCGGCCCACGCGCTCACCGTGCTGGGGGGCAAGGGCGCCGTCGTGCACAAGGGCTTCCTGCAGGACCAGCACCTCCCGGAGGCCTCGTTCGACCTCGTCGCGATGTTCGAGGTGCTCGAGCACGTCGCGGACGACGAGGGACTGCTCCGCGAGATCGCGCGGATCACGCGGCCCGGCGGGCGCCTCGTCCTGACCGTGCCGCTCGGGATGAAGCACTACTGCTCGTTCGACCGCTACATGGGTCACGTGCGGCGATTCGAGCCGGAAGAGCTGCGATCGAAGATCGAGCGGGCCGGCTACGTCCTCGAGCGCTTCGAGATCCACAAGCAGTCGGTGCACGAGCCCGCCGCGACGTTCTACGTCTGGGTCATGCGCCACATGCCGGGGCTCATGGTGTGGTCGCTCCGGTACATCTTCTTTCCGCTCCTCTCGAAGACGCGCATCGACTGGTTCGACGACCCGTCGCTCTACGACGCGAAGATGAAGGGCGCGACGGACTGCGGCGCCATCTTCCGCCGCGTGTAGCGGCCATTCGCCGGGTCCCGCCGTCGATCACGGCCCCGGCGCCTCGTCGGGGATCCGCGCGAGCTCCCGGTCGACCGCGATCTCCGCGCCGGCCGGGACGCGCACCATCGCCGTCCGTTCGCCCGTCCACGCCGAGTCGGCGCCGCTCCTCGGGGGCGCGCGGTCGCCGGCGACGACGCGCAGGTCCCGGGGGTCGCCCGACGGTGCGCGCGGGCGAGAGACCTGGGCTCGCGAAGACGCGCAGTCGAGGCTCGTGAGCACCGCGGCCTGATCGTCGTCGACCGCCGATCCGCTCGCGTCGTGAACGGCGCAGCCCGCGGTGTCACGGCGTCCGAGGTCGAGGCGCGACGGCGTCCCGCCGTTGACGAGGAGCTCGACGACGGCCGACTCGCGTCGCGAGGGCCCCTCGAGCCATCGATGGGTCTCGAAGAGGCGCCATGTGAGCTCGACGCGGGGCCGGCCCCCGTCGCCTTCGATCTCGGGCGCCGGTCCGGCGTCCTCGGCCACGGCGGCGGTCGGCGCCGGACGACACGCAGCGAGCGACAGGAGCCCCAGCATCCAGCGAGCCATGGCCCTCGACGCTAGGCGAGAGATCGCTGGCTTGCGAACGGTCGGCCCGACCCGGGCGAACGAACGACGGCGCACGACTCGCGTCTTGCCGCTTCACTCTTGCCCTCGCACGGCGAGCGGGAATATGAGCATGCGCATCATGCCGCGCGCGTGCCTCGGGGGGGATCGAAGAGTCGCTTGCGTGCTCATGGGTTCGGCGCTGATCGCATGCGCCGGCGCCTCGCCGAGGCCGCCGCCGGCGCTCCTGCCGCCCAACGTGACGCTCGTCGCCACGCCGATCGCGCCGGTCGACTCGGCGCCCTCGGCGCCCGCTCCTTCCAGCGAGCCGGCCCCTGAAGCGACGGAGGCGCTCGCGCCGCTGCCGACGCTGCCCCCTGCGGCGCCCGCGCCGCCGACGTCCGCGGCCACGCGCGTGCTCATGGCCGACGAGCCTCCGTTCTACCCGGTCCGGTTGCGGGCGCACGACGCGGACCGCCGCCGCGCGGAGCACGACTCGACGCACGAGGCGCACGAAGCGCGCGGATCACGGAAGAGGCCGTACCACCCGGCGCCCGGGATCATCGTCGACGTGACCGACGCGCAGGGGGCCGTGGCCGCCGCCGATCTGCAGCGAATCGCGCGTAGCTCCGGCTACTGGCCTTTCCGCGAGTGCTACGAAGAAGGCCTCCGGAGCGACCAGCGCCTCTCGGGAAAGGTGTCGCTCGAGCTCGTCGTGAACCCGGCCGGCGGCGTCGATCGCTCGACCGTCACCGCCAGCACGTTGCGCGACGAGATCGTCGGCGCGTGCGTCGCCCGCGAGGCGCGCCTCCTGACGCTGCCGACGGCGGCGTCGCAGACGATCGCCAAGGTCGACGTGTCGCTCGCGCTCGGCGACGAGGCCGTGACGACGGCCAGGCCATTTCCGAGCGCCGAATCGCTGCGTCAGTCGCTGAGGGCCTCGTGGGACGCGGCGCGGCGGTGCTACGCGGCGGGCCTGGCGACCCACCCCGGCCTGGGCGGGCGCCTCGAGCTCCGCTTCCGGGTCCACCACGACGGAGAGATCTTCGAGGTCGCCGAGGTCAGCGACCACGACGTGCGATTCAGCGACGTCGACGTGTCGCGCTGCGTCCTCGGCGTGTACCGCACCGCCAAGCTCCCGCCGCTCGCCCGCGCGTCGCGCGAGCGGTCGTTCGTTTACGCGCTGCACTTCGAGTCGAAGCCCGACGAAGCCGTCGCGCCCTGACGTCGACGGTTCCGCCCTTTCCGCCCAAGACTACGGCTCGGGGAAGCCCGGCTCGATCCGCCAGCCGCCGCCGGCGTGCACGCACGCGACGCTCGCGTGCTCGGTCTGCGGGTCTTCGCCGAACACGTCGACCGTCGCACGATCGCCGACAACCGCGGCCCGCATCGCCTTTGGCCTGAACGCGAGGCCGAAGAGGCCCGCGGCGAGCATGTCCCAGGGCTCGACCTGTCGCCCCTGGAGGCGGCTCGTCCGGTGCGCCCGTCCCGCGAGGTTCGCGCGCGCCGCCGGGCCGAGGAGCTCGTAGGCGCGCCGCATCGCGGTCGGATCGTCGCTGTCGTCCATGTCGTCGAGGAAGAGGCGCAAGGCGCCCTCGGGCGTCGCGTCGGCCGGCGGGTGGCTGCACCCCGCCGGCAGGACCAGCATGAGACCGCACGCGACGAGCGCCGCGCGGAGCGATCGCGCGGACCGAGTGGCGTGGGAATCCGGCGCGCCTCGACGGCCCGGCGTGGGCCTCACGGCGCGGGCGTGCCGGTTCCGAGCCCCATCGCGGAGCGCACCTGGCGCATCGTCTCCTCGGCGATCCGCCGCGCCTTCGAGGCGCCGTCACCCAGCGCCTGGCGCAGGCGATCGGGGTGCTCCGCGATCTCGGCGCGCTTCGCGCGGAGCGGCACGAGCTCGCGGTCGAAGCTCTCCATCAGGATCTTCTTGCAGTCGACGCAGCCGCGCTGCGCCGTCGTGCACTCGGTGTACGTGCGCTCGACCTCTTCGGGCGCCGAGACCGCCTTGTGCATCGTGAAGATGTTGCAGATCCCGGGGCGACCCGGGTCGCTCCTTCGCAGGCGCTGCGGATCCGTGAACGCGCCCCTCAGCTTGTTCCAGAAGGCGTCGCGATCTTCGAAGAGCCCGATCGTATTGCCCTTCGATTTGCTCATCTTGCCCTGTCCGTCGAGCCCCATGATCCGCGGCGCTTGCGAGAGGCGCGGCTGAGGCTCCGGAAAGATCGGCCCGAATCGATGATTGAAGCGCCGCACCGTCTCGCGCGCAAGCTCGAGGTGCTGCAGCTGATCTTCGCCGACGGGAACGATCGTCGCCTTGTAGAGGAGGATGTCAGCGCTCATGAGGACGGGGTACGTGAAGAGGCCGACGAGGGCGTGCTCGCGGCCCTCGCTCTTCTCCTTGAACTGCGTCATCCGCGAGAGGTCGCCGAGCGGCGTCACGTTGGCCAGGTACCAGGCGAGCTCCGTGTGCTGCCGCACGTCGCTCTGCACGAAGAGGGTGCAGCGCTCCGGGTCGACGCCGCAGGCCACGAGGTCGGCGGCCAGCGCCCAGATCCGGCGGTGAAGCTCGGCCGGCTCGTACTCGGTGGTGATGGCGTGCGCGTCGACGATGCAGAAGAAGAGCTCTTCTCTCTGGGCGGCGACCTGCTCGGCCCACGTGCGCACGGCGCCGAGCCAGTTGCCGATGTGAAACTCGCCGGTCGGCTGGATGCCGGACAGAACCAGAGGCTTGGCCTGAGGAGGCGCTTGAATCGGCGCGGTCATGCGAAGCTCGCGGTATAGCAGAGCGGCAGCGCGCTGACCGCGTCGGCCGCGCCGCCATCTTGGCCGACATCTTGGCCATGCCGCTTCGCGACTCGTTACGATCGGCCGCACATGGTCCGATCGCGCGCCGTCACGCTTTCCTGGGAGGGCAAGGAGCACGAGCCTACCGCCGTCGATACCGCCGGCGGCACGCCCCGCGGGCCGGAGCGCACGTGGACCGTCACCGGCGGCTCCGGGCGGCTCCTCGAGGGCGACAACCTGGCGTGCCTTCGCTCGCTCGCGGCCGACGACGCGGGCACGGTGACGCTCGCCTACCTCGACCCGCCGTTCTTCACGAATCGCGAGCACACGGCATGGCTCCGCAAGGCCGGCGCGCCGCACGGCTCGGCGAGGACGCGCGTCCCGGCGTTCGACGATCGCTGGCGCGACCTCCCCTCGTGGCTCGAGGCGCTCGGCGCGCGCTTGAGGGCCATTCGCGAGCTCCTCGCGGCGCACGGATCGGTGGTCGTGCACGTCGACCCGAAGACGAGCCACTACGTGCGCGTCCTCGGCGACGAGATCTTCGGGGACGACGCGTTCGCGAGCGAGATCGTCTGGCGCTACCGCCGGTGGCCGAGCAAGACGCCGAACTTCCAGCGCGTGCACGACACCCTGCTGCGCTGGCGGCGCGATCCGCGCGCGCCGGCGCGCTGGAACCAGCCGTACGAGCCGCTCGCCGCCTCGACGCTCGCGACATGGGGAACCACGAAGCAGCGCGCCGTCTTCACCGAAAACGGTCGCCGCGCCCGGTCCTCGTCGACCGACGAGCCGACGGCGGGCGTCCCGATGGGAGACGTCTGGGAGATCGGCGTCATCGCGCCGGTGGCGCGTGAGCGCACGGGATATCCCTCCCAGAAGCCCGAGGCCCTGCTCGAGCGACTCGTCGGTGCGCTCTCGAACCCGGGAGATCTCGTGCTGGATCCTTACGCCGGCAGTGGAACGACGCTCGCCGTCGCCCACAAGATGGGACGCGCCTTCGTGGGCATCGACGCGAGCCCCGTTGCCCTCGAGACGACGCGTGCGCGCTTCCTTGCGCTGGGCGCGCGTTTGATCGAATGCGCGCCGCCGTGCCTAGGAGTCGCTACCGCGTGACTCGCTCTCGTCGTATGTTCCGCCGGTGCGAATGCGGCGCGCGTTTCGGCTCTTCGCGTTCGCGGCAAGTGGGGGTGGGGTGGCCGCGTGCGCGCTCGTCTCCGGGTTGACCGACTATTCACTGGGCGCGGTCGACGCGGGCACGCCCGTGACGAAGCCGCCGGACGCGCAAGGCGATGCGCCCGCAGCGGCCGACGACGGGCCGTCGGCGGACGACGTGACGGAAGACCGCGTCATGTTCGACGACGGAAGCGACGGCGCACCGAGCGACGACGCGGACGCGGAGACCGACGGCCGACCGACGGAAGACGTCGACGCCCACGAGGGCGGTGGCGTCGAGGACGCGGAAGGCGGGGGCCCGCCCCCCGACGCCAACGACGGCGGGCCGCCCCCCGACGCCAACGACGGGTGCGTACCGGTCGTTCACTCGAACGGGGTGGGCCAGACGTACACCGACTGCGTGCCTCTCAATACCTACGGACCTGACGAAGCGGCAAAGGCCTGTGCCGCAACGAACGTGGGTACCTGCGGCCAGAATACGGTCCTTTGCATCGGCGGACCGACCATCGAGTGCACGCTGATGGCAGGGACATGTACGTGCTGGAGCTACACGGGCCCGACCGCCGGACGCGTCGACACGAGCAAGGCCGGGGCGCTGTGCGCCTGCCCTGCGCCGACCGATCCGATGTGGCATTGACCACATCCACCTAGCCCGCCTAGTCCGTCGGGGGGCCCACGCGGCGCGCTCAGGCGGGCTCGCAAACCGCCGTGTTGTGGGCGATACTTTGAGGAGTGAGCCTCCTGCCTCCCCGGCCAACGCCGCTCGCGCCCGGCTTCAAGCTGGATAGGTACGAGCTGCTCTGCCCGATCGCCGAAGGGGGCATGGCGAGCGTGTGGATCGCCCGTCACACGGGCAAGCACGGGTTCGAGAAATTCGTCGCGATCAAAACCGTGCTGCCGAAGTTCGCGTCTGACGCGCGCTTCCAGCAAATGTTTCAAGACGAAACACGGATCGCGTCGCGGATCGAGCACGCGAACGTGGCCCAGATCTTGGACGTGGGCGAGCAGCACGACATCACGTACCTCGTGATGGAATACGTCGACGGCGAATCGCTCTCGACGGTGCATCGCGCCCTGGCCAAGAAGGGGATGAAAATCCCGCCCGGCGTCGTGCTCCGGGTGCTCGCCGACGTCTGCGGCGGCCTGCACACCGCGCACGAACTACGCGAAGACGATGGACAGCTCCTTGGGGTCGTGCACCGCGACGTGTCCCCCCAGAACGTGCTCGTGAGCAACAAGGGGGTCGCCAAGCTCATCGACTTCGGCATCGCCAAGGCCCGCGACCGCATCGCCGGGGACACGAGCGCCGGGCAGGTGAAGGGCAAGATTCGCTACATGGCGCCCGAGCAGGCCGTCGGCAGCACCGTCGATCGCCGCGCCGACATCTGGGCCGTCGGCGCGATCCTCTATCACCTGGTCAGCGGCAAGCCGCCGTACGACGGCGAGAACGACGTCCAGGCGCTCATGGTGCTGACGAGCGGCCGCCCGCCCGTGCCCTTGCCGCCGGGAACGCACCCGGCCATCGTCTCGATCGTCAAGCGGGCGCTGACCGCAGACGTCGACGCGCGCTTCGCCACGGCCGCCGAGCTCCAGCAGGCCCTCGAAGACGCGATGGTCGAGGCGAACGTGCAGACCAAGCCCGCCACGGTCGCGGCGTTCCTGGCCGAGCACGTGGCCGAGCGGGCAAAGAAGCGCAAGGAAGCGATCGCCGTGGGCGTGAAGGCCGCCGGAGAGCGCGAGCGGTACGCCGAGATCATGCGCTCGAACCTGCGGGTCACGGGCGGCGGCGTCATGACCTCGTCCGCGGGCCTGAACGAGGGCGGGCCCGGCAGCGGTAGCGGATCCCGCAGCGGAATCGGATCCAACCCCGGCACCGGGTCGCGCAACGGCCTCTCGAACCCAGGCGCGCGGAGCGCCCCGGGCGAAGGCTCCCGGAACGGCATCGGGTCGAACCCGGGAGCCGGATCGCGCAGCGGGCTCGGGTCGAACCCGGGGCCCGGCAACTCGGTGGTCACGGGCGGAACGCTCGGGTCGGCCGCCATGGACGTCGGCGTCAACCGGCCGTCGCGGGGTCGCACCATGGCCCTCGCGGGCGTGGCGACGGCGGGCGTTCTCGGCGCCGCGGCGCTCGTTCTCTTGCTCACGCGGCCGTCGCCCGATCATCCGGACGCGCAAGTGATCATCACCCCGCCTGCCGTGGCCGCGTCGTCGGCCGCGCCGACGGTGGTCTCCGTGCCGACGCCGTGGACCGCCGCGACGGTCGTCCCGACGACCCCGGCGACTGCTGCGAGCCCGTCGATTCCCATGCCCGACGCGAACACGACGACGTCCACCACGACCGTATCGGCCAGCGCGCTGCGCCCGACGATGGCTCCCGTGAGCATGGCGCCACCGCCCGGGCCGGTGGCGCGGCCGACTTTCCATCCGGCTCCGAAGCCGGGACCTGGACCGGGACACACCAAGACGAGGATCGATGATGGCTTCTAGACGTGCGCGCCTCACCCTCACCGCCACGACGCTGGCGACGGCGACGCTGCTGCTCAGCACCTCCGGGGCGTGGGCTCAGGCCAGCGCGGCGGATCGCGAGACGGCGCGGTCGATGATGCAAGAAGGCCGCGATCTGCGCGACAAGAACGACCTGAAGGGCGCGCTCGCGCGCTTCAAGGCCGCCGACGACATCATGCACGTGCCGACGACGACGCTCGAAGTCGCCCGCACGCAGGCCTCGATGGGCCTCCTCGTCGAGGCGCTCGACACGATCGCGGCGCTGCGCAAGGTGCCCGAAAAGCCCGACGAGCCGCAGCCCTTCAAGGAGGCGCGGGCGAAGGCCGAAGAGCTCGACACACAGATCGAGACCAAGGTGCCGTCCCTCACGATCACGGTGTCGGGCGCGGCCGAAGGCGACTCGCCCGCGGTGTCGATCGACGGGACGTCCCTGCCGACCGCCGTCATCGGTCTGCCCCGCAAGGTCGACCCTGGCCACCACGTGGTGACCGCGCACGCCGCGAGCGGCGACGCGAAAGACGAGGTCGACGTCGCCGAAGGCGACAAGAAAGACGTGGCGCTCGCGCTCGCCGCGGGTGGCGACAAGGGCGACGAGGCCGCGGCCTCGGGCGAAGGCGGCAAAGACGTCGTGCACAGCCCAGGAGGGCTGACGTACGCCGGGTTCGTCATCGGCGGCGTCGGCCTCGTGGCCGGCACGGTGACGGGGATCATGTCGCTCTCGAAGGCGTCGACCGTCAAAGACGAGTGCAAGAACATGCTCTGCACCCAGGGCCAGCAGGCGTCGGACCTCAGCGCGGGCAAGACGCTCGCGACCATCTCGACGGTCTCGTTCGTGGTGGCCGGCGCGGGCGCAGGCCTCGCCATCGTCTCGCTGCTCGTCGGTCACAAGTCGTCGACGACCGCGCCGGCGAGCGCGACGCGCGCCGCCCCGGCGGCGGAGCCTGGCGCCGAGCCGGCGGCCCCGCCTGCGCCCGAGTCGCGCATCCACGTCACGCCGTGGATCGGGGCGGGCTCCGCGGGCGTCTTCGGTACGTTCTGAGACCGCTCTAGCCTAGCTAGCGCGAGAACGTCATGCGCGCGCAGACGTGCGGGCGCGCGTCGGGCGGCGCGGACGCGTCGACGAGAACCGACGCGACGCCGATGGCGCCTTCGCTCTCGAAGGCCTGCTGCATGACTCGCATCGTCTGGCCCGCGAAGCACGGCTTGCGATAGGCGATGTCCATCCGCCGCGCGAGCAGCAGCGCTCCGCGACCGAGCTCGACGAAGCGCCGCAGCGCGGCCTCCTCGAAGACCCGCAGGTACGCCAGCGAGTTGACGTGCATGTTGCCATCGGTGTGAACGAGACCGAACACGATCGGCGTCGAGTCGGCGCGGGCGCAGTCGTCGAGCGGGGTCGCGGCGTCGGGCACCGACGCGATGGACTCGAACGACGGCGCGGCAGCCCGGGTCTCCGTGACGACGGGCGCACCCTCGAAGTCGAGCGCCGTCACGCGCCGCTGGCCGGGCGGCCCGAAGGGGCGCGTGAAGACGTGCTCGCCGAGGACGCGGCCGGCGAGCGTCCGCGGGGCGTCGGGCGAGGCGGCCCCGTGCGTGCGCCCCAGGGGCGCATAGAGATCGGCCCACGTGTCGAGCATGAAGCGCCCGTCGTCGGCGCGAGCCAGGCGGTACGAGCCCTCGGCCTCGACCCGCCCGTTCGCCGAGAACGGACCCGCCGTGCCCTCGAGGACGAGGCGCGAAATGATGGGGAATCCGCCGTGCACGAAGCAGGCTGGGAGGCCCGGGTCTCTGTCGAGCAGGCCGCGCCAGAGGGTCGGCCCGAGCGCGGTCGGCAGCGCCTCGAGCACGAGGCGCCCGTCTTGCGTGACGTCCTCGAACCGGAGGGGAACCCGGGCCGAGGCGCGCGGCGCGTTCTCCGGGATGGGGGGAATCGAGGCGGCCGGAACCGCGGGGACGGAGCGAACGGAGCTAGCGGGCAAACGGGGGCCGAGCCGACCCTAGCGTCGGGGCGACCGCCCGTCGAAGGTTCCTTGCGCCGAACGTCCCAGCCCCGGTACCGTTCGAAGGCTACTCCATCGATGACCCTGTCTCCCAAACAAGTCTCTGGTGCGGGCGCCCTCGTGGCGATCGGGCTCGTGGCCGCCTTTTTCGAGAAGGACGCGGCGCCCTTCATTGCGGGGATCGCGTTCCTCGGGGCCGTCGCCGTCTTCTACGCGGGGTCGGGCACCGTGGCGGCCGTCTCGCTCGAAGCCGTGGTCGACGCCGCGCGCCGGGCCGCGGCGGGCGAGAAGCTGGTCGTCCCGTCGAACGCGACGGGCGACGTGCTCCGCCTCTACGAGTTCCTCACGAGCGTGACCGACGAGCGGCGAAAAGATCGCGAGGACCTCTCGTCCGCGCACGCGCAGCTCGAAGAGCACGAAGAGATGATCGAGCAGAGCGCGCAGCGCCTCGAGGCGAACGTGCAGACGCAGCTCACCGCGGCCGACGAGACGTCGCGCCTCATCACCGAGCTGAGCGGCGTCGTCCGTGAGATCGCCACGCACCTCGAGGCGCTCACCCACAGCGCCGAGGAGTCGTCGAGCTCGATCCTCGAGATGACTGCGACGAACGACGAGGTGGCCGAGAACGTCGGCGAGCTGGCCGGCAGCGTCCGCGAGACCGTCAGCTCGATCGAAGAGATGGCGTACTCGATCAAGGAGGTCGCCCGGAACGTCGACGCGCTGTCCCTCACCGCCGAGGAGACGAGCAGCTCGATGAACCAGATGGACGTCTCCATCGACCAGGTCCAGAGCAACGCGAACGAGACCGCGCGCCTCTCCGAAGAGGTGGCGCTCGACGCCGAGAAGGGCGCCGAGGCGATCCTGAAGACGATCGGCGAGATCTACCGCATCAAGGAGAGCTCGCAGGAGGCCGTCTCGGTCATCTCGAGCCTCGGGTCGCGCATCGAGGCGATCGGCCAGATCGTGAACGTCATCGACGACGTGGCCGAGCAGACCAACCTCCTCGCGCTCAACGCGGCGATCATCGCTGCCCAGGCGGGCGAGCAGGGCAAGGGGTTCGCCGTCGTCGCCGACGAGATCAAGGACCTGGCCGAGCGCGCCGGAGCGAGCACGCGCGAGATCACCGATCTCATCAAGACGGTCCAGTCCGAGAGCAAGAACGCCATCACGGCCGTCGAGCGCGGCGCGCTCAACGTCGACCGAGGCGTCGAGGTCTCGA
>ODAK010004097.1_pt1 | contig 14995 bp, 13 predicted proteins | sample 1539591 | NCBI WGS metagenome assembly ODAK01 (sample SAMEA3539303, study PRJEB22396) | soil metagenome | biome: tundra; feature: field; material: soil | place: USA | collected 2010-05 | depth 0.15 m | reverse complement strand
TGTGCTTCATCGGCTTCGTACTCTTCGACGATCCACTCAAGTCCGGCATCGCCGTGACCATCCAGCGGCTGCGCAAACTGGGCGTAAGCCTGAAGGTCATCACCGGAGACAACGTCCTGGTCGCGGAGTCGATCGCACGCCAGATCGGCTTCGAGAATGCCGGGGTGCTGTCTGGGGGAGAGCTGAGGGACATGAGCGACGGCGCACTCCTGAATCGCGTCGACAAGATCAACGTCTTCGCCGAGGTCGAGCCGAACCAGAAGGAGCGCATCATCCACGCGCTGCGCAAGGCGGGGAACGTGGTCGGCTACATGGGCGACGGAATCAACGACGCGTCGGCCCTTCATGCCGCCGATGTAGGGCTTTCAGTCGAAAGCGCGGTCGATGTGGCAAAGGAGGTGGCCGACATCGTCCTGCTCGAGAAGAACCTGGATGTGCTGATCGACGGCGTACGCGAAGGCCGCATCACCTTCGCCAACACCTTGAAGTACGTGCTGATCGCCACCAGTGCGAACTTCGGGAACATGTTCAGCATGGCCGGCGCCTCGCTGCTGCTGCCGTTTCTCCCGCTGCTGCCGAAGCAGATCCTGCTTACCAACATGCTCACCGACATGCCGGCCATGACCATCTCGAGCGACGGCGTCGACGACGAGATGCTGGCCAGACCGCGACGCTGGGACATCGGCTTCATCCGCTCGTTCATGCTGGCATTCGGCGTGCTGAGTTCCGTCTTCGACTATCTGACGTTCGGCGCGCTGCTGTACCTCTTCCACGCGAACACCGAGCAGTTCCGCACGGCGTGGTTCGTGGAGTCGGTGGTCTCCGCCTCTCTCATTCTCCTGGTGGTACGTAGCCGGCGGCCATTCTTTCGCAGCAAGCCGAGCCGGCGCCTGCTGCTGGCGACGCTTGGCGTCGTGGTGGTGGCCGGGGCTTTGCCCTATCTCCCCTTCGCCCCGATCCTCGGCTTCACGCCACTGCCGCTGAAGTACCTCGGCGCAGTGGCGGTGATCGTGACGCTCTACATCGTTTCGGGAGAGCTGGCGAAGCGGATTTTCTATCGCCGCTTCGATCGTGCACGTTCGACCGCCGGGTAGCTCTGGTGCGAGCCGCGTTCGTGCATGGCGAAGCACGGCTTGCCGTCGACACGGACCATTGTGTCGTCCTCATGGACGCCAAGCCACTGCCCGGCTCGTGTGCGGCCGGGTCGACCGGCCAGGGCCGCCTGCTTCTCGAGGGACATGCCCATCATCTGGCTTGGGCTTTCGTGTCCGGCCGCTGCCGCGCCGGCCGCTTCGCCGCTGAATCGGCACCACGGCCTCATGAAAAAATGTCTGCAGTGTTGCATCATCGTCGGCGGTGACAGCCAGCGGGGGACGGTTGCGCGTTGCTTTCACTTTGGACAGTCGCGTGGTTTATGGATTTCCTGCGACCGATTGACGAATAAGATCCAACCACAAGGAGACTTGGAACATGAACCCGAAACTCGCTCTGTCGGCAGCCCTGCTCGGCAGCCTGATGTGCCTTGCCACTTCCGTTCGGGCCCAGCAGGCGCCGAACCCGCTCGACGCCGTCCCGGACAAGATGCCTTTCGACATTCCTTACGGCACGCCCATCGGGCTCGACCGGGCAGAAGCGGCTATCGCTGCCGCGGTCGCAGAAGCCAGGCGGCGTGACTGGAAGATGATCGTCGCCGTCGTCGATGCGGGCGGCAATCTGGTCGCCTTTCAGCGCATGGATGGCGCGCAACTCGCTTCGATACAGATATCCGAGCACAAGGCGCGCGCCTCGGCGATCTATCGCCGCGAGACCAAGGTCTTCGAGAACGGCATCCAGCAGTCGGGCCTCAACTACCTCGTGACCCTCGATGGACTCATCGCCTCGCGCGGTGGGATTCCGCTCGTCGAAGGCGGCAAGATCATCGGCGCGATTGGCTGCGCCGGAGGTACCCCATCCCAGGACGAAGTCACGTGCAAGGCGGGCGCTGCCACCATCAAGTAGACAGTGTTTGATCAAGGCGGCGGTTGAGCATGACCGGCGCGCAGGGCGTGTCTCAGAGAAATCCGATCGAAAGCCAGGGCACGGCAGCCACGAAGATGACGCCGATGAGCAGCGCCACCATGTAACCGACGATCGGCCTGATGCCGGCATCGGGGTTGACGCGCCCGATGGCGCAGGCCGCGTAGTAGCCGACGCCGAGCGGCGGCGAGAACAGGCCCAGACCCATCGAGAGCACCACGACCATCGCGTAGTGCACTTCGTGCACACCGAGTTGCCGCGCGATCGGGAACAGCAGCGGCCCGAACAGCACGATCGCCGGGATGCCTTCGAGTACCGACCCCAGCACCGCGAACGTGACGATCGAGACCGCGAGAAACATCGGAACGCCGCCCGGCAGCGCGGCCATGGTCTCCGCGAGCCGGCCCGAGAAGCCTGACTGCGTGAGCCCCCACGCCATCGCCGTCGCCGTGCCGATGATGAGCAAGATGGCACCCGAGAGCGACGCCGTGCTCATCAGCATCGGGCCGATCCGCCTCCAGTCGAACTTGCGATAAAAGCAGACGCCTACGAGCAAGGCATAGACGATGCCGATGGTCGACACCTCGGTCGCCGTGGCCACGCCTTCGACCACCGCGGCGCGTATCACGAAGGGCAGCGCCAGGGCTGGCAGTGCGATGGCGAACAGTCGCGCCACGGCCCGCCACGGCGCACGCACGACGCCGCCGAGGTCTTCATGGCGGGCGCGGTAGCGCACGACGACGCAAAGCACCAGGCCGAGCACGAGCGCCGGCAGCAGACCGCCCGTGAACAGCGCGGCGATCGACACGCTGGTCACCGAGCCGATGGTGATGAGCACGAGGCTGGGCGGCACGGTCTCGGTCTGGGCGCCAGTGGCAGCAAGCAGCGCGACGAGATCGCCCTCGTTCGCGCCGCGCGCCTTCATCTCGGGAAACAGGGCCGGCGCGATGGCCGCCATGTCGGCCGCCTTCGCGCCCGAGATGCCGGAGACCAGATACATCGCGCCGACCAGCACGTACGAAAGGCCGCCCTTCACATGCCCGAGCAGGCTGCCGAGAAAGGCGACCATCGCCCTCGCCATGCCGGTCATCTCGATCAGCAAGCCGAGGAACACGAACAAGGGCACCGCAAGCAGGATCAGGTGCGACATGCCTTCGTCCATTCGGCCGACGATGACCGGCAGCGGCGTGCTCGTGGTCAGCGCCAGGTAGCCGAACGTGCCGAGCCCGAAGGCAAACGCGATCGGAATGCCGGCGAGCACGCTGCCGCCCGCTACGCCGACGAAGAAGATCAGCAGGTTGAGCCGCCCCCAGCGCGCCAATATCGGCCCGAGCAGCCAGAACCCGCCGACGATCGCCGCCACGGCGAACAGCGCCCGCATCGCATCCTTGAGCGTCGTGAAGCGCAGCAGGCGCAGCACCGCGAAGATCGCCATCAGCGCGACGCCGATCGGCAACGCAGCTGCGCGCCATACGTTGGAGATCTCGAGCGCCGGCGTCGTGATGGCGCGTTCGTCCGCCGCGTATTGCCATGCCGGCCAGACCACGAGCGTCAGGAAGGCCAGGCAGGCGGCGGTGGCAGTCGCTTCGAGCACCGCGCGCCGCGGCGGCGTCAGCCGGCCGAGCAGCGCCGTCATGCGCATGTGCTCGCCGCGCCGCAGGGCCGTGACCGAACCCAGCATCGCGAGCCAAAGAAACAGGATGGACGCGAGCTCGTCGGACCATACGAGCGGACGGTGCAACACGAAACGCGCGAACACGCCCGAGAAAAGCACGACGATATCGGCCAGCACGAGCAGGGCGGCCGGCACGTCGACGAGCCAGCCGAGCGCGGCGTCGACACGCTCGAGCCGGGGCCCGCCGACGATCATGCGAGCTTGCCGGTGCTTCGCTCCAGAATCGCCCAGGCTTCGTCACCGAACTTGGCTTTCCACTCGGCGTAGAAGCCTGCCTTGCGCATGCGATCGCGAAAGCTGTCGGCCTGGGTCTGGTTGAAGACAAGGCCTTTGGCGGCGAGGTCTTTCTGCACGGTCGCATTCAGGGCGGCGACGTCGACGCGCTCTTTCATGCCCGCCGCATTGACCTGCCGGGCCACGATCGCGCGCAGATCTTCGGGCAGGCGTTCCCAGGCCTTGCCGTTGGCGAGGAACCAGAAGCCGTCCCACATATGGTTCGTGAGCGAACAGTACTTTTGCACTTCGTAGAGCTTGGCCGTGGCGATGATCGCCAGCGGGTTCTCCTGCCCGTCGACGACCTTCGATTGCAAGGCGCTGTAGACCTCGCTGAAATTGATCGACGCGGGTGAGGCATCGAGCGCCTTGAACATCGACGTCCACAGCGGCGACACCGGCACGCGGATCTTGAATCCCTTCAGGTCGTCGGCCGTCTGGATGGGCTTGGACGACGAGGTGATTTGCCGGAAGCCGTTGTCCCAGATGCGATCCATCGCCACGAGGTTCGACTTCGCGATTTCCTTGCGCACGTGGGCGCCCAGGTCGCCGTCGAGTGCTTTCCACACCGCGTCGTAGTCGCCGAAGGCGAAGCCGATGCCGGTGATGGCCGCCGCCGGCACCAGCGTCGACAGGATCAGGCCCGAGAGCGTGAAGAAGTCGATGCCGCCGGAGCGCACCTGGCTCAGCATGTCGGTGTCGGATCCGAGCTGGTTGTTCGGGAAGATCTGGATCTCGACGCGGCCCTTGGTCTCCGCATGGATAGCATCGGCCATTTCCTTGGCGCGCAGGTTCATCGGGTGCGCCACGGGCAGGTTGTTCGCGTACTTGTAGCTGAACTCTGCCGCTTGCGCCAGCGCGTAGCGCGCCGGTACGGCGAGCGCGCCTGTGCCCGCGAGCAGCTTACGTCTGGTGATCTTCATGCCTTCTTCTCCTGTTGCTGATGTGAGTGACCGGCTCGCGCGACCGAAGAGGCCGGCGAGGAATGCTTGCCTGCCGCCTGCCACCTCGCGCCGCCAACGTCGGCTGTGCCTCGCCATGACCTGTCGGCATCAACCCGCTTGCATGACGGAGGCGCCACACCTGAAGATCGAGCACCTCGCACGGCGCGCACCCGTCATCATCCATCACTCGGAGATTCAATGACATCAGATGTTTCATCTAGCCCGGTGGCCGTCGTCACAGGGGGCGCGCGTGGTATTGGCTTGGCGATCGGCCGGTGGTTTCTGGCTCACGGCCAATGTGTGGCGCTGCTCGACATCGACGCCAACACGCTGGCGCAGTCTGTCGCCGCGCTCGACGATCCGGGGCGGCTGCTCGCCCTGCATTGCGACGTCTCCGATCCGCGACGCGTGCAATCGGCGGTGGAAGCGATAGAAGCTCGATTCGGCCGCATCGACGCCCTCGTCAACAACGCCGGGGTTGCCGTCTTCAAGACGATCGGCGAGACGACGTTCGAGGAATGGCGCCACGTGCTTTCGACCAACCTCGATGGCGCGTTCCTGTGCACGCAAGCATGCGTGCCCGCCATGCGCCGGACAGGGGGAGGTAGCATCGTCAACATTGCCTCGATCTCGGGCCTGCGCGCCAGCACGTTGCGCGTGGCCTATGGCACAAGCAAGGCCGCACTCATCCATCTCACGAAGCAACAGGCGGTTGAACTCGGCACGCTGGGCATCCGGGTCAACGCCATCGCACCCGGACCGGTCGACACGGCGATGGCCAAGCTGGTGCACAGCGTCGCGATCCGGTCCGATTACTACGACGCGATTCCGCTCAACCGTTACGGCACGACCGAAGAGATCGCGGAAGCGACCGGCTTTCTGTGCAGTGCAGCCGCCGGCTTCATCAACGGACAGGTACTGGCTGTCGATGGCGGTTTCGACGCGGCCGGCGTTGGTCTGCCGACGCTGCGCAAGAATGCCGATCACGATGAAGCCCAACGACAAGAGGTTCAGCGACTCGGAGCTGGCGTTTGATGCTGTCCAGCCAGATGCTCTGGCCGAGGCCGTGAAGTCGGCAGGCGACCTCGTTCATGGCCCTAAACCACGCTAGGTTTCATCAGCTTCTTTCTCGCTGCTTGACAGTCTGGCCTTGCGTCGGGGGTCGTGCTTGCCGAGCGCGCTGATCAGCGCGCGTTCGAGCTTGCCGACCGCGCCGTGAATGGCCTGATGGGCCGTGCCGGCGCGTTCCACTACGACCACCGGATCCAGCCCGACCAACCGGGCGTCCAGCGTACAGTGGATTTCGTCCGTATTGGCCTTGGCAGGGCTGTTCGCGTCGGACAGGTGGGCCTCGACACGGATGATCCGCTCGCCGTAGTGACCGAGCGCCTTGGTCACTACGGCCTGCAGATACTCGGCCATGGACTGGCGCCCGTCGGTGTGGGGGTCGGTGTTCAACAGGACTTGCATGGTGTTCTCAAGATGGAAGATGCGGGGAGTGGCGGGTGGCCGACCGCCGTCGATGGCTGGCGAGCCGGCTTGGGTGGCGGACGTTTGGTTTGTTCAGCGATGGAAGTATCTTTCGAGTCGTCATTCATGGGTCGTATGCGCTCTTGACGGTGACTCACCATACGCGTCATGCACTGCACGTTCCGTTCGGTAGCGAACATGGGCTTGCCGCTCACAGGGCGCTTGCCCAGTCCAACGCGGACCGCAGGCTGCTCGACGTTGGTGCGGCGGTGCCTCGGTGCTTGGGCCAGCGCTCAGTGCAAGAGCTCGATCAAGGCAGCGCCCATCAAGGCAACCAGGCATGCCCAACCCGAAAACGTCCAGCGAATCCAAACCGTTCGAGGGATGAAGCCGACACCGCGAACGAAGCCTGCGGTCATGGCCCAGAAGATGGTCATTGCCAGCAGATGATCGGCTCGTCCCGTCGCATCGGTCAGAAAGCGCGGGTAGGCGGTGACCGCCGCCATCAGGATCAATCCGGTGGCCAGCGCGGGCAGCTGCGTGGGACTTCGCGTCGCGCGGGTCGCGACACCGCTGCTCATGTCGACGCGTCCTCGTCGGCTTTTCGCCCCAGTTCTCGACTCTGCTCGTTCTCGCCCCACATGGCGTTCAGGATGGCCAGCAAGACAGCGAATCCCACGCCAAGCACCCAAGCGAAGTACCACATCGACGACTCTCCTTGTATCGGCAGCGACAGGACATGCCAGCCATTCAGTAAGCCGTGTGCTCGGCAGCCTCGATCTGGGCGACCGTCACCTTTCCGCGCATCACGCGATAGGCCCAAGCTGTGTAGAACACGATGAGCGGCATGAAAATGAGCGTGGCCCAGAACATCAGCTCGAGGGTCATGCGACTGGAAACGCTGTCCCAGACGGTCAGGCTGGCATTGGGCATGCTCGAAGAAGGCATCACGAACGGGAACATCGCCGCGCCGGCGGTTCCGATCACGCCGACGATCGCGAGGCTCGAGGCCACGAACGCCAATCCGGTGCGCCGCACGGACACCAGCGCCATCGCGAGCAACGAGCCGCCGATTCCCAGCAGCGGCAGTGCCCACAGCAGAGGCTGCCGCTGGTAGTTGACCCACCAGGCGAAGGCGTCACGCACGACGGTCTTGGCCAGAGGGTCGGACACCATTGCAGGGTCGATCGAAGAGGCGATGGCATAGCCATCGATGCCGCCAAAGCGTAGCCACAGGCCCGCGCCGATGAACGCCAGCAGCAGAACTGCGCCTGCGCCCAGCGCGCCCGTGACGGCGCGACGCTGGACATCGCCTTCGGTGCGGTGGGCGAGATAGACGCCACCCTGCATGGTGATCATGGCGCTCGACACGACGCCCGCCACGAGGGCAAACGGATTGAGAAGCTGCCAGAACGACCCGGTGTAGGTCGACACCATGCTGGCGTCGAACTGGAAGGGCACTCCCTGCAGAAGATTCCCGAAAGCCACGCCGAATATCAGGGGTGGAACGGCGCCACCGACGAACAGGCCCCAATCCCAGGCGCTGCGCCAGCGCGCGTCGTGGATCTTGCTGCGGTAGTCGAAGCCGACGGGGCGCAGGAACAGCGCCCAGAGAACGGCGAGCATGGCCCAGTAGAACCCGCTGAAGGCTGTCGCGTAGACGAGTGGCCAGGCCGCGAAGATCGCGCCGCCGCCGGTGATGAACCAGACCTGGTTGCCGTCCCAGTGCGGTCCGATGGTGTTGATGACGACGCGGCGCTCGGTATCGGTCTTTCCAACGAAAGGCAGCAAGGTGCCGACGCCCATGTCGTGGCCGTCCATGATCGCGAAGCCGATCAACAGGACGCCGATGAGCAGCCACCAGATTATCTTGAGGGTGGGGTAATCCAGCATCGCGGGTTCCTCAGGCAAGCGCGGGTGTTGCGCGGACGGCCGGTTCGCTGTCGTAGCGACCTGTACCAAGGCTGCCGGGGCCTTGGTGCGCGAACTTCACCATCAGGAATATCTCGACCACGAGCAGCGCGGTGTAGAAGGCGACGAATCCGGCCAGAGACCCATACAGGCTGTTGACGCTGAGCGTCGACACCGAAAGATGCGTTGGCAGGACGCCGTAGATCGTCCACGGCTGGCGACCGTACTCGGCAACGATCCAGCCGAGCTCGCACGAGATCCAAGGGACCGGCAGCATCCAGAGCGCCCACTGCAGCAGCCAGCGCTTGTGCACCCCGCTTCCGCGCAGCGTGCTCAGCATCGCCAGGGCGAACAGCGCCAGCATCGCACAGCCCAGTCCGACCATGACGCGAAACGACCAGAACATCGGCATCACGCGAGGTATCGTGTCGTCGACCGCCTTGTCGATCATCGCGGGCGTGGCTTGACGGACGTCGACAACGTATCTTTTCAACAGCAAGCCGAATCCGAGGTCGGCCTTGCTTCGCTCGAAGGTCTGCAGGGCAACTGGGTCGTCGCGGTGCTGGCGCAACGCGTCCAGCGCGGCCACCGCGACGATGCCGTTTTCGATGCGTAAGCGGTTCTTCGCCCTGATCTCGCGGATACCGGGAATTTCCTTGCTGATCGAACGCGTTCCGATGAGGCCCATCACCCACGGGATGTCGACCGACCAGTCGTTCTTCATCTGCGCCTGGTCCGGCCAGGCGAGCAGGCTGAACGATGCCGGCGCGGGCTGCGTTTCCCACATTGCCTCGATCGCCGCCATCTTCGTCTGCTGCGCCTCGCCTACGGTGTAGCCGGATTCGTCGCCGAGCACGATGACGCTCAGGACCGATGCCAGTCCGAACGCGGACGCGACCCTGAAGCTGCGCTTGGCGAACTCGATGTCGCGGCCTCGGAGCAGGTACCAGCTGGAAATCGACAGCACGAACATCGCGCCGGTCACATAGCCGGCGGAGACCGTGTGCACGAACTTGGCCTGGGCGATCGGATTGAAGACAACGGTCCAGAAATCGACCATCTCCATACGCATCGTCTGGTAGCTGAATTCGGCGCCGACAGGGTTCTGCATCCAGCCGTTGGCGATCAGGATCCAGAGCGCGGAGAGATTGGTTCCCACGGCCATCAGCAGAGTGACCATCAGGTGCTGGGTTCTGGACAGGCGATCCCAACCGAAGAAGAACAATCCAATGAAGGTGGACTCCAGGAAGAAGGCCATCAGGCCCTCGATCGCCAGCGGGGCGCCGAAGATGTCGCCCACGTAGTGCGAGTAGTACGCCCAGTTGGTTCCGAACTGGAATTCGAGCGTGATGCCCGTCGTCACGCCGAGCGCGAAGTTGATGCCGAACAGCTTGCCCCAGAAGCGCGTCATGTCCTTCCAGACCACATTGCCGGTCATGACGTAGACGCTTTCCATGATGACCAGGATCCACACCATGCCCAAGGTCAACGGCACGAACAGGAAGTGGTACAGCGCCGTCGCCGCGAATTGCAGGCGCGACAGATCAACCAGTTGCTCCGGAATCATCGAAAGTTCCTCAGCGTGTCGTGGGCGAAGTCGGAGCGGGGGCGACCCTGCGCGTTCGAGTCGACGTTCATGCAACACCGCTTTCGCGAAAGAAGAACCACCAGAGCACCGTCAGCGCCAGAAGCTTGAGCAGCACCACGATCGCGAGATGGCGCGTCAAGCGGCGGTCGGTCATGTTCGGGGTGCGACCGGCAAATCTCAGGCGGCAGCGCAGCCGCACGCTGCCTGCCCCTGCCTGATGGCCCTGAGCATGTCGAAGCCTTGCGCGGGCATTCGGATGCAGGCCATGCGGCAACTCAGGCCCTGCATCGGGCTCGTCAATCTGCAACTGCGGCACCTCGATCTGTTCATTCCCTGATTTCGCGAAACCTTTGCCTCAATCACACACCACTCGACGTCGGCACTGCTTGACATGGATCAACCTTGCGAAGCCCGAGGAAACCCCGGCGCGGCGGTGCCCTTCGACAGGGCGGGGCCAGCGCGAGCCGCTTGCGCTGATGCGGCGCCGCAGGTCAGAAGGCGTTTAGCGGAATCTTGAGGTAACGAGTCCCATTGGACTCGGGCTCGGGGAATCGGCCGGCGCGCATGTTGATCTGCACCGAGGGCAGGATCAACGTGGGCAGCTCGAGCGTGGCGTCGCGATCGGTACGCAAGGCCACGAACTCTTCTTCGCCGATGCCGTCGCGGACATGCACGTTCTTCTCCCGCTCTTGCGCCACGGTGCTGAGAAACTCCACTTCCAGACCATCCGGTGGGTAGTCATGGCACATGTACAGGCGTGTGTCGGCCGGCAGGCTCAGCACTTTTTTGATCGAGCGGTACAGCGTGCAAGCGTCGCCGCCCGGAAAGTCACAGCGCGCCGTGCCGTAGTCCGGCATGAACAGGGTGTCGCCGACAAGCGCGACGGTCCCGCTTCCGTCACCGACACGTCATGCAGGCGGGGGTATGGCCGGGCGTGTGGAGGGCTTGCGCGGCGAGGTTGCCGATTCTGAATTTCTCGCCGTCGGTGAACAGCCGGTCGAATTGGCTGCCGTCACGGGCAAAGGTATCGCCCAGGTTGAAGAGTTCTCCGAAAACCTTCTGCACCTTCGTGATATGGCTGCCAATGCCAAGTACGCCACCCACTTGCTCTTTCAGGTACGTGGCGGCCGACACGTGATCGGCGTGAACAACTCCAGGGTCCACTCGACATGCGCGTCCAGTTCCCGGACGCGGGCAATCAGCTTGTCGGCGCTCGTGGTGTGGGTCCGACCCGACTTCGGGTCGAAGTCGAGGACGCTGTCGACGAGCGCGCAGCGGCTCGTGCGGGTGTCCAGTACCAGGTAGCCGACGGCGCGGGTCACGGGGTCGAAGAAGCCTTCGATTTGCATGGGGCAGTCGCCGGACATGGGGCCTCATCTGGTGGTGTGGGGCGGTGTTCAGCGGCCGCCTGACGCTTGCAATGATGCGTTGACGGACTGCAGCCATGCTTCGTCGAGTCGCCCGGCCGCCGCGGCCAGACGCAGGCGGTTCATCAGCAACTCGATGCGGGCCGAGAGCAGCGCCAACTCGGCGCTGGCAGCGTCATTCTCCGCATTCAGAAGGTCCAGCGTCGTGCGGTCGCCCACCTGCCGGCCCAGTCGTGTGGCGTCCAGGCGCAAGCGGCTCGAAGCCAGGGCCTGCGACAGCGCCGTGATGCGCCCGGCACCCACCGTCAGCCCCAGCCAGGCGGCGCGGATCTGTTGTGCGATCTGCTGGCGGCCGCGGTCGGCCTGCGCCTGCGCCTTGTCGATCCCGCGTTGCGCCTCTTGCTGGCGCGCGTCGCGCATGCCGCCCGTGTACAGCGGCACCGAGAGCTGCACGCCGATCAGGCGGTTGCCGGAGGCGTTGCTAGCAGAGCCGAAGTCGCCATGGCCGCTCAGGCGTTCGCGGCCGATCTGGGCCACGACGTCGACGCTGGGCGACAGCGCTCCACTGGACTTGGCCGCGTCCTGCCGTGCTACTTCGACGGCAGCGATTTGCATGCGCAGGCGAGGATTGCGCGCCTCGGCCTCGGCCAGCCACGCGGCCAGCGTCCGGGCGTCCGCGGGCGCGGCTTCGGCGGCGGGGAACAGCAGCGTCACGGCGCCCGGCTGCATGCCGGTGGCGTCGGCGAAGACCGCCTGCTTCAGCTGCAGGTCAGTTTCGAGCGTGAGCACCTGCGCTGCGATCGCCTCGGAACGTGCGGCGGCTTCGTGCATATCGGTCACCGGCACATCGCCGAGACGGAAGCGGTCCTGTGTTTCGGTGAGCGCCTTGTTCACGGCGTCCTGTTGCCGGCGCAGCACACGCAGGGACTCCTGCGCCAACACCACGTCGAGGTAGCGCTGCGTGGTGACGAGCATCAGGGCCTGCTTCGCATCCTCCCACTCGAGGTCGGCGACGTCGGCCGACAGCTCGAGCTGGTGGCCCTGCGCGTCGCGCTCGCGGTTGTACAAGGGCAGGCTGGCCTGCAAACCCCAACGCCCCAGCGTGCCGCGGTTGACCGACGTATCGAACCCCACGCCCGACGAGGTGCCGAGGCCGGGCGCCGAGAACCGGGCGCCGCTCACGGTCGTGTCGCTGCCGGCCACGCCGGCCGTCCCCGACAGCACCACCGTCGGACGCCAAAGCGCATCCGCCTGCTCGCGGCGGGTCGCACCGGCCTGCTGGCCGGCCCGCGAGGCCGCATAGTCCAGATCGTGCTGCTCGGCGGCGCGCCACGCGTCGATCAGGTCGGTTGCAACTGCGGGAGCGGCCATCGCGCCCAGCAGCGCGACTGACAGCGATGCCGCGAGCCGACGGAGCCTGCACGAAGGGCAGACGAGGTGCATGGTGTGGCTCCGTCATGCGCCCGCTCGGGCGCCCAGCTTGCGCATGATGGTTTCCATCAGGCACCACTTCGTCAGCGCGCTTTGCAGCAGGTTGACGCCGACAAACGCCGTGAAGGCGAGGATCCAAGGGCTGACGAAGATCGGGCTGCCGGGGATGCCCAGTGCGAGAGACAGCAGGATGAAGCTGCCTGCAATGAGACGAACGAGTTGCCAGGATGTCATGAGGTTTCTCCTTGAGGGGTGATGGGGGAAGGGGCGAGGTCGGCCTGCGTCGTGCCCGTGATCGCGTCGAGCCGGTTGCGGTAGGCCACGAAGTAAAGCAGCGGTATCACGACCAGCGTGAGCACCGTCGAGACCAGGATGCCGAAGATCAGCGAGATCGCCAGACCGTTGAAGATCGGGTCGTCGAGGATGAAGAACGCGCCGAGCATGGCCGACAGTCCGGTCAGGACGATCGGCTGCGCGCGCGTGATCGCGGAGTGCACAACCGCCCGCTTGAAGTCGATGCCCTCGCGCACCTGCAGGTTGATGAAGTCCACCAGCAGGATCGAGTTGCGCACGATGATCCCAGCCAGCGCGATCATGCCGATCATGCTGGTCGCGGTGTACTGCGCACCCAGCAGCGCGTGGCCCGGCATCACGCCGATGATGGTCAGCGGGATTGGCGCCATGATGATCAACGGCGTGAGGTACGAGCCGAACTGCGCCACCACCAGCAGGTAGATCAGGATCAGGCCGACCGCATATGCCGCGCCCATGTCGCGGAAGGTCTCGTAGGTGATCTGCGATTCGCCATCCCACTTGAGCGCGTAGTCGCGGTAGGCGTCCTCGGGCTGGCGGATGAAGTACTCGACGAGCGTGCCGCCGCCCGGCGTGGCGATCTTTGCGAGCTCGCTGCGCATCGCGAACACGCCGTACAGCGGGCTGTCGATCGCACCGGCCATGTCGGCGACGACGTAGCTCACCGGCAGCAGGTCCTTGTGGTAAGCGGGCTGTTCGCGCACGGTGTTGGTCACTGTCACCAGCTCACGAATCGGCACGAGCTTGCCTTCGGCGCTGCGCACGGCGAGCTGCAGCAGCGCGTTCAGGTCGCCCTGCTGCTCGGCCGGCAATTGCAGCGTCGCGGCGGCGGGGTACTTGCTTTGGTCGTGCAAATAGGCGGTGGCTTCGCCGGCCAGGCCGGCCCGCAGCGTCGTCACGACGGCCTGCTGCGGCACGCCGAGCATCGCGGCTTTCTGGCGGTCGACCAGCAACATCGTTTTCGGTGCGGACGCGATGCTGCTGTCGTCCACGTCGACGAGGCCGGCCGTCTTTTCGAATACCGCCCGCACGGCCTTGGCGACCTGCTGTCGGCCTTGGGCTTCAGGGCCGTAGATCTCCGCAACGATCGGCGACAGCACGGGCGGGCCGGGCGGCACCTCGACGACCTTGACATTGGCGCCGAAGCGCTGGCCGATCTTCTGCAGTGCCGGCCGCACGCGCGTGGCGATCGCGTGGCTCTGCGCGGCGCGCTCGTGCTTGTCGACCAGGTTCACCTGCAGGTCGCCCACCGCGCCGCCGCTGCGCAGGTAGTACTGGCGGACCAGACCGTTGAAATTGATCGGCGCGGCCGTGCCCGCATAGGCCTGGTAGTCGGTGACTTCGGGCACGGTGGCGAGGTAGGCGCCGAGTTCCTGCAACACGGCGGCGGTCTGCTCGACCGGTGTGCCCGCCGGCATGTCGACGATGACCTGGAACTCCGACTTATTGTCGAACGGAAGCATTTTCAGCCGCACCAGACCGATGGCCGGCAGTGCCAGCGACACCGCGATCAGCGCGGCGATCCCCAGCCCGAGCAGCCGGCGATTGCGTTGGCCGCGCCTGTCGTCGAGCAGCGGACGGAACAGGCGCTCGAAAACCGGGCCGAGCCGGGCCGCGAGGCCATGGTCCGCGGCATGCGCGGCGACGTCGTGGGAGCCATCGGCATCGGCCGAACGTGCCGGCGCGGCTTTCATCCAGAGCCGGGCCAGCCACGGCGTGACGACGAATGCGATGGCCAGTGAAAGCAGCATGCCCATGCTCGCGTTGATCGGGATCGGGCTCATATACGGACCCATCAGCCCGGAGACGAAGGCCATCGGCAGCAGCGCGGCGATCACCGTCAGGGTGGCGAGGATCGTGGGCCCGCCGACCTCGTCGACCGCGCCGGGAATGAGTTGCACCAGCGTGCGACCCGGATGGTGCTGCTGGTGGCGGTGGATGTTCTCGACGACGACGATCGCATCGTCGACCAGGATGCCGATCGAGAAGATCAGCGCGAACAGCGACA
>ODAK010004095.1_pt1 | contig 14996 bp, 15 predicted proteins | sample 1539591 | NCBI WGS metagenome assembly ODAK01 (sample SAMEA3539303, study PRJEB22396) | soil metagenome | biome: tundra; feature: field; material: soil | place: USA | collected 2010-05 | depth 0.15 m | reverse complement strand
GAGCCGGAGGTAAGCAGGGCATAGAGGCTGATCGTCGCGTCGCGGATCCATCAATAGCGATAGTCCCAGTTGCGCGGTCCCCCGATCTGCTCGGGCAGGGAGGTGGTCGGGGCGGCGACGATGCCGCCCGTCGCCGAATAGGTCAGCAGCTTCAGCGTGATCAGCGAGCGCTCGACCATGTCGCGATGCGGGCCCTGATATTGCGAACGCCCGATCCAGTCTTTCCAGAAGGCCTCGGTCGCGGCCAGCAGGGGTTCCGGGGCGCGGCAATCGGGCGCCGGCATGTGCGACGGATACCAGATCAGATTGAAGGCTACGGTCTCTCCGGCGCGGACGCGGAAGTTGGCGCGGGTGGCGAAGTCCTTGTTGATCAGGGGCACGGTCGAGACCAGGCGAACGGCGTCGGGACCGGCGATGGCGCTCAAGCCCACCGCATTGGCCTGCACCCAGGGCAGCAGCTGGCCATAGTCGAAGCGGAAGGTGATGGCGGTGTCGAAATCCAAGGCGCCGCGATCGCCGCGCACCAGGCGGACAAGCTCGATGGCGCCGTCCGCGCCCGGATGCGGCATGAAGTCGATCACGGTGGCTGCGCCACCGCGGCTCTCGAACCGGGTCTCCAATATGGCCGTACCCGGGCGGTAGCGGCGGCTGATCCTGGCCTTGGGATCGCTGGCGCAGAGCCGCCAGGCGCCGTTATCGTCGTCGCCGAGCAGGGCGGCGAAAATGGCCGGCGAGTCGAACCGCGGCAGGCACAGCCACTCGATGCATGCGTCGCGACTGATCAGCGCCGCGCTATGGGTGTTGCCGATCAGCCCATAGTCTTCGATCCGCCGCTCGCGGGGCTTGGTCGGCGCTTCGGTCAATCGCTCGGGCTCCCTGGCGAAGTCAAAGCGCCCGAGCGGTTCACGGGGACGCCTAATCGACGATCGACGAATAGATGATGCTCTTCAGCTGGCCGCGGAAGTTGAAGGTGGCCGAGGGCATGAGCTGGGTCATGAACACCACGGTCAGATCCTCCTTCGGGTCGACCCAGAAGATGGTCGAGGCCGCGCCGCCCCAATAATAGTCGCCTTCGCCCATCGAGCCGGTGGCCACCTCGTCCAGGGTCATGGCGAAGCCCAGCCCGAAGCCGACCCCGGAATTGGCCGTCTCCGAAAAGCCGCCGATGGCCATCTGGGTCAGGTCCTTGCCGCCCTTTAGGTGGTTGCGCGTCATCATCTCGATGGTGCGAGGCCCCAGGATGCGTTCGCCGTCCAGTTCGCCGCCGCGACGCAGCATCTCGGCGAAGCGGACGTAGTCCGCCGTCGTGCCGACCAGGCCGCCTCCGCCGGAGAAGAAGCTGGGCTCCTTCAGATAGACGCTGGTTTCGGGGTCATCCATCAGCGCCAGCGTCTTGTCGCCCTTGCGGCGATAGTTGGCGGCGAAGCGCCCGACGTCCTTGGGCTTCACGGAAAAGCCGGTGTCCTTCATTTTCAGCGGATCGAAAATGGTCTCCTGCAGGTACTTGTCGAACCGCTTGCCGCTGATCGCCTCGACCAGATAGCCGCAGACGTCGGTGGCCAGGGAATACATCCAGCGCTCGCCGGGCTGGTAGCGCAGCGGCACCTGGGCCAGCTTCATGGCGAAATCGTGCAGGGTCTCGCCCTCGCCGCGGCGTACGCCAACCTTGGCATAGGCCTGGGCGACCGGATCGGTCTCGGCCGGCGCCCCAAGCGATTCCAGCATCGAGCCATAGGTCAGGCCGCTGGTGTGGCCGAGCACATCGCGGAAGCTCATCGGCTGGTTGGGCTTGGCCAGCTCCATCTTGTCGCCTTCGCCGCCGACCCAGACCTTGTGATTGCGCCACTCCGGAATGACCCGATAGACCGGGTCGTCCAGCTGGAAATAGCCTTGTTCGTAAAGGGTCATCAGCGCGACCGAGGTGATCGGCTTGGACATGGAATAGATGCGGTAGAGGGTGTCGTCGGCCGTCGCCTTGCCGCGTTCGCGGTCCATGTCGCCAAAGGACTTGAAATAGGCGAGGTGGCCATGGCGGGAGACCGCCACCTGGCAGCCGGTGATCTTGCCGGGCTCGATATAGTTTCGGTTGAGGTGATCGGTGATCCGCTCGAGCCGGTCGGCGGAGAGCCCGCTGCGCGCATGGGCCAAATCCATGGCTTGTCCTTCCCTTATGTCGACGTCAAATTTGTGTTCTGAAACCCCGTCATCATGATCCCTGTATCGGCCATGGCCAAGGGGCGCCGACAACCGCCGCGCGCGTGCAGAAAAGCCGCACCCCTGGCGAAATCCTGGGGAAACGCCGCGGCGGTAGCGAAATCGTTCAGGAATCCCTCTATCAGCGAACATTGATCAGCTTCCGGGCGGCGACGGCCGCCCGATGGAGCGTGGGGGATCGACGTGGACGCGAGGATATCGGCTGTGTGGCGAAAAGCGGCGGCGCCGACCATCGGTTTGAGCCTCGGCCTTGCCGTGCTCGCCGGGGCGGCCGTGTGCATCAGCCAGCCGTCGTCCGCGCCGCTGGCCGGCGCGACGCCCATGCAGCAACCCGCCGGCGCGACCCAGGTCGCCCTGCGCCCCGATCAGATCGCGCTTCTGGAGCGGACGCTCGCCCAGGCCGAAACCCATGGTTTCGCGCACGGCGCCTTCATGCCGGCCGGGCTCGACGGCCTGCTGCAGTCGCGAGACCCCGGCGCGCGGCGAAACGGCCAGACGTTGCTGGTGGCCAGCGTGCTGCAATATGCGCAAGCCGTGCACGCGGGTCGGCTCGCGCCCAGCGCCTTCCTGCACGATTGGGGCCTGCGCCCGCCGGCCTACGATCCGGCGCCTGACTTCGCCCAGGCGGTGCAGCAGGATCGTCTTGGCGCCTGGCTGGACAGCCTGCCGCCGCCCTATACCGGCTACGACGCCTTGCGCCGCGGCCTCGCCGTCTATCGCGGCATCGCCCAGCGTGGCGGCTGGCAGCCGCTGGCGGCCGGCCCGGAACTCAAGCTCGGCATGAGCGACGCGGCGGTTGTTGCGCTTCGCACCCGGCTGGCGGTCGAGGATACGACGGTCACAGCCGGCGGCCCGCTGTTCGACGCCGCCCTCGTCCAGGCGGTCATCCGGGCTCAAAAGCGCTATGGGCTCGAGCCGACAGGGAGCTTGAACAAGCAGACGCTGGCGGCCCTGAACGTTCCGGTCGGCCAGCGGGTGGAACAGATCATCGGCAATATGGAGCGCTGGCGCTGGCTGCCGCAGGAGCTTCCCGCCGACCGCATCCAGGTCAATATCGCCGCGGCGGTGCTGACCTTCTTTCATAACGACACCCCGACCGTGGCCATGCGCGCCGTCACCGGCCGCCCCGGCGACGAGACGCCGATGCTGTCGAGCGTGATCTCGAGCGTGGTGTTCAACCCGCCCTGGAACGTCCCTTCCGACATCGCCCAGCGGGAGCTCTGGCCGAAGGAGCGCGCGCATCCAGGCTATCTGGCGCGCAACGCCTTCGTCGTCATCCACACGTCGGACGGTGGCGTGCGGCTGCAACAGAAGGCCGGCAACAAGTCGGCGCTCGGTCACGTCAAGTTCGAGTTCCCCAACATCTACAGCGTCTATCTGCACGACACGCCCAGCCATGGAACCTTCAGCGGCTATGGCCGCATGGTCAGCCACGGCTGCGTGCGGCTGGAGAAGCCGGTGGTGCTGGCCAATACCGTGATGCAGGGCGACGCCAAATGGACGCCGGACCAGATCGACCAGACGATCGCGTCGGGCGACACGGTCCGCGCGCCCCTGCCCAGGCCGATCTCGGTCTTCCTCTTCTACTGGACCGCCTTCGCCAGCGCCGACGGCCAGGTGGTCAGTTTCCGTTCCGATCCCTACGATTGGGACCGCGCCCTGATGCAGCGCATCGACGCAGCCAGCCACACCGTGACTTGACGCAAGGACCGACTTACCGCCTTATCCACCCTCGTCGGGGGACGCTTTCAAAGTCTGGATCGAAGGTTTGTTTGAACGACGAGCCCTACTTAAGGTCGGTTTAGGCGCCGTTATCGGCGCCGGCCTGACCGCCACTCCCTTGCTTGGTTGGGCGGAGCCGCCCTCAAGCGCGTCCATGCGATCGGTGGCGCTGGACAACCTGCACACAGGCGAATCGATGGAGGCCGTCTATTGGGCGGACGGGGACTATATCCCCGATGTACTTGATGCGGTGAACGTCCATCTGCGCGACTTCCGCACTGGCGACGTTCATGCGATCGACCCCAGGCTGCTGGATCTGCTCGACGCCGTGAATGCGCGCCTTGAGACCAAGGCGCGGTTCCAGGTCATCTCCGGCTATCGCTCGGCGGCGACCAACGCGATGCTGCGCGAACGCAGTGAGGAAGTGGCCAAGAAGAGCTTCCACATGTCGGGCATGGCCATCGACGTACGCCTGCCCGAGGTCGAGTTGAGCCGCCTGCACAATGCCGCGCTCAGCCTGGACCTCGGGGGGGTGGGCTATTATCCGGAGTCCAACTTCGTGCACATGGACGTCGGCCCACAGCGCTGCTGGCAGGGCGCCTAAGGCATAGAGGGCGACTTCAAGATGGCGCGAGAAGGCGGAGGAGGCGGCGGCGCCTTCGGATGGACCCTCCTGGGAATCCTGGTCGGCGTCGCGGGCACGCTGGCTGTCGAGACCCTTCTGAGCCACCAACAGGCGCGCCAGGTCGAGGAACAACCGCCCGCGAGCAGCGCCAGCGTGGTCGTGGCGGCCGCGCCCGCGGCGCGCAAGCCTGTCGAAAAGCCGGTGCTCTCAGCTGCTCCGCCGCAGAAGAGCCAGGCGGCGGCGGCGTCCCAGGAAGATGTCGAGGATGACGCGGCTGCGGCCGGCATGACCTCGCGCTCGCATCCCGACCAAAGCCAGCCCGGCCCGGCCGGGGCGCCGAACTAACCTTATTGCGGCGCTGGCGCGGCCGGCGCCGGTGCGGGGGTCGCGTCGGGCATTGGCACCGGCGCCTCGGCGCTGGGCGCCGGGGCCGGTGTGGGCGGCGGCGCACTGGCCGCAACCGGAGCGGCGGACTCCGGCTCGCCGCTGTTGTCATCGCTTTCGTCGGCGTTCGTGGGGGCCGCGGCGACGACCGCCTTTTGCGAACTGGCCGAACTCATGGCCGGCCCGCTCAAGGCCGACCACTGGCCGCTGCTGGCGATCGGTGCGGCGGCGGCGGCCGAGACCGCGTCCCCCGCCACCAGGCCACCCTGGCCGTTGCCGCCGGCGCCGCTGGACATGGCCCCCCGCACGCCTTCGTAGAGGCCGAAGGCGCCGAGTGCCACAATGAGGAGACCGGCCATCCAGACCACGGGCCGTGGAAAGACCTGAATCTCGCCGATGCTGTCGGCGACGGGTAAAACCGGCTTTGGCGCATCCGACATAGACGTCTGGCTCGCGATAACGAGATCCCTTGCGTGAAGGATATGGCCGCAAAGATCGGCGGCGGCAATGCCGCTCGCCGTCGCTTGGCTTGGCGACATCGGGCCGGCGGCGTGATAGGCACGCGCCCGACGCGGCTTCAAGGCGACGTCCACTTTCAGGAGATGGTCTTTGCTCGAACGTGCGCGCGTCGATGCGCCGGGGTCCGCGGATGGCGCCACGCATGGCTACGCGCTGAGCATCGTCGTGCCCACCTTCAACGAGCAGGCCAACGTCGCCACCCTGATCGAGCGGGTGGGCAAGGCGCTGGAAGGCGCGGCCTGGCAGATCATCGTCGTCGACGACGACTCCCCGGACGGCACCGCCGAGGTGGTCAAGGCGATCGCGGCTAAGGATACGCGCGTGCAGTGCCTGAGGCGCGTGCGCCGGCGCGGCTTGGCCGGCGCGGTGATCGAAGGCGCCCTGGCCTCGGCGGCGCCCTTTGTCGGGGTGATCGACGGCGACCTGCAGCATGACGAGACGCTCTTGCCGCGCATGCTGGAGGTTTTGCAGGCCGGCGAGGCCGATCTGGTGGTCGCCAGCCGCTATGTGGGCGACAATGCCCCGGTCGAAGGGCTCAATCCGGTTCGCCGCCTGGGCAGCCGGTTCGCCAACTGGCTGGGTCGGCTGGTCCTGCATCAACATCTGAGCGATCCGGTCTCGGGCTTCTTCATGATCCGCCGCGAGCGGCTCGAGGCCGTGGCCCCGCGCCTGACCACCGTCGGCTTCAAGGTGCTGTTCGACCTCATCGCCTCGCAGACCGAACCGCTGCGCATCGTCGAACTGCCCTATGTCTTCCGCAAGCGGGTGGCGGGCGGCTCCAAGCTCGATCGACGGATGGTGATCGACTATCTCGGCCTGCTCTTAAACAAGCTGACCGGCGGCCTGATCCCGACCCGCGCCCTGATGTTCGGCCTGGTTGGCGCCAGCGGCGTCGCCGTGCAGCTGGCGGCGGTGAAAGGGTTCCTGGTTTTCGGCCTCGGCTTTTCGCTGGCGCAGTTCGCCGGTTCGATGGTGGCGATGACCTCGAACTACCTGATCAACAACGAGGTGACCTATCGCGACCGGCGCAAGTCCGGCTGGCCGCTCTTGCTCGGCTATCTGAAGTTCTGCGCCCTGTGCAGCATCGGCCTGGCCGCCAATGTCGCGGTGGCGTCCGAGGTGCATCAGCTTTTGCCGATCTGGTGGCCGGCCAGCATCGTCGGCGCGGCTTTCGGCGCGCTGTGGAACTATGTCAGCACCGCCGCGGCGGTCTGGTGAACTCAATCAAGAAAAGGAAACGCCCATGACCACCGACCTGTTTTCGCTCGCCGGCCGCACCGCCTTGATCACCGGCGGTTCGCGCGGCATCGGCAAGATGATCGCCGCCGGCTACATCGCCCAGGGCGCCAAGGTCTATATTTCCTCGCGCAAGCCCGGCGCCTGCGATGCGACGGCGGCCGAGCTTTCCAAGGATGGCGGGCAATGCATATCGCTGCCTCAGGACGTCTCCACCGTCGAGGGCTGCAAGGCGCTGGCGGCCGCCTATGCCAAGCATGAGTCCAGGCTCGACATCCTGGTCAACAATGCCGGGGCCGCATGGCTGGCCGAGTTCGACGCCTTCCCCGAGGCGGGCTGGGACAAGGTGCTGAACCTGAACCTCAAATCGCCCTTCTTCCTGACCCAGGCGCTGGCCGCGCCCCTGCGCGCGGCGGCCTCGGCCGAGCGGCCGGCCAAGGTGATCAACGTCGCCTCGATCGACGGCATCCGCCCCAATCCCCAGGAGACCTATTCCTATCAGGCCAGCAAGGCCGGGCTGATCTATCTGACCCGGCGCATGGCCGCGACCCTGATCGCCGACAATATCTGCGTCTCCGGCATCGCGCCGGGCGCCTTCGCCTCGGAAATGAACATCACCGCCCGCGATCACGGCGAGGCGGTCGCCAGGCAGATTCCAGCCCGCCGCATCGGCCGCGACGACGACATGGCCGGGGTAGCCATCTACCTCGCCTCGCGCGCCGGCGACTATGTGGTCGGCGTCACCATCGCGGTGGACGGCGGCGTCGCCTTTGCGGGCCTGACTGGGGCCTAGAAGGACGCGCTCGCGAAGGCGCGGCGGCGGGTCGAGGCGGCGAGTTCGGACCAGATCGCGGCGTTGAGCCCCGCGGCGCTGTCGCCGGGCTGGGTCTCGACGAAGGCGTGCAGGTCGGTCAGGGTGTCGCGCAGGGCGTCATTGACCGCCTGCAGGGCCGAGATGCGCAGGTTGCTGTCATCGCCGCCCGCCAGGTTGCGCAGCCGCTCGGCCAGGTCGGCGGGGGGCGGCAGGCCGGCGGCCTCGTTGAGGAGGACGCGGATGGCGCGGTTTTCCTCGACCAGCCGGTGGGCGGTGCGGTCGCCTTCCTCGGCGGCCATCATCAGCACCGCCGCGGTCAGGCCGGCGGATCCGGCCAGGTAGGGGGACTTCAGGTCCGGCGCATAGAGGCCGCCCATGCGCTGGGCGAGGTCCATCAGGATGGCCCGGGTGTTCGGCGTCATAGGTGACCCATCAGTTCGAGGGCGGCGCGATCCTGCATGTTCAGCATGCGCCAGGCTGAGAAGATCAGGATCGGCTCGCGGTTCTGGCCGTCCATCCAGGCCTTGGCGCTGGAGACCCAGATGCCCTGGCCCTTGACGCAGTTGAACAGCTCCCACCAGTGCAGGGCCGCGGGATCGGCCTTCAGACCCGAGGCCTTTTCCCAGATGGTGATCGCCTGTTCGCGCGGCAGAAGTCCGCCGCGGCGGTCGTCGCCGCCCCAGCACCAGATGCGGTTCAACCCCCAGCCCAGGTCCTCGAGCGGGTCGCCAAGATGCGCCATCTCCCAGTCGAGAATGCCGTGGATGACCCCTTCCTTGTCATAGAGGAAGTTGCCGGTGCGATAGTCGCCGTGCACGACGCTGATCTTCTGCGCCGGCGGCGGCGGATTGGCCCGCAGCCAGCGGATGGTGGCGCGAATGATCGGCTGCGGCTCGATCTGGTCGGCGTCGATGACGCCCTCCCAATAGTCCAACTCGCGGGCCCAGCAGCCGTCCGGCTCGGGCACGGGCATCAGCCGGTCGAGGCCGAGCGCGATCGGGTCGGCGCGGGAGATCTCGCCCAGGATGGTCCACTTGTGCGTGCCCAGCGCCTCGGCATGGTCGCTGAAGGGCGGCGAGAGCAGGCCGGTCGGGCTCGATTCGAAGCCGGTGATCTCCTCGGCGATGAAGAAGGGACGGTCGAGCGGCCCGGTGTCTTCCTCCAGCCACAACATTTCCGGCACCGGAACCGCCGAACCGTAAAATGCGCGATAGGCGGCGAATTCGACATCGCGCTGGGTCTCGATCAGACTGTCCGGCGGGTCGCGCCTGAGGATCAGCCGCCGCTCCACCGCGCCATCGCCGCCCTGGTAGCGCAGCCGCAGCCGATAGGTCTCACGGGAGGCGCCGCCGGTGATCCGCGACAGGGAATCGACCTCGACATCGTGCGCATCGGCCAGCCGGGTGGTGATATAGGCGGCGATGCGCTCCGGCGTCAGCGGCTCTTCGGCCATCGGGTCAGGCCGCCACGAAGCGGATGGGCAGCGACTTCAGCCCGTTGACGAACACCGCCTGCGACATGCGCGGCTCGCCCGCCAGCTCGACCGACTTCAGCCTGGGCAAGAGTTCCTCGTAGAGGATGCGCATCTCCATCTTGGCCAGGTGCTGGCCGAGGCAGAGATGGGCGCCGTAGCCGAAGGCCAGCTGGCGGTTTGGCGAGCGGTCGGCGCGGAACGCGTTGGCGTTCTCGAACACCGTCTCGTCGCGGTTGCCCGAGGCGTAGCAAAGCATCAGCCAGTCGCCCTTGGCGATGGCGCGGCCGCCCACCTCGGCGTCCTCGGTGGCCGAGCGCATGAAGGTCTTCACCGGTGTGGTCCAGCGGATGGCCTCGTCGATCAGGCCGGGAATGCGGGCTGGATCGGCCTGCACCCAGGCCAGCTGGTCGGGATGCTCGCACAGGGCCTGCATGGCCCCGGCGGTGGTCGATGAGGTGGTGTCGTGGCCGGCCGTGGCGACGATGACGTAGTAGCTCATCGCCTCGAACTCGGAGATCGGCCGCCCGTCGATCTCGCTGGTGGCGATCAGCGTCGCCAGATCCTCGCGCGGATGCTCCCGGCGCTCGGCGCTGATCTTGGCGAAATACTGGTAAAAGTCGGCGAGCACGCCCTGGATCGCCCCCATGTCGAGCGGATCGGCGGTCTCCTTTTCCTCGCGGCCCAGATCGGGGTCGGCGGCGCCGAACAGCTCCTGGGTCAGCATCAGCATGCGCGGCTCATCCGCCTCCGGCACGCCCAGGATCTCCATGATCACGTGCAGGGGAAAGTGCAACGCCACCTCGCTGACGAAGTCACATTGGCCGCCCGAGGCCAGCATGCGGTCCACCGAAGCGCGCGCGATGGTGCGGATGCGGTCCTCCAGCTTGCGGATGTTCTGCGGCAGGAACCAGGCCTGGGTCAGGATGCGGTATTTCGGATGGTCGGGCGCGTCCATCTGCACCAGGCTGCGCACCAGGTGCGGGCTGCCGCCGGTCATCTGCCGGATGCGGGCGTCGCCGGCGGCGCTGACAATGGTGGTCGACCGGTCGCCGGAGTGGAAAAGGGCGTTCTGGCGGCTGATGTCCAGGATGTCGGCGTGGCGGGTGACCACCCAGAAGGGGTCGTAGCCCTCCGGCTGGGCCACCCCCAACGGATTGTTGGCGCGCAGCCAGGCATAGGTCTCGTGGATGCGCGGGCCGGCGTAAGCCGCGGGATCGACCAGCGTCTCGGCGCGGTCGCCGGGAATGCGAATCTCGGATGGGGCCATGGCGTTTTCGACCTGGCCGTCAGGAAAGGCTTGCCTTCCTTTACGGCAATGCCGCGTCTCCTCCTTGCCTTATGAATTATGGCTGTTTTGATAGGCGAGGCGCCGCCGCAGAGCAATGAGCGGCGCACGCGGGTGCGGAAACATTAGGGCTTATGGCGTCATCGGCTGAGAACGATCTTGAGAGCGGCCTGAACGCGCTGGCGGGGCGTCTGGCGCCCGGCGGCGTCATGGCCAGTCTGCGTCGCCTGACCGCCGGCGCGACCCAGGAGGTCTGGCGCTTCGAGCTGGTGGCCGACGGGGAGACGACCCCGCTGATCCTGCGCCGCGCGCCGGGCGGCACACGCGTTTCGGAAACCGCCATCGGGCTGGAGACCGAGGCCGCCCTGGTCGTCGCCGCCGCCGCCGCCGGCGTGCCGGCGCCGCCGGTGCGGCACGTGCTTGAGCCCGAAGACGGGCTCGGCCACGGCTTCATCATGGGCTTTGTCGAGGGCGAGACCCTTGGCGGGCGGATCGTCAGGTCCGAGGAGCTGGCGGGGGCCCGCACCTTCCTGGCGCGCCAGTGCGGCGAGGTGCTGGCCCGCATCCACACCATGAACCCGGGCGACTTCCCACGCCTGCGCCGCTCGACCCCGGCCGAACTGGTCGATCAGTACCGCGCCACCTACCGCGCCTCGAACCTGCCAAGACCGGTGTTCGAACTGGCCTTCCGCTGGCTCGACGCCCACTGTCCGCCGCCGCCGGATGAAATGAAGCTGGTGCATGGCGATTTCAGGAACGGCAATCTGATGATCGGCCCCGACGGCGTCCGCGCCGTGCTCGACTGGGAGATCGCCCATGTCGGCGACCCGATGGAGGACCTGGGCTGGATCTGCACCAATGCCTGGCGCTTCGGCATGGTCGACAAGCCGGTCGGCGGCTTCGGCGAGCGCGAGGATCTCTGGGCCGGCTATGAGGCGGCCGGCGGCGCGCCGGTGAAACGCGACCACGCGCTGTTCTGGGAGGTGTTCGGCTCCATGCGCTGGGGGGTGATGTGCGCCTCGATGGTGGCCGCCTTCCGGGGCGCCGACCCCTCGGTCGAGCGCGCGGTGATCGCCCGGCGCACCTCGGAGAACGAAATCGATCTCCTGCGACTCTTGGCGGCCTGACATGCAGGACCAGCCCACCCCCTCGGAAGTCATCGGCGCCGTCGCCGTCTTCCTGAAGACCGTGGTCGCGGCCCAGACCACCGGCGCCACCTCGTTCCAGGCCCGGGTCGCCGCCAATGCGCTGGAGATGATGCGCCGCCAGCTCGACCTGGCGCCGGCCGAGGACGCCGCCGAACTCAGCGCGGCTGAAGGTTCTGCTCGGGACCGAAGGATCGCTGGCCGAACTGAACGTCGAACTGGCGCGACGTATCGAAGCCGGCGAACTCGACCTGACGACGCCAGGCCTCTCCGACCACCTCTGGGCCACCACCATGGCCAAGCTCGCTGTCGACCAGCCCACCTATGCCGCTTACCGCGCCGAACTCGCCTCCCGAGACGGCGGAACCCCCTGAAGGACGCCACCGATGGACTTCACCCTGCCGCAAGACCTGGTCGACTATCTGGCCGAACTGGATCGCTTCATCGACGCCGAGATCAAGCCGCTCCAGGCCAAGGACGATAACGAGCGCTTCTTCGACCACCGCCGCGAACACGCCCGCACCGACTGGGACAACCAGGGCCTGCCACGCCCGGAATGGGAGGCGCTGCTGGGCGAGGCGCGCAAGCTGGCCGACGCCGCCGGCCATCTGCGCTTCGCCTGGCCCAAGGAGATGGGCGGCAAGGGCGGCTCCAACCTGGCCATGGCGGTCATCCGCGAACACCTGGCCGCCAAAGGACTCGGCCTGCACAACGACCTGCAGAACGAGCACTCGATCGTCGGCAACAACCCCTTCATCCTGATGTTCAAGGAGTTCGCCACCAACGCCCAGTACGAGAAATACGGCGACGCGCTGCTGAAAGGCCAGATCCGCGCCGGCTTCGGCCTGACCGAGCCCAACCACGGTTCCGACGCCACCTTCATGGAGACCCGTGCGGTCCCGGAAGAGAAGGACGGCGTCGCCGGCTGGCGCATCAATGGCGAAAAGATGTGGACCACCGGCATGCACGTGGCCAGCCACTGCATGGTCTTCGCCCGCACCAGCGGCGAGGACGGCGACTCGACCGGCATTACCGTCTTTCTCGTCCCCGCCAAGGCCGAGGGCGTGAAGATCGAGGAGTATCTCTGGACCTTCAACATGCCGACCGATCACCCGCGGGTCAGCTTCACCAATGTCTGGGTGCCGGACGACGCCATCTGGGGCGTGGTGGGACGTGGCCTGGGTCTTGGGCAAAGCTTCGTGCACCAGAACCGCATCCGCCAGGCGGCCTCGTCCCTCGGCGCGGCGGTCTTCTGCATCAATGAGAGCGTCAAGTATGCGCGCATCCGCAAGCCGTTCGGCAAGCCGCTCTCCGACAACCAGGCCATCCAGTGGCCGCTGGTCGAGCTGGCCACCCAGGCCGAGATGCTGCGGCTTCTGATCCGCAAGACCGCCTGGGAGATGGACAACATGCCCCACAAGGAGGTCGAGCGGCAGATCTCCGACAAGGTGTCGATGTGTAACTACCAAGCCAACCGTCTGGTCTGCGACGCCGCCGACCGGGCCATGCAGGTGCATGGCGGCATCGGTTATTCGCGGCACAAGCCGTTCGAACACATCTACCGTCATCATCGCCGCTATAGGATCACCGAGGGCTCGGAGGAGATCCAAATGCGCAAGGTCGCGGCCTTCCTCTTCGGCTATATGGGCCCGCGCCGGGCCGAATTCGCGGGACTGTAAGATCATGCTCAGCAAGGCCGACGACTTCCCCATCCACCAGACGCCGGAGCCGATCGCCTATTCCGGCACCGACCGGAACTTTTACGACCGCTATTTTTTCAACGGCTACAATCCGGACGGGTCGGGTTTCTTCGCCGTGGCGTTCGGGGTCTATCCGCACCTGAACGTCGCCGACGCCCATGTCTCGGTGATCCGCGACGGGGTGGAACACTGCGTCCACGCCTCGCGCATCCTGCACATGGAGCGGTTCGATCTCCAGGTCGGGCCGATCCGCATCGAGGTGATCGAGCCGCTGAAGCGGCTGAAGGTGACGCTGGCGCCCACCGACGGCCTGGCTGCCGAGTTCGTCTTCGAGGGCCGCGCCTTTCCGATCGAGGAGCCGCGCTTCATCCGCCGCAACGGCCCGCGCACCTTCATGGACTATACGCGCCTGACCCAGAACGGCCGCTACACCGGCTGGATCGAGATCGACGGCAAGCGCGAGGCCCTTGCGGCGGGTTGCGTCGGAACCCGCGACCGGTCCTGGGGTGTGCGCCCGATCGGCGCGCCCGACCCGCAGCCGACCCCGTCCTCCGGCCCGCCGGGCTTCTTCTGGCAATGGACGCCGATGAACTTCGCCGACCGTAGCGTCTTCTTCCACTTCACCGCAGATTCCAGCGGCGTGCCGTGGAATACCCGGGCGGTGGTCTGCCCCGATGGGGCGAGCGCGGCGGAGATGATCGAGGTCGAACATGCCGAAATGGCCGTCACCATCGAGCCCGGCACGCGCCACGCCCGCGCCGCCCGGCTGACCGTGCCCATGCCCAATGCGCCAGCCCTGGAGATCGAGTTCAAGCCGATCCAGACCTTCCTGATGCGCGGCATCGGCTACACCCACCCCAAATGGGGCCATGGCCGGCTGCATGGCGAACAGGAGGTCGAGCGCGAGGATATCTCCCTGGCCAATCTCGACTTGAACGCGATGGAGAACCTGCACATCCAGGCGATCTCGACCCTGACGCTGAAGCAGGAGGGCCGGCCGGACCAGGCGGGTCTTGGGGTCTTCGAGCAACTGGCGTTCGGCCCCTATCCGCCACTCGGCCTATAGGCGAGCAGAGCGTTTCCCTAGCGGCAAGAACGAGCGTATGCTTGTCGCCAAGGCGACAGGAGGCTTGAGATGCTCAGGATCACCGTGGCCGCGGGAGCGGCAGCGCTTATTGTCAGTTCAATTGGTCTAATGGCCCCCAACCAGGCCAAGGCGGCGGTCACCGTCTACGGTTCGGGTTTCGCGGCGCAATGTTTCCACACCGCCAAGTACGGCGGCGACCTCCGGGCGGGCATCGCCGACTGCGCCCGCGCCATCGAAACCGAACCGCTTTCCGACCGCGACATGGCCGGCACCTACATCAATCAGGGCGTCCTCTACATGACCCTGAACGACTATGTGTCGGCGCAGCGGGACTTTGAGGAGGGCGTCAAACTCGACCCCAACCTCGGCGAGGCCTATGTCAATCTCGGCGGCGTCAAGATCGCGCAGATGCACTTCGCCGAAGGCATCGCCGACATCGATCACGGCCTCGCGCTGGGACCGGAAGAGCCGGAAAAGGCCTATTTCAATCGGGCCTTGGCGGATGAGGGTCTTGACGACGTCAAGGCGGCCTATTTCGACTACTCCAAGGCCGCCGAATTGAAGCCGACCTGGGCGCCGCCGCGCACCGAACTGGCCCGGTTCACCGTCCGCCCGGCGCACTAGCCGGGCGCGACGTCTGCCCTCAGCTTGAAGCGGGAGCCCTGCGCGCCCGGGGTTTCGGCGCGACCGCTGCGCTGGTCTTGGCCGCCGGCTTGGCGCTGCGGATCGCGCCGATGGCGTCGAGCACTGCGGCGTCCGGCGTCTTGCGCGCCACCGGACCGCTATTGGTG
>ODAK010004094.1_pt1 | contig 14997 bp, 13 predicted proteins | sample 1539591 | NCBI WGS metagenome assembly ODAK01 (sample SAMEA3539303, study PRJEB22396) | soil metagenome | biome: tundra; feature: field; material: soil | place: USA | collected 2010-05 | depth 0.15 m | reverse complement strand
GGACATTGAGGAGATCCTGGAAACGTAATGGTCGCGGACGGCCGCATTGGCCGAGGAGCAGTCATTGCCGGAGGCGACCTTGACCGTCCGGAGTTGGCCGAAGCACTTCGCGAGTGGAGAAGGTGCGACCGGCGTCTAAATCGGCGATGCCCTCGTCGACCACTTTCAGAAACCACTCCTCGGAGCAGCCGGGGCGCGGGAAAGAGCTTGCTTCGCTTTGGTGCTTGGAATAGATTGCTCGGTGATTGACCACTGATCCCGCTCACGACCCGCCCGGATCGCGGTCACCTTCCGGGGAGGAGGAAGCAAGCATGAACATAAGGCCCATTATCTCCACGGACGGAGGCAAGCTGATGAGGACGAGTGTCGTATTAGCCGCGCTGCTTGCGGCCTGCATCGCGCCCGCGTGGGCGCAAGTACCTTACCCGGCAAAACCCGTGCGCATCGTTGTGCCGTTTCCGCCGGGCGGGCCGACCGATTTACTGGCGCGGGTGCTCGCGCAGAAGCTCGGGGAGAGCATGGGCCAACAATTCCTCGTCGATAACCGTCCCGGCGCGACCGGGACCATCGCCGCCGCGATGGTAGCCAAGTCGCCGCCTGACGGCTATACGCTGATCATGCACGCGACCAGCAGCCATGTCAGCGCATATCTCTACCGCCAGATCACATACGATCCGATGAAGGATTTTGCTCCCGTCGCCAGCGCGGGGGCGGTGGCGTTCTACCTCGTCACGCATCCCTCGCTGCCGGTAAAGACCGTGAAGGAGATCATCGCGCTGGCGAAACGCAGTCCGGGGGAACTCGCTTTCTGCTCAGCCGGAAGCGGCAGCGGCGGCCACCTCGTCATGGCAATGTTCATGGCCGAGACTGGAATCAAACTGCTGCACGTACCATACAAGGGCGCCGCACCGATGATTGCCGACCTCATTGCCGGCCAGACTTCGCTCGGCTTCGACAGCATTTCGACCTCGCAGCCGCACGTCAAGGCCGGGCGGCTGCGCGCCATCGCGGTCTCCAGTGCAAAGCGCATGCCGGCTGTGCCCGAGATACCGACGGTTATGGAATCGGGCGTGCCGGGGTTCGAGAACTACCTCTGGTTCGGGCTGCTCGCGCCGGTGAGCACGCCGTCAGTGGTGATCAGTCGGCTGAGCGGCGAGATCAACAAAGTTCTGGGCTCGCCGGATTACCAGCAGCGCATGCTCATGCTCGGTGGACTCGCTGCACCGAATAGCCCGGAGCAATTCGCGGACTTCCTCAAGACCGACACGCCGAAGTGGATCAAGGTGATCAACGACACCGGCGCGCGCGTGGATTGATTGCCGCCCGCACCACGTGAGGGACATGGGGTCATCGCATTGCGCTACGCCAGTTCCTTGCGCAATTCGGCAACATTCTGCGAGAGAGCCTTCAAAAGCCGTACATCAGATTATGCGCAGTCCGGAACATGTTCCACACCGGATCCCGACGCGTCGGCTCGGCAAACCAGAATTGCGCCGGAATTGATTTTCCCATCGTTCAGGAGAGTCGAGGTTGGCGCGAAAACCCGTCAGACCAATGCCGCCGGCCGCTTCAGGTAGCGGTCCTTGATTGAATCGGCCGCCCAGCACGCGAGCGCGCCGATCGTGCCCGTCGGGGCGCTGGCACTGTTCTGCGGAAATGCGCTGCCGCCGATCGTGAACACGTTAGGCACATCCCACGATTGCAGATACTTGTTGACCGCGCTGGTCGCCGGATCCGCGCCCATCACTGCGCCGCCGATATTGTGCGTGCTCTGATACGGGACGATGCTGTAGCGGGCCGCAGACGGCTCGGAGATGCTCATTTTCGAGGGACCGACGACCCTGGCGATTTCCACCATCTTGTTGGTGATCCAGGCGGACATCTTCCGCTCGTTCTCGTGCCAGTCGAAGGTCATGCGTATCAGCGGCAGGCCGTTGGCGTCGCGGTACGTCGGGTCGAGATCGAGATAGTGCGTGCGGTAGCTCTGGCAGGTACCGTGCAGAGTGATTGCGAACGAACGGCGGTAATACTGCGCTACGTTTTTTTTCCGGTCCGCGCCCCAGCGCGGCGTGCCCGGCGGCACCGGGGTGGAGCGTATCGGTGTTGCCCCGGCGGCTTGCGCGGCCACGTAGGCGCCGCCGATGAAGCCCAGACCCTGGTGGTCGAAGTTGTCACCATTGAAGTCATCGATCGCGGTGCCGACCGTGTCGGCGCCGATAAAAGGATTGAACTCCTTGTCCTCGAAGAACAGCGTTACCTTGCTCCCGGTTTGATAGGAATAGTTCCTTCCTATCACACCCTGGTTGCTGACTGGGTCGTACGGCTTGCCGATCCCCGAGAGCAGCATCAGGCGCGTGTTGTTGAACGTGTAGGAGGTCAGTATCACCAGTTCGGCGGGCTGCTCCACTTCACGCCCCCGCGCGTCCACGTACGTTACGCCGACCGCGCGCTTTTTCTCCGAATCCAGGTTCACCCTGATGACGTTGGCCAGCGGGCGTAGCTCGAAATTCGAGTGCTTGAGCAGCGCCGGCAACACGGTCGTCAGCGGGCTTGCTTTCGCGCCCGTCGCGCAGCCGTAGCCGCCGCAAAAACCACCGCGCGCGCATTGGCCAAGCATGAGCCGGTAGGGATTGGTATAGGGGCGCGTCATGGCCGCCGAAGGATTCGGATACGGCTTGTAGCCGAGCGACTCGGCAGCCTGCGCGAACAGCGCACCGGCGTAGGTCCGTTCGGTCGGAGGATTCGGATACTCGCGCGAGCGCGGGCCTTCGAACGGATTGCCGCCGGGCTGGATCTCGCCGTTGAGATTGCCCGCTTTGCCGCCGACGCCGTAGAGGTGCTCGAACTGGTCGTAGTACGGCTCCAGTTCATCGTAGGTGATGCCCCAGTCCTGGCTGGTGCAGTCTTCCGGCATCTGCTGCCTGCCGTAACGCTCCAGCGTGCGGCTGCGGGTCTCGAAGTCCCATGGCAGAAAGCGCCGCGCGCGGCAGCTCCAGTGCGCGCCCGCGCCGCCCACGCATTCGCCGGGCTTGAACGAACCCAACTCGCGCATCGGCAGCGCGGTCTCGTTCATGCTGTTTCGAAACGTGATCGTTTCGCGCGACAGGTTCTGGAACAGATCGCTGTGACGGTGGTACTTGAGTTCGTCATGCGCGTAGGGCATCGCGAAATCATGCTGAGGATCGATCATGCGCCCGCGCTCGAGACAGACGACCTTGAGCCCGGTCGCGGCGAGTTCCTTGCATACGATCGTGCCGGCGACTCCGGCGCCGACCACCACCACATCAACCGCTTTTAGCCTGGTGACGGTCATCGCTGCCTTTCCGGAAAATCGTGTGACATCGTTACCCCAGGACAAACGGAACACCGCACCGCTGGCAGACGGCACGCAGCTGGTCGGCCAGCGCCGCCGAAAGCGGGATGCCTTCCCGCAAATGCTTCTCGCGTTGCAATGCCTCGGGATCGCCTGCCACCAGAACCGGCTGCGCGGGGTCGGACGGAGCCGCATGGTGCATTTCGTCGATGAGTTGATCCATATCGTCCTCGAATGCGCCCTCGGGTCGAAAAGCTTTCGGATCGATCGCCATGAAGAAGTGGCCGATGTTGTTCGGGGCGGATTCCGGCTGCGTCCTCATTCGAACGGCTGAAAAGGATCCGCCGGCGAGTGTGGAGCCGAGGATTTGCGCCATCATGCTGAGACCATAACCCTTATGGTTTCCCATTTCCGCGGTTCCGCCCAGCGGCGTTATTCCGCCGACATCGCGGTTGCGGATATAGTCCATCGCCAGCGCGGCATCACAGATGGGCTTGCCATTCTCATCGAGCACCCAGCCCGGCGGCAGCGGTTTCTTGTTCAGATTGTAGATTCTTACCTTGTTGCCGGCTACCGTGCTGGTCGCGATGTCGAGCAGGAAGGGCCGGTTGCGACGCGCGGGCGCGGCGAATGCAATCGGGTTCGTGCCGAGCACCGGCACTGAACTGCGGGTGGGGACGACGTTCACCGCATGCGTGGAACTGGTGACGAATCCGATGAGACCTTGTTTGGGCGCCAGCGCCGCATAGTATCCGGTCGGTCCGAAATGATGCGAATTGAAGACGGACACCACGCCGATGCCCATAGCCAACGCTTTTTTGTTGGCGAGCTCCATTGCCATAACCGCGGCGGGATGGCCGAGCCCGGCGCCCGCATCGACGAGCGCGGTCACCGGGTTTTCCCGCACGATGCGCGGACGCGCGCGCAAATTTAGCTTGCCCTTGGACCGGTAGTCTTCGTAGGCCATCAGCATTGATACCCCGTGCGTATCGATACCGGCCAGGTCGGAGTAGAGCATCGCATCCGCTGTCGTGCTAACCATATCCGCATCCATTCCCCATGCGGTCAGAACCGACGCGATCTGCTGCCGGACGCGTTCCGCTGAGACATTCATCTGGAGTTTCTCGGGTGTCTACTACTGTGGCTTGATGCCGGCCTCTTTGGCCACTTTTATCCACCGCGCGATCTCGGTGCGAACGCGGGCGTTGAATTCTTCCGCAGTCTCGCCGCCCGGCTCGCCGCCGAGTTCGAGCAGCCGCTCCCGCACGTTCGGGACCTGCAGCACCGCTGCGATGTCGTCGCGTATCCGCGTGACGACATCTCTGGGCGTGTTGCCGGGCGCGAAGATGCCCCACCAGGAGAGGACGTCGAAGCCGGGTACCTCTTTGGTGATCAGGGGCGCATCGGGAAATACCAACGAGGGCGTGAGGGAGGCAATGCCGAGCAGCCGCACACGGCCCGAGCGCACCTGCGGCTGGAACGTGATGAGTCCGCCGATCCCCAGCTCGACGTGCCCGCCCATGACATCGATCACCAGCGGCGCGCCGCCTTTGTACGGCACGGGCACGATATTCAACTTGGAGAGCATGTTGAAGTATCGCGCGGTGAGTTCATTGCCGGTGGTGCCCATGCTGAGCGAGTGGCCGCGAGCGAGCGCGATCAGCTCCTTGATGTTTTTCGCCGGCAACGACGGGTGCGCGATGATGGCCTGCGGCGAAGTGGTGACGACCGTGACCGGCACGAGATCGGTGTAAGGATCGTATGGGAGCTTCACGGACAGGGCGACGACGTGCGTATACTGGGTGGACGTGAGCAGCAACGTGTGCCCGTCAGGCGGGCTCTTCGCCACGATATCCGTGCCGATGACGGTGGCTGCGCCCGGGCGCGCGTCCACGATCACCTGCTGCTTCCAGCGCTCGGAGAGCAGCGGGCCGATGATGCGTGCTTGGGCGTCGGTGCTGCTGCCCGCCGTTAACGGGATGACTATGCGTACCGCCTTGCCTGGGAACGCCTGCGCAAGGACGGCGTGAGTCGGCACCAGCAGCGCGGTCGCGATGACCGTTATCCCGATAAGCAAAGAACGCATGGCTCGCCTCCCTTGGTTGCTTGATTCTCGTGCAGTCATTTGGTAACGACTCAGGTGGCCATCAACGCCATCGGCATCCTGCCCGATTTCAGCGGACGGGCGATTCACGACTTCCGTGTTGACTACTGAGGCTTGATGCCGGCCGCTTGGGCCGCTTTTTGCCACCGCGCGATCTCGGAGCGGACGTAAGCGGCAAATTCTCCCATGCTCTCGCCGCCCGGCTCGCCGCCGATCTCGAGCAACCGCTCCCTCACGTTCGGGATCTGCAGCACCGCCACAACGTCGTCGCGTATCCGCGTGACGACATCCTTGGGAGTGTTGCCAGGCGCGAAGAGGCCCCACCAGGAGAGGATTTCGTAGCCGGGCACGTCGTTGGGGATCAGAGGCGCATCCGGGAATATCAACGAGGGCTTGGTGGAGGCGATGCCGAGCAGCCGCACGCGGCCCGAGCGGATCACTCCCTGCAGCGTGATCGTTCCGGCGACGCCCAGTTCCACGTGTCCGCCCATGACGTCGATCATCAGCGGCGCCCCGCCTTTGTACGACACGGGCGTGATATTTACTTTGGCAAGCGTGTTGAAGTATCGCGTGGTGAGTTCATTGCCGGGGGTGCCCATGTTGAGCGGGCGGGCGCGGGCGAGCGCGATCAGCTCCTTGATGTTTTTCGCCGGCAGCGACGGGTGCGAGACGATGGCCTCCGGCGAGAAGGCAACGATCGTGATGGGCACGAGATCGGTGAGAGGATCGTACGGGAGCTTGGCGAACAGAGCCGGGAGGTACGAATACTGGATGGAAGTGAACAGCAGCGTGTGCCCGTCGGGCGGGCTCTTCGCCACGAGTTCCGTGCCGATGATGGTGGTCGCGCCCGGGCGCGAATCCGCGATCACCTGCTGCTTCCAGCGCTCGGCAAGCGGCGGCCCGATGATGCGTGCTTGGGCGTCGGTGCTGCTGCCCACGGGGAACGGGATGATTAGGCGCACCACCTTGCTCGGGAACGCCTGCGCGAGGACGGCGTGAATCGGCGCCAGCAGCGCTGTCGCGATGACCGTTATTCCAAGAAGCAAAGAACGCATGGTTCGTCTCCCTTGGTTGCTCGATTCCAGTGCTGTTAATCGAATGGCAAACATCGCGATGCCTCGCGATTGATGTCACAAACTCTTCTGCAGGTCTGGAGTGGCGGGGCAGACCGGCTATGCTAAGCGTGTTTTCGCCGCTCTGCAACACTCAACTGCACAGGAGTTTGTCGGACTTAGCCTCGAAAACTCCTATAATGTAAAACCGGCTCTGGGAAAATTGCTGAAGAGGATGACGGATTGGAAGCGTTTGGTTCATTCGATTTTGTCGTCATCGGCGCGGGCGCCGCGGGCTGCGTGCTCGCCAACCGGCTCACCGCGTCGGGGCGCCACAGTGTGCTGCTTCTGGAGGCCGGGGGAGCAGACCGCAGTCCATGGATACACATTCCGCTCGGATACGGAAAGCTTTTCACCAATCCTAAGATGAACTGGCTGTATTCAAGCGAGCCGCAGGCGGGCGCCGGCAACCGCCGGATCGCGCAGCCGCGCGGCAAGGTGCTCGGCGGGTCGAGTTCCATCAACGGTCTGCTTTACATCCGCGGGCAGCGCGAGGATTACGACCGCTGGCGCGATTTCGGCAATGCAGGCTGGGGTTACGCCGATGTGCTGCCGTATTTTCGCAAGGCCGAGGATCAGCAACGCGGCGCCGACGAATATCACGGCGTGGGCGGCCCGCTGTCGGTATCGGACCCGTCGGAACCGCATCCGTTGTGTGAAGCGTACCTGGCAGCCGCCGAGGAATGCGGATATCGGCGCAATCCGGATTTCAATGGCGCGGCCCAGGAGGGCTTTGGCTACAACCAGTTGACGTTGCGCAACGGATTCCGCAGCAGTGCGGCGACCGCCTATCTGCGCCCGGCCCGCCGGCGCGGCAACCTCACGGTGATCACACGCGCGCACGCAACCCGCATCCTGTTCTCCGACAAGCGCGCCACCGGCGTGGAGTACCTGCGCGCCGGCAACCTCGGTTCCGCCACGGCTCGCAGGGAGGTGATCGTGGCCGGGGGCTCTTTCAACTCCCCGCAGCTACTCCAGCTCTCGGGCATCGGCCAGGCTTCACTGCTGCAAGGCTTTGGCATCCGCGTAGTCGCCGACCTGCCTGGCGTCGGGATGAATCTCCAGGATCACTACACCGGCCGGCTGGTCTACGAATGCACGGAGGCTTTCACGCTCAACGATGTCGTGGGAAACGTCGCGAGGGGCCTCGCCGCCGCATTGCGTTACGCCTTCTTACGCAAGGGGCCGCTGATGATGGGCGCCTCGTATGCGACAGGTTTTCTGCGCGCCGACCCGGCATCGGCGACACCAGACGTCCAGACCAGCATCTCGCTCTTCAGCGCCGACAAGGCGGGCGACAAACTGCACCGCTTTTCCGGTTTCTCGCTCACCGCGAGGCTGCTGCGGCCCGAGAGCCGTGGCAGCGTCCTGATCCAGAATACCGATCCGCTGCAAGCGCCCGCCATCCGGCCCAACTACCTCTCAGCCGAGAAGGATTGCGCGGTCCTACTCGCGGGGATGAAGGCAACGCGGCGCCTTGCGGACACCACCGCGATGCGACGGTATATCGTGCGCGAACACTATCCCGGATCCTCATGCAAAAGCGATTCCGACCTGCTGGATTTTCTTCGTCAGCGCGGCGGGATCGCCTACCACCCCGTCGGCACCTGCAAGATGGGCAACGATGCCTCGGCGGTGGTTGACGACCGTCTGCGCGTTCGTGAACTGGAGGGTTTGCGCGTGGTGGACGCTTCGATCATGCCAACGCTTATCTCGGGAAACACTCTCGCGCCGGCGATCATGATCGCGGAAAAAGGCGCCGACATGATCCTGCAGGACGCTGGAACCTAACGGAGTTTGCGGGGCGCTGCGCTAAAAACGGCGCATCGGATGATGTTCGGGCAGGAAGTGCCAACGACGCTTCTCGGCAGCCTCGGCACAGTGTCACGAGACGGCACGCTATCCCTCGCCCGGCAAACCGTCAACCGCGTGAATTTTCGCTAAGCCTCGATGTTCTTCTGAGCATTTCCGGCGCTGTGTCGGTCTTCCCGTAAGACGCCCCTCGGCCGCACCGATCTCATCTATACGTGTTGTGGGAAAATCTTCTGCTCTTTGATCTCTGTTTGCAAAGCTTCAAGAGCCCCCTCAACGATAGCGCGTCTTAATGCCTTTTCCGCTTTTGGATCCAGATCTCTGTCTCCCATAGGAATACCTACTCTCGGAGCAGGTATGATCCGATTTGAACCCAACGTTTGGGCCACAGACGTGATGGAACATACATGAGCACTAGGTATTCCGGCACGTTCCAATTCCCTGACTAACGCTGCACCGCAGCGTGTACTGGTTCCTCAAGTAGAGGTTAGGATAGCCCCCGACACCCCCTCTGCTTTAAGCTGCTCGGCTATAGCTTTCCCCATCTTTTCGCTGCTCGCCACAACGCTGGCCAGGCCGGACGTACTGTAGAACCTGTCATGAAGTTTTCCAATGACGCCTTCTTTTTCGAAATCTCTCATAACGTCAACAGGAAGAAGGCGGTTAGGATCTTCATCAACAAAAACTTCATCGTATCCACCATGAACCACTTCGTAAGCATCGCGTTTAAGCGGATCGACTAAATTGATGCTATAGACACCAAATCGAGTCGCATGCCTGTTTTCAATTTTGTCTGGATTACCCTTGGGCACCAATCCGCCATCTGTTACCAAGGCGATTGTTGCCGAGCTGATATCCTTGATCCTGGGTGCCGGCTCTATCCGGCCGTATTGAGGAAGAGTAACCTCCGATTCAAAAGGCTCTCCCTTAAGTTTGGCCAATAACATGGAAACAACCCGTTCAGCGCCAGTTTTCTCCGCCATCACATTAACCAATAAACCACGAGAGAAATATCCTCCCTCAGACGGTCTACCTACATCCTGATTTGCGGCAAGTTTTAGCGCCATACCCACCATTCTGGAAATCGCTTCAGCCATTCCCGCGACCGTCTCTCCCGTCTTTACGATATAAACACTCCTCGAAAAAAGGTCCACGCCGGGATTTTCTTCGTGCATTCCGGTAACCGCTGGAATGCCAAGCTTATTTTCTACCGCCTTACATACAGCACCGCAAGCGATACCATAACGACCTGCATCAAACGCCGGACCTGCTATCAATACATCCGCTCGATAAGACCTAAGCAACTGAATCACTTCCTCCGATGCCCCCTCCATTTTCTCGGCAAAGTAGTTGTCGCCACAAATCACGGTGGCCACCACTTCCCCCTGACCGCCTAGCGCGCTCTGAAGAGCTCTCCCCGGTCCTATGGGACCGTTCCTGACCTGAGGCCCCACATCAGCTTTATTTTCCCCACCGATTCCACCAAAAAACTGATTCAAATAGTGTACGACCCGTATAACTCGCGTTTGCATTTTGCTACCCCCTCTACTTCAAATCTCTCCAGATATGCTAGCGCCGAACCGCCATTATTCTTGAATATCCTAGCTGACTTAACGCACCTTTAATTGCCGAAACCGTCACCTCAATATTGCCGTTTATAGGAATCCCCCCAGGCAGGGAAACAGGATCTCCAATAATCTTATCAACAGCCGGTAATTTATGTTTCATATACGTTGTCCCCATGTTGACTATGGCATCCACCCCCCGCATATTAAACAAAGTATCAGCACCTAAGCTGGTATCACTCTGATCTGCTCCATGAAGATACATGGCATAAGCAGTTTTCACCCCAAGTTCCTCACATCTTTCGGCAGTCCGGGCAGGGACTACCTCCTCAGCTCCCATTCCAGTCTTATTCAAGACCACTCCATCCACTCCAAGAATATGCTTGGCTATATTAGCGACCACGGTCGCTGCTCGCTCATACTCGTATTCGCTATCGGGTGCCGTAGTAATAATAACGCCAGTAAAACACAAGTCCTTCCCGTGCCTTCGATAGAGCTCTTTAATTATCGGATGGTTTTGGATTACATACGTCTCAATACCAGCGGCTCTATAGGGACTGATTATGGCGCCGTCTAAAACCTCGTTTGGATGTATTACTGTAGGTAGCGTTTTATCAATGTTACTACCATATAAGATAGGCTCTCCTATTATCGGCTCGTGTTTAGTAGATAGCACCGCAAATATATAAGCCACCTTCGGTAGATTTTCCAACCCTATTGCCACTTTCGGTAGAGGAGGAAGATCGTATAACTCATTTTCATCCGGCTTCAGACCCTCCCCAGTTTTAGCTAAGTAAACTGCAGTTTTTAACCCGGCAACCTTAAGAGCCTTTGCGTAATCCTGCAGATTTGTCCCAGCTGACGGGTAAGGCAGCACCACGATATTATGCGTTTTCCCATAAATACCGATCTCCGCGGCAGGTCCCGACATATCAATCATTCCCCCAATCGGGTCCTTAAGAAATGCGCTCCCCCCACTCATAACCACTGCCGCGCCTCGAAGCACACAAGTAGTTCCCTCACCAACGTTACCCTGCCTACCTAAGGTGCCAGCGAAATCATTGCCACTCCCTCTGGTCTTAGCTCGAGGTTCAATAACGTCAGCAACCTGCAGTATCCTGCATTTGTCGCCGGGGTGTGCCAACTCAATATCAACACGACTGAGTCTCCTATCGTCTTGCAACAGCCCTTGGAGTTCACGGCGGTTTATAGAAAGCACGCCACCACTGAGCGAAGTCTTCTCGGCAAACTGAACATCTTTTATATTGAGTATATCGAGCCCAAGTCTCATAGCTACCTCCCCCTTAGAGGTAAGATCAAAAAGCGTGTAAATGAGAAAGGCGGCGCAGCTTTTCGGTTGGAAACTTGATTTCAACCAATGCCCGGTTGCTGCCGGGATGAAAGGAGATGCCACCCTAGAGACTTTTCCTGATAACCGGGCAGGAACGTGCAACTGTCTCGTTAATGAGAAATTGCGATTATTCGATTTTTGTGCCGGAGTCGCGTATCGCCTTCGTCCACTTGGCGTCCTCCCGCCTGATATAGGCCGCAAACTCTTCAGGGCTGCCGCCGAGCACATTGACCCCGATTTTCGCCAGGCTGCCGCGTGTTTCCGGCGTGGCGAGCAATCTGGCGATCTCGGCGGAAAGCTTCGCTACGATATCTTTCGGAGTCTTGATCGGCGCGAAGATTCCGTACCAGCCGGATATCTCGAATCCGGGCAGTCCCGATTCGGCGACGGTTGGCAAGTCAGGCGCAAGCGGGTCGCGCTTCGAAGCAGCGATACCGAGCGCCTTCACCCTGCCAGTGCCGAGCTGGGGCAAAGCGGCAGGCATGTCGAGCGACAAGAATTGCACCTCCCCGCCCATGAGTCCAACGAGCGCGGGCCCGCTGCCGGTGTACGGCACATGCACCATGTCTATACCGGTCATTCCTTTGAAGATCTCTCCGGCGAGGTGATGCGGCGACCCGGTACCCACGGATCCGTAGGTAACCGGTTTCTGCTGCGCCTTCGCGAAGGCTACGAAGCTCGTGACGTTAGTCGCCGGAACGGATGCGTTCACCAGCAAAACATGAGGCACGAATCCCACCAGGCTCACAGGCACGAAATCGCGCCGGGGATTGTAGGCAAGCTTGGAGTTAAGCGCGGGGTTGATCGATATCGTGCTCGTCGACCCCACCAGTAGCGTGTAGCCGTCCGCAGCCGCCCTCGCCGCGATCTCGGAGCCGATCGCGCCCGCCGCGCCGCCGCGGTTATCGATAACGACGTTGTGCCCGAAGCTTTTGCCCAACTGTTGACCGATGATTCTTCCGATCGCGTCGACCGCGCCCCCCGGGGGAAAGGGGACAATCAACCGGATCGGTTTGGCTGGATAAGACTGCGCGCCGGCGAGCGGGGAGAGCGCAGCCGCTGCCAGGATCGAGAGCAACCAGACTGCTTTGCAGGAGGTCGACAACATGGTTTTCATTTTCTTCCCGGAATAAAAACGTTGGCCCCGTTGGCCAAGACAGTTTGCGTGGCTCGTTGCGCGGAAACTCCGCGAGGTTAAGCAGTCGAAGCTTTATTCGAATTAGACCTTATCCAATGTGTTAGCGTCAAGGCGCGTGTTTAGCGCTGGGCCTGCCCGGGATTGGCCTCGAGCACGAAAGACATTCCATCAGACAACTGCGACATGCGGCCCAAAAAAAGGCTGCCTTTCGCGACGAACATCGCGCGTTTCATGGTGCCCTCTCGCATGGCCGCCAGCGCGTGTCCCAGGAAAGGGACCGCTGCCGGCACATGTCCCTGCGTCGGAGAAAAACCTGGCATGCCCCGTTCTTTGACAAACTTTTCGATTTCTGTTTTTTCGATTTCGTGGTTGAGCGCCGCCAGGGACCCCATGATCTTGTAATTAGTGTAGGGCGTGTTGCCGCTGCCTGCCGGAAGCGTAACCTCCGGGTTGTGCAGTTCCGTGGCGTACTTGTCTACATCCATCATCTTCAAGCCGATCCGGGCCAGCGGCTTCACGACCAAAGTGGTCATGATCGCCTGCTGAGACGAACCGGCTCCAATATCATGTTTGCCCACCGCGTCGAGCCGAATCCAGGGACTCGCGCCGTCGTCCTTGGTGATCAGCAACGCGATTCCCCCCAGCACATCTTCGAGGATGGGCATGTTGTGCTTCAGATGAGCGGCGTATTTCATGCCGATCTTCGCCTGGCAACCGCCACCTACGACCACGACGTTGCGGTAAACACCCGCTTCCACGAGCGCCGCCGCATCGATGATGGCGTGAATGGGTGAGGCGCAGAATGCACGCACATCGTGCCCCGTGGCGTTCTGGCATCGACACATCTCGCCGATGGCTTTTGACAGGCTGCCTCCGCCGCGATTGTAGCGGTCGCCAATCGCGGTTTCCGAGCATTCGAGGATGAAATCCACTTCCTCCGGCTTAATGCCTGCCCGCTTCATGAGGTGACGCATTACCAACGCACCCGACGCTTTCGCCAACAGATTCTCCATCAGGACCTCTGCCTTGAGAGCGTCATCCTTATCGTGAGCGCTCCTGAGAGAACCAATCACCTCCCCCCGATAATACAGAGGCAAGGCAAAACCTTCTTCGAGAATCTTGTGGTTTTGCCCGGCTGAAATTCCATCCCCCAGCTTCTTGATTTCCTCGCTGCTGATGAATGGGTGTTGTGCTACCGCATCCCGGATACGATCGACAAAGGATTGCTCCAGCGCCACGAGGTCGAACGCGTCGGCGATTTTGAGCCATCCGTAAAATTCCTCTTCCGGCATTATTTCGCCAAAAGGGCCCTGCCGCCCGGCCGCGTTTAGCAGATTCGTGTACCAGGGCTGCGCAAGATCGTTCAACTCGTCCGGGCGCAGATTGCCAATGAAGACTTGGTTGGGGCCGTAAGCGGTCGCCTGCTCGAACGTTCGCAGGGCGCGTTCAATGTCAGGCAGCAACGCCGGGATCTCTTCCAGGTTGCGCATTGGTTTTGATCCGTAGCGCACGAAGTCCGGAACGTTCACTAGCACGTACGCGCAATCTTTGATAACGACGGACATGTATGATCTCTATTCGCGTTCAGCAGGTAACCGTACCGTTTACACGACTTTTCTTACCTGCTCCTCGATGTCCTGGATCTTGATTTCTCCGCCGGTAAGCCTCGCCACGCCCTCGCCGTTCTTATAAAAAAGGTATGTCGGTAAGCCCAGCACCTTGAGATCGAGACAAAGGCGCCGATTCTTGGAAGCGTCCACTTTGACGAATTTGATCGTGTCAGCACAGGAGGCCTCGAGCGTTTCCACTTGTGGCATCAAAGCGAGACACGGCGCACACCGCGGCCCCCAAAAGTCAACGACAACCGGTTTTTCCGATCGCAGGACTTCCTCAGCAAACGTACTGCTATCCACCTCCAGCATGGAATTCCTCCCTAACAGGCAAATACTCTGTGTCGCGACGATTCAAGGTTCCCGGTGCAAATGTGTTCCCCGCGCGCGCTGGTTCAGCTTTTGGCCACTTTCTCCCGAATGGCTTTGAAGCGCTTGCCGATTTCTTCGGTATCCGCGGCCATCGTCCAGATGCCGATGTTCTCTTCGTATACGGCCTCGGGAATGAATTGCCTAAGCTCGGGTTCCAGAATATGGTAAACGGGGAGTCCCAACGGGACTCCTGCCAATGGACCGGTGTAGCTCGGATCGCCAAACGTTACGGTTTCCGCCGAGATCTCTGCTCCCTCGATGTCACTGGCGCCCAGGACAACGATGATTTGATCTTTGGACAGACCGTCACTCTCCGCAATTCTCTTGATATTACGCTGGCTTTCCGGGTCCATTGTTCCGGCGGCGGTTCAGACAAAACATTCGGTGACGGCGTAAACGACCTTTCCTCCTGCAGCCTCCACGCATTCTGCAATCGACGGTCCCTGCACGCCATCGCGTTCGCCAATGACGATGGCGCTCTTTCCCTGGATACAGTTTTCCATACTCATCCTTTCGTTAGAAGTCACGCAACTGCATATCAAAACAACACTGGAAATACGCGCTCATTCCCTTAACTACAGCAGCCACCGATGCAATGGTGTCTGGCGCATCGCCTTCAA
>ODAK010004092.1_pt1 | contig 14999 bp, 12 predicted proteins | sample 1539591 | NCBI WGS metagenome assembly ODAK01 (sample SAMEA3539303, study PRJEB22396) | soil metagenome | biome: tundra; feature: field; material: soil | place: USA | collected 2010-05 | depth 0.15 m | reverse complement strand
AAAATAATGGATGTGTGAATGATTTTTTGTCTATTCCAGGAATACAATTGAAAAAGTTAATCGCACAGGTTGACATTCGACAATCCAATAGTATGATTGAGGCAGCTAATAAACGCATGAAGTATGATTATCTATTTAGGTCCCTTGAGCGCTTAATTCTAAAGTCTCTGCCACACTTGTTATCGTTTGTTCCCGCTGCACCTGGTTATATAAATCTATGCTGTACCACTGCGGGTGATTTATTTTTTCTTTGTGCTGCACTTTTAAAGTAACCTTCATTCTGTCCAGTCCGGTTATCTTGATGCCGCCCAGGATCTCAAAGTACAGCTCGCAGTTATCATAGATTAATAGCTCGTTATTTCGCGTGTCAAGTTTGCCTGGTTCCCCGGGTAAGTTGGGGCCAGGCTCTGACGGCGCCGAAGTGGTGGGGTCAGATTTTTTGTTTTCAATTGAAAATAAAACACCGGTTCGCTGCTCTATTAAGTCAGCTAATATTTTCGGGTCGTCATGGCTCTGGAGCAAACTGTTTATGTCTTCGCCTGCAGGTAGTGTTACATTACTGATCCTGATTGCAGGTAAAAGCTGCTTTAAAGTAACGGTATGCTTTGCAGTGGCCGCCTCTCCGGCCGGGTCTGCATTGAGCATTAAAATAATCTCTTCCAGCTGTGGCAGGGATCCAATCGCTGCCTGGTGTTCATGAGTTAATCCATTGGTTCCATAAAGAGAAAGGATGGTGTAATCATTTTTTATTTCCTGCTGCTGCAATAAACTGGCTGCATCAATAATACTTTCAGTAAGGATCAGCTTCTTGGTTGTTAAGGCAGGATAACCAGGATAAAGCCCTTCTCTGCCGGGTAAATAAAAATGCCGTTGCTCTTTGTCGTTGGCTATGCTCCTGCCATACAGCGATATGATCTTATTATCCCGGTTCTTTAATCCAAAGATGATGCAGTCTTTTGCCCACACATTAAAACCTCCGGCAGGCCTTGCTTTCAGCAAGCCCGATTTTTCCATGCTTTCCAACAGGTGATGGTGTTTGCTCTCCTGGTGAAGGTTGCCGCTGTTAAAAGCTACTTCGGTTATCTTATAATCTATACAACGGCTTTGTAAATACTCCACTGCTTTTTTACTCCTTGGTAGTCCTGTTTTATAGTAAGTAAAAAACTTGGTGAGCACTGCAATCTTTTCAATACTGGTCCCTTTCCCGGCATTGACCGGGATTTCGTGTTGCCCGGGCCTAAAAAGACTGTCTGCCGCCAAGGCCGGTTTTTCAGCTCCCGGTTGCAGCGTTGTAATTGCATTGCCCTTTAGTAAGGCAGTTGCTTTTAGTAATGCTTCGTGCTTATTGCAGCCTTCTTTGAGCTCAATAAATTGTACCTGGTCACCGGTGCCGGCATTACAGTTGGAAGAAAAGCAACAGTAGGTATTTGTTGCAGGATAAATCTGCAGGCTCGGTGTTTTGTCCGGGTGGAAGGGGCATAGCAACCGGTTATTTTTATCTGGCTTTAAATTGTAATGCTGCAATACCCGGGTGATGGTTAGCCGGGATTTGATTTCCTGTATTTCCATGGTCAAAAAAATATTTTATTACTACATATGTGTTGCAAACCTAACAGATAAATCTTAATTAAACAAAACTTTTATATCTTTGATACGACCTTTATGTTGCGTAGTTTCGCAGTGCAGTCTATTTAACTGTATTATTTCATACACATATGAGGTCAACTACTTTCGGCAAACGCCTCTCAGAGGTCAGAAAAACAAAAAAAATGAGCCAGGACGAACTGGCTAAAAACTTAAATGTCCATGGGGCTGTAATCGGTCGCTATGAACGCGATGAAGTAAAGCCTTCCATTGAGATGGCCGCCGCCATCGCAGAAGCCCTGGAAGTCTCCCTAGATTACCTGGTAGGTAATACTGATTTACTCCTGGAAAAAAATGTAATCAATAAAATTGTAGATATTCAAAAACTGAATACTGAAGACAGAGCACATGTATTTGCTTTACTGGATGCATTTCTGCAATCTCAAAAAGCAAAAAAAGTATTCGCCTCTTAAAAAATAATGTATGCCAGATACACTTCACCTCCGTATTAAAAAACAATACGCAGCCGCTTTGATAGAAGATCTTATTAAGGTGGACGCCGTAGAATCTGTTGAAGAAGATACCATTGAACTCACCCCAGCTCAAAAAACAGCCTTGGATAAAGAGCTGCAGCTAATTAAGGACAACCCCAGCTATTTATTAAAATGGAATGATATCAAGAACAGGTATAAAAAACCATAATGCCGCTCTATACCATTTACATCACCCCCACAGCAAACAGGGATCTAATGGCCGCTATCGAATACTACAATCTGCAGGCTGAAGATCTCGGCTATCGTTTTGCTGACCTGGTCGAGGAATATTTCAATCGTATCGCACGCACTCCCACAGCCTCTGCTATCAGGCACCGCAACATACGCTGCAAACCCATGGCCACCTTCCCTTACCTCATTATGTTTACCATTGATGAACAAAACAATGCAATCAATATCCTGCGCCTTTTCCATACCAGCCAGGAGCCACTTTGGTGAGAATTAACTATGAACAGATACAGCAATATTTCTTATCTATGTATTCTAAAAAACCTGGAAATTATTTTTGTAAAAAACAAAGTCCCTGTAGATTTTCCACATAATCTAAATCATTTATAAAATCTCTTTCTAAACAAATTGTTGTAGAATCATCAAAAACAAAACAATTTACAAGCAGCGAATTTTGAAGCAATACTTTTACATCGCACTTGCGGACAGCAGCACTTTTTATTTATTCATTCTAAGGATAGAAATCCGGGGGTTATTTAAAATTAATGTCTGGAGTCGAATAACCAAGTATTCGTCTCTTTGCCTCCCTTATCCCTTTACCATTTCCAAAGGTCTTTATAAATCCTGCTCGTCCCAGCAAATTGATGTAATACTCTTTTAATTTTTGATATCTTATCTTTTGTAGATTAAGATTAGTTTTCCTTGTAAAATGAAACGGAACCTTTTGTATAAAAATTCTTTCTTTATTAATTATCCAAGCGGTATCGCCAGTTTTAATAGAGAAAACTAACGGTGAATCATACGCTGATGAAATCTGTTTGAATTTAACTGAATCAAATATTAAATAATTAAAAATACTATCAAGGTTATGTTTATATACGCCCATAAATTCAAATTGATTGCATCCCATTAGGTCACTAAATACAAAAGTTGAATCAGCCTTTAAAGTTAACGTCACGTCTTGTTCTTTAAAAGGTTCTACATAATAATACTTTTTAGTAAACTTTTTGTTTACGTCACATGCATAAAAGAAAACGACTAAAATTATTAAAAGAAAGAATTGTGATTTCATAAAATGTTTAATAATCATAAACCTTCTCGTTACCAATAGGAGATGTCATCATTCTGGATATCAATGGCACATTTATATCCTTTAATTGAGTTGCGGTGAAAGGGGTATTTATTTGATTTGACGTCCCAAGAATCCCTGCTTTTTGATCTAACACAAAGTTCGTCTCACCTGAATGCCGTTCAGGCCAGTGAGAGTTATTTGCTCTTTACTTACACCTCCCGAAACTTTCAATGGAACAAACGAATCAGAAGTTTTCTGACCAGATCTATAAATGCGATAATAATAATGAAAAACAGAATAGCCGATGTTATGAGCTGTACAGAATGCTTTTTGCGATAATCCACTCTGCTGCCATTGGGTGATCATCTCGAGCTTCTGAACTCTTTCTTCCCTTTTGTTCTGCATAAAATTTATTTCTTGCAAAACTCACAGAATTTATTCTTATTTCAAATAAGGTACAGACCGGGTGCTTACGTTGCAGTGCATGCTTTGTAGGTTAAAGACCTAAGAGTTGGACTGAGTTTAGATGCTCTTTAAATTGTTGGGAAAAATGAGGTCTATTGCGAATAATAATAATATTACAGCTAAGAAATAAATCAGTAACACGTAAGCGCCTCGTCTAAGAGTATCTTTTGTAAAATATATTCCCATGAGCTTATCTTTTCTAAAAGTGAGAAAAAGCGAGGCAATAATTGCTAAAGAAAAAAATGTAGTGAATTTTATATTCAAAAATACTTTATTGAATTGTCCCCAATTATTAGATATATTACTAATTGATATTAATTCTTGAAAAAAGATAATGTGAACAACAATTAATAGAGCAAATGAAAATATAGCTTTCTTGTATGGACTTTTGATCTTAAATTGTTGATAATTTTGAAATATTAAAGCAAGAATTTTTTTCATCAATGGAGCTATTTATTGCAACCAAAATCTAATTCATATGTAAATATCCCATTCTTATTCACTATAGTGATTATATTACTTCCTTTTTTTTTCAATAGTGTATCCCCAATCTCAACTTTGCTAAAGAAGTCCGTTTGATCCAAATCAAGTATGATTGTATCTTTCGAACCTGTCCCCATATTTTCAATTTCCAAGAGATCAGATAATTTCTCCTTGGGATCAGCAAACTTTTTTTTAACCACCCCTTCATATTGAGTTTTTAAAAGAAGTTGGAAATCATTACAATTCTTATTCAAAACCTGAATTATTAAGGGTATTGCTTGAATAAGAAAAATAGAACCTAATATGATAAATATTAATATTCTAATTTTTTTTGTCATGCTTCTTAATTTAATATGGGTACGTATACTATGATGCCTCTCACATATATTGGTGTTAACGTAATAGTTTTAGTGTGAGTTAATAATGCACCAGCAGTTACACTAGCACCATTAGTACCACCACCCCCTAAAATAAAATAGTCACGTCTTTTGTTTGTTGAAATACTGAGCGAAAAGGGATCAAGTGCTTCGTTTACGGCTATTCCATCACCAGAAGTTTCCAATTTTCCATTTGGTGAATATGCGAATACACCTTGAGGGCTTATTGAAAAATCTGCGATAAATGAAGTCGGATCGCTAGGATCAGGAACCGCTTCTGAATAAGAAAGCTCAATAGATAAGTCAGATTTTAATAATGCTCCAAAGGTAAATTGAAACCCTGTTTTATTAAAACCAAGTCCGTAAGTTAATTGTCCTCCGATTGCGAAATGTGGCCCAGTTTTCTTTTTAGTCTTTGGAGGGTTCTCATCAGACTTTCCCCCTTTTTTCTCTGGATCATTACCTCCTCCAATTTGGTTTCCATCACCATAATCTTCACTATCTTTTCCATCATAAGAACTACTATTAAATTTATCATCTTTCTTCTGATTAGACTGATATGCCTCAGAAGTGCCATTTTGCTTATACAGATTTGACATTATGCCTGAAGACAAAATTTTATCTTCCTCTGACAGATAATCCGTCTGGTCTTCAAGGTTCCCAGAACCGAGGCCCCCTATTATTGGATTCATCCCATCGGGATCAATAAATCTAATCGGATTATCATTTGCATATGAGTATGGACTCCATCTCCGATTTTTATCAGCCAATGGATCAATACTGTGCCAAACCCCTAACTGCGGATCCTGCATCCTTGCCCCATAATCATACTCCTCAAACCCGGTACCATCACTAAATTCCTGGTGCTGTAGTTCTTTACCGTTGTACTTATACTTATTCTCTATTTTACTAATAGCCTTATCACTGATTCCGGCCATGGTTAAGCCGAATGGATAATATCTACCAACCTATTTTGACTATGCTTCAAAAATCACTGGCAACTCCTGCAGCCATTCAAAGAACTTTTTTTCAGTCCGTAATATAATAAAGATTTTTTCTTTTTCAATTGAAAGAAAAAAATCTACTCCCATTTACCTTGCTGCTACCTCGGCTCCGGTTGGCTTTTATCAAAAGCCCACGACCTAAGCTATGTAACATAATACACATTATAGGTACGCCGGTGGCAATGGTGTTTTCGCTTTGTTCAAAACAAAAACACCATTCCTATAATGTGGCATTATATTAAATAGCCGCTTCATCCACGCTACAAAAAAAATAAAGGGGAAAATAATTCCGTGGGAAGTGAAAGAAAAAATATTGCCACGGCTTTCCCGTTATTGAACGGGATGGTGTTGGCTACTTATACATAATGTGTATTATAGGATCCCGATTTCGAGCATACTGAAGGTATGAGCTTAGCCATCGGGATGCGAAGCGAACCTATAATGCCACATTATGTTAATGTAGCTTCAGGAAGTTTTTTATGGCGTGGGTTTTTGCTTTGTGGCGTTAGTTATGCAAAAACCATGACAGAAAAAACTGACTGCAACACCGAAGAAGGCTTGGGTGAAGCAGGACTTTGGTGTGTTGGGTTCCAAGCCTTAGCCCTGTCGAGTGCCCCTGCAGCCCTTTAACTCATTGGATGATGATGCTGCAATTCATTTTGTAAATCATCAAGACTATTCACCTGGTAACGCCCCGTTGAGCTTACATACTTATGCCCGGCCATATACTGCACCTGTCGTAAATTATCTTTTCTCAGCCATTCTGTTATAACACTGCTGCGGATTTGTTTTGCATTGATAACTTTTGGATTCAGTTTTTTAAGCTGGTCGAACATGTATTTTATCCGGTTGTTGATGTTGCGTTCGCTTAATGGTTTTTTAATCTGCTCTGTAAACAATGCACCCTCCTTAAATTTATTTGCTTGCAAATAATTTTGCAGTTCATTCATTTGTATTGAATGAAGATTGAGTAATCTTTCATTGGTCCGCTTTGTACTTTTAATAAAAATCTTTCCATCTTTCATTTTGAGGTGATGGTTTTGAAGCCGCATTATTTCGCCAACGTTCAAGCCCTGGTAAACCATTAATCCAAACATAATTTTCTTTGAAGCATCTACATTTAACTGTACACTGTATTGTTTAAAAAGTTCTTCCATTTCTTCCATCGTTAATAAATTTGCTGGCAACTTTCTTACCAGTCCCTTTATAAAAACTCCTGATGCCGGGTTATCATTTCTTTTGCCTTCCGTGATTAAGTAATTGCAGTAATGACGTATAATACAAAGGATATTATTGACCGTTCTTTTACTGATGCCGCCCTGATTGCAGCAGCGCATAAAGTCCAGTAGTTCGGTGTAAGTAAATTCCCCGGCCTGGATATCTTCCTGTTTCAGCTAGGTTAAAAAATGCCGGATGCTTTTACTGTATGACTGTACAGTTGCTTTGCTGTATTTGTTTTGTTCCAGGTACCGGGTAAAATTCATATTGCTTCGTTTGTCAGGTGAGTATAAATTTGTGTGCTGTCAGGGTCTGCATGACCTAAAAACTGTTGTATCCTTTCCAGCTTCATGCCGCTTTGTAAAAGATGAGTGGCTATCGAGTGGCGTAAAGTATGTGTGCCAACCTTTTTTTTAATGTCCGATTTTTTTACAAGATTTTTTATTCTCACATACAAGCTTTGCCTTTGCATCGGGTGGCCTTTGTTGGCATCTACAAAAAAATAGTCATGCTTTTCGGTTTGCAGTAGCTGAGGCCGCCCGTAATCAACGTACAATTGTATTTCTTCAAAATTCTTTTCTGCAATAGGTACAAACCTTTCTTTGTAATGCTTTCCTTTTGTAACGTGCAGCACTTTTGTTGTGCTGTCAATGTCATTTAATTCAATGCCGGCGCCTTCATTTAATCGCAGGCCGCAACCGTAATAAATGGCAAGCATCGCCTTATCTCTTATCCCTAAAATTGTGTCTGGTATCGCTTCATAGAGTTGCTGCATCTCCTGCCTGGTGAGCCATACCGGGGGTTTTCTCTTTTCTTCCAGCCTGCGTAAACTAAACCCGACTGCTGATCTACCTGATTGCCTGATGTATTTACTCAATAATTTTAAAGCCTGTATTTGTTTATTGATATGACTATTGCTGTAAATTCCTTTTGCCTGCAACAACTCTATAAACCCGTTTGCATCACTTGACTCAAGCTCGGCTAATAATAATTTCCCGGTGGCTTCCTGGTAATAAAAAAAATCCCGGATCCCTTTTGTCAGGCAAGGGATACTGAACGGCGAGTAATTGAGCAGCTGCAGCCACTGGGTAAATGATTGAAGCAATAATTTATACTCCCCTGAACCCAGGATAATTTTACTTGTATTCATAAAAATTATTTTTTGCTAGTAGTCTTTTCCCGTGTCGCTGGTGTCGCAGTAGCCTAAACCCTTGCCTGCACTCCCTTTTACTGCGACAGTACCGCTACTGTCGCAGTACTGTCGCTGTCGCAGTAGACCGGGAGATGGTGAAGCCTCGTAATGATGGCCTGCAGGTGTGTATCTATTTGGCTTTTTAGCTGCCTGTATTCACTGGCATCAATGATGGTGTATTCAAAGCCCTTGCGGTGTTTAAAGCCGCTTACAGGCTTTATAAAGCCGTATTGTTTTAACTCCCTGGTGTACCGCTGTATCGTCCTTGGCTCTATCCGGAAAGCCTTTCTTATTTGGGGTGGCGTGAAGCTTTCCAGCTTGTTGTCTGTAAGATACTCTTTCAGCCGTTCAAAAAAACTTCTTGTTGCCTGTGCCAGTTCATCGCTCTTGGAGAACAACACATCTTTTAAAAGACTAAAGGCTGCTTCTATGTCATTAATACTGGTTTCAATATAAAGCTGGCCGCCGGTATCTTTCTTTACTTCCCGCTGGTACTGGTGATAAAATGTAATGGCTTCAATAAATCCTAAAAGCAAGGTCATCGTTCTTCTTGGCTTAAAAACCTGCTCCGGCAGTTCAATATATTTTGCATAGGGATTAATGATTTGGATGGGCCGTAATACCCGCTGCATATTTTTAAACAGTTCTTTGTACCGGCTTTCTCTTTCTTTGTTTATCTCACCGGCTGACAGTTTGGTTTGATATTCATTGATACGTTTGTCCTGGTCTCTTGCCTGGTCGGTGTATAGCAGGATGCAGCGGTTTGCATTGTCGTCATAAATCTTTTCTTTAGTCGTGCAGCCGCTCACACATACCGGGCCCTCCACAGTAAGGGTTATCGTTTTTAAATTTCCCTTGCTGTCCTTGAGTGTTACCGTTTTGCTGATTTTTCTTTTAGTCTGCAGTTCTCTCAGCGGATAAAATACTGCCATGGCCCCGTCAAGGTCTTCTATTAGTATCAGTTTATTTTTGAGCTCGTGCTGTTTAAAATAATACAAAGCGTTTTCTGTAATCTGCGTTATTTCTATTTTATCTTCTTCCGGTATCAGTTCGCTTATCCGTTCCTGCAGGTAGGTTTTACCGGTGCCGCTGCTGCCCAGGAACATGACATGCAAAGGCACTTCCTGCTTTCTCTTGGTATAAATCAGGTAGGCAATCAGGCTGTTATTTTCCTCACCTACTATACCGCACTGCTGCAGTAGCTGCCCTGTTCTTTGTAAAAGCCCGGGCTTCCCCAGCTCGCTGATGGCAGCTGTCCTGGCTACGGCTGTCATTTCATGGGGCTGCTTTTCTTTGGGCTGCAGGGCCTCTATTTTTTTAATGCGGTGGTTTTCCAGCTCGGTAATCAGGTTAATAAATGTGCTGGTGGTCCCTTGAGCGCTTAATTCTAAAGTCTCTGCCACACTTGTTATCGTTTGTTCCCGCTGCACCTGGTTATATAAATCTATGCTGTACCACTGCGGGTGATTTATTTTTTCTTTGTGCTGCACTTTTAAAGTAACCTTCATTCTGTCCAGTCCGGTTATCTTGATGCCGCCCAGGATCTCAAAGTACAGCTCGCAGTTATCATAGATTAATAGCTCGTTATTTCGCGTGTCAAGTTTGCCTGGTTCCCCGGGTAAGTTGGGGCCAGGCTCTGACGGCGCCGAAGTGGTGGGGTCAGATTTTTTGTTTTCAATTGAAAATAAAACACCGGTTCGCTGCTCTATTAAGTCAGCTAATATTTTCGGGTCGTCATGGCTCTGGAGCAAACTGTTTATGTCTTCGCCTGCAGGTAGTGTTACATTACTGATCCTGATTGCAGGTAAAAGCTGCTTTAAAGTAACGGTATGCTTTGCAGTGGCCGCCTCTCCGGCCGGGTCTGCATTGAGCATTAAAATAATCTCTTCCAGCTGTGGCAGGGATCCAATCGCTGCCTGGTGTTCATGAGTTAATCCATTGGTTCCATAAAGAGAAAGGATGGTGTAATCATTTTTTATTTCCTGCTGCTGCAATAAACTGGCTGCATCAATAATACTTTCAGTAAGGATCAGCTTCTTGGTTGTTAAGGCAGGATAACCAGGATAAAGCCCTTCTCTGCCGGGTAAATAAAAATGCCGTTGCTCTTTGTCGTTGGCTATGCTCCTGCCATACAGCGATATGATCTTATTATCCCGGTTCTTTAATCCAAAGATGATGCAGTCTTTTGCCCACACATTAAAACCTCCGGCAGGCCTTGCTTTCAGCAAGCCCGATTTTTCCATGCTTTCCAACAGGTGATGGTGTTTGCTCTCCTGGTGAAGGTTGCCGCTGTTAAAAGCTACTTCGGTTATCTTATAATCTATACAACGGCTTTGTAAATACTCCACTGCTTTTTTACTCCTTGGTAGTCCTGTTTTATAGTAAGTAAAAAACTTGGTGAGCACTGCAATCTTTTCAATACTGGTCCCTTTCCCGGCATTGACCGGGATTTCGTGTTGCCCGGGCCTAAAAAGACTGTCTGCCGCCAAGGCCGGTTTTTCAGCTCCCGGTTGCAGCGTTGTAATTGCATTGCCCTTTAGTAAGGCAGTTGCTTTTAGTAATGCTTCGTGCTTATTGCAGCCTTCTTTGAGCTCAATAAATTGTACCTGGTCACCGGTGCCGGCATTACAGTTGGAAGAAAAGCAACAGTAGGTATTTGTTGCAGGATAAATCTGCAGGCTCGGTGTTTTGTCCGGGTGGAAGGGGCATAGCAACCGGTTATTTTTATCTGGCTTTAAATTGTAATGCTGCAATACCCGGGTGATGGTTAGCCGGGATTTGATTTCCTGTATTTCCATGGTCAAAAAAATATTTTATTACTACATATGTGTTGCAAACCTAACAGATAAATCTTAATTAAACAAAACTTTTATATCTTTGATACGACCTTTATGTTGCGTAGTTTCGCAGTGCAGTCTATTTAACTGTATTATTTCATACACATATGAGGTCAACTACTTTCGGCAAACGCCTCTCAGAGGTCAGAAAAACAAAAAAAATGAGCCAGGACGAACTGGCTAAAAACTTAAATGTCCATGGGGCTGTAATCGGTCGCTATGAACGCGATGAAGTAAAGCCTTCCATTGAGATGGCCGCCGCCATCGCAGAAGCCCTGGAAGTCTCCCTAGATTACCTGGTAGGTAATACTGATTTACTCCTGGAAAAAAATGTAATCAATAAAATTGTAGATATTCAAAAACTGAATACTGAAGACAGAGCACATGTATTTGCTTTACTGGATGCATTTCTGCAATCTCAAAAAGCAAAAAAAGTATTCGCCTCTTAAAAAATAATGTATGCCAGATACACTTCACCTCCGTATTAAAAAACAATACGCAGCCGCTTTGATAGAAGATCTTATTAAGGTGGACGCCGTAGAATCTGTTGAAGAAGATACCATTGAACTCACCCCAGCTCAAAAAACAGCCTTGGATAAAGAGCTGCAGCTAATTAAGGACAACCCCAGCTATTTATTAAAATGGAATGATATCAAGAACAGGTATAAAAAACCATAATGCCGCTCTATACCATTTACATCACCCCCACAGCAAACAGGGATCTAATGGCCGCTATCGAATACTACAATCTGCAGGCTGAAGATCTCGGCTATCGTTTTGCTGACCTGGTCGAGGAATATTTCAATCGTATCGCACGCACTCCCACAGCCTCTGCTATCAGGCACCGCAACATACGCTGCAAACCCATGGCCACCTTCCCTTACCTCATTATGTTTACCATTGATGAACAAAACAATGCAATCAATATCCTGCGCCTTTTCCATACCAGCCAGGAGCCACTTTGGTGAGAATTAACTATGAACAGATACAGCAATATTTCTTATCTATGTATTCTAAAAAACCTGGAAATTATTTTTGTAAAAAACAAAGTCCCTGTAGATTTTCCACATAATCTAAATCATTTATAAAATCTCTTTCTAAACAAATTGTTGTAGAATCATCAAAAACAAAACAATTTACAAGCAGCGAATTTTGAAGCAATACTTTTACATCGCACTTGCGGACAGCAGCACTTTTTATTTATTCATTCTAAGGATAGAAATCCGGGGGTTATTTAAAATTAATGTCTGGAGTCGAATAACCAAGTATTCGTCTCTTTGCCTCCCTTATCCCTTTACCATTTCCAAAGGTCTTTATAAATCCTGCTCGTCCCAGCAAATTGATGTAATACTCTTTTAATTTTTGATATCTTATCTTTTGTAGATTAAGATTAGTTTTCCTTGTAAAATGAAACGGAACCTTTTGTATAAAAATTCTTTCTTTATTAATTATCCAAGCGGTATCGCCAGTTTTAATAGAGAAAACTAACGGTGAATCATACGCTGATGAAATCTGTTTGAATTTAACTGAATCAAATATTAAATAATTAAAAATACTATCAAGGTTATGTTTATATACGCCCATAAATTCAAATTGATTGCATCCCATTAGGTCACTAAATACAAAAGTTGAATCAGCCTTTAAAGTTAACGTCACGTCTTGTTCTTTAAAAGGTTCTACATAATAATACTTTTTAGTAAACTTTTTGTTTACGTCACATGCATAAAAGAAAACGACTAAAATTATTAAAAGAAAGAATTGTGATTTCATAAAATGTTTAATAATCATAAACCTTCTCGTTACCAATAGGAGATGTCATCATTCTGGATATCAATGGCACATTTATATCCTTTAATTGAGTTGCGGTGAAAGGGGTATTTATTTGATTTGACGTCCCAAGAATCCCTGCTTTTTGATCTAACACAAAGTTCGTCTCACCTGAATGCCGTTCAGGCCAGTGAGAGTTATTTGCTCTTTACTTACACCTCCCGAAACTTTCAATGGAACAAACGAATCAGAAGTTTTCTGACCAGATCTATAAATGCGATAATAATAATGAAAAACAGAATAGCCGATGTTATGAGCTGTACAGAATGCTTTTTGCGATAATCCACTCTGCTGCCATTGGGTGATCATCTCGAGCTTCTGAACTCTTTCTTCCCTTTTGTTCTGCATAAAATTTATTTCTTGCAAAACTCACAGAATTTATTCTTATTTCAAATAAGGTACAGACCGGGTGCTTACGTTGCAGTGCATGCTTTGTAGGTTAAAGACCTAAGAGTTGGACTGAGTTTAGATGCTCTTTAAATTGTTGGGAAAAATGAGGTCTATTGCGAATAATAATAATATTACAGCTAAGAAATAAATCAGTAACACGTAAGCGCCTCGTCTAAGAGTATCTTTTGTAAAATATATTCCCATGAGCTTATCTTTTCTAAAAGTGAGAAAAAGCGAGGCAATAATTGCTAAAGAAAAAAATGTAGTGAATTTTATATTCAAAAATACTTTATTGAATTGTCCCCAATTATTAGATATATTACTAATTGATATTAATTCTTGAAAAAAGATAATGTGAACAACAATTAATAGAGCAAATGAAAATATAGCTTTCTTGTATGGACTTTTGATCTTAAATTGTTGATAATTTTGAAATATTAAAGCAAGAATTTTTTTCATCAATGGAGCTATTTATTGCAACCAAAATCTAATTCATATGTAAATATCCCATTCTTATTCACTATAGTGATTATATTACTTCCTTTTTTTTTCAATAGTGTATCCCCAATCTCAACTTTGCTAAAGAAGTCCGTTTGATCCAAATCAAGTATGATTGTATCTTTCGAACCTGTCCCCATATTTTCAATTTCCAAGAGATCAGATAATTTCTCCTTGGGATCAGCAAACTTTTTTTTAACCACCCCTTCATATTGAGTTTTTAAAAGAAGTTGGAAATCATTACAATTCTTATTCAAAACCTGAATTATTAAGGGTATTGCTTGAATAAGAAAAATAGAACCTAATATGATAAATATTAATATTCTAATTTTTTTTGTCATGCTTCTTAATTTAATATGGGTACGTATACTATGATGCCTCTCACATATATTGGTGTTAACGTAATAGTTTTAGTGTGAGTTAATAATGCACCAGCAGTTACACTAGCACCATTAGTACCACCACCCCCTAAAATAAAATAGTCACGTCTTTTGTTTGTTGAAATACTGAGCGAAAAGGGATCAAGTGCTTCGTTTACGGCTATTCCATCACCAGAAGTTTCCAATTTTCCATTTGGTGAATATGCGAATACACCTTGAGGGCTTATTGAAAAATCTGCGATAAATGAAGTCGGATCGCTAGGATCAGGAACCGCTTCTGAATAAGAAAGCTCAATAGATAAGTCAGATTTTAATAATGCTCCAAAGGTAAATTGAAACCCTGTTTTATTAAAACCAAGTCCGTAAGTTAATTGTCCTCCGATTGCGAAATGTGGCCCAGTTTTCTTTTTAGTCTTTGGAGGGTTCTCATCAGACTTTCCCCCTTTTTTCTCTGGATCATTACCTCCTCCAATTTGGTTTCCATCACCATAATCTTCACTATCTTTTCCATCATAAGAACTACTATTAAATTTATCATCTTTCTTCTGATTAGACTGATATGCCTCAGAAGTGCCATTTTGCTTATACAGATTTGACATTATGCCTGAAGACAAAATTTTATCTTCCTCTGACAGATAATCCGTCTGGTCTTCAAGGTTCCCAGAACCGAGGCCCCCTATTATTGGATTCATCCCATCGGGATCAATAAATCTAATCGGATTATCATTTGCATATGAGTATGGACTCCATCTCCGATTTTTATCAGCCAATGGATCAATACTGTGCCAAACCCCTAACTGCGGATCCTGCATCCTTGCCCCATAATCATACTCCTCAAACCCGGTACCATCACTAAATTCCTGGTGCTGTAGTTCTTTACCGTTGTACTTATACTTATTCTCTATTTTACTAATAGCCTTATCACTGATTCCGGCCATGGTTAAGCCGAA
>ODAK010004090.1_pt1 | contig 15000 bp, 12 predicted proteins | sample 1539591 | NCBI WGS metagenome assembly ODAK01 (sample SAMEA3539303, study PRJEB22396) | soil metagenome | biome: tundra; feature: field; material: soil | place: USA | collected 2010-05 | depth 0.15 m | reverse complement strand
GCGAAACGATCGCAATGATGATTCCTGCCATACCCCCGCCGTGCTGCGTTCAGGGGCTTTGTAGCACGTGCGCAGAAGGACGCAAGCGGGACTTAACGCCCGAACGGACTAACGCAATGACGCAAGCGCTCATTCAATAAAGCGAGAGCCTCGATCCTTGGTGTACGGCCGCCGCGACTTCGCGGAACCAGTCACTTTCCAAAAGGGCTGGATATCGCTGGGTCAGGTGGTTGACCTCCTTCTGCTGATCACGAGCGTGCGTGAGTGCAAGAGTAGCGGCCCGAACGGCCTGCTTCTGGTGCTCGCCCTTAAGGAGGAGGTTTATCGTGATGTGCATCTTGGCCACGACGTTCGAGTCCTCGTACAGGAGGACGTCAAGGCATTCGCCTAGCGTGCCACTTCCGTAGTCATCGACACCGACGGCGCGAAGCATATGTTCCATCTCCTCGGGAGACCAACGGAAGGACGGCAGAAGCAGTTTCTCCGCCTCGGGCTTTATCCAGTTGTCCTTGGTCCAGAGGATATTCGGGTGAGAGCCGGCATGCGAAAGCAGCCATATGGCACGGCGCAATGCATCCGGTAGCAGATCAGCGATGAAGCGTCGCAGTACGAGCAGGTAATGCGGGTCGGAGCGGCTGAGCGCCCATGCATCATAGACGGCGCCGGTCTGCAATGGGCCGGGCGCCAGCAGGTTGAGCGTCAGACCCGTCGCACCCGCGGAGGCGTAGACGGCAACCGCGTTTTTGAATGCTCCGTGGAGGCTCATGTGGTCGAGCGTCTGTCGTCGCAAGATCGGGACAGAGCCGCCGTCCTGGTCGGGATGCGCTCGAAGGTATCCCGTGAGGTCGATCCAGCGAAGCAACTGGTCGCTCGGATCGTACACGAGCCCGAATACCGGGACCGTGGAATGACGCCAGATCTCCGCATGCGAGTCCACGGGAATAGCATAATCGCCGGCGTCGCGGTACGAAGCCCCAGACTTTATCTGTAGCGCGGCGCAGAGATGCGTTACCCTTCCGGCTTCTCCGATGTCGACATACGCATCCTTGCCGAAGTCGTTTTCCAGCCCAACTTCCTGAAAAACACAGCCATGATGCTCGAAAAACGCGCGTGCTGCGTTGACCCCGTCCCTGCTGGTGATGCGACTCTGCGGGATTTGCATTATCGCCACCGAGGAACCAGCGAAATATCATCGAGTTCATCGATGCTGACCGTGGCTACGTTCAGTAATTCCAGCCCCGATGTTTTGGCGGGATTCCGCGAGAGATCGTCGGTATCAAGGCTAATGGAAACCGCTCCTGAAACGGTTGCCATTCGGGAAGAATCCAGACTGCCCTCGTCGTCGTACCACGAGCCGCCCATAGGATCATCTGCCTCGATTTCGACGCGAGCCTCGAAATTCACAAGAATCACGCCCTCGCCCAGATAAGCGCTAGACCCGTCGAAGGTCCATTCGGCAACTTCCTGTACGGAATCGATGTAAATCTCGTCCGGGCCTTCCTTTTCGTCGTAGTGCGGATTGCGATAATGGACCGTCCTCCCGGTGACCAGGCGCGAGACATGGTTTTCCATCGATTTGTAGAATCTGGTATTGTCCCGCAGAAACTCTTTTACGACCTTAGCGACATTGGCATGCTGGTGCTCTGCTTCGATTTCGTCGATGTCGCCCATCGCGTCCTCAAACTCCTCCGATTCCAGCAAGGCCTTGGTAGTCTTAAAGACCTTGATGCCGGGATTGGTTCTGAGCGCATCCGCCACGCGGCCATCGTGGGCAAGGGCAAATAGCGGGCCTTGTAATGAGAGGTCGAGGATGGCTTCGACGATGAAGGCATCCGGAATGTCAGTTCTTGCTTTAGGGGAACCGAAGGGCAGGGTGCCGGAAAAGTACTTTTCAATAAGCCTGGACGCATGATCGGCGGCTGGCAGCAAGATGGTTGCTCCCGTGCGTTTCTCCCATTCGGCAAATCGGTGCTTTGCAATGGTTTCGTGCCGGTCAAAATCGTTTTCAACGCATTTTTCGAAGTCGGCTATCTTTGTGTGGAGTTCGCTCGGAGCGGTCTTCTTTAGATTCTTTAGCGTCTTGCGCAGTTCCTCCATCGCTTCAATCCTCGGGGATGGCTTGGACGTAAATTCCCTGGCCACTACCGAAGGAATGAGGATTTCAATATGTCCATTCGCGGCGAAGCGGGTCAGCGCTTTCATCGGGCCACCGGACAGGCCGGCATCGCCCCGTAAAATGCTGGTATCGATTGCGACCCTGGCTTTGGACATGGAACCCGCGAGTTTAGCAGATTGACGGGGTAATGGTGGGCGGTTAACGCCCTACTCCCTGCCCGCAAAACCGGCATACAAAAGCGAACACCTCGAAAAGGCCGCTGATTGGGGTTCACACGGCCACAGTGAGGGGGCCATATCAGTGAAACATCCCAGCGAACGTCGTGGCGGCTCCAAGCAGTGCGGATACGCCGGTCCAACGCGCCGCCAGCTTGTTAAGCCGCGATGATTCGTTCAACGCAGCTCGAACGCCGATCAGGTTAACGTCCGTCGTCAGGACGTGCTGGGCCGGAGCGTCGTCGATGGACGCGATTGGAGCCTCGCATTCCTGCACCGGAACAACGCTCGACTTGTAACAGTACCTGGCGGCAATCAGCGCGGTAACGAGAGTCGCAATGCCGAGCGCGAGGGTAACAATCCAAAACATGAAATCATCATGCCACCCTGCAAGCCGGGCTGGCAGCACTATTTCTGATGACCGCTAACACCCACCCCATCGCCTTCGCTCACGGTTGCGCGCAACGGCGAGGCGTGGATAACGGGATACGGTGCATCTCCGGGTGCGGACGGGATGTGATGCACCTCGCCACGGGATTAGATGCACATGCTGACGGGATATGGTGCATGGCCTGCGGGTTTCGGTGCATTCTACAACGGGAGACGGTCAATAATGTCACGGGTTTCGATGCATGCTACCAGAAGCGTGTTGCTCATTGTCAGAGTCACTTCCAGACACTTGTCGGGCCACGCCGATCCAGCTAATCTTCCTTTAATCATCTTTAATCATAAGTAGCGGACCCCTTAACAGGATGTGCATCACATCCCGTCAGCATGAGAGGTCCTTTGCGGCGCGTTGGACGGTGACGAGATCACCTTCGACATCAAAGGTAAGCAAAAAGCCCAAGGAAACCAACGCTTGAAGAGCCTGCTTTACCGGGCGCTTGAAGCTGGCTGGCTGAGGATTGCGGCTGCCACTGACTTCTTGAAGCGTTGTAAGTTTGATTGGATAGGGCTTGGCATGCGTGCTGTAGAACGCATGGAGCGGTTGCGCCAATGGTTGTCGGCGGAGTTGCTGGCGTTGCTTGAAATCGATCGCCGTCCATTGCGTGCTGCCGTAAAGTCGGATGAGATCACGATTGAGCTTGATGTTGTAGTGGCGGGTGAGTTCGTCCTTCGCTCCGGATTCGATGAGGGACAAAATAAGTCTTGCTCCCTTGGGTGATCTGGACGGCGCAAGCGGTGAGCCGGATGATTACCGAATGCAGCCATTTATGGTCGGTGTTGCCGGTGTGCAGCCCGAGGGCTTTGAGTAGCCCGTGCGCGGTGAAACCACAAACGTGGCCGAGAGGATGCTGACGCGCAAGATGAACGAGCGTCTCCCAAACATCGAGGTCCGACTGATTGAGCTGCTCACCGGTGAACTTAACCGTGATGCCATTCTGGCTCGCCAGAATTTCTTCTTTCATGAAACGTCGGTCTTTACCCTGCACGGCCGCAAACAACGAAGAGCGCAGGAAACTCTTCGGGGTACCGCGCTTGTGATCGGCCCATAACGGAAGCTGGATGATTTCAGCGCTCTCGCGCTTTGCATCGTGAGCGTTCACGCGGTCAAGTGCGGCCTGAAGGTGAGGCAGAAGTCGCTGCGATTCTGCCATAGAGCCCCCCTGTTGGTTTTCTTACCGAGTATTCCGGGAAAAGGGTGCAGTCAAGTATTTTCAGTTGACAGCGCCTATCCATCGGGTAGCGGCGTATTCGTTCACCTCGAAGCCGATTTCAATGGCGCTGCAGGCTGCCCAGAAGCGCGGCGTCGATGTCCGGGTGGTGATGGATAAGTCGAACGCAACGGCTCGCACACGGCGGCGACGTTCCTGGCAAATCAGGGCGTGCCGGTGCGGGTGGACCGGCAACACGCAATCATGCACAATAAATTCGTGATTGTGGACGGCGTGACGGTGGAGACCGGCAGCTTCAACTTCACCGCCGCGGCGGAGAGCAAGAATACCGAGAACGTGCTGGTTCTCCAGGATCCGGCGGCGGCGCAGCGATACTCGAAGGAATGGGACCGGCTGTGGGCTGAGTCGGAGGAAATGAAGGCGCGGTATTGATCAGGTGCCAAAGTCCCGCGCCCTGGTTGGAGTTTACGGCTTGCGCCATTTGTCACGGCCGCCGACAGAAGTGTTCCGGACCCGCTCCACTAATGGTGGCTTGTCTGGATTCATTTCCCGCGCACGTTCGATTGCTTCGGCTTGGGTTGGAAGAACTGCACTTGCGCGCTCGGAGTCTCCGCGCCGGATCGCGTAGTCTCCCTGCTCGCGTTGTTCGATAAATAGTTGATCTTTCGACATCTGTACTAACCCTCACGAGTATTATACCGCGAGTTGTACCCCTAATTGCGACGAGCCCCATATATTGCGGTTTGGTTACAGCGTTTCCGCGGAAAGCATCTTTCTGACCCGCTCTCGACGCAGTGTCTCGGCCGGTCCGCCCCTAGTTGTATTCTCCGCCCACTTCGTCACCTGGCCGAGACGGATCTTGTGCTCGGTCGGGTTCCGGTAGCCGGGCCGATGCGGAGCGGCGGGCCGGAGACCTGCTGTTTCAGCTTTACACCTGACGGAATGTTGGCGGAGACGGCGTCAAAGGCGGCACCGATTAGTACGGCGTTGATGGCGGCGGCGAAAAAGGTGGCGAATTACCTGTCCACCCCCGGATGCTCAAGGCTGATGCGCTGGTACACCTGCCGTTCGCGCGTGGTCAGTGAGCTGGCTGCCGGTCTTTGAAGTGGGATTCAAATATTACCTCGACCTCCACGACGCGGTGGACGGGCGGATTTGTGTGCCTGACGGCCTTCGCATCGGGCACGAGGTGGAGACCGCCAGAGGCGTTGCAGCGGAAAACAGCTAAGGTGCTGGTGCATATCGAGCCTACGGCGGAAACCCGGTACTGAAAGTGGTGACGCCGTTGAACGTTTCTAGGGTGGCGGTGCCTCGTTGCCCGGACGGCGAACTCATCATGCGAAACCGGCGTTCATGCCTCTCAGTGACCTCTCCTCCGAAACCGGTTGCGGGCAGACCTGATCCACGCGATCAGACCCGCCGGCGGATCGGCGCCGCATTCCATCTGCAGGGCGCGGGTCGCGAGATCAAGACCGAATATGATGCCGGCGATGTACAGCCAGGTCTGAAGCGGGAAAAGCACGTAGGGGATCTGCTTGCGGAGGGACTCGTACTTGTCCTGGGTTTCTTTCCCGCTATGCTTGATGAGATCGACAAGATTTCCATCCAGCGAAGGGGCGAGCGGCCGAAACCAACCCCAGCCGCCGGTGCCGAAGAAGGCGTCGAACTCCTGTCCGCTGCGCGTGGCGAATACCCATCCGTTTGCGGCATTCGGTCTGACGAATTGCAAATACGACCCGAACAGAATGCAGTTCACGAGCACTGGCGCAAGCCAGAACATGCCGTGCAGGAGGATCAACGCCAAGGGGACGTCGCCCGAGAGGACCGGCTGAAGTTCCAACCCGGTGTTATCAGCCACGGCGATCGCTTTGTCATCCCGCGCGATGGCAAAAAGAGAAGCGCGCTGTTTTTCCGCGACTTCCCGCGCAAACTTGCGGGCTCTTTCGGATTCAAAAAGAGAGTTGAACGCCATCGCCTGCAGGAACCACAAGAACGGCGGACCCGCCACCCAGAGAAAGGCGACGCTCATCCCGCCGGATATCCAGGTCAGGGGCAAAGAGACGATAAGCACCGGCACCCGCGCCGCGACGGCAATCCCCAAGCCTATGCCGAGCGCGAGCAGCAGCCAGTTCTGCGTTTCTTTCCTGCGCGATAAATAGAGATCAAGGCTGTCCATGTGATCAACTCCTCCGAGCGACAGGGCTTACAAACGGGTCGCTAATGCTTGAGGTTTCCCATGAGCTTCTGGGCCTGTTCCTGATCCAGCGAAAATGTCGCTGCGATCGCGGCTCCGAGTTTGCCGGAACCCAGATCTACAAAGCGGGCGGACCTGAAGACAGGATTGTACTGCGAAAGTCCGGCCGGAAACGAGGCTTTGAGGCTTGCGGGGTTTACTGCGTCGCGTATCATTGCCTGAAGCCAGTCCGTCAAATAGGGCCCGACTACGGAGCTCTGCATCAAGCCACCAAGCACGCCATCGGCGTGAAACGACTTCACGGTTGAATTGACCGCCAGTTCACGGCCCGCGCTTGCCACCGTCAGAGCCAACCCGATCATCATGTCGCCATTCTGCTCAAAGATTTTGTTCTTGCCAATCGCACAGCTCCAGCGTTCGTAATGGGCGGCGACGAAGACATCGGCCGAGGCGCGCAGCTCGACGGTGTGGAGCCTGACGATGTCGCCGCAATCGTCATTCCGGTTGCCTTTCTTCTGCACAATCCCGGGAACGGCGCCCTGAAGGCCGGAGAGATCAATCTGGGAGTCGATTTCGACCTCCATTTTCTTCTGGCCGGGCGGCGTGAACAGTTTTACCGTACCGGTGCCGATGAACGTCACTTGCGTTCCTTCAACCGGCGTTGTGAACGGCTCCGGCCCGATCTTGAGAACGATCTGGCCGGGCAGCAAGGGGCATACCAATAAGAGGACGGGGATGAGACTGCGCATCGATTCTCCTTTGTGTTTTTTCAAGCTGACAGCGTGGCCAGGCCGGGATCTGATAGGGCGGATAGGGGTCGTCGCGGGGCGGCTGGATCGTCGCGATCAACGTTGGAAGAAGCAAGATCGCTGCAAAGGACAGAAACAGGAAAACGCAGGGTCGCACCTGGTTGGCGGATTTTCTGTATAGCCTCTTGACCAAGGAAATCGGCCCCGTGCCCGGCCGCGCCAACAGAACCGCAATGGACCGAAAGCAGTCGAAGACGATGAAGACGATGCCCTTGAAAATCGCGTCGACTTGATCGTTCAGGGTCTTGTCCATTGGTCCGTCTACAGGCGCTTTATCGCGCCGCGAAAATAAGGATTGAATTCGCAGGAATTACGATTGTCGCCGAACTTTGAAAGCCGTGTCTAGGCGGGCCACCTGCAGTGATGCGTCCGCCATTGCCGGCGGCGGCCGGATTCATCCAGCCATCGTACACGTCGCTGTTGAATACTTCAGCCCATTCTCCATCGCGCGGGAAGCCAAGCTCGTACGACCACCAGGTTTCTTCGCGAAGGCTGACGACGACGACCACGTCCTCCCCAAAGCCATCGAGCCAACGGTGGAAAGCGAGCACGCGGTTATCGTTGCGGATGTGGTACACGTTGATTCGGTCACCACATAGGGCGCGGTAATTTCGCCGCACCTGAGTGAGCTCGCGGATAAACCTGACGTGGTCTCGCATCGCCCGATCGGAATCCAGCCCCTCCCACCAGATGAGGCTATCGGCGAAATAGTTGGGGCTGTCGCTCCAGTATTTGTCTTCCATGAATTCCTGGCCCATGAACAGCATGGGTATCCCCGGCGCGGCTAGCAGAAGACCGTTCGCAACCCGGCTTCGGCTCCTTGCGTACCACGAACGCGCGTTGGAAGAATCGGCGAGGGCGGCGACACGCGGCTGGCGGTCCGTGTGGTTGTCGATGCGGACGACATCCTGGTTTTCAAGATGCTGCACAGAGCGCCACGCCTCCCCGTAGGGAGGATTGAGATCGGCCGCGATCCCGTCGAGATTAAGAGGCGCGTCTTTTCCGGCGGCGGCCTGCGCCAGCGCTCCCCTGATTGACTGGCGTAGCGACGAAGCGACGACAGCGTCGAATCCGGCCCCGCCATCGCGATGGGAGCGAAGGACCGAGCGTTGATCGGCCCAGTATTCCGCAATCAGGATTGCCTCGGGCTTTCGGTACCGCAGGCTGTCGGTGAGATCCTGCAGGAAATTCCAGCCGCCATGGCTGTCTATCACTGTGACTTCATCGAAGCGAAAGCCATCGACGTGGTACTCATCAAAGAAAAAACGGGCATTATCGATGAGGAACTGCCGCACTTCCTGTTTCCAATAGGCGAAGACCAGTCCACCGGCCCAGCCTTGATCGGTGAAGTAGAGACTGCGGTTGTTGTCGCCTTCCGGCTCCCTGTCATAGAAGTAAATTCCCTCGGGGCCAAAATCGCCGCCGGCGTGATTGTAGACGACGTCAAAAATAATCGAGATCCCGTAGACATGGAACAGGTCGACAAGGGCCATGAGCTGCTTGGTCTGGCAGTCCAGCTCCGTCTGCCTGAAGGGCGGCAGGCCGCGATTGGCGAGCAACTGGTTCGCCTTGTCGATGTATTGCTGGAAATCCGGTGCGGCCGGCTGTACGGTGTAGTCCATTTCCGGCGAGTACAGATCGATTCCGTTGTAGCCGAGCGAGCGCGGGCCGGAAAATTCCTGAATCGGCAGCAACTGCACGGCGTTCACGCCAAGGTCGGCCAGGTATTCGAGCTTGAACAATACGTCAAGAAACCGTCCCGGCTTTTCGCGGCGCCGGTCGTGCCCTTGCATGTCCCGGCACCAGAACGCGCCGACATGCAGCTGGTAGAGCACGAGTTCATTAAAGGGTTTCGGCCGGAAGCCCTTGTCATGCCAGGGAAATGTTTCAGGGCGGGTGACGAAGCAGTTCGAGGCGGGAAACGGTGGATCGAGCGTGAGCGCCCGCGCAAACGGATCGCGCTTGTATCCTGTCGAGCCAAGGCCCGAGACGAAGAACTTGTACTGATCGCCCTCCTTGACTCCGGGCACCTCCGCGAACCAGTAGCCATCCGCATGGCGCGCGAGCGGGTAGTCCGACCAGCTATTAAAGGCGCCGCGCAGGGTCACGGCGGTTGCGGCCGGAGCCCAGGTGCGGAAGGTGGCGCCGAACGGCGTCAGGTTCGCGCCCATCCGCGCCTGGTCGGGATCGGTCGGCATGTTAATCGTATCCTCCGAACATAAAAAGTGCGATGTTTTCGTCGGTGGCGTTCATCAGGGCGTGCAGATTGCCGCCCTTGAGCATGGCGAAATGACCGGCACGAAGCGTTCTCACTTCGAGAGCACGCTCGCGCTGCGGCATCTTGCACCAGTCACCCACGACCATAAAGCCGCGGCCTTCGAGCATCAGGAAGACCTCCTGATTGTCGCGATGGCGGTGCAATCCGATACCGCATTCGGGCTTCAGAATATGCAAATCCATATAGTCCACCGCCATGAACGGTTCGACGGCGCGGGCGGCGTTTTTCTCGCCGAAAGCATTGAAGCTCCAGGGTGGCAGCGAGCGGCCGAGCTCGCCGCTGCCCTTGAAGCGGCCGTAGTTGGAAAGCAGATTCCGGTATTCCAGGAAGCCGACCCCGCCATGCGGGCTGCCGCTGATACCTGTGCCGAGAAAGTTATCCCACCCGCGCAGGATCATGCTGAACTCGTAGTGGTAGTTGTTTCCGCCGTTCGAGTCCCAGATCTTCAGATCTTTGTCCGCCCACGCGCACTCGATGTGCAGCGGCAAAATTGGATGCATGATGCAGTCGTCCGCCACCTCGCGCATATCGCGGTCATTGAGCTTTTCCCGCTGAAAGTCCGCAGGACTGCCATTGACCAGATCATTACGAACCTGAAGCTCGCCGCGATTCAGCGAGTCCAGCGACGTTCCGCCAAGCCGGGTCCGCAAATCAGCTCCCGCGTAACCCCAGAGTTCGATCTCGTAACGCCCGGACCGTTCATTGTAGGGCACAGTCAGCGGCGCGTCCACGGCCTTCTTGCCGACCTTGATCCACAATTTGATGTCAGGACCAGGACCAAGCGGCGTTCCGAGAGCCTTCGCCAGAGGCGAATCGCCCGCTCCCTGATAAGACAGCCGCAAGAAGGGACCGGTCCAGTCGCCTGTCGTTACCCAGCCGCGGACGAGACTGGTGCAGGAGGTCTGGAACGTCTTGATATTTTGCTTTTGAAAATCGGTTTTGTTGTCCTGCAGCGTGGCGTCGAGGATGTCCGCATCCTGTCCCTGGGGCCCGTACAGCTCCAGCGATTCAAATGGAAACAAATACTGGATGTGATCGCGCAGGTACCATTCGCGGTCGCAGGCCAGCTCGGTCTGCTCGACCAGCCGCATCACCTTCTCCAGTGAATTGCCCTTGTTGTAGCTGGGGCTCGTACCGCTCGCAACCTTGAAGACACTGTCGCTGTGCAGGATTTCCATGATTCATACCCCTATGAAGTGTGGTAGAGGAACGCTACAAACCGCAGCGGCGTGGTGGTACTTTCATTCCGGATTCCATGGATGCCGCCGCTTTTGGTGTAAATGACGCTGCCTGGCCCGACGTGCAACTGGCGGCACTTACCGGTGCCAAGCCCGTAGATAGCGCGGTCGACGAGCGGGACATCGTCCCTTGTCGTCTCCGGATCGTCGCCGTCGCCCATGTAGGCCGTTCCTTCACCTTCGACAATGCAGTAAAGTTCCTCGGTGCCGATGTGGCGATGCGTGCCCTCGATCGCCCCCGGGGGAATCGTCACCTTGTGAAAGAAGACGACCGAGCTTGCGAACTCGCGCTGCAGGACCCACCGCATCTCGATGATGTTCTTGGGATCGGCCTCAGGATTACCTGGTTCCATCATCCCGTTCACGTATCTGACGGGATCCAGCTTGTCGATATTCTCGAAGAAGTGGCCGCGCTGAAAATCGATCAGATAAGAATAGTCCTCTATCGTGTTCTTGTCGTTGTCGCTCGGCACATTGCTGATCGGCGCCTGGTGATTCCGCATATAGTTGTTATCCCATTGCGGGTCGTTGATGACGTAGCCGAAGGGCAGATCAATGTCGTTCTCGCGGAACGAGAGTTCAAGGCGGCGAAGTTTCTTGATGTCGCTGATCAAATCCTTGAACTGGAAAACACTCGTGATTGAGCCCATCCGGCCAATCTGATCGAGCACCTTGAAGTCGTGGTGCATCCGGGGCGGGGGGCTCACGCTTTCCCAGATCTCCGTCTGGTAGGCGTTGATCCATTTATCGTAATGAAGATACAGGTCGGCTCTTGGCTCCCGTATGGCCTGGGTTTGAGGATCGATCAACCCGACGTGGGCGATGATCCGCTCGCGCAGAAAGCGGTTCTTTTCGCGCGCGACTTCGGTCAGCCGCGAGCCACGGTATTCAATCCGCAGCACATTGGTGAGGAAGACGCCGTCCATGTAGACCTCGGCCTTGAGGACGGTGATGTCGAATGCGTTCCTGACTTCAAAAACGTTGTAGCGGTAGCGGTTGCTCCGCGTGGCGTTGAAGTAGGCCGCATGGTAGATGCGGTCCGGATAGAAGACGACCTTGAATATTTCGTTCGAAGGATCTCTCGGCGACAGCGGATCTTTCGGGAACATCTGGTCGAATCGGGCGTCCATGTTTCTGGTTCCTCCAGTCCTGTTTCGGGTTAGACTTTGCCGTCCCGGAGAAGCGTGTCGGCGACGCGAAAGGCATTTGCCTGGATGGTGAGTGTCGGATTGCCGCTGCCGGAGGTTGGCATGAATGATCCGTCCGTCACGTAGAGGTTTTCAATGCGCCAGGCCTGGCAGTTGACGTTCAGGACCGAATCGCTTTCGTCTGCGCCAAATCTCGCGCCGCCCAGAATGTGATTGGCGATGCGCGCCAGCGCATTCTCGCTCTGATACACGCCGCCGAATCCCTCCACGGGATAGTGGCCCTTGCCGCCATCGCCGCCATAGGCGAGGATGTCGCGGCACAATCCAGCCATCGTGTCCATGAGATAGCGGTCGTGTGGATGCCACTCCTTGATGATGTAGGCGACATTGCGCCCCCATTTGTCGCGCACGGTCGGATGAAGCTCAATCCGGTTGGTCTTCTGCGGCAGCTGGTTCGCCATGAAACTGACCGACAGGCGGCGGTTGAACTGGTCGTTGAGAAAACCACGGAAGCGTTCTCCGACAATCGAGGTGTCATTGTCGAAGCCGTGCCAGAGAGCGTCGAGATCGGCGGCGCCGTGCGTGCGGCCGAGGGCAATCGGGAGCGCCTGATCGGAGGTGTTGTTGTAAATTGTCGCGCCGGCCCACAATCCCTTTGAGCGGATGAATTCCTCGGTCCCGCAGAAATCGGTGGCCCAGTCACTATCGACGGAAAGCGACTTGTCGAAACGATCGGGCATCACGGCAGACGCGCCGCCAAAGCAGTGCGTCAGGAAGTATTTACCGAGGAGATCGTTGTGATTGATCCGCCTGTCGAACTCGGCGTCCTGTCCGGCGGAAAGTTTCAAGAGCCGCACGGATTCGATAGCGGAGCAGGCGACAACAACGACCTTGCCGGAAACGGTCTGCTGGCGGCCGCTTGGATCGCGGTAATGAACCTTGCGGATGCGACTGCCCTCGCATTCGAGATGCGTCACATTGCAGTTGGGGCGAAGGGTGACAGGCACGGCGTTGCCGTCGGGCAGGCGCGTGGAAGCGGACTGGGGGGACGGGCAGAGCTGCCGCAGGAGGGCGACCCAAGTGGTCGATTTGTAATCGAGGGGATCGCCATAGCGGTTGACGTAGGCTGTCTTCGGGCCGCCATCCCAGGCCGGGTCGCGCAAGGGACCGACCTTGCGCCCGCTCGGAGCATGATCCTCGGTGATGACCGCTTGCGGGGTCCGGTAAGGCTTCATTCCGAGCGCGGTCATGCCAACGCGCGCGTAGTCGCTGATGGGATTTGGGGGCAGGGGCTTTTGATAATTGTCCTCGCTGGCAAGCTTTATCTGATCCTGCCGGGTGCCATTGATGCCGATGAGCTTCTCCGCCTTCGAGTAGTAGGGTTCAAACTCGTCGTAAGGAATTGGCCAATTCCGCAATTCCCGTCTGACGGTGTCGGTGAAGTCAGCTTGCGTATCCTTGCGGTCGGCGTTGAACCGTTCCAGTTCAAAATCAAGTCGGCTGAATCTCAGCGACACGCCGCCGTAATGCTGGGTGCCGCCGCCGACACACTGACAGGTGTAGCCCTCAATCGTGGCGTAGTCCCTGCTGTTGTTGTTGCGGTAGATGTGAGGTTCGTCATTGAGATCAGGCTCGACGTGGCTGGTATAGAAAGACGCGCCCGTGTTCGCGAGGCCGGGAACAGTCAGCTTCTTCTCCGGTCCATCCGAGATCAATTCGTCGCGCTTGTAATCGCTCAACCCCATCGGATCGTCCGCCTGTGGACGGAACAAGGGGCCCTTTTCGATGATGCAGACAGACTTTCCCTGGCGCGCAAGGGTGTAGGCGACCGGGGCGCCGCCCGCGCCGCTGCCAATGATGACGACGTCAAACTGATCCTGCAAGGCAGGCATACGGACCCTCCAGTCTGCCGGGGCGCGCCGTCTTACGGGGACAGGCTAGCCGCGGTACTCTTCATTACGGCCGAGCGGCCATTCCTGCGCCCGGCTCCAGTCAAAATAAGATGCCGCAGCCTTCGCATCGGGCAGCTTGCCGCTGATGGGATCGATGAGGTTGCCAGCCAGATACGCCCACCCAGCCCCGCCGGCATTCCCGCCGTGTTTGGGGTGGGAGAAGGCACCCGTGTAGGTATGGCGCCTGAGCAATTGAAGAAAGAAACGAGGACTGGCGTAACGCGAATAATCCCATCCGGCGATTTTTCCGTCGTCGGCCGCAAGACTTTCATACAAGCCCTCGTAGGCGGCATCCGGCATCTGGGTCGGCTCCTCGTAGGGATCTCGCTGGCGCATGACGCGATCAATGAGCTCCAGGCAGATCTTGTAATCGACCAGCCGGTGATTCTCCGCGCGGGAGACGATCTTGTCGATGAAATTAACCACGCCGACCGGCTGGCCGAGGCGATAGGCGCGCGCATATTGCGTTGCTTTCGATTGACGATCGAGCCCGTTGTAGTAGATATCAAGGAAGCGTTGCTCTTGAGTGCTCCGGAAAGGAAGAATGTGATTCGTCAGGCGCTCCAGCATCGCCACTTCCCAACGCTCGAACGACAGAATCTCCGTGCAATACTCGGTGAAGAACCGGGACCACTGCGTGCCGTCCTGCCTTGTCACCCTTTGGGGATTGATGGGATCGAGAAAGGCGCGGCCGCCGGCTACGAATCGATAGAGATGCCACTGTCCCTTCGGAACGACGACAGTCGCGCTCCAGTAGACGCTGTCCTCGATTTGAGCCATGGGAACGGATGCGTAGAGATCCATGAACGTGCCGGTCACGGCGATATCGTTTCCCAGACGGCCGTCTCTGTTGACGTAGACAAAGGTCACGATGTTGAATTCATGACTGGCTTTGTAGTCGTGACCGTCGTAATAACTGTCGATGATCGGAAATCGCCATGCCTCGGAGATCCGGGCGCGCGGATCGCCCGCCTCATACTGGCCGTAGTCGTGCCGCGCATCGTCGTTGTCGCGCGCAAGAAATCTCGTGCAGTGATTTAAGATATAAGTCGCGTCTTTTTCGGTGACGATTGCTCGCATTTGACACCGCCCGGGAAATGATGTCGCCGACGTGGGGAACCGATCCCTGAGTCTATCGCATTTGGAGTTCCAGCGGGTGTGAAGATTCCGTTTCAGCCTTGTTACGCAACATGCGGACGCAACCAGACAGGCAACAGCGAGTCCGGTCACGAGTTTGCAGCAGCGGGGAAAGATGAGGCACGGCGGGGCGTTAGCTTAGCTAAACCACGACGATGTGAATAGGGACCGTAAACGATGCTGCAAGGGGCGATGGGAGATCTGGCGAGCGAGGCAACCCAATAACAATGTTGGGAGCCCTTAGGCAGTGTTAAGAAATAACATTTCCATCTAATGGTGTTTTGGGCTATCCTGGAG
>ODAK010004089.1_pt1 | contig 15001 bp, 14 predicted proteins | sample 1539591 | NCBI WGS metagenome assembly ODAK01 (sample SAMEA3539303, study PRJEB22396) | soil metagenome | biome: tundra; feature: field; material: soil | place: USA | collected 2010-05 | depth 0.15 m | reverse complement strand
AATAAAGAACATGGAAGCCTATCTCTTCGGTGCTTTCCATCATCGGTTCAACCGCTGTGCTGCGCAAGAATTCCGTCCGAGGAAGCGAAATCACTGAAAATGGAGTTCTTGAGCGCATCAGATCGTCAAGGAGAACCCCAATGGATTCGGCGGTGTTGCGGTTGATTTTCAGTCGGCGATACAGCCTTGTTCGCTTGTACAATCCGGGTGGCCATGCATCGACTCCGATTTTCCGCACTCATGGGACTCGCCGCGACCGTCTCAAACCTGTCGGTTGACTTGCTCAGATTCTTGAAAGCTGCCATGCGTTCCCGGAGTTCTCTGGTCGCCGAGAACTTGTTTCTGCGCAAGCAACTGGCATTTTACGAGGAGCATGAAGTGAAGCCCCGTCGACTGACGGATGCGGCGAGGATCGCGCTGGTGTTTTGGTCTCGCTGGTTTGCGTGGAAACAGGCGTTGACCATCGTCCAGCCAGAGACCCTGATTCGGTGGCACCGCCGAGGGTTCAAGCTGTTCTGGCGCTGGAAGTCGACACCGGGAAGGCCGCGCCTGCCCCGAAACCTTCGCGAGCTGATTGCGAAAATGGCAAAGGAGAATCCGACGTGGGGGCAGGGCCGCGTCGCTTCGGAACTATCTCTGAAGCTGGGGATCTACGTCTCGCCACGAACGGTGCGGGCATACTGGCCCTCGGAGCCGGATCGACGATGCCGAAGAACATCCTCACAACATTGGCGGACGTTCGTCCGCAATTACGCGCGATCGATCGTCGCCTGTGATTTCTTGGTTGCGGTGACGGCGCGATTTCGAGTGCTTTACGTGCTCCTGGTCATGGAGGTGGGAACGCGGAAGATTTTGCTTTGCAACGTAACCGCACATCCCAGTGCAACATGGACGCTACAACAGTTTCGTGAAGCACTACCCGGTGATCATGCGTGCAAGTTCCTCATTCATGACCGCGATTCGATCTTTTCCGCCAGTCTGGATCGGGAACTGGAGTCATTCGGCCTTCGAGTGCTGCGGACGCCGGTTCGGGCGCCGCAAGCCAACGCCTATTGCGAACGGCTGGTGGGAACGCTCCGGCGCGAGTGTCTGGACTTTCTGATTCCGCTCAGTGAAAATCATCTGCGAATGATGTTGCAAGAGTGGGTACGCCATTACAACCAAGGCCGCCCGCACCTGAGCCTGGGGCCAGGAATCCCGGCGGATACTGCGGATAATAATAAGGAGAGAGCCATCCAGAGGTTGAGAACTGGAAGTCAGCACCGATTGCCGGAGAATTGTGAAATCAGGGCCAGGCCGATCCTCGGCGGGTTACATCACGAGTATTACTTGGAGAAGATTGCCGCGTGAGACAGCGCTAATGAGAAGACATCGTACCCTCATTGCATCCCCGTTGAAATGGCAGATGTCAGCAGTGCCCGTACCACATCCCGCGATTCCGGTTCTTGCAGAACGCGGTGGCACCCAGCTGAAGACGCCACGCCCAGTGATCCTGGTCGATACCCGTGAGCAGAATCCGTTCGATTTCTCACGCTTTGAAGGATGGTTTGCGGGGATCGAGAAACGGGCCCTCAAACTGGGAGATTACTCCATCGCGGGACTTGAGGACCATTGCGTGGTGGAGCGCAAGGAGCTTGCGGATCTTGTCCATTCCCTCACCACCGAGCGGTCCGTGTTTGTCAATCGGCTTCGACTCATGAGCCTCTATCCGCATCGGCTCCTCGTGATCACGGCATCCTTGAGCGAAGTGAAATCTCCCTACACCTGTGCAGACGGCAATCCCAACCGTATCACCCAGTCGCTTATTGCCGCACTCGCCGGACCGCAGGTTCCTTTCTTATGCAGCGAGACCCACGAACTCGGGGAAGAACTTGTTGCGTCCTACCTTTATCAGGTCCATCTCTACCATTGGCTTGAGAGCAACGACCACGGCCGCTTCCTCACCGACAACGATCTCTAGAAACCACGCGAACCCCTGTCAGGTGGACGCGATCCATTGATTCCGAGTGCGGGTGGAATATTTGCGCAGCACAACCACGAACGCAGGCGCACCAAACCTTGCACCTACTTGTGAAGCACGACATCCACGTTAGGAGGATGGCATTCGGAGGTATCGGTAAACAGCAAGCGACTTGGAAGGTTTTTGGGCTATTGCAGCTTCGCATACCCCGGCCTTGGCTTCTTTCAGGATGGGGATGTCGGTTTATTTCTTTTTCAGACGCCACACGATAGTGAGCAGGTCGCGACCTTTGATGATGGTCAGGTTGCCTTCTCTACGACAGCTTCCTGCGTGGCATCGTTGACGCACCAGACGCACTGATGTTGTTGACACTGGGTCACGGGGCGATACTCCACTTTGGACGACATGGCTCGACCCTTCACAATTTGATCTTGTTGCGAATAAGTTGAGTAACCCTTTTCGGCACGAATGCTAGGCAACATCCTCTACGGACACTAACTCAGCGTGAACGACCGCGTGAAGCTTCCGTACTGCCGCTCCACGCGACGGAAGTTCTCTCTTTCTCTATCATGCGCTCGCCATGGACGGTGAGCCCTTGCGCAGCTTTTCGGCATTCTGCCTGCTTGCTAAAGCGCCTTGGGCGCGTCCTTCTGCCGCTGCGCTTCCAGCCGAGCCGCTCGCTCCTCATCGGTCTCTGGCTTTATGAAGGACTCATCGTAGTCATGGTCGTGATGGTCGTGATGGTCTTCTGATTCCCCACGGGTTAATAGTGTCATGACGCAGTTCCTCCATTAAACTTCAGCCATTTACTCGTGCCGCAACGCCTCAATTGGGTCGAGACGTGCCGCGCACTTGGCGGGCAAATATCCGAAGATGATGCCGATAGCCCCCGAAAAGACGAACGCTATTACATTGATCTGTGGGTTAAATACGAATGGAATTTGCATCACCCTGGAAAGCAGAAGAGAGGCGATCGTGGCTAGAACCAGTCCCACAATTCCGCCGACCGAGGACAAGGTGACAGCCTCGACCAGAAACTGCAGGAGGACTTCGCGCTCCCTTGCGCCGATCGCGAGCCGGGTGCCAATTTCGCGAGTGCGCTCGGTGACCGAAACCATCATCACGTTCATGATGCCAATGCCGCCCACCAGCAGGCTGACTGCCGCTACCGCCCCGAGCAGCGCTGTAAGCACGCGCGTCGTGCCAGACATTGCTTCGGCGATTTCCTTTGTATCGAGAACATTGAAATCATCTTGTTCATCGCCGGTGATATGGCGGCGCTCGCGCAAAAGAGCTTCAATCTGTTTCTGGACCGTCTCCGTAGACCGGCCCTCACTCACTGACACCATTACATCGCCCACGTCCTGCGTGCCTGACAGGCGCCGCTGAAGTGTGTGCAGGGGCATCACGACTGCGTCGTCCTGGTCTCTTCCCATCGAGGCCTGCCCCTTGGAAACGAGGAGGCCGACGATCTCGCAGGAGAAATTCTTGACACGGATTTCACTGCCGACAGGATCCTGAGTCCCAAAAAGCTTCTTTCTTACTGTCTCGCCCACGACGCAGACAGCTTTCCCGGCGCGCTCTTCCGCATCCGTGAATGTTCTTCCAGAGCTCAGATGCCAACTTCCGGCGGTGAAGTAGTCATCAGTAGTACCGGTGATCGATGTTGTCCAGTTCTTCCCCGCCGACACCACCGTGACACTATCGCTCGCCGTCGGTGCTACCGCCTTGAGGCCGACGATCTGCGAGCGGATGGCATCGGCATCGCTGAGCTTGAATGATGGCGCGCTTGCCCCGGCACGACCTGCGCCGGGGCGCTGGCCGGGCATCACGATCAGCAGATTACTGCCCAGGCTCGCGATTTGATCCGAGACAGCCTGTGTAGCTCCATTGCCGAGGGAAACCATCGTGATGACCGCTGAGACGCCAATCACGACGCCAAGCACAGTGAGAAACGAGCGCATCGCATTGCGCTGCATCTGTTTCACCGCGAGCACCAGAGTGTTCCAGATCATCGGCGCGCACTCCGGGTGCGAGTGTCGGATTCGATCTGTCCATCGACAAATCGGACGATGCGGTCCGCATACGCTGCGATATCGGGGTCGTGCGTGACCACGAGGACAGTGATACCGCGATCGCGGTTGAGAGAGCGGATCAATTCCATGATCTCGCGGCCGCGTTGCGAGTCGAGGTTGCCGGTTGGCTCGTCAGCTAGAAGCACCAGCGGGTGCGTGACGAGCGCGCGCGCCATCGCCACTCTCTGCTGCTGCCCGCCAGAAAGTTCGGCGGGTGTATGCCTTTCCCAGCCGGTCAGACCTACCGAGGCGAGGGCTTGCCGCGCGGTCTCGCGCCGCTCGGAAGCAGGCTGGCGACGGTAAAGGAGCGGAAGCTCGACGTTTTCTAGCGCTGTAGTGCGCGCCAGCAAATTGAAACCCTGGAAGACAAATCCGAGAAAGTACCTTCGCAACAAGGCGCGCTGGTCGCGCGACAGCTTCTCTACGTGTACACCCTGAAATTTATAGACGCCCAAGCTAGGCGTGTCCAGACACCCCAACAAGTTCATCACGGTGGATTTGCCCGACCCGCTCGGGCCCATAATCGCGACAAACTCGCCCTCACCAACCCGCAGATCTATCCCAGACAGCGCTTGAAACGCGGAGCTTCCCTGGCCGTAGGTTTTGGTAACTCCGAGCAGTTCGATCAGCGCCTCATCCGGTTCCCCGGAGCCAATCCCCTCGGACGGAATGTGATCTAAGGAGGTGTTCATTTTGCGGGAGCTGCATTTTCGGTGATGGCCTGCATACCTTCTCTTAGGTCTCCGCCAACGATCTCGGTGAATCTTCCGTCGGTTACACCAACGGTCACCGGTATCGCCAACGGGTTCCCATTCATCAAGATCCAGACTTGCTGTGAATTTCCTTTGGACTTCGTCACGGCCCTTTGGGACGAGTTGTCGGGCGGCGGTCCCGGCATCAGGCTGCCGACCAACCCGCGTCTCGGTTGCGTGCTGGCCGTGGTGGATGGCGTGAAACGCAGCGCCGCATTGGGGACCAGCAATGCGTTCTCGCGGGTTAGCGTGGCGATCTCGGCCGTGGCCGTCATCCCTGGGCGCAGACTGAGATCGTCATTCTTGACCTTCAACACGGTCGAATACGAAACCACATTGTTTTTCGTGGTCGAGCCATAGGCGACACGGGCCACTCGGGCCGAGTATCGGCGGCCCGGGTACGCATCCACGGTGAAAGTGGCGTTCTGGCGATTCTTCACTCCGCCCACATCGGCCTCATCGACATCGACCTTCAGGTCCATCTGGCGCAGATCTTCCGCGACGGTAAACAGAGTGGTCACCTGCAGAGAAGCGGCAACGGTTTGGCCGGGCTCGACGGCGCGCGAAAGCACCACGCCATCCACCGGCGAGCGAATGGAAGCTTTGGAGAGATTCGTGTGGTCGGAACTTAACGTGGCTCGCGCCTGGTTGACGTCCGCGCGCGCGCTGCTCACGTCCGCTTCCGCGCGGGCCAGGGTGGCCTCGGCGCTCTCCATTTCGGTTTTTGACGGTACCTTGCCGCCGGACAAGCGCGAGACTTCCCGATCCCGGTCAAGGTTGGCGCTGTCCTGCTTCAACGTAGCCTGAGCCTGGGCAAGTTTTGCCTGGGACGAGGCCAGGGCGGCTTCGGACTTGGTGATCTCATCCTGTAATTTTGAAACATCGAGACGGGCCAGTACCTGCCCCTTTGTCACGCGGTCGTTTTCCTGGACCAGAACGGTTTCGACCAGGCCAGAAAGTTCGCTGCCAATGTCAACCTTGTTGGTCGGCGCCAGGTTTCCCGTCGCCGACACTGTAACCCGCAGGCTGCCGCGGGTTACCGGCTCGGTCTCATAGCGCGAGAGAGCATTTTGCGTCCGTGCGTTCAGCAACCGGTATCCGGCAACCAGCGCCAGCAGCGCCAAAACGGCAGCGATCCAGCGGGCGTACCTAGCCCGCCGGCTGCTAGTCAGTTCGGCGCCGAGTCTCCGGGCGAGTTCTCGATTCGGCTGCGTGGCAGTATTGCTCATGATTGGTTCCCTTGTTTGCCGGAGCGGACGGCCTTTGCAACTGCCGGCCAACCGCCGCCCAATGCTTTGTAGAGTTGGATCAGCGCTGTGGTACGATCCGCCTGCGTTTGCGCGATGCTGTCCTCGACTGTGAGCGCGGTTCGCTCGGTGTCGAGCACAGTCTGGAAATCGACCAGCCCAGCCGTGTACCGATTGCGCGCCAGCAGCGCCGCATTGCGCGCAGCGTCGCCAGCCGTGTTGAGCGCGGCCAGACGTTCGCGGCTCTTCTGAAACGACACTAGTGCGTTCTCAACGTCCTCCAGCGCGGTGAGGACTGTCGATTCGTACGAAATGACAGCTTGCTCCTGCACAGCGTTTTGGATTTCGATTTGCTGGCGAATGCGGCCCCGGTCGAACAAGGTCTGGACTACGCTTCCGGAACCCGACCCAGACTTAGTGGTGCCCACTGTCAACGCAGTGAACGTGCCCCCGGTTACCGCTCCTATCGAAGTCCCGCCCAATAGCTGCTCAAGCACGAACGAACCGCTGAGTGAAAAACTTGGATAGCGCGCCGCATCTTGCTGCCAGAGCCGCGCCGTCTCCGCGACGATCTTCTGTTCCGCGGCCCTGACATCAGGACGCTGCCGCAGGGTGTCGGCGGGAATTCCAACCGCTACGGTGTCAGGCGCGGACGGAACGGGCGCGGTTGTGTCAAGCTGCCGATTGAGCGCGCCCGGGCTAAGCCCGAGCAGTATGCTCAGCGCATGCTTGCTTTCCGCCGCGCTCGTTTCCAGCGACGGGATCCCGGCGCGAGTCTGTTCCAGATTCGAACGGGCTTGCTCGACGTCGATGCTGCTGACGAGTCCAGCCTGCGCTCTCCATTCGGTGATCTGCAGCGTTTCCGCCTGGCTGGCAGTATTTCGGCGTGCAATCTCCAGCCGCGTCTGATAAGAGCGCAAGTCCACGTAGTCTAACGCAACTTCGGCGACCAGGGAGACCTGCGTGCTTTGGAGGTCGGCTTCGGTGGTTACGAGATCAGCATTCGCCGCTCGTAGTGCCTGGCGCTTGGCGCCGAATACGTCCGGTTCCCAACTAGCGTCGAGCTCCGCCGAAAATACATTCCCTGTGGAACCACCGGGCGAACTGCTCTCGCTCCCACTACCGGATGTCGTGCCGGTGACGGTCGGAAAACGATTGGCGGCGGCGAGATTCCGCTGGGCACGAGCCTCGCGTAAATTTGCCCGCGCGGTCCGAAGGCTCGTGTTGTTCTTAAGCGCTTGCGCAATTAGATCGGATAGACAGCCGTCCCCGAGCCTATTCCACCACTGCGTCAAATCTCCGGTCGGGCTTTGCGCAGTATCGGGGCCAGCGCTACTCCACGACGGAGGCGGCGTTATCGTCGGCTGCGCCGGGCGAGTCCTTGCCAAGCAGCCACTGAATAAGAAAACGCTTGACAGCAAAGCGACCAACGTCGCGGCCCGAAGTAATCTTTTCGCACGAAGTTTCGATGGCTCTATTTTTCCGTTCACAGTGTCGCGATCATCGATGGGTCAGGCCGGAACGCTGATCGTGCTCCCTACGTTATTCGACCACATACCCCCAGCCTGTGGCTGTTAAGTGTCAGTGAACGAAGAGTAAAGATTTGTTAGCGTCAGGCGGCAGCTTAGCGCCTGGTACCGTGACCACGTGATTGTTACGACGGTCGGTCCAAGTTTGCCGGTGGAAAGCCGGGCGAGATGCCCGTTGCTTCATCATTTGACTCATCACGCGGCCATGATGCTAGGTCATTCCGATTCGACAGCAAGTAGCTGCTTCGGGTGACCCATAATCGAGTCATCGTCTAGCGAGGAACGACTGCTAGCTGCCGACTCGGGGCTCAGGGTTGGCGACCCAAGCAGGCTTTCGATAATCTCGATAAGTGCGTCGAAAGGCAAGCCCTTGACCGCATGGAAGTCTACGTATGCCAGTTCTCCAGCCGGCAAATGCGGTCGCCTGGACAAAAGAAGGATTTGCGTCAACGGCTCTAAAGCTCTTATCTCCTGCGCGAGTTGCGCACCCGTCATATCCGGCAGGTCGTAATCGAGGATCATCACGTCGAACTCTTCCCTCGTCGTCAGTTCCAGCGCGTCGAAAGCGCATTCCGCCGTTCTCACCAGGAAGCCACAATGTTTCAGATCCGCAGCCAACCGTATTCTTTGCTGGGAATCATGTTCTGTATACAAAACAGTTGAAAAAGCATTCTTCACCTTGTCCTCCCTTCTGACCAAAAAGCCTGATTTCACTAGATCCGCAGCTAGCCGTATTGCTTCCTCGGAGTTATATTCTGCGCACAAAACAGTTGAAAAAGCATTCTTCACCTTGTCCTCCCTTGAGAGTCGCGGGATCGTTTGAAAAAATGCCAGCGTCCAAAGCGGCCATTCACGACGCTTGCCGTCTGAATCGCATTCTGGAGTCCGACTAGAAGCGGAAGACGATTCCTGCCGAGGGTTCCGCTGTATGCGTAATCGTGCCCATATTCAGGCTTGAAAGCTTGAAAATTCGGCGCGCCGTACACGAGACCTCGATACTCGGCTCGCAGAGAGTCGTGTTTCGCGATGGGGTAGTTGAAGCCCCCACCATAAACGAAGACACCTCTGGTTTGGCGTGGTGCGGAGCTAGTCTCTGTGCCGTACGCGTTGCCCGTGGGATCAAATATCAATGCGCCACCTTCGGTCAGAACGTAAGGGTGCAACTTCCACTTGGCGCCTGCTGGCAGACTTGCGATAAACCCTCCGGTCACTTGATGTACGTTGGCTTGCTGTCCGTACAAACTCTAACTCGTAGACAACTTTTGCGTGTTTCGTCCGTAACCGTCGGCAGCTTCTGTCGACAACCAGCGATTGAGGTGGTATCGATAAGAAACCAGCAAACCGCCAGTGTCGGTTGTGTGTCGAGTAATGCCCTGTCCGCTCGCATCCTGGGTGAACAAACCACTGCCTTGCATGGCGATTTCCGATCGGCTCTCCTGCGCCGTGGCAGCTAACGTCAGCATGAAAACGATGCTTGCAATCTTGATGGTCGTACGTTCCACGATTAAGTGTCCTCCTTTGCACTGTTGTTCTTTTTTCGGCTTGATTGTGTCAACGCGGCCATACTAAAGAAGATGCGAGTTGAAAGGCGTCTGGCGTGAAGACTCGGTTACGCTTGAGTAAAGTTTTGTTGATGGTTTGTCATTGGTCCGAGCGATCAGGCGTCCGGTGTTGATCGCTGCACGCAGACGCGTCGGCAGCGTCAACTTCCAGCGAGGTAATTCTCAAGCTGGGACTTCACAGAAGATGTTCGGAGTTGGACTTAAGAAATTTAAATTCTCCACGAAGCAGAACTTGTGGCGGGAAAAGCGATCCTGACCTCGAGCCCTCCTCCCGGTGAATTGGAAGCACTGACTTCGCCGCCATGGAGTCGAACCGCACGCTGCGCGATGGCCAGGCCCAGCCCTGCGCCCCCCGTTTTGCGCTCTCGCGACGCATCGAGCCGGAAAAAAGGGCGAAACAGTTGGTGGAGAGAAGAATCGGGTACTCCGGGCCCATGATCGCGAATCTTGATGACGGTGGCCGAGTTGAGATCACTCGATTTGCAGATCAGGCGAACCTCGACTTCCGTCTGGTCCGCCGTGTACCGAACCGCATTGCGGATAACATTTTCGATCGCACTGCGGAGGAGCTCTGGGCTGCCTACCGTGCGGCAGTCGTCCGCCTCGTAAAGGACCACCCGGCAGTTGCGATCGCGGGCCTCGAAGTCGGTATCGGCAACGACTTGGCGAAGCAGATCGGCAAGCTGGATTTCCTTTTGGTCCGTGAGTTGTTGGCCGGCTTCCATTCTCGAAAGGGTAAGCAACTTCCCGACCATTCCATCCAGCCTCTCCGTCTCCTGTTCTATGCGGGTAATTGCCGTACTAACTCCAGGACTGTCCACGTTGCGAATCAACTCGACTGCAAGGTTAATCCGGGTCAGAGGCGACCGGAACTCGTGGGATACGTCGCTAATCAACCGTTTTTGCGCCGACATCAATGATTCAATTTGTTCCGCCATTTGGTCGAACTCTTGCACGAGTTGCGCGATTTCGTCGCGGCGGTTCTTGCTATGTCTTCCTGCACGCGCGGTCAGATTCCCCTTAGAAAGTTCTTGCGCGGCATTTCGCAAGCGAACGATGGGGGCGCTCAAATAACGCGCAAGCCAAAAGCAGACGATCCCCGAGATAACGATTGCTATGCCCAGATCTCTCAAGGGCCGTTGAGGACCGGGCGGTCCTGGAGGTGGGTCCGGCATACTCGAAAGCCTCATAAGTGCCACGTAGTTTGCACCGCCACTGGTTACGACCGGTTGGGCAAGGAACGGCTTGCCCTCCACCACAGCGAACTCCGCCTTTCCCTCTAACTGAGCTCGTTTGGCAAGACCTTGCGCTGGCGGACGGAGAGTCTGTCCCGTAAGTTCATTGCCTTCCGAGTCGAGCAAAAAAACTTCCTCGTGAGAAGCTTGTCTAGTTCGTTGCAGGTACCGATCAAGTTCCGCCTTTCCTCCTCGCTCGTAGGCTTGCATCAAGCTCTGGGTATACATCGCAAATGCATCGGTAGCGACCATTTGCCACCCCGTCTGCGGTGCTCGAGCCGGTCGTCCCAGGAAAAGGACGGCGATAACGATGAAAATCGCCAGCACCAACCAGAATGAAAGGAATATCTTCCAAAACAGGGTTCGCATCACGATCGCTTCTTTTCTTCTTGCGCGACGGTGTAGATATAACCAACGCTTCGGATTGTCTTGATGCGCTCTTCTCCCGGATTCCGTTCACCAAGTTTCCGGCGCAGCTTGCTGACGTGTACATCGATGCTCCGATCCGACGCCGAGAACTGTCGCCCCAGAACAAGTTTTGCTACCTGCTCGCGCGTCACTACGCGGCCTGCCGTCCGTAATAGCAATTCCAAAAGGTTGAACTCCAGCGCGGTAAGCTCCACTTCTTTGCCAGTTCGCCTCAGGCTGCGGTTGCCTGTATTGAGTTCGAGATCGTCCATGACAATCCGCTCGGGATTGCCGTAATTCCCTGGCCGGCGAAGGATCGCTCGAATCCGCCCCAGGAGTTCACGCGGACTAAAAGGCTTGGGAACATAATCGTCCGCGCCTACTTCGAAGCCCACGACTCTATCGACTTCCTCACCCCGCGCTGTGAGCATCAATACCCGTACGTCCGATTCACCGCGTAGTCTTCGTAAGACCTCGATCCCGTTGATGCCCGGGATCATCACATCCAGGACGATAACCGAGTGCTCGCCCGATAGCGCGCGCTTGAGACCGTCCTCTCCGTTGTGCACAGTTTCGACTGCGAACCCTTCTGAACGTAGGTATTCGGCCAGCATGACGCACATTTCTTCGTCGTCATCTATGAGCAGGACGCGATCCACACTCGACCATTCCTTGATGCACCAAACCAGCTTCGAATTCACAGAATAGAACAAAACGGCTTGGCAGAGTTCACATTAACACCATGAAGTCGAAAATTAACAGACTTTTACCGTATCTTTGCACACTCTTAACTTCCGCGGATCGCTGTATGTGCTCACATGATCTATGTGATAAGACCGGAGGTAGAGAGATCATGGAAGTTCCCAGTTCTACCGGATGCACCCCTCTGTGCAACCAGGAACCGGCCCGTGGAAGATTCTTCGCTCCGATCCAAGTCCTGATCGTCGCAGAGCTATCCACCTGCAAAGAAACGATCCGCGCCTTGTTGGATCTCCAGGATCTCGGCCATATTCGAATCATCGGCAGAGTGGACAGCGAAGTTGACGCCTTGCGGGCCATGACAGTCCTACTCCCGGATCTGATCATTCTGGATCATCAAATTCAAGGTATGAGCGCGCTGTCGGTAAGCTCACTGCTTGCAAGTCACTTTCCCGCAACCAAGCTGCTTTTATTCACCGAAGAAGACTCGGCCCAGTTGCGAGAAGCGTGCCTGACTTGCGGAGTACAAGTCATCATTTCAAAACGAACTTTGCGCGCTGACATGGCTGCTGCTGTGGACCAGATCTGCGGGTTTACCGACACGGGCTACAAGCTTCTCGAACCTGAAGACTGGGGCAGCAAGCACCCCCTCCGGTATGCGAGTCTGAATTGAGAGACAAATCATCGTCGTTAATTCACCGGCACAGCCGGCGCTTCTGCGCCAACTCCTCGCTCACGCTCTTTACAATTCTTAATGAATCCCGAGCGAAAGAAATAGCCGTGACGCCGTTCTGTCTATATAGGGGGCCTTACAGGCCCATCGCGCGACCTGCGCTTCCGCCGAAGTGGATCGCACTGCGGAGCGGTGCAGTGGAGCTCGTAAGAGTGGAAATAGTTTCGGGAGGAGACTGGTGGCGAAGGTTCGTCCGGTAACGGGTTTACTTCTGTTTCTCTTGTTAATAATGACTACGCTTACGGCTTCGGAAACCGCACGCTCAGCTTATGAACGCGGCAGAAAAGAAGAAGCAAGGCAGAATTACGAGGTAGCGTATGCCGCATACAAAGTGGCGTATTCTCTGCAACCCGCGAACATTGAGTATCGAACCGCTGCTACTCGCCTGCAATTTCTTGCGGCCGCCGCCAAAATACATCGGGGAGTACAGCTACACAACGGAGGCAAATTTCAGGAAGCCTTGTTGCAATTCGAAGCCGCGCGCGAAATCGATCCCTCCAGTGCCATCGCAAGTCAGCAGATCGAGACTACGAAGAAAGCTATAGCAACATCACACGCGCCAGGCGGCTCAACCCATCCAACCAGCGAAGAAGATGCCCTCAATGCGGAACTCGACGCGATTGACGGTCCCGTGAAGTTGGCGCCAGTGTCCGATGTACCGATCACGTTGAAGCTCACGGAAGACAGCAAAGTGATCTATGAAACGATCGGCAAGTTAGCTGGAATCAACATACTGTTTGATCCGGATTACAACTCGCGTCACATGCGCGTGGAAATGAACGGTGTCAACCTGCTGCAGGCGCTGCAGGCTTTAGCGCTGCAGTCTAAGACTTTTTGGAAGCCGGTAACGCCCAACACGATCTTTGTCGCGGCGGATAATCCGGCGAAACGAAAAGAACTGGAACAGAACGTGATTAAGACCTTCTATCTTTCCAACATGTCACAACCCACCGAACTGCAGGACGTGGTAAACGCAGTGCGCACGGTATTGGAAGTCAGCCGAATTCAACAATTAGCGACCCAGCAGGCGATTGTGATGCGGGGTACTCCAGACCAAATTCTGTTGGCGGAGAAACTTGTTGGCGACATCGACAAGGCACCCCCGGAAGTCGTAGTTGAAGTCGCTGTCATGCAGGTCAGTCGCGATAAGGTCAAGAATCTCGGTATCAATCCACCGAGCAGTGCGAGCGTGCAATTGCAGAGCAACACCAGCAGCTCGTCAACCAGTTCGAGCAGCAGTTCCAGTTCGTCCACTTCCTCTAGCACCAATTCGATGAGTTTAAACAGCCTGGCCAACCTGAACGCCACCGATTTCGCTGTGACCATCGGATCCGCCAGTTTGAACGCGCTTTACAGCGACAGTTCTACCAAGATTATCCAAAACCCGCAGCTGCGTTCGATCAATGGCCAGAAGGCCTCACTAAAGATCGGCGAGCGCGTGCCCACCGCGACAGGATCTTATTCGTCCGGAGTCTCGACGGGGACGGTCAGCGCCCTTGTGAACACACAATTTCAGTATCTCGACGTTGGAGTGAACGTCGATATCACGCCTCGCGTTTATGACAACGGAGACATCGGCCTGAAAATTTCACTCGATGTTTCGTCGGTAACTTCCTATGTCAGTATCGGCGGAATCAGCGAGCCAGAGATCGGCCAACGGAAGATTGAGCATGAGATTCGATTGAAGAACGGAGAAGTCAATCTGCTGGGCGGAATGTTCGAGACCGAGGACACCAAGTCGATCAGCGGAATCCCGGGCCTGTCGCAAATTCCAGTGCTGAAATATTTGTTCTCCGAAACCAACAAGGAGACGACGCATAATGAAGTTGTGTTTGCGCTGATCCCTCATATCGTACGGGACCGCGAAATCGTACCGCTGAATCGACGGACTCTCGACGTCGGCACCGCTAACGGTATTCAGTTGCATTACGCTGCAAATCGTTCGGTAACGGCCGGCGCCACGGGACAGGCGGCGTCCATCGTTCCTGTGTCTGTTGCTCAGTCGGCGGTGGTAGCTAAGGCAACCGCAGCCTTTGATCCGCCTTTCGTGTCAACGCAAGTTGGTGGAACCTTTTCCGTGAATGTGATGCTGGCGAATGCGGAAAATGCATCTGCCGTGCCTTTGCGCTTGGTCTACGATCCCTCCCGGCTAGAAGTAGTGAACGTCTCGAATGGGGGCTTCCTCGACCAGGGCGAGCAGATTGTCGCCATTTCACATCGGGAAAACACTGCAGCCGGCATTTTGGAGGCTACAGCCTCGCGACCAAGGGGCACCGGCGGGGCGTCCGGCAGCGGCGCGGTGTTGACAGTCACATTTCTAGCGAAAAGTACTGGCCTCTCGAGGCTGACCGTCACAGATGCCAACGTGGTTCATCCGGATGGCCCGATGCTAGCAATACCGGCGACCGAGATGAGCGTGACCGTGCAGTAATCGCGATTGCGCATCTTTCGAATTCTTGCTGGAGCTGATGTTGCTGCTGTGGTGTTGAGGGGGTAATGGCAGCAACCAGTGGCGGCGCTTGTGATAACAGAGCCGCCCGCGCGGCGGGGTCCGAGAACCACTCTCCCCCGCAGGACCCCGCCGCTCCGCCGTCACGTTCTCGTATTGTTTTTCGGAGACGAATAGCGAAGGAGGCCAACTGGTGTTTCTTATTGGCGAATACACAACTTTACAGAAACATAACGAAGCATTTAAGCAAACGGACGCGACGAACTGCATCTTTCTTGAGTGATGATCTGTCCACGGCAGACTTCCTGTATTCGAGAATCCGTGCCATCCACTCGGTGCAGCGACTGTTTTC
>ODAK010004087.1_pt1 | contig 15007 bp, 9 predicted proteins | sample 1539591 | NCBI WGS metagenome assembly ODAK01 (sample SAMEA3539303, study PRJEB22396) | soil metagenome | biome: tundra; feature: field; material: soil | place: USA | collected 2010-05 | depth 0.15 m | reverse complement strand
CTAAATTATATTCCTGTCTCAAAAATTTTGTTGCATTTGATTGCTGTGCCGACAAGTATGATAGCGGTGAAAGAAGAAGCAAACCTATCATTACCGGTTTATAAATTTTCATTTGCATTTTAAAATGTTTTCTTAATCATGCTGTGAAAGTAGATAAATTCTGTGTGAGTGCTGGTTTAACCGGATAAAAAAATTAATGGAAATTTTATAAAACTAAAACCCTGCAATATTTTTGAATTATCTTTCTATTATTAAAAACCAACACAGGCTATGATAAAGTTTATAGGTTCCCGAAACATTTTTTTTGCATGTATTATTTTGCTGCCAATGCTTGCACAGGCACAGGTAATACAAACCAACACGAAAAACAATACGGTTGATTATAAAAAATTAGCAATGATTGATGGTTTGGTGAATGATTACATTGCTAAAAACTGGTTAACAGGTGCCGTAACTATTGTAATAAAAGATAACCAGGTTGTTCAATATAACGGTTATGGATATTCGGATGTAGCCACAAAAAAACCGATGAAAAATGATGCTATCTTCCGCATCATGTCGCAAACAAAAGCTATCACAAGTGTTGGCATTTTGATTTTATACGAACAGGGAAAACTTTTACTGGATGAACCCATTTCAGACTTTATTCCCGAATTTAAAAACCCTGTTGTACTGGACAAATTTAATGAGGCAGATACCACCTACACAACGGTTCCGGCAAAAAGAGAAATTACTTTCCGCGACCTGCTTACACATACTTCAGGACTTGATTATGCAGATATCGGAAGTTCAAAAGTGGAGGTTATTTATGCAAAGAATCATGTACCATCAGGGCTTGGTTATTTTGATGTGAGCCTGCTTGAAAAAATGAAAGCACTCGGTAAACTACCTCTCTCCTTTCAGCCGGGCGAAAAATGGCAATACGGGTTAAACAGCGATTTGCTGGGCTGTTTAATTGAAATGATCAGTGGAATGAATCTTGAAGCATTTTTAACTAAAAATATTTTTGAACCGCTTGGCATGCACGATACATATTTCAATGTGCCTGCATCAAAAGCAGGGAGGCTTGCAACAGTTTATACAGAAGATTCTTTGCACCACATCATTAAGTGGAGCCATGAGTTTCGCCACATTGATCCTGATTACCCTATCATGAGTAAACATTATTTTTCAGGGGGTGCAGGGCTTTCTTCCACCGCTTTTGATTATGCGGTTTTTATGCAGATGTTATTGAATGGAGGCATTTATAATGGTCACCGGGTTTTGTCAAAAAGAACAATGGAGATGATGACCAGCGGGCAACTTAGTCCTGGTCTTTTTGGCGACGATAATTTTGGATTAGGCTTTGATATTACTTCAGAAAAGTCTGCGTCTAAAGGGCCACGTTATGCAGGTTCTTTTGCCTGGGGCGGCTACTATGGAACCACTTACTGGGCCGATCCGAAAGCACACCTGGTATGCCTTTTCATGACCCAGCAAAATCCAAACAGTCATGGTGATGTTGAACAAAAATTTGAGTCGTTGGTTTATTCAAGTCTTAAATAAAGGCATCAATTTCTGTTCTTTTAATTTGAATATAATATGAGGGGTATAATAATGGTGCCACTTATTTTTGCAGCTGCAAACGTCGTATATACTTATCCGTTATTCAACAACCTATTGTAAAATATCAGGTATTCCGACCTTCCAACTCACTTATCAACCTTGCCACCAGCGCAGTCCATCCTGATTGATGGTTTGCCCCAAGCCCGTTACCATTATCTCCATGAAAATATTCATAGAATAAAATGAGATGTTCATTGCCAGGCTGTTGATAAAACCAATTGTCCTTACCATAAATTCTGCGATTACCTTCCGCATCTTTTTCGAATAAACTGATAACACGTTTTGCCAATTCATCAGCCACCTGTTTCAAATTCATTTGAATGCCTGAACCTGCAGGGCATTCAACCAATAAATCATCTCCGTAAAATTCTCCATACTTACGGATTGACTGTATAAGAATATAATTTATAGGAATCCATACAGGCCCGCGCCAGTTGGAGTTGCCGCCGAAAAAATTAGAAGTGGAATCACCGGGATCGTAGCGGATACTGTATTCAATATTATCAATATTAACTGCATAAGGATTCTTTTCATGATACTTTGATAAAGCTCTTATACCACCAGGTGAAAGGAATTCTTCTTCATTCAGTAAATGCGCCAATATATTTTTAAGCCTATCCTGCTGAATAAGTGATAATAAAAGTTTTTCACCGTCTGTTCGTTCTTCATTCGGCCAGAAACGATTATTTTTCTTCCGGTATTTTTCAAACCAGTTAGTTCTTTTTCTAAAATCACCAAGCTTATCCCGTACCCGTTTTTCCACGATAGATACTGCAAATAAAGTAGTAATTCCTACAATGGATTGTATGCGTAAATGAATTGGATTTGAGCCTGCTTTGGAAAGTATGTCGTAAAAAAACTTATCAGTATCATTCCACAAGCCATATTGATTAAGTGCTTCAGCGATCAGTACAAAATGCTCAAAAAATTTGGTGGCTGTATCTTCAAAGGTTTCATCAACCATAGCAATTTCCAAAGCCATGTCCATCATGTTTAATGCATACATTCCCATCCAGCTTGTGCCGTCAGCCTGTTCCAGCTTGTGATCTCCCGGCATTTCTATACTCCGGTTAAACACACCGATATTATCCAGCCCCAGAAATCCTCCCTGGAAAATATTATTGCCGCTGGCATCTTTCCGGTTAATCCACCACGTAAAATTGATGAGCAGTTTATGAAATATCTTTTTTAAAAAATTAATATCTTCTTTGCCTGTCATTGATTTTTCTATCCTGAAAATCTGCAAGGCGGCCCAGGCCTGCACCGGCGGATTTACATCACTGAAATGCCATTCATAAGCAGGTAACTGTCCATCCGGTTTCATATACCATTCACGCATAATCAATAACAACTGGCCCTTTGCAAAACCCGCATCCATCATAGCCATTGGGATACAATGAAAAGCAAGATCCCATGCAGCATACCAGGGATACTCCCATTTATCGGGCATCGAAATTATATTCTGATTTTTTAAGTGCTTCCATTCGTGGTTTCGCCCGTTAAGCTTACCGGGATTAACTTCAGTAATTCCATCGCTGGTGCTAAGCCATCTTTCCACATCATAATGATAAAACTGTTTACTCCATAGCATTCCTGAAAGGGCCTGCCTTTGTATGTTTTTTAATTCAGGAGAAATGTTTGCAGGAAGAATTGCATTATAAAAATCATCCGCTTCTGCTTTGCGGGTTGCAAAAATATTTTCAAAGCCTTCTTCAAATCCATTGTCCAGTTCTTTGTTACTAAGACGCAGGTAAATGGTTTTTGATTCACCTCCCGCAATGTTAAGATCATATATAGGTGCAAATTTTGTTCCCGAAGTACTTTTTCGAAGCGACTTCACATTTTTTTTCCGTATGATACCTTCATGAAATGCATCCTTTACAAAAGGAGTTGCATTCGGTATTCCGGTAACTTTTTCAGTGTTGGTTATATTATCAGTATAAAAGGTAGCCCTTGTCTTTTGAAAATATAAATAATAGGTACCCAATCTTTGATGAGAAGCTTTTACGGTCGTTTTATTGTAATCGGTAATTATAGGTTTTTCCTTAAGCCTGTGATTGCTGGATCGGTTATAAAACCATAGTGTAGGCAACACCGTTATACCTGCACTTTTTTTATTGCGGTTATGAATATTTATTTTGATAAAAATATCCTTTGAATCCTGTTTGGCATAAGTTATCGTAACATCAAAATATTCGTTGTTAGTAAAAACACCGGTATCAAGGATTTCGTATTCAGGCTCATTTTTTGACCTGACCCTGTTCTGCAGTTTAATATCTTCATAAGGAAATTCCTGTTGAGGATATTTGTATAAATATTCCATATAATAATGCGTGGGAATATTATCAAGGTAATAATACAGTTCTTTTACATCTTCCCCGTGATTACCATCACTGTTGCCAAGTCCAAAGAGTCTTTCTTTTAGTATGGGATCTTTCCTGTTCCATAACGTAACTGCAAAGCAAAGGTTTTGGAATAGATCTGATATACCTGCAATGCCATCTTCTCCCCACAGGTAAGTTCTGTAATGCGACTGATCAAAAGGGAAATAATTCCATGCGTCGCCAAGATGTCCGTAATCTTCACGTACAGTACCCCACTGGCGCTCACTCAGGTATGGGCCCCATTGTTCAAGAGGTACTTTTTTTGGTAAATTATCTTCAAGGCGTTGATGTTCTGCTGTCATTATATTATTTTGGGTACGATTAATTTCTTAAGCTAAATTCATTTAATAAAATTTATTACAATCTTATTATAAGAATGCTAAAGTTAAAATAGAATTCTCTTTAACAAATATTCTTTGTTTTAAGATTTATGCTCTATTGGGAAAATAGTAACCTTTTTAATTAGAGCAAATTCATGAATCTATAGTATCAATCTTCTAAACTAATTTTGAATATTATTTTGATTTTTTATAAAAACATATTACTTTAGCCACTATTCATATATCCCTCTTTCTCTGATAATTTCCAGCAATTTTCCTTCTTCCTTTTAAAAGCCCGGTAGCTAATTTAATTACCAACAAAATAATTGATGAAGAGAATATTGCTTATATACATTTTGCAAATTTTTTTTGCAACCAAAACGCACAGCCAGTCATTTACTGTGAATGACCTCGTTAATTTATCTTCTTTAGCACCAAAAAACATTGATCATTTCATGTACAAAAAAGGATTTGCCATTTCTTATGCTAAGCCAGGTAGCGATACAATTGGAGTTACTTATGGTATAAAAACCAAAGCAAAAAAAAATTATGATGGACCGCAAAAAAGTATTGATATGTTGGTAAAGAATGATTCAAAATATTTTACTTTTCACACATCTTCATTAAATGAATACCTGGATGGAAAACGAAGTTTAATAAAGGATGGTTTTTTTTATGGTACTGAAAAAAATGTAAACACAGATTCTTTAACGCTTTTTCAAAAAGCGAATATGTCAATTGAGGCAGGTTCAGAAGTGAGGGATAGTACAATTGAATACATTTTTAAATTAAAGGCAAAAAAAATACCTGACTCAGTTATTTATGCAGAAGACCTGCTTCAGTTTGATTCCAATGAATTTCTGGTTAGTTTTTTTGGCGAAAAGAATGTAAAAAAAGATATGTATTATTTTTCTGAAAAGGAATTAAAAAAATGTTCGGTTTTATTTAATGGTACTAAATACCAGGCTGTTTTTATTTGGGGTAATGAAACTGAACTTAACAACCTTTCATATATTTTAGTAACAAATGTACTTCCCACTGAAGGAGGCAAACAAAATGCGTTTGTAACAGAAAATAATGAATGGAAATTTAAAAGCGGAATTCATTTGAACATGCCTTTACGTGACCTTTTAAGACTCAATGAAATGGATTTTTATATTTACGGCAACAAATCAGATTTGGCATTTATGGTGAAGCCGGAGGAAAATGGGAAAATAAATTTCAGAAAAACAGGGTTAATGCTCAGTTGTAATAATTGTTATGATAATGAGATTTTCAATCAGCGCGAAATTAGTGCGCTTGATATTTCAAAAGCCAATTTGCCAATGCGTGTGTTTGATGTTATCATTTATCCATAATAACAAAGTTTGATTTCTGATATATTTACTTTTGTTTCAATTATAGTCCTGAGTTATTATATCTCAAACTCCCACACTGTCCTGTAATTTCCATATTTTTCAATATAAGTAAGAAAAGCATTGTAAAACGGATCTGCACCAATGGTAGCACTATCGCCAATAACAAACAATTGTTCTTTAGCTCGTGTTATAGCCACATTCATGCGCCTATAATCTTTTAAAAAACCAATATCACCTTCATCATTACTTCGTACCAGTGATAATATGATAACTTCTTTTTCCTGTCCCTGGAAACTATCTATTGTGGATATACGCATTTGATTTGGCAACATATTTTTTGCTGCTGCTACTTGTCCTGAATAAGGTGATATAAAAGCAGTGAGACCTGGATTCAAACCTTCAGATTCTATAAGCTTTTGCGCAATCATTAACTCGCCTTCATTTTGTAAACTAATGCCATTAGTTCCCTGCACTTCGTTATATCCTGAACCGGCCGTGTCAATAAAACTAATATGTATGCTTTGATTGGCAAGATGACTTGCGGTTTGCAATAAACCTTTATAAAAATAGTTTCCCGAAAAGCCCGCGATGGCTTCACGCATACGGTATTGGGTATTCAGCAAAAAAATATTATCAGCAGATTCAACACAAACTTCCAAAATAGATTTATTTAAACCCATAGAAGCTGCCTCATGACTTAGAATTGTTGGCGGTAATTGAAGGTGGTCGCCTCCAAGTATATATTTCGTGGCAAGCGGAAAGATACACCAGGCAAGGGGTTCAATACATTGCCCTGCTTCATCAATTATTAATGTTTGAAAGGTAATGTTATTAATCTTAGCGTCATATAAGCCAATTGGTGTTCCAAAAATAACAGACGCTTCACGGTATAATTTAGCTTCATTATAGGCTTGCAATTTTTTTATTTCAGTTCGAATGTCTCTTACTTCTTTAAATAAAAGGTTTCGCTGTTCACGTTCTGTTTTGCCAAAACTTCGCTTGTATTTTAAAGCCATTCTGCGAAATTCTTCAGCTCTTTTTTTAAGTTCCTTAATTTCCTTTTGTTGCCTTGAATTGGAAAGCTTACCCTCAGGAGTAAACGAAAATATTTCTTCATCTGCTTTCCTGTTATTTCCTACCCTGAGAATATTTAATCCTTTCTTTATACAGCCTTTTGCGATATTATCTACAGCAGTATTACTGGGTGCGCTGACCAATACTTTTTCGCCTGCTTTTACTAATTGTACAATAGCTTCTGTTAAGGTTGTTGTTTTACCTGTTCCAGGTGGACCATGCACGATCGTAATATCTTTGTTCTGAAGAATACCCTTAACCGCCTGTTGTTGGCTCTTATTCAATTGTTGATTTATAAATGTTACTTCAACTTCGTCTACGATGGTGCTGTTAGCAACAGAAATCGCACTATTATGAATTTGTGCAAACAGAGGGTACAATACTTTATTATTCTCTAAGATATTCAACACCGTTTTCATGATAGTAATCGTGCGCTGGTCTGGTGCTAATTTGATACCTACATTGTCTTCCTCTATCCAATCAGGGAAGTCTGGTGCATACAACCGAAATTCTCCGGACGATCCATCGATGTTGAGCAGCATACCTTTCAGTGGCTCTTCACCAGAACAAAAACACTCTATTGCAACGCCATCTTTAAATTGATTTATGTCCGCAGGAAAAGGCAGGCGAAAACTTATTTCGGGGTAATCAGCATAACCAAAATTTTTGCGGGTAACAACAATAGGATGCAATGCAATGCCTTCAGCCTTCAGTGATTTTAAAGAATGTTGCTGATCTAATCTATAGCGATTTACTTCTTCTTTTTCTTCTGCGGCTATAGCTTTCAATAATTGCCTGATATATGGATGTGTTGCCAATGTACTGTGAAAATACATTTGCAAAGTGTAATAAAAAATTAAATTGAACAGCAAATTTGTCGCTCACGCAGGATTCATTGCGGGAACTTTTTTTATATTCTTTTCCTTAATCTTATAATTACTTGCCAAAAAACTTCGGCACTCAACAAAGCACTTACTGCAAATAAAGCCGGCATATACATTTTGCCTTCTTCAGCAAAAGCTCCGCACAATGCTATCGCAAATACGGTAACAGGTAGTACTATCATTAAACACAAACCTGTTGTGGATAAACGAATGCGAAAGGGTCGGTGTGTAAGAGGCTGTTTAATTCGTAATACTATCAGTGTTACAAATTCTAAAAATAATCCGGCACCGTAAAGAGTTACATCAATAACGATGAGTTCCTGGAAACTCCAAAGTGTCATAAAGCTTACAACGGTTGCGCAAATGATAATAGAAATGTATGGTGTTTTAAACCGCGGATGAAGTGCATGAATTTTTGAAGGGAGTAACCTGTCCTCTGCCATTACCTGGGGTACACGTGATACTGAAAGCAATACAGCCGAAAATAAACCGAGCGCACTCGCCATACCGCCAACAGAAATGGCAGCCCCGAGCCATTTGCCACCGGCAAGAATACCTAACGCGGGATATCCCTGTTCGGTCAGCGTATATGCATTTACGTTAAAATGCAATGTTGCAAACAATACCATTACATATACAAGAGTGACAGTTACAAATGCAATGCTGACAGATTTGAGATAAGTACTTGCTGGCCGGTCCACTTCTTCAGCGTAAGTAGTTGTATTATCCCAGCCAAGGAAATTCCACATAACAGTATAAAGTGCCATACCCAGCGATGAAAAAGAAATGCCCTTTAACGATGGGGTTGGAAAGGAAAAATGTCCTCCATCTTTTATAGCCATAATAAACATTGCTGCAAAAGGAGCAAGCACCAGCAAACTTAGCATCGTAGCAGTTTTGCCTACAGGTGAAATACCTAAAATATTTAAGGCAGCGCCTGACCATATTATTACAAGGCATACAGGTATTTTAATATGAGCTATTTCCGGAAAGAAAAAAGAAGCATAGCTTACAAAAAGAACCGGGTAAATAGCAAGGTCAACAAAAGTGTACAGCCACGTCCACCACCCTTCATAAAATCCAAAACGTAGTCCCAGTGTTCTTTTCACCCATTGATAATAACCTCCTGTAACCGGCATCATACTGTTTAGTTCCAATACGGTAAGAATCGCAGGCACATCCCATAGCAAAGGCGTTATCATTAAAAGTAATAACGCACCGTGAGCGCCTGCATAGCCGAGCAGAGGCTCCAGCCCATACGGCCCACCGGATACTGTAAAAAAAACCAGGGCTGTAAGTTGTACAATATGTAACCTCTTGCGTGTTGAATTTTTTTTAATCAGAATTTTGAGAATTAAAAAATTAGCAGAATAAGAATAGAATAAAGTATTGGCAAAATAAGAAAAACAAAATCATTAGAAATAAAAAATAGAATGAGAACAACACATAATCATCCCCACCAGAAAGCGGCAGCTATCAATAAATAAAGTCCTATTAAAGCCACGCCCTCCAGCCAGATTGATTCTCCATCCATAACTACAAATGCACTTACAATTACTCCCAGGGCCAAAGAAACAAGCAGCATTGGAGCTAAAACAAAAGATAAAACAGAACCGCCTAAAAAAAATGAAAGTAGTACCAGCAAGGGAAATAACCCAAGAGCTACCTGCAAAGAACTGTTCATAATAACACTCATAGAATAATCAGATTGATTTTTGTAAGCCAGTTGAACACCTACAACATTCTCGATAGCATTTCCGGCAATGGCAACAATTACAAGTCCCGCAAATGTATCATTGATGTCTAATAATTTCATAGCCGGTTTAAGAGCACGAACAAACCAATCAGATACGAAACCTGCAGCCACACCGGCACCTGCTAATACAATAATGGTTACTGCAAGCGGCCATGCTACATGAGGTGTCGGGCTTTGCGGTCTGGGTGAAACAAAGGAAGTATCACCCTTTAATGACACAAATAAACTTGCAACAAAAATGATCAGTAATACAATTGCCAGGAAAATATCCAGCTGATTAATATGTGTTGCTCCCGGTGTATGGAATATTTGCGTAACAGTTGGAATAGCCAGCCCGGCAAGAGCGAGTATCATTAAAGTTGCCATCATTTTGGGTGGCTCCGAAACGAAACGTTGCGTACCGTTTTTAAGGCCACCAAGAAAAATTGCGAGCCCTAATACCAATAATGAATTACCTAATATAGAGCCAATTAAAGCTGCCTGAACCACTTTATCTAATCCGGCTCTTAAAGCAAAAATGGCCACAAATAATTCAGGAAGATTACCGAGAGCAGACTGTAAGATGCCGGTCGCTGCAGCCCCAAAGCGGCTGCCTAATTGTTCAGTAGCATCTCCAACAACCTTTGCCAGCATGGCCAGTGCAACAGCACTTACTACAAAAGAAAGCACCACATTTGAATGCGCATAGCTTAACGTACCGGCAATTGCCGTGATAATTACAGATATTATAATTATTATCTTTTGTTTTTTCCCCATTGGCTACATGGCATCAAAATAAAATTGAAAGATAGTTTTTATTGTCGCAAAATATACCTTTAATTGTCGTTTTTACACAGCAGTTATTACACATAATTGACAGATGTTTGCAGTAGAAAAAACATTGTAAAATAAAATTGTAAAAAATGGAAACACAAAACAAAACATTAATTACAGTAGAAACTTCTGTTAATGCACCGGTTGAAAAAGTCTGGCAATATTGGACCAAACCTGAACACATCACGCAATGGAACAACGCATCTGATGACTGGCATACACCCCGTGCAGAAAATGATCTTAGGGTAGGTGGAAAATTTGTTTCGAGGATGGAAGCTAAGGATGGTAGTTTTGGATTTGATTTCGGAGGCGAATACGATGCAATAACCACTAATAAATACATTGAGTATACACTTGGGGATGGCAGAAAAGTGAAAATAAATTTTACGGCCGATGGAAATAAAACAAAAGTGACAGAAAGCTTTGAAGCAGAAAATACGAATAGTATTGAAATGCAACGTGGAGGCTGGCAGGCTATTTTGGATAACTTTAAAAAATATACAGAAGTATCTTTGTGAAATTTTTATAGATATTACCGGATGTAAACAATAAAATACAGTTTATCCTTGTCATGAAATTTGTATTTACGTTAATTTCAGTTATAATTATTAACAGGTAAAATGTTTTATAATCGGTGAATGCATAAACGCAGTTTCATTAAATTCCCTGATATCGGCAATTTTTTTTGGAAATATTCCGTTCATTATCAGATTAATGGAAAAGTTTTATTCTATGTCAAATACTCAACCGGCCTTTAGAAAAAATATTGCATAATCCCCTCCTTGCAGTAATTTTATCTTTCTTTGAATCCATTTTTTATGAAAATATTTCCTCTCTTTGGCTTGCTTATTTTATTAGGTATTGCTTTGTCGGCACAGGTTAACGATACTGCAAGGCAAACTAAGAAATCTTTTGAAACTTCTATGTTTGCGGATGATGATACACTTACCCGTAATGATTATTTATTAGGCATTGAAAAAGTATTTCAATTGCTGAACAAAGCATCTTCATTGTCTCAGCCGATTCCTGCTATCATACTTATGGTTCAGCGTTTGGATGAAGATGATTCCGCAATAAGTATTATAAAAGACCGTCTTACAAATAATGATCGTGCACTCAATGTCCGGAGTCTTCAAACTTTCAGTATTATATTAAGCCTGATAAAAAGCAACACCAAAGTTTATTCCAAAGAACTTAATAAATACGACAGCATACTTGATGCTACTAAAAAAGACATCTTTGATCTGAGAAAGGATAGTGTGGTGCGGCATATTTTCAGGGATTCAATTTTGAAAGCATCTTTTAAACCGCAGCTAAAAGAACTTAGGGTAAAATGGAAACGGGCGGACAGCCTGATAAAATATGTAAACGTACTTATTGATAATACACTGGCACATACTTCTGACAATTTAATTACAACCAATGAGCTTCAGCTTCAAACTCAAAGCCTGGAAGAAACAACGGGATCCAGGGCATTTAGCAAAGAAAGGAGATACTTGTGGGAATCAAGGCCGGCAAGACAATCACAATCATTTTCCGGACAATTCAAAAAGACAATAGATTCCGAAAAGAAAATTACACAATATTATTTTTCACATACACATTATCAATTAAACCTGTTGTTACTTACAGGAATAATATTTTTCTTCTGGGTGCTCTTTAATTTCAGGAGTCTTAAGCAGCGGGATAAAACAGATTCCGTACAGGTATTTCAATTCAGGTACATTAATCCTCTACCCTATTTTGCTTCGTTTGTATTTATGCTTAGCGTTGCTCCGTTGTTTGATCTCAATGCACCTGTTGTGTACATTGAATTTATTGAGTTTTTATTAATGATTGTTCTCACTTTTTCATTTCGTAAACGCCTGTCTAAAAAATTATTCTACCTGTGGATTATTTTTATAGTCTTGTTTCTCTTATCTTTTTCACGCCATTTAGGATTGCCTTTTTATTTAACCCGATGGCTCTCATTGATACTTAACAGCCTTTCTTTTTTACTGGGAACATATATTATATGGCGATTTAAAAAACAGTATCATCATCAAAAGGTTTTATTTCTTACTGCGGGTTTATACACTTTATTTAACTTACTGGCAATAGTATGTAATTTATTTGGCCGTGTAACATTAATGCAAATTTTTAGCTCAACTGCTGCATATGCACTAATACAAACAGTCGCCTTGCTTGTATTTACGAAATCAGTTACAGAAGCATTCATTTTACAAATACAAAGCAGCAGGGTTCGTAAAGATTATCCTCAAAATTTTGAACACAGTGGCATAGTAACAGGCATATCACGAATGGTTATTTTTTTCGCTGTCTTAATATGGCTGGTTGTATTTGCAACCAACCTCAATTTGTTTGATGCGATATCCGGAAAAATATCTGAATTGCTTTCTACGCCACGCATTATAGGAAGTTTCTCTTTTACATTTGGCGGAGTGATTTTGTTCCTGGCAATTATGTGGATTGCAAATTTTTTACAGAAATACATTGCTTACTTTTTTGGAGATATTGGCGATGATGCATCATTTAATAATAAAGGCCATCGTTCCCGGCTATTAATTACCAGGCTTATATTGCTGGTGGGTGGATTTTTATTAGCAGTCGCAGCATCAGGCCTTCCTGTCGACAGGATCACAGTAATACTCGGCGCTTTGGGCATAGGTATTGGCCTCGGTTTGCAAAATATTGTAAATAATTTTGTGTCAGGTATCATATTAATCTTTGACCGGACTCTTCGAATAGGCGACACCGTTGAGATAGGCGACAGAAAAGGCCGTGTGAAAGAAATAAGTGTACGCTCCAGTACATTGCTTACTCCCGACGGCGCTGAAGTTATTATACCCAATGGTGATATACTTTCTCATAACATTGTTAACTGGACCCTTAACAACAATAACATAAGAATAGAATTATCTTTTACAATTGATAAGTTAGTTGTATCTGAAGATATAATGCCTCTCATCAAAGAAATTTTGCAGGCATCTCCTGATGTACTAACACAAAAAGAGCCGGAAATATTTGTTAATAATATTACTTCTCAATCTACCCAGTTAAAAATATATTTCTGGTGTAAAGATGTTACTAAAACAGAACTGGCCCGCAGTGAAGTTTATTCTTCCTTTTATAAAAAACTGGAAGAAAAGGGAATAAAAATATTGTAAAACTAAAAGCTTTTTGAATTAATGGCCAGCTAACTCAGAAAAGATATTTTAAGTTGAAATGAACTTATAAAAGGTTGGCAACCTGAGATAATTTGAAATGCAACCCGGTTAAATTCAGCAGCAATTCAATTATATTTACAGTAGTCTAAACTACTATCATCAATGAAACAATTAATACTGCAACAGTTATTGCTCGTTTTTGTTTTTTCTTTCTTTATTTCCTGCCAATCTTCAGACAAAGAAAAAACATCTAAAGAACCCGCTCCGGCTAAAGCAGATCCTTTGGCTAAAGCATCACGTGAAAATAAAAACGGATGGGTATATGTGCATCTCGAGGGTTCTCCTTCCGATATTGGTTACCAGCACGGTTATCTTCTTTCAGATGAAATTGATACTACATTACAAATGATGGGTTATTTTTTAGAACATGAAACCAAAAAAGACTGGGCTTTTTACCGCCAATGTGCACATAATTTTTTATGGGATAAGCTTGACCGTGAGTATAAGGATGAAATAAACGGAATTGCAGCAGGGCTTCATGCCAAACAAAAAAATTATGATAGTCTTGATATAACAGCATTGAATGCAATGGAAGAACTTGCTTATTACTATGTTCCGCAATTATTGGAAAAAGAAAAAGCAGGAAGCAGCGATAACAAAGCACCTGGCAACTGCAGCGCTTTTATTGCTACAGGAAGTTATACCAAAGATGGAAAAATTGTGATTGGCCATAACAACTGGACATCATATATCGTAGGCCAGCACTGGAATGTAATTGCTGATATAGTTCCTGAAAAAGGTAACCACATGTTAATGGATTGTATGCCGGGCTTCATTCACAGCGGCGATGATTTTGTAATTACCTCCAATGGAATTCTTATAACGGAAACTACTATCACTGGTTTTAAGGGATTTGATACAACTGGTATTCCCGAATTTCAGCGAGCCAGAAAATCGGCGCAATATTCCAATAGTATTGACGATGTAATAAGAATATTTAACACCGGGAACAATGGTGGTTATGCAAATGACTGGCTTATTGGTGATACTAAAACAAATGAAGTTGCAAAGCTGGAACTTGGTTTAAAAGATTATCGTGTATGGCGGTCGAAAGATACTGCAATGATAGGCTCTAACTTTCCCAGCGATGCAAAACTTATAGCTGATGAAACAACTTTTAAAGTAAATGATAAATCCTCTTCTCCCAATGCACGTAAACTACGCATGGAAAAATTAGTAACTGATCTTAAAGGAAAAATTGATGTGGAATCGGGCAAACAAATAGAAGCTGATCATTATGATGCATACCACAATGTAAAAATCAATAACAAGTGTGTTATCTGCGGACACATTGACGAAGATAAGAATGGTTGTGCCGAATGGGATCTTCCTGCCTATTATCCTATGGGTGCTGTTCAGGGAAAAGTAACTACTGCTGATCTTGCCAAAGACATGAAATTTTGGGCACACATGGGACATCCATGCGGACAGGATTTTATTGGAGCACCTTTTTATAAACTTCATCCGCAATATGCATGGCAGGCAAAGTATTTAACCGGGATGAAATCTTATCCATGGACTTTATTTGAAGCAAAGAAATAATTGAATACTTTAATTTTTACAAAATACTTATTTTAGAACTATAC
>ODAK010004086.1_pt1 | contig 15009 bp, 15 predicted proteins | sample 1539591 | NCBI WGS metagenome assembly ODAK01 (sample SAMEA3539303, study PRJEB22396) | soil metagenome | biome: tundra; feature: field; material: soil | place: USA | collected 2010-05 | depth 0.15 m | reverse complement strand
CGTGATCCTGGTGACACCTCGGGTGTACCAGGCGATGGCGCGCGACGGATTGTTTTTCGCGTCGTTCGCAAGGCTCCATTCGCGGTGGCGCACGCCCATTGCTGCGATCCTGCTGCAGGGAGCCTGGGCGACCGTACTGCTGTTCTCGAAGAAATATGGCGAACTGCTCGACTACGTGGTGTTCGGTGACTGGATCTTTTTCGGCTTGACGGCAGCGGCGCTCTTCGTGCTCCGAACGCGTGACGGTGACCGTCCGATCCCGTTCAAGGTCCCGCTGCACCCCGTGACGACGTGCGTCTTCATTCTCGCGGCAGCCTACGTAGTAGTCGGCTCGATCTGGGCACATCCCGGCAACGCAGTTCGCGGCACCGGGCTACTATTGCTCGGCGTGCCGATCTTCCTTTTCTGGCGACGCAGCAGCGTCACTCGGGGCTGAATGTTCACACCACGAACGATCATCGAGCCTTTCCGGATCAAGAGTGTCGAACCAATCCGGCAAACCACGCTTGCCGAACGGTCCGACGCCCTCAAGGCAGCGCACTACAACCTGTTCCTGGTCCGCGCGCGTGACGTACTGATCGACCTGCTGACCGACTCGGGTACCGGCGCGATGTCGTCGCGCCAGTGGGCCGCGATGATGCGAGGGGACGAATCGTACGCCGGCGCCGACTCGTTCTACCGGTTCGAAGCCGCGGTTCAGAAGATCACCCGGCTCAAGCATGTGATGCCGACGCACCAGGGGCGCGCCGCCGAGCGGATCCTGTTCACCGCGATGGTCAACCCCGGCGACGTGGTGCCAAACAACACGCACTTCGACACCACTCGCGCAAACATCGAAGCGCGTGGAGCCACGGCGTTGGACATTCCGATCGCCGCAGGACTCAATCCCGGACAGGACCATCCGTTCAAGGGCAACATGGATCTCGAGGCGCTCGAACAAGTGCTGACATCCGAGGCCGGACGGGTCCCCCTGGTGATGATGACCGTTACGAACAACTCGGGAGGCGGCCAACCGGTGTCGCTGGACAACCTGCGTGGCGCCAGCGCGATCTGCCGGCTCCACCAGGTGCCGCTATTCCTCGATGCTTGCCGGTTCGCCGAAAACTCCTGGTTCATCAAGCAGCGCGAGCCGGGCTACGAGCACCAGCGCCCGATCGAGATCGCCCAGGCCATGTTCGCCGAGGTGGATGGCGCGACGATGAGTGCCAAGAAGGACGGCATGGCGAACATCGGCGGGTTTCTCGCGATGAACGACGATGCCCTGGCGCGCCGGTGCCGTGACAACCTGATCCTCACCGAAGGGTTTGTGACATACGGTGGACTCGCTGGGTATGACCTGGAGGCGATCGCCATCGGCCTCGAGGAGGCGCTGGACGAAGACTACTTGCGGTACCGGATTCGTTCGGTAGCGTACCTGGCGGATCGCCTGGCGACAGCGGGGGTTCCGATGGTGACCCCGCCGGGTGGCCACGCGTTGTACATCAACGCCCGGCAAATGCTGCCGCAGATCCCCCAGACCGAGTATCCGGCGTGGGCACTCTCCTGCGCCCTGTATCTGGTGGGTGGCGTGCGTTCGGCAGAGATCGGAACGATGATGTTCGGGCGGCAGCCCGATGGCACTGAGAAGCCGGCGGCGATGGAACTGGTGCGCCTGGCCTTTCCGCGGCGCGTGTATACGCAAAGCCACGTGGATTATCTCGCGGAAGTGCTGCTTTATGTATACGAGCGCCGCGACACGATTCGCGGCATGAGGATCGTGGAGCAGCCGCCGACGTTGCGACACTTCACGGCGAAGCTGGCGCCGGCGCATGGCGAGGTGATCCCGACCGGGTAGCTCGAGCGGTGCAAGCCCACGCGAGCCGGGTATGATCGCGCAATGGGCCACAGTGGGGTCGCGTTGCGGGAGGACCCGATCCCGCGCGCCCGCGATTCGCTCGCACCCGCGCAAACCACCGCGCGGGCTGTCTCACGAATCGCCGCCGGCACAGCGTCCCGGCTCCCGGGCGCACTCCCTACGGGTCCTCCCCGCAACGCGACCCCTCCGCGGCCCGGAAAGGTTGCGACGCAGAATTACCCTACGGACGGAGGAGTCATGCGATCAGTACTGGTTGCGACGTTCACGATCGGCGCATTCGGGGGGGCGGTGTCCGCGCAGACCACCGCTCCAACTGGGACATACACCTACGCCAAACTCATCGACACCCTGGTGCCGATGCGCGACGGCGTGCGATTGCACACGACAGTGTGGATGCCGCAGGGATACGGCGGGCCGCTGGCGATCGTGCTCAAGCGCACACCGTACGGGATCGACGGTGCCGGCGCGAACTTCACCGCTCCGGCCTCATCGCTTCGGGAGCTGGCGAGTGATGGTTATGCGTTTGCGTTCCAGGATATTCGCGGCAAGTACAAGAGCGAAGGAGCGTTCGTGATGCAGCGGCCTCCGCGAGACCGCCGCGACCCCAAGGCGATCGACGAGGGAACCGACGCGTGGGACACGATGGAGTGGTTGACGCGGCGTGTGCCCAACAACAACGGCCGAGTCGGCATGCTGGGCGTGTCATACGACGGATGGTTGGTGGTACAAGCGTTGATGGACCCGCATCCGGCGTTCAAGGTCGCTTCGCCGCAGGCTTCCCCGGCCGATATGTGGATGGGGGACGACTTCCATCACCAGGGCGCGTTCCGGCTTTCGTACGGGTTCGAGTATGCCTACGAGATGGAGCACGCCCAGGGCTTCGACACCGGATTTCCCTTCGATCGCGCCGACACGTACAGTTGGTACCTCTCCCTCGGCCCGCTCTCCCGGGTGAAGGACGAGGTGTTCAACGGACGCATCCCCACATGGAACGACTACGTCGCGCACCCTGATTATGACGAGTTCTGGAAGAAGCAGGCGGCGGTACCGTACCTCGATCATCCGGTAACCGTGCCGACGCTCAACGTGGCCGGGTGGTGGGACCAGGAAGACTTCTACGGCCCGGTCACCATCTACCGCGAGATGGAGAAGCACGACCAACAACCTGAACTTCCTGGTGGTCGGCCCGTGGAATCATGGCGGGTGGGGTGGGACCGGCAAGACTCTCGGTGCCATCGACTTCGGCTCGAATACCGCAGACTGGTATCGCGCCGAGGTCCAGCGGCCGTTCTTCGCCTGCTACCTCAAAGGCGCGGTAAATGGGTGCCGGCCGGCAGAAGCGACATTGTTTCGCGGCGGCGAGAACCAGTGGGTCACGAGCGCGAGCTTCCCACGTCGTGACGGTGTGGTGGCGACGCCGATCTATCCAGCTACGAACGGCGCACTTTCGTTCACTCGACCGGGCGCGTCGGCCGGGGCTGACTCGTTCGTCTCCGATCCGGCGAACCCGGTACCGTACCGCAAGCGTCCGATCCAGCCGACCTATGGGCCCGGCTCCCAATGGCGGACCTGGTTGGTGGAGGATCAGCGGTTCGTCGAACACCGCCCGGACGTGCTGAGTTGGCAGACCGGTCCGCTCGACAAGGCGGTGACCATCAGCGGCGAGATCAGCGCGACGCTGTTCGCCTCGACCACCGGCAGCGATGCCGACTGGATCGTCAAGCTGATCGACGTCTATCCCGATTCGCTCGGACCGACAATGGGCGGCTTTGAGCTCATGGTGGCAAACGACGTCCTCCGCGGCCGGTACATCAATTCGTTCTCGAAACCGCGTGCGCTGGTACCGGGGAAGGTGGAAAAGTTTGCCGTCGACTTGCATACTCAGGAGTACACTTTCCAGCGGGGCCACCGGATCATGGTGCAGGTGCAGAGCACGTGGTTCCCGATCATCGACCGGAATCCACAGCGGTTCGTGGCGAACATCTTCGCGGCCACAGCCGCCGATTTCCAGAAGGCGACGCATGTGATCTGGCGATCGGCGCAGTATCCGACGCACTTGACGCTGCCGGTGGTGGCGGGGCCGTGAGACACGAGCCGAAACGGCAGCCATGAGCCGTAACAGCGGCCATGAGTCACGAGCTCCCAACAGTTCGGTCGGCGATGAACCCCGGAGTTCTGGTCGAGTCTGCTTTACGGGCTCATGGCTCTTGGCCTTCCGCCTGGGTCCAAGGACTAGCGAAAACGCCCGGGCTTCGCCTGATTTGTGACAGCCGCGCCCCCTCGATTGCGATCGAGGCGCCCGTTGACCGGGCTGGTCATGACGTGCGGCTCCCTTTTATCCGGCTCGAATGCTCGAAGAATTGCTCGAAGCCTGCCGGCGGAACGACTTGCAGCGGGTACAGTCGCTCGTCACCGCCGACCCCACATTGCTGACCCGCCAAGCTGCCACCGGCGAGACGCCACTGCTCACGACGTTGTACCACCGGAGCGTGGAGACGAAGTCTTGGCTGATGGCGCAGCGGTGGCCGCAGACCGTGTTCGAAGCGGCCGCGATCGATGACGTCGATCGGTTGAGAGAGATCCTCGCTCTCAACCGAACAGCAGCCGATACCTATTCCGTTGACGGCTGGACCCCATTGCACCTCGCGGCCTTTTTCGGCTCAGCAGAAGCCGCCGACCTCCTTCTCTCTCACGGCGCCGATCACCGGCGCATTGCCAGGAACACCGTGGCCAACACACCGCTGCATGCGGCGCTCGCCGCCAAGCATCTCCCGCTCGTGAAACGACTCCTCGACGCGGACGCCGATCCTCGGATTGAATGCGAGGGATACACCCCGCTGGCGATCGCAGAGGCCGGCGGGTTCGAGCTCGGCGCGGCGCTGGTGCGGGCCGCGCTGGCGCGCGAGGTGATGCAGGGAATCAGCCGGGCGCGGGCAACGGGGGAGGCGGAGGAAACGGCGGCGGACGTCCACATCGCCGGCGCGGTGGGCGAGGGCGGGGGCGCAGACTAGGCGGCGGTCCGGGCAACAACGGCAACGGCAGGGCCGGAGAAGGTGGCACGGCGTTGCAGGTGCCGCACGCGCCGGCCGACAACGGAGAGCGAGTTGCCGTCGAAGGGGTGCTCGAACTTTCGGACCGGAGCGGCGGGTTTCTCCGCGTGCGCGGCTCGAGTTATCTGGCCAGCACCGGCGATGTGCACGTGCAGCCCGGAGTGATTGCGAAGTACGGCCTGCGCGCCGGAGACGAGATCGCCGGCATGGCCTATCCACCCCGGGGGGGCCGCGGACCAGCACTCGACACGGTGACCACGATCTTTGGCCGTGACCCGGCGGAGTGCGCGGGCCGACCGGACTTCAGCCGCCTGCCGGCCACTCACCCGACGCAGGTCCTGCGGCTGACGGCACCGGGCGGGGTGCCCCGCGGCGGCGACATCACTGCCGCGATCATCGACCTGTTGTTTCCACTGGGCAAAGGCCAGCGCGCCCTGGTGGTGGCTCCCGCCAAGGCCGGCAAGACGACGTTGCTCACCGCCATCGCTCGCGGGATCATCGCCAATCAGCCCGAAGCGACCGTGTACATCCTGCTCGCCGACGAACGGCCGGAGGAAGTCACCGAGATGGAGATGGCGAATGCGGGCGAAGTGATCGCGTCGAGCTTCGATCACGGTGCCGAGCGTCATGTCGCCGTGGCGGAGATGACACTGGAACGCGCGCGGCGCCGCGTCGAACTCGGCGAGGATGTGGTGATCATCCTCGATTCGCTGACCCGGCTCGCCCGGGCCTACAACAATATCGACAAGGGGTCGGGCCGGACGCTGTCAGGCGGGATTGGCGCCGAGGCGCTGGAACGGCCGAAGCGATTCTTCGGCAGCGCGCGCGCGGTAGACCCGCGAGTCGGCAAGGGATCACTGACGATCATCGCGACCGCGCTCAAGGACACCGGATCCAAGGCCGACGAGGTGATCTTCGAGGAGTTCAAGGGGACCGGCAACATGGAGATCGTTCTGAGCCGCGAGCTCGCCGATCGGCGCGTATTTCCGGCGATCGACGTGGCAGCAAGTGGGACGCGCCGTGAGGAACTGCTGCTGGATCCGATGTCGTTGAAGCGGGCGCACGAGCTGCGCGCAGCGACGGCGGGATTGCCGACCGTCAAGCAGGTCGAGGTGGTGCGGGAGCTGTTGCAGCGGGGCTTGTAGCGTGGGCTCACACCAGCGATCTGGGTGGCGGTGCAGGGAGGACCGAATCCCGCGCGCCCGCCCTTCGCTCGCACCCCGCTTCACAACTGCTCCGCGGGGCTGACTCGCGAATCGCCGCCGGCCCTGCGGGCCGGCACCTGGGCGCACTCCCTACCGGTCCTCCCTGCACCGCCGCCCAGATCGCTCCGGCGCTTACAATACTGGGCCGCGTGCTACGCCAGGAACTCGTGCAATAAGGAATGGAAGTGATGCACGCCGTTTTCGCGCGTAGGTGAATACCGTCCGCGATCGTAGGAACGCGATCGCAGATTCTTCTGAACTCGCTCGCAGATCTCGATGTCTTCCGCCTGGATCTCGTCGCTGAAGGCCATCAGGCGCGTCCAGGTGGGGTCAGCCGCCGCATCGGCTGGCGGTTGGTGGGCATACCATTCGAACACCACTTCACAGCTGTCGGGACCGCGGGCCACGACCGTGTTAGTCTGCATCTGCCCCTGATAGATGTTGAGCATCACGTTGGGGAAGATCCAGTAGTACTGGGCCTCGTCGTCAGGCGAGGTGGATTGGTACTGGCGGTTCCCGCCGCGGCCGGCGCGGATTGGCGCGTGCTGCAGCGAGTAGTAGCGATGCAGCTCCACGCGATACTGATCGTAGTCGAGTTCCTTGTGCAGCGTCGGATGGACGACCGGGATGTGATACCCTTCCAGGTAGTTATCGACGTAGACCTTCCAGTTGCAGGCGATTGTCCACGACTTCCTGCCGACGTACCGCATCGTAGTCACGGAGAACCGCTCGCTTCGCCGGTCAATGTCCTCGAAAAACCGTTCCAGCGGCGGCGCCTTGAGGTCGAGATTGGCGAACACCAGTGGTCCCCATGCCGCAACTTGCACGGGAAGCAGATGCATCGATTCCCGAGTGAAGTCGCAGGCGTCTTCCATTTCCGGGGCGCGCAGCAACGAGCCATCGAGTCGATAGGTCCAGCCGTGGTAGCGGCATTGCAGCGTCTGCCGCGTGCCGCATCCTTCGGCGACCGGTCCCGCACGGTGCAGGCAGATGTTGTGGAAGCCGCGGAGTGTCTCGCCATCACGCACGACCGCGATGGCCTCGGGACCGATCTCGGCGGTGAAGTATTGGCCGGTCGCGGAAACCTGATCCACGCGGCCCACCAGTTGCCAGGTCCGCCCGAAGACCTTGTCTTCTTCGAGGACGGAATACACCGGATCGACGTAAAGCCGCGACGGAATCGTGGCGGCCCGGCGGATGTCAGGATCGAAGGAGAAGATCAAAGCCACCGCCGCTACGGCGCGCGTGCCGCTGAGTCGATGCGAGCCCGTTCGGCGGCGGCGGAATCGCTGACGCGCAATGCGCCGCGAACACCGGCGGCGCCGGGGAGCCTGGTCGCGCCGATGACGCTGTCATGCTGCCGCTGCGTCAGCGGGGCGCGCTGGGTTGGAGAGGTTGCTGCGTTGCTGCAGGACGCCAACATGCATGCGGCGCCGAACAGTGCCGGGAACCGGCGCATGAACGCTCCGTCGGATGAGCCGGGCGCGGTCAGAATTCCCGGCGCTTCATTTCTTTGAACAGGTGCTTGGTGTCCTCGTCGGTTTCCGACTCCGGCGTCCTGGTGGCCTGCAGGGTCGGATCGACAAAGCGGCCGCGTTTCGACTTTTGCAACGGCTTGCCGGAAACCTTCCGGATCAATGCTTCGAGCTTCTTCTCTTTCATCCCAGGTCCCCATCAGGAGGATGCCGTAACGTGATTGAGCGGCGGGACTGGAGCAAGGGCCGACCGGGACAGGTTGCCGAGGGCCGGGCTCCGACGGTCATCATGATCCCCCACGCTTGATGTCTGGCGCGTTCATCTCCCGCACGCCGGCGCGCGGCGGGTTTTCGACCGCGAAGACGAGAGCGCGAATCATCTGCCGCAGCGTGACCGGCCCGAGCCGCCCGGCACTGTCGCGTGTCGCGGGAAGCAACCGCAACAGGGTGAACACCGGCAGCAACGGATATGGCCACCAGTGGCCAGGACCGAGTATGTAAAACGGCCGCAGGAAGGTTGCCGGCATTCCGCTGGAACGGATGAGGGCTTCCCCTTCCCGCCGCACGTCGATGTACGCCTGCATTATCGGCGCCGGGTATGCCACGCTCAAATAGACAAAGTGACTGACCCACGCGTGCCTTGCCGCCGTCACCGCTGCCTGCATCGACACGAGATCGACGTCGCGAAACTGCTGGGCCTTTGCCGGACTGGGATGCGGCGTCCCGATCAGGTGGACAAAGGTGTCACTTGGAGCGACTGCCGTCGCGAACGTCGCGTCGTCCAGGGCATTACCCGTCACGACCGCGGACCCGGCTGGGAGATGACGTTCCGAGCCAGGCCGAGCGAGCGCCCGTACTGTGTGACCGCGAGCCAGCAGCTGGCTGATCAAGGGGCGGCCGAGGTATCCGGTGCCGCCAGTGACGAAGATGTTGCGTACTGTCATGCCGAATTCCAGAGTTCGTTGAGCAGCTCCGATCGGCCCCGACTGGCGAGTTGCGCGACGCCGCGCCCGCACAGTGCGCCAAGAACGTTGCCGGTGCCGCTGTAACCGCCGATGGCCCAGACATCGGGCCGCACCTGTTCGACAACCGGCCAGCCAGTCGTGGAATAGCCCACCACGCCGGCCCACCGATGGGTGACTGGTGCCGTCACATGCAGCTGATCGCGGAGCACTCGCTCGAGATCCCGCTGCAGGGCGTCAGTGACAGCGGGCAAGTCGCTCCATTCCGCATCACCGGCGCGATCGCGAAGCCCGCCGAGTACGATCCGGCGATCGGGAAGTTGCTGCCAGTACTCGTAGCCCCATCGCTGATACACCGGACGCGGCAGGTCGAGCTCGGTGGCGGGCGCCGTCGCGAGCATCTGCAATCGCGCGGTCCGGACGCGGCCGCCGAGTTCGGGAAGCACGTGCTCGAGACGACCATCAACGGCAACGATCACGCAGCTACACTGCACGCTGCCCCGCTCCGTGCGCACCATCGCACCGCGGGTGTCGATGGCCGCCGACTGCTCGAACAGGCGTGCACCGCCGGCAACTGCACGGAGCGCGAGCAGCCGGCAACGCTGCAGCGGATTGAACGCGCCATCGGTCGGCACTAGAATGCCGCGCCCCTCGGGACCGTCGTATGCCTCGGCCGGAAGCCCGTCGGCGCGCATCATGTCGGCCTGGGCGCCGCAGTCAGCGAGTTCGGCGGCGTCATCTGCGATACGCAGCGACCCGACGCGGCGGATTGCTTCCGGTGTCTCGGCAGTCATTCGGTCCATTTCCGCCACGGTACGCCGGTACACCGCACGGACCCGCACACGGCCGAACTTTTCCGCGGCACGATGAGAGAACGACGGCAGTCCGGCCAGCAGGAACCCCCCGTTGCGGCCCGCCGCACCGCCACCGACGGCGGCCGCGTCGAGCCCGACGACGTTGCGGTTCATCAGGAGCAACTCGAGGATGCACGCGAGCCCGGACCCACCGAGACCAATCACGCAGACATCGGCGTCGACATCACCCTCAAGCGAATGCAGCGGCACCCACCGACCATCCTCCCAGACCGGCGTGTCACTCATGACGGGGCCGCCGCCGGTATTCCGGCGCAGGCCAATCCGAGGTACACTAGACCCCATCGCCGCATGCAACACCTCTTCCGGGGAAACAGGATCATCATGCAATACACGCAACTCGGCAAGACCGGCCTGACGGTTTCGCGCATCTGCCTCGGCTGCATGAGCTTCGGCGACCCCAAGTGGCGCGCCTACGTGATGGATCGCGCCGAGTCGCGGCCGTTCTTCGTCAAAGCGCTCGAGGCGGGGATCAATTTCTTCGACACTGCCGATATGTATTCCCTCGGCGCTAGTGAGGAGGTCACCGGCTACTGGTTGCGCGAGCTGGCGAATCGCGATGAAATCGTGATCACGAGCAAAGTGCACTTCCCTATGAGCGACCGGCCGAACATGGGAGGATTGTCACGGAAACACATCGTTCAGGCGTGCGACGCGTCGCTGCGAAGGCTCGGCATCGAGACCATCGACCTCTACCAAATCCACCGCTTTGATCCGAAGACGCCGATCGAGGAAACGCTCGCCGCGCTCGACCTGCTCATACATCAGGGCAAGGTGCGATATATCGGCGCCAGTGCCGGCTACGCCTGGCAGTTCGCGCACGCGTTGCACGCCTCGGACCGCAATGGATGGGCGCGCTTCGTCTCGATGCAGAATCACTACAACCTGATCTACCGTGAAGAAGAGCGTGAAATGATTCCGTTCTGCGTTGCGGAAGGGATTGGCGTGATCCCGTTTTCGCCCTTGGCTCGGGGCATCCTGGCCCGCGCCCAACTTCCCTGGGAACAAGGCGCCCAGCGGACCGCCCGGTCGGGGAGTGACAACTACGTGACGGAACGCTATGACTCACCGAACGATCCCGAGGTTCTCGCGGCCTTGCGAGACGTTGCCAAGGCACGCGGGGACAGTCCCGCGGAGGTCGCAATGGCGTGGCTGCTGGCGAAGCCAGGTGTCACTGCGCCCATTGTCGGCGCAACGAAGCTGGAGCATCTGGACGCTGCGATCGGTGCCCTTGATCTGCAACTCGGCGCAGACGAGGTCGCCGCGCTCGAGGCCCCGTATCGGCCGCACGCGGTGCGCGGGCACTGAAACACGGTAGGCGGTAAGATGTGAAAGGTAAAAGGGAGAAAAAGCCTTTCACCCTTCACCTTTCACCTTTCACGTATCAGATCTCACGCCGCTCGCAACGACAAACTCACCCGGCACGCGATAGCCATCGCCATGCTTCCATTCGGCGATCGAGTCGAGATACTCCCGGTGCACCTCGTCCTTCGTCGCGTCATCGAAGCGTGAATACGCCAGCGCCACTGGCCCGCCGGCGAATGCCGCGCCACAGGCATCTTCGGGCGAGTCGTAGTCGAGCGTCGCCGCAATGCGATCAACCTGGATGTCGACAAACCCGGCTTGTTGCACGCTGATGCGCAGCGCGTCGCCGCTGCCGAGCTGAAAAAACAACGGGCAGACCTCTGAGCGCACCCGCCGGCCCACGATCGGGAAGATTTCCGCCCAACCGCAGCGAGCCCGGGCTCCCCACACGGCAACCACGCAGCGCCCGCCCGGTCGCAGCGCCGCGTGCATCGCGCGCAACACTGCCATCGGATCGGTGACGTACATCAAGCCGAGGGCGCACAGAGCGACGTCGAATGGCTTGTCCGGCGTAGCGGTCTCTTCGGCGGCGAGGCGTTCGGCCCGCACTTGCGGCAGTCCGCGCCGCTCGGCCTCGAGCGTGACCACCTTCACCATCTCGTCGGAAATGTCCGTCGCAAGGACGAACCCGGTCGGACCGACCGCATCCGCCGCCGGGAATGTCACCAACCCGGTGCCGCACGCCACGTCCAATACGCGCTCACCGCGCTGGATGTCGGCCAGCGCGAGCAGGCGCTGCTGCGCCGGCGCGAGCTGGCGCTCCCAATAGTGCTGGTACACGGCCGCGGCACGATCCCAGCCGTAGCGTTGCACCCGGAGTTGCAGTCGAGCGTCCATCGCTATGCCCCGCCGCCGGGAAAGCGAACCGTTCGTTGGACGTCATTCGGACCGGCGAAGACGTCTCGGTAGGGGCTGTACTTGTCCGCGGTGTCGAGCACTCGCAGAACATCCTCGCGTGACGCGGGGCTGTCCACGGTCACGGTGTAGCGCACCTGGGTGTAGCCGGGACGCACGTCGTCGGACACACCGAGCTCGCCGCGGCTGTCATAATCAGCGGCGACCTCGACCTCGAGGGAATGCAACGGCACGCCGAGACGGGCAGCCCACATGCCGTAGCCAATCGCCAGGCACGAACCCAGCGCGCCGCGACCGAGCGTGCCCGGACCAGGGCCGGCGTTGTTGCCGCCGGATTTCTCTCCCATGCCCACAGTCAATCGCCATGCGCCGTCTTCAACCTCGCATTCGAGACCAGGGCGCAGTCGGACGACGGTCCGGCCGGTATGCTGGGCGAGCGAAGGACGCAACGTCACCGCCTTGGCGTTCCGCTCGAGGATTTCACGAAGCCGGTCCTGGTCGTCCATGGCATTGCCTCCGTTCGGCTGTCACTCGGCGTGATTATGCGGCCGTAACCGGGCCGTGGCAAGCAGCAGCGCCGGGAGAGCAGGAACACGGGCGGTCGCTCATGTCTTCCGCCGGGACTTTCCCCGGTGCTCCTCCAGCAGCGCAATGAGATCCGTGTGGTTGATACGGTGCGCAATGTCGAGCGCGCTGTCACCGGCCTCGTCGCGTCGCGTCGGATCGGCGCCCGCGTCAAGGAGCATGCGGGCAAAGTCGGTTTCGCCCTCCCGAACGGCCCAGATGAGCGCTGTCTGCCCACGGTTATCGACGTGATCGACTCGGGCGCCGGCGCGAATGAGCCGCCGGCCGATCGCCACGTAGCCATCCTCGGCCGCGGCCATCAATGGCGTCTCATGCCAGTGCCCCGACACCTCAGCGTCCGGGTTGGCGCTCGCCCCGAGCAAGTCGGCCACCGCCGCCTCGTCTCCGAAGCGTGCTGCCAACACTAGCGCGACGTAGCCGGTGCGATTGGGGATGCCGGCCGCGTGTCGCAACGACGCGGCGACGTCGTCGCGCCGACTGAGCACGGCGCAAATAAGGCCGAGTGAGGCGATCTCGCCGTCGAGCACGCGGTGCCAATCGGGAACGGTGTTTCCGGAGCCTGACAGCGCATCGAACCAGGCGATCGCTTGGGGATTGGCGCCAGCGTCGCGTGCCGCCTGACGGACGAGCAGCACGGCCAGCTCCCGGTGCCCCTCCTCAACCGCGTAATCGAACGGCCGGCTGCCAGCTGAATCGGCCAGGTCGGAGCTGGCGCCGGCATAGAGCAGCGCCTCGGCAGCCGCGATCCGTCCATGGCGCGCGGCTTCGGTGAGCGGACGAGTGCCATCGGGCGCGATCGTGTCGGCCGAGACGCCGGCGTCGAGCAGTTGACGAACAACATCCGCGGAATCACCGCGCACCGCCGCGACGAGCAGCGCAGCACGATCTACTGGCCGCGCAGCCTTCGGCTGGGTGCAGGCACCCACGCACAGCAACAGGAGGAGCCACTTCACCATCCAGTAACCACCGTAACAGAATCGGCAGGGAGCGTCACTGGTGCCGCGATCGAGGGGATCTCAGGGTCGGAGTATCGCCGCACGCCCGGTGATCGGGCAAGCGTGGACCGGTGGCCGCCGGCCATGCTTTCGCACCGCGTGTCCGGACGGATTAGTATTGGAGACCACCCGCACATATTCCCGGAGAGTCATCATGCGCCGTCTCGCGGTGTTCGCCGCCTTGGGCGCGTTCGCTCTGTCGAGCGCCCCGAACCCTGTTTCGTGCCAAATGTCCGACGCTGAACTCACGGCGAAGGCCCAAGCGATTCACAAGCGGACGCTAACCCTGGACACTCACGTCGACATCTCGCCCAGCAATTTCCAGCTTGGCCAGCTCAACTACGGCCAGCGGCTGAGCACGCAGGTTGATCTAACCAAGATGGAGGGCGGCGGGCTCGACGCGGTCTTCTTCTCGATCTTCGTGGGACAGCCGGCCAACGGCACCGGGCAGGACAGCGCCGGGTATGCCAGCGCGTACGCAACGGACACCGCGAAGTTCAACGCCGTGCACCGGCTGGCCGAACAGATCGCCCCGGACCGGATTGGTATCGCGCGAACGGCCGAGGACGCGCGGCGCCTGTTCAAGGAAGGGAAGAAGATTGCCTTCATGGGGGTCGAGAACGGGTATGGCATCGGCACCGACATCACCCGCGTCAAGGAGTTCTACGACCGCGGCGCCCGATACATGTCACTCGCGCACAACAACCCGAGTCAACTCTCCGATTCCAACACTGGTGAAGGCGACGGCTTCTGGGAGTGGCATGGCTTGAGCCCACTCGGCAAGCAAGTCATCGCCGAGATGAACAAGTGGGGGATCATGATCGACATCTCGCACCCGTCGCGTGAGTCGATGGCACAATCCCTCGAGCTGACCCGGGCCCCGATCATCGCATCGCATTCAGCCGTCCGTGCCTTGTGCGACGTGTCGCGCAACCTGGCCGACGATCAACTCAAGGCGCTGGCAAGAAATGGTGGCGTGATTCAGGTCGTGGCGTTCCGCGGCTACATCAAGTGTGACCCGAAAGGCGATGCCGCGCGGACGAAGGCTCTCGCTGATCTCCGAGCCGAGTATGGCATCGTCGCCGCAACCGGCGGCCGCGGAAGAGGTGCCGGAATTGGGGCGCGAGGTGGCGGTCGTGGACCAACATCGGATGCGAACCGCTGCGCCCCGATCAGCGACGGGACGGCGGGGGCTGGCGCGAGCGCCGCCGTGGATTCGCAGTTGGCGGCGATGCCGGAGGCGCGGCGCAACGAGTATGAAGCGAAGTTGCAGTCCATCAACGACAGATATCCGCAGCAAGCGGTCGCGAACGTCGAGGATCTGGTGAACCACATCGACTACGCGGTCAAGTTGATCGGCATCGATCACGTCGGGATCAGTTCGGACTTTGACGGTGGCGGCGGGGTGGAAGGCTACAACTGCGCGCTCGATGCGATCAACGTGACAAAGGAACTGGTGCGCCGCGGCTACACCGAAAAGCAGATCGGGCAAATCTGGAGCGGCAACCTGCTCCGCGTGCTGGAAGAGGTGGAGAAGGTCGCGAGGCAGATCCAGAAGGAACAGGGAACCAGGACGGGCACCTAAGAGTCCCTCGCACATGCGCTGGCCGGGTCGCGGCGAACCAGCCTGACCTTCACCGACCGGTAACCACCGTGATCGAGTAGGGCGGGAGCGTCAGCTTCCCCGCCTTCGCGATCGTGCCATGAACCGGCGGCAGGCTGCGCACCGGGTGCCCGTTCGCCGCGTCTTCACGAAACTCATACTGCGCGCTCGAGTACTGCCACGTCTC
>ODAK010004084.1_pt1 | contig 15012 bp, 9 predicted proteins | sample 1539591 | NCBI WGS metagenome assembly ODAK01 (sample SAMEA3539303, study PRJEB22396) | soil metagenome | biome: tundra; feature: field; material: soil | place: USA | collected 2010-05 | depth 0.15 m | reverse complement strand
TTCTGCATGCGGCTGCGTTTGGGGAATCGCCGCATCAGGTCGTCGACCAGTTCGGGATACTCCTCGTAATCGCGGCCGCGGCGGCGCTTCGATTCGCCGGCGAACCCTGACATGCGTTGCGGCACGTATGTCTGGAAGCCCACGCGTTGCTGTTCGCCATCGTTCCCTATATCGATGCCGGCTTTGACCTGTTCTTCCACCACGTGGCGGACGGCGCGATCCATTTCGAGCTCGAGCTGAGCTTTATCGATGGCAACGCCTTCCTCCCGGCTGACCAGGAGGCTGGACAGAGCTTCGTTGCGGGGGAGGCTGCCAACATGGGTGGTGAGAATGCGGTCGCGGCTGTTAGTCATTGGTGCAGATCCAGGACACACCAGTTTAATATCTCCGGAATGCTACCTGTGACCGTCGTCGTCAGGCCGCTTGTGATCCCTGTCATTCGGATGTGAACGGTCGGGTGTCTGCGATGGGGCGCGATCTTCATCCGCACGTCTGCGCGCATCTTCTTCATCGCGACGGCGGCGGTCGTCGTCGCGGTCGGGAGTTTGTGTCACCGTGACGGAAGGCCCGACCGATACGGGCGGCGGTGCCTGCTGACAGCCGGTCATGGCCAGAACCACTCCCGCGATGCTGACAAGGCCGAACGTGTAAGTTCGTTTCTTCATAAAGAGCAGATACTCCTCATGGAGGTCACGCAGGTATGTGGCCGTTTCGCGCCCGCGGCGTCAACTAATTCCAGTAATTCCTGTCGAGGCTGCGGTATTGAATCGCTTCGGCGATGTGTTTGGAAGCAACAGAATCGGAGCCGTCAAGGTCCGCTACCGTGCGAGCGACTTTCAGAATGCGGTCATGGGCACGGGCGGAGAGACTCATGCGGCGCATTGCCAATTCCAGCGTGCGCTCGCCTGTATCGTCCAGGACGCACTGTTTGCGAATCATGCGGGATGGCATCCTGGAGTTCGTGTAACCGCGATCCTGCTGGATCCCGCGCGCCTTTGCCGCCCGCGCGCGCATATCTTCCGACGACTCAGCGACCTCTCCGGCGCGTAGTTCTTTGTAAGGCACGGCTGGCACTTCAATCTGGATGTCGATGCGGTCGAGCAGCGGCCCGCTTATCTTGCCAAGGTAACGCTGAATGATGGCGGGGGTGCAGCGGCATTCGCGCGTGGTATCGCCGTAGTAACCGCACGGACACGGATTCATCGCCGCGACCAGCATAAAGTTCGCCGGGAAGCACAGCGTCATGCTGGAGCGCGCGATCGTAACCGTAAGCTCCTCCAGCGGCTGACGCAGAATCTCCAGCACATTGCGCGGGAATTCCGGAAACTCATCGAGAAAGAGAACGCCGTTGTGAGCCAGGCTGACTTCGCCAGGACGGGGGAGGCCAGAACCGCCGCCGATCAGTCCGGCGTCTGAAATGGTGTGGTGTGGGGTGCGGAACGGGCGCGTGTGCAGAAGTCCGCCGCCCGGCGGCAAAACGCCCGCGATGCTGTGAATTTTGGTTGTTTCAATCGCTTCCTCGAAATTCAGCGGCGGCAGAATACCGGCGAACCGTTTCGCCAGCATGGTCTTGCCGGAACCAGGCGGTCCGATCATCAAAACGTTGTGCCCTCCAGCCGCTGCCACCTGCAGAGCGCGTTTGGCGGTTGTTTGCCCGCGAACATCGCGGAAATCCGGAGCCGAATCCGACACGGGAACGGTAACCGGGCGAGCCGGGATCCTCGCCGGAACGAACGTCTCAGGTTTCGTAAGCATCGCCACCACCTCGGAGAGGTGCCGCATTCCAAACACGTTAATGCCTTCCACAACCGAAGCCTCAGCCGCATTTTCGAGTGGCAGGATCAGATTTTCAACGCCCTGCTGCCGGGCGCACACGGCTACAGAAAGCGCGCCGCGCACTGGCCTGATCGTTCCATCGAGCGATAGTTCTCCGACGGAGAGATGTTTGTCCAGGCCCTTAAACGTCCCCATGGCCCCGAGGATCGCGAGCGCCATCGGCAGATCGAACCCCGCGCCTTCCTTGCGGACGTGCGCCGGCGCCAGGTTCACCGTCACTGCCTGGTTGGGGTAACCGTAACCCGAGTTCATGAGAGCCGATTTGATGCGTTCCCGACTTTCCCGCACGGCGGTGTCCGGCATGCCGACCAGCATGAAATCCCGCGCCATGCCACTCCGATAGAGGTCAACTTCAACGTCGACCGGATGCGCGTCGATTCCGCACACGGCCGCGCTGAGGGTCTTGAACAGCGGCATTGGTACACGTCTCCCCGGTGAGCGCGATGGCGTTCAGGGAATGTGGTGGGCCGCAGGAGGGTTTTTTCTCACGGACCTGGAACTGCCCCAGCGAATATAATCGGCTGAGTCCGGATGCCGCACAATCTGCTGAACGCCGACAACCTGATCATCATTGCCTATTTTCTGGTCGTATTCGGAATCGGCATTTTCAATTCGCGGCGCCAGGGCACCACCAGCGAATATTTTCTGGCGGGTCACAGCATCGGGTGGTTTGCGGTTGGAGCCTCGCTGTTTTCGACGAACATCTCCAGCGAGCATTTCATTGGTCTGGCGGGCTCCGGCGCCTCCAGCGGCCTTGCGGTCGGGTGCTACGAGTGGTCAGCGAGTTTCTGTCTGTTTATTCTCGGCTGGCTGTTCGTGCCCTACTACCTGAAATCGAAAGTCTTTACGATGCCGGAGTTCCTGGAGCGGCGTTTCAACTCCAAATGCCGCTGGTATCTGACGACCGTATCCATCATTGCCTACATTTTCACGAAGATTTCGGTTCACCTGTTCGCCGGCGCCATCCTGATGCGCTCCGTGCTCGGCTGGGATTACCTGACTACTTCTATTCTTCTGGTACTCGCAACCGGCATTTATACGATCACGGGCGGACTCAAGGCGGTCATCTACACGGACCTGTTCCAATCGTTCGTGCTCCTGACCGGCGCAATTGTCCTTACGGTCCTCGGACTCCACGAGGTAGGCGGCTTCCACGGCCTCCGCGCTGCCCTGCCGGCTGATTTCTTTCACATGATTAAACCGGCGAGCGATCCGGTGTATCCATGGGTCGGAACGATTTTCGGCACGATGATCCTCGGCGTCTGGTACTGGTGCACGGATCAGTCGATCGTGCAGAAGACGCTCAGCGCGAAAGACTCCGAGAATGCACGCAAGGGAACCTTCTTCTGCGCAGCTTTGAAGATTCTGCCCGTGTTCGTTCTGGTCCTGCCCGGTCTGATTGCAAAGGCGCTCTACCCGACAGTTGTCACGGGCGACAATGCCTACCCGACGCTTGTTCTCCGGCTGCTGCCCCGGGGTTTGGTGGGCCTGATGGTCGCGGCACTTCTCGCGGCGCTGATGTCCGCGATGAGTTCTGTGCTGAATTCATGTTCGACCCTGATCACAATGGATGTTTTCAAGAAGACGCACCCGAATGCGAGCGAGAAACGCCTGGTATTCGTGGGGCGAGTGGCGACTGGCGTCATCGTCGTGATCAGCATTCTCTGGGTGCCGCTGATCAAATACATGAGTAGCCAGATCTACCAGTACCTGCAAAGCGTGCAGGCGTACATCGGGGCTCCGATTACCGCAACGTTCCTGGTGGGCGTGCTCTGGAAGCGCGCGACCGGACGCGCGGCTTTTACGACCTTGGTTACCGGCGGGCTGCTGGGCGCGGGACGTTTTATCCTTGACGTCATGCATGACGCGTTCCATGTGGATCTCGGCTTCCTCAACGGGCTCGTTGCATTCAGTTTTCTGAACTACAGCGTCATCGTATTTCTGTTCTGCGTATTGCTGATGGCCGTGATTACGTTGACGGAACCGCGCCGAACCGCTGCCGCGGAAAGCAGCCTGACGATGCAGTGGGGCGGTGGCGGAAAGCGGGTGTTCGATTTCGCCGATGTCGCATGGACGGGGATGGTGGGTTGTTTTGTCGTCGGACTGTGGGTGCATTTCCGTTGAGTTCTGGCTTCTCTCGTTTTTCCCAGGTGTCTGACTGAACGCGCGACCCGGCGTGGCTCGGGACGCACACTCGAAAAAGGGTCGGGTGACTGAGCCCCCAATGAAATGCCTCGTGACGAACGCAGAATGGTGGAAGAATCAGAAATGCCGTGTTGCGGGGCGTAGTGGGGCCTGGTCATAATCGACGACAGTACCGCCAGCGCGGAAATATCCGAGGGAGCTATTTCAATGGCTGAAGAATCCGAAAACCCCGGTGCACAATTCCTGGAACGCAAACTTGCGACGATTCTTTCGGCGGACGTTGCTGAATTCAGCCGCCTGATGGGTGAAAACGAAGAGCAGACGCTGAAAACATTTCGGGGGCACAGGCAGGTATTTGAGTCCCTGGTGGCAATGCATCGTGGACGCATTTTCAACACAGCCGGCGACGCCATCCTGGCTGAGTTTGCCAGCGCGGTGGAAGCGGTGCGATGCGCAACCGATATTCAGGCTGCACTGCGCACTCGCAACGATCCGTTACCGCTCTCCCGGCAGGTGAGATTCAGAATGGGGATCAACCTGGGCGACGTCATGGTACATGGCCAGGACCTTCTGGGTGATGGTGTAAACGTTGCCTCACGTTTGCAAACCGCAGCTGAGCCCGGAGGCATTTGTATCTCCGGAAGCGTTCTCGATCAGATACGTAACAAGCTGTCGCTCTCGTTCCACTCCCTGGGAGAGATGAATTTCAAGAACATCCAGCAGCCAGTCCGTACTTTCTCCATCACAGAGGCGGAAAGCGGTATTGTTCTTCCTTCCCCTCCCTATCCCCGCGTCGAGGAACGTCGGGGGAAATGGATCGCTGGCGGTCTGCTGCTGCTTGCAGTTGTGGCCTATGGGACGTACGCCGTCAACGAGCGACGCCAGGCCTCAACGCCGCCGCCGGTCGCTGCCGTTTCCCACCCGGAAGTTACCCGCCCGGAAGTTACCCCGCTCCTGACGGCTCCGCAGGCCAGCGTGCCCCGGAGCCTGCCCGCGGAAGTCCCTCCCCAGACTGTAAAAGACAAAGTTCGTGCCGTGGCAGTTCCACCTGCGACGAACGCGAACCCGTACGATGGAGTGTATTCCGGGCCTGTTTGCTATGGCCGTACTGCCAGCGAGCCGGAGCGGTGTTACGCCGCGACCGGAACCATTACGGGTCGCAAAATAGCGGGCCAGTGGACGATGGGTCGGGAGAATGCTAATACTCTCAGCCTGACAGGCGATGTCACGGCTTCCGGGAAGGTCTTAATGGAGATCCAGTCACACCGAGCGGACGGCTCCCGGCTCGCGACGATAGATCTCACCGGGTCCGTTCGAGATGGATTGATCACCGCGACGGGCAGTTTCCGGAACGGCCGCCCCGCAACCCTTAACTGGCGCAACAATACCCCCACCTCTCGCTGACGACGATTCTTCGCGGCGGCTTCCGGGCGTTGATTTTCTATTCTGGAGAATGGCATCAACCGCAAACTCCCGTCAGAATCCTGTGCAACGAAAACCTGCGCCACGAAAACGTTCCTTCGTGAGCCTTGCGATGCGGGCGCTCGTCATGGCGGTAATCGTTTTCTATTCCTTCGTGACCCTGAGCCTGCTGCTGCTGCGTTGGGTGAATCCGGTCACTACGGCTGTCCAGACGGAGCGCCGTCTCCAAGCCTGGTCGGAGCCAAAAAGCTATCGCAAGGTCTACCAGTTCGTGCCGATCGACCAGATTTCCCCTGCGCTGCAGCACGCGGTCGTTGCCGCTGAAGACACCCGTTTTTTCCAGCATCACGGGTTTGACTGGAAGGAAGTGCAGAATGCGGTCGAAGACGATCTCGACCGCGGAAAGAGCCGCGGTGCCTCCACAATTACGCAGCAACTGGTCAAGAACCTGTTCCTTTCCACCAGCCATTCGTTCATCCGGAAGGGAGTTGAGTTCGCGATTGTCCCTTTAGCAGAGCTGGTGCTCTCGAAGAGGCGCATTCTTGAGCTCTATCTGAACGTAATCGAGTGGGGTCCGGGCATTTACGGCGCGGAGGGTTCAGCCCAACACTACTTTCACGTTCCTGCCCGGCGAATCAGCCGTGATCAGGCTGTTGATCTTGCCTCGATCCTGCCTGCCCCTCTGCGCCGAAAGCCCGGACATCTCACTGAATACGACCGCATTATTTCCGGGCGCATGACCCAAATGGGCTGGTAAGCCCCCACTCCATGGCGTACCAGCCCTGACGTTTCAGAACTCAAATTTTGCGACGATTTGCCCCGTTCGCGGTGGATACAGCAAGGACGAGGTATTGATCGCGCCGAAGCCCGATACGACCTGATAGCCGGGTGCACAAGCCCCGTTGCCGCCCGAGGGCACTTTACAGGTCGGCGCCGTCTGAGGGCTGATGCCCACGCCGCTGACCGTCGGGTTATTGAAGTATGTGCGGTTCAGGATGTTCGTGAACTCCGCCCGCACGTTCAGCCGGACCTTCTCCCGAATCCTGAACTGCCGGCCGATACCGAAATTCTCGGTGGGCCGCCGCTCTCCGCGGAAGTCGCTATAGTAGGTCGCGCCACCATACTGTCCCGGTGCGGGATTGGTCCAGGCGGCGGGGTTCAGCACCAACGTAGTGTTCGGATCGAAGCAGTGGCAGTCCAGGCCCTGCAGGTAGAGCGGCTGGCCTGTCCGGATCTGATATTGACCCGTCTGGAAGGTAACATTGCTCATCGTTCCCGTAGCGAGCGCGGACGGGTAACCCGTCGCGTTGGCCGTCGGCGCTGCCAGCGGGATTCCACTGGCGTAATAAAGAAAGCCGTTGAACATCCAGTCGCGCAGCGCCCACGCTACAGGCTTTACCCCCAACTTACCGGCCCAGTTCGGCAGCGCATAAGTAAAGCCAACACGCATGACCAGGGGCTGATCGAGCGAAGAAATGGCTTTCGCCAGCCCCCGGTTCTGCACATCTGGAGTTCCGCCAAAAGTGTCCATCGACTTCGACCACGTGAAGGCCCAGTTGGCCTGGAAGCCGCGGGAGAAGCGCTTGTCCGCCGTTAACTGTACCGAGTTGTACCAGGAGTCTCCCAACGGAGGATTCACCAGACTGATCGTGGTGAACTGCGGGAACGGACGCAGCGATTGCGCTACGGAAGCCGTCAACGGGAATCCTGCGAAAGGAACCTGATTCTGGAATCGCCCCGCCGCCGCGGATCCGATCGGCGCCAGCAGCGTTGCCAGATCGGCCGGATTGCTCAGGCTCAGCCCGTTCTTCGCGAGGATGGCGTTGGTGAGGTAGTTGTAATTCGTAAGCGCGGATCCCACGTAAGTCGGCCACCAGATTCCGCGGTTGCCAACATAAGAGGCCTGCACAACCAGATCGCGCACAATCTCACGCTGCACACTGACGCTCCATTGGTATTGCCGCGCCGGACGTCCGGCGTTCGGATCGTAGAATTGCGGACCGGCGCCCGGAAACACGCCTCCGATCGGATAGAAGCCCGGGCTATAGTTCGGCCACGCGACCTGAGCAGCGGTGAGCGGAGAGCCGTTGATCGTCACACCCTGTCCCAGTGTCATCAGGGGAGCGCCAAGTACTGACGATGGCGCAAACTTGTTACTTGCCGACGCGGTCCCGCTGGCCGCTCCGAACACCTGCGCCACTCCGGTTCCCGTGTATGCGATTCCAAAGCCACCACGAAGAACGGTCTTGGGCAATACCTGCCAGGCGAAACCGAACCGAGGTCCAAAAGCCCACGGATAGTTGTGCGCAAAATCGCAATGACAGGTCGCCCCATAAGCCACGGCTCCAAGTTGTCCGCCAGCCGCCGGGTTCGGCGTATTCAGAGCCAGATTCGGCGACCGCCCGTACTGCTCTTTGTAGTAAGTTGCATAGTCGTAACGCAAGCCGATATCGATCGTGAGCTTGCGCGTGACCTTCCAGCTGTCCTGCGCATACCCTGCCCACTCCTGCTTGCCGAAGCGCACCTCGGACGGCGGATCGACCTCGGCTGTGTCCACTGCCCCCAGTAGAAAACTGGCATACGGAAAACCGATGTGATTGGCGCCGATATTTGCGGTGCTGACGCCCGTGGACGTATTTACCAGGTAGGGCATCGCGGTCTGCGCGCTGCTGAATCCATAGGTGCCCGAGAGATTGCTGACCGTAAATGTATAGCTGCCCATGAACTCGGCGCTGGCGCCGAATTTCAGCGTATGGTTGCCTTTGACCCAGGTCACGCTGGCAATCGAATCGACGATGCTGTATTTGTTGTCCGCGCGTCCCGGAGGCCCGGCGATACTGGTGCCTCCCGCCACGACATCCGAGAGACCGCTCAGCACCGGGAAGGTCGCCGGCCTTTGAAATGCCTGGCTGCATAGTCCCAGTTGTCCGCATGCATCGTAATTCGGCGTCACTGAAGGCCGCCCCAGGTAGTCCTGATCGTAGCCCCCGCCCAGGTGCAGCAGCAAAGTCGGCGTCAGCGTGCGATCGTAGTTCAGCCGTTCGCGATGCGAATAAATACCGCCGCCGAACGAACCTGAAATCGGCTGTGGCGCCCCATCTTCCCCGTAGCCGGTTGCCGTGTAAGTCATCGTGCGGCTCCAGAAGAACGAGAGCTTATCCTTCGAACCCAGAGTCTGGTCGATCTTGAGCGAAGGCGCTTCCGTCTGGCGATCCACCGGCTCCGTGTTCTGATAATTGTTCACAACGCCATTGGCATTGCATGGCGGACCGGCAACGCACAGCGGCAGCGGAATCAAACTCTGAATCTTCAGCGCAACTGGATCGAAGCGGCTCTGGGGGATCAAATTATTCGCAAACGGGCTGGTCACGATTTGCCCGTTTGGCGCGACCTGGCGCGTTCCCGGATCGTAAATCGTATTCGCGATAATGGGCCGCCCCAGAGGGTCAGTGCCCAGATTCTTAGCGCCCGCCGCGGTGATCGCTGAGCTGAAATCACCATTGCGATAAGCGTTGGTCGGCACCGAGAAAGTGGCTGGCAGGAAGTTCTGGCTTTGCAGAAACTGTTCCCAGCTGAAAAAGAAAAACGTCTTGTCCCGGCCGTTGTAGACTTTTGGCACGCGCACAGGGCCGCCAAGCGTAAACCCATAATCATTTCGCCGCTGCGTGGGTCTAACGAGATGGCCGTTCCCCGAATTCGTAAACGGCAGGCCGGCATTCAGGTCTTCATTCTGGAAGTACTCATATCCGCTGCCGTGATACTGATTGCCGCCCGATTTCATGGTTACGTTCATGACCGCACTGCCGGCCTGCCCGAACTCCGCCGCATAATTGCTCGTCTGAACCGTCCACTCCTGAATCGAATCCATGCCCGGCTGGTTCTGCTGATTTGCGCCCTGCCCGAGTATGTTCGTGCCATCCATGCCATCGATCAGCACTTTCTCCGATCCCGACACGCCGCCATTGATCCGCACCGTCGGCCCGGTGAAGGGAGGGCCCGGTTGATAGTAAGCGCCCGGCAACAGCGCCACTACGTTAAATGGATTTCGAATACCCGAAGAGCTTGAGCCCACCGCAAGCAGCGGCAGTGTGTCCATCGTCTGCGTCGCTATCGTGTTGCTCAGTTCCCCGCTTTCAGTCTGCAGCAGCGGAGCCTCGCCTTCCACCGTGATCGCATCCGACGCATTACCCACCTCGAGTGTCGCATCCACGCGAATCGTCTGTGCCGCCTGCACGGTCAACCCTGTGCGGATAAACTTCTTGAAACCCGGCACCGTTACGTCCAGTTCATACGGGCCCGACGGCAATTGCACAATCGTGTAGTTGCCGGTCCCGGAAGCGGCCGCCGGGTATATGGCCCCCGTCTCGGTGTTTCGCGCCTCCACCGGAGCGTTCGCAACAATCGCGCCCGTTGAATCTGCAATGGTTCCTGTAATAGTTCCGCGATCGCTTTGCGCAAAAACGGCGGCGGCGGATAAAAGTAGCAGCGTACCGGCGAGGGTCAGACGCATCATGGCTCCCTGAATGGGACAGTTTCCCGTGCGTGCCAGTCTATTGCATGCATTTTTCGGAGTCAAGAGAGTCACTGAGTATTCGCTTCTTTACTCGTGAGAGCTTCTGTATTCGGCCTGTATCTCCATGTGTGGCTATCTGAGTGCTCCACCTTCTCCTGCACGGTAGATCATAATAGTCCCAAGAGGAAATATTTCTACGAAGACTACCCTCGCGGTGACGACCGAGCGCGAAATCTTCCCGCGGGGAATCTGGAACGCAAGCCGCGAACGGATCGACAATGAAAACAGCCGTTATTCTCGATAGTGAGTTGAACAGTACCCATCCCATGGAAGCGGTTTTGAACCGGCGCGACTTTGTTGTCCTTCGAGCTGGTACCACCGAAGAAGCGATCGACTTGCTCAAGCGGGCTGGCCCTCCCATTGACCTCGTCATTGTGGAAGCGCCTCTCCAGGGAAGTGCGTCTCAAACGGAAGCTGCCGTTCAGATTTACCGCACCTCTCCAGAGGTTCCGATTCTGCTGGTTTCGGATCTTTCCCTGGATAAATGGCCCGAAGACGATTTCCAGCAGTTCGGGCAATTGCTGTCCGGTCGCGTCGACTTGTTAGTGAAGCCGCTCTCACAGGCTTCGTTCATGTCCAAGGCGAATGCGTTGATATACACCGTCACTTACGGTGAATCCAAACGCCTGTTCGAAACCACTGCGGCCCGGCGCCAGGGAGTCGCCCGCGCTTAGGCAGGTGGCGCGCGCACACACCATGCACGAGCCCGTACCAAGCGCTCGGATCGTGCGATTAAGAACTCTTTAAGCTGGCCTGCAAACCCAAACCAAATTCTTTCTCGAATTCGGGAAAGTACTTATAGTACTCTCGTACCACTGCCCCGAATCTACTAAAGAAGAAAAAGGAAGAAGACCACAGATGCGTCTGCACTTGAGCCTGCAATTCGGCAGGCTATCTCACAGCTATGGCCGAGCGAAACTTCGTCGAATAACGCCACGGATCTTACTGACAATGGCCACACTACTCGCGCTCCCGATCAGTTCATTCGCCGCAACTTACTATGTAGCTCCAACAGGAAGTGACACCAGCCCCGGGAGCCAGAGCGCGCCTTTTGCAACCATCCAGCGTGGCGTCGACTCCGCAAAGCCCGGCGATACTGTATCGGTAGCCGACGGTACTTACGGTCCGAATGGCCATTACACCTGCGGGACGGTCTGCAGCCCGGCCTCGTATGCCGCCCCCGTCGCATTCTTCAATTCGGGTACACCTGGGGCGCCAATCACCGTGACGGCCCAAAACAAGTGGGGAGCGACCCTCGATTGCCAGCTTCCATACGGCTATTCAGGCGACGGCACGGACGGAATCCAGGTGTGCGACACGTACTTCGACTTTAAAGAAACGGCATCATATATCACCATAAAAAACTTCGACATCACGGGAGGCTATTGGTCTGGAGCCAACGTCAACGAGAACAACAGCAACATCACGTTTATCGGAAACCACTTTCATCACATTGGAAACCGGTTTTATCCAGTCCCTCCCGGAGCGCCGGTCTACGGAATTGTTGGAGTATTCGCGGGTCCAGGGGCCTCCAGCGTCACATGGAACGGCAACGAGTTTAACAACATCGGAAGGCTTCCCACCCCTGGACAAATCGTCGAAAGCGACTATAGCCATGACCACGGTATCTATCTCTTCAATGGCCCCAGCAGCATCACCAATAACATTTTTTATTCGAATACGGCCGGCTGGGGCGTGCAGGTTTCACCCGGCGCGCACGATGCAGTCATCACAAACAATACGTTTCAGGGAACGAACCCACAGCTGAACGGTTTGATTACGCTGTGGGCGGACAGTTCCAATCCAATTACGAACATCACGATTCAGAACAACATTTTCTATGGAGGCCGGAACTATGCCATTGCCGCCTGGCAGGCTTACGAAGCGGGCACGCTGATCGACCACAACATCGTGTATGGCTCCCCATCCGGCGTCCTTGATATATCAGGTGTCATCGGCAGTCCTGTTTTGTCGAACAACCTCACCGACACCGATCCCCTGTTCGTAAACATCAACTCGAACGACTACCACCTGCAGGCAAGGAGCCCGGCTATCGATGCCGGCGCTTCAGTAAACGTTGCGACCGACTTCGACGGTAACCCGCGCCCGTTTGGCCCTGCCTTCGACGTTGGCGCATATGAGTACACGGGAGTCAGTTCCCCCCCGGCCCCTGCTTTGACTTCAATCGTTCCCAACATGGGGACGCAGGGTGCCAGCGTTGCGGTGACTCTTACCGGCACTAATCTTCTTGCTGTTACTGCTCTCTCAGTGCCCGCGGCCGGCGTTACAGTAACGGGTCTTACCATCGTCAATAACAAAACTTTGACGGCCAGCCTCACAATCGCGTCCGACGCCGTGACAGGGGCCATAACCGTCGACGCAGCCACACCAGGCGGAATCACCAACAGCGTTACGTTCACGGTAACGCCAGGCGTCAACGCCTCGGCGCCTGCTGCCCCCGGCGGCGTGGCTGTCGGCACAGATTTGGCGAATCCAACTTCTCAGCTTAACGTTTATTGGAATCACAACTCGAACAACGAGACGGGCTTCCAGGTGTTCCGCTCGCCCGATAACGTGACGTTTAGTCAGATTGCAACGGTGGGTGCGGGTGTTACGCAATACTACGATAGCGGGCTCCCGGCCAACACGCAGTACTTCTATTTCGTGAGAGCGTTCAACGCATCAGGAACATCGGCGCCTTCCAATATTGATTCGAGCTGCACCATTGTAGGAGGCTGCCCATAAAGAGCAGGAGGCTGCCCATAAAGACAACCGGTTGCCGCCCTCTCTGGTTCGGTTATATCTCGAAGCGGACGCCCTGGGCGAGGGGCAGCTCGCGGCCGTAGTTGATCGTATTGGTCGTGCGGCGCATGTACGCTTTCCACGCGTCGGAACCCGATTCCCGCCCACCCCCGGTGTCCTTCTCCCCACCGAAGGCGCCGCCAATTTCAGCGCCGGAGGTTCCAATGTTTATGTTGGCGATTCCGCAATCGGAACCCGATGGTGAGATGAACCACTCGGCCTCGCGCGCATTGTTCGTGAAAATGGCGGAGCTGAGGCCCTGGCGTACACCGTTCTGAAGCTGAATGGCGTCCTCGATGTTCTGGTAGCCCATCACGTAGAGGATGGGGGCGAACGTTTCTTCGCACACGATCTGAAGGTTGCCGGGAACCTTCACAATCGCGGGGCGGACGTAAAAGCCACCGGATGGTACCGATTCAGCCACGCGATCCCCGCCGGATATCAAGACGCCTCCCTGAGCTGTCGAAATATCGAGGGCCGCGCGCATATTCAGCCATGCCCTCTCATCGATCAATGGACCTACCAGCACACCGGGTTGCCGAGGATCGCCGATCGTCAGACGGCTATACGCATCGCGCAGGCGCTCTGTCACGCCCGGCAGAATAGACTCATGCACGATCAGGCGACGCAGAGTAGTACAACGCTGTCCGGCAGTTCCTGCGGCTGAAAAAACGATCGCGGGCAGGGCGAGTTTAAGGTCGGCCGAAGGCGCCAGGATCGCGGCGTTATTGCCGCCGAGTTCGAGAAGACAGCGGCCAAGCCTTTTACCAACGGTTGCGGCAACTTGTTTCCCCATCGATACCGACCCGGTTGCCGACACCAGCGGTACGTGTTCCGATTCGGCGAGGCGCATCCCGGCTTCGCTCCCTCCCTGGATCACCTGCGACAGTCCTTCCGGAGCAGCAGCCTCGTCGAGTACGGTCTGCACGGCCTGTGCGCACAGCGCGCCCTTTTCCGACGGTTTCCATAGCACCGTATCTCCGCAAACCAGCGCGAGCATGGCATTCCATGCCCAAACGGCCATGGGGAAATTGAAGGCGGTAATGATTCCGACCGTGCCCAAAGGATGCCATTGTTCCATCATGCGGTGATTCGGCCGCTCGGAGGCGATGGTCAATCCGTATAGCTGGCGGGACAGGCCTGCGGCGAACTCGCAGATGTCGATCCATTCCTGGACTTCGCCCTCGGCCTCGGCTGGAATCTTGCCTGTCTCCAGCGTGATGACGGCGGCTAACTCGCTCTTACGCCGTCGTACTATCCCGGCGACTTTGCCGACGAGTTCCCCGCGCTTCGGAGCGGGCACAAGCCGCCATTGCAGCGCGGCGTTCCGGGCGCGTTCTATAGCGGCGCCGATCTCCAGAGGAGAGGTCTCGGCGACCTGGCCGATCACGGCGCCATCGATCGGGGAACGGCAAATCACGAGGCCACCAAACGGGCGTGTTCGGCGTCGAAGGCGTAATACTTGCCAAAGCGATTGGCGAGAAACACTTCGAGCGACACGTCTTCCTGGCGCACGAAGCCGCTCGTCACGCTGAGTGTTTCGTCGCGGAAAAGGTCGACCACGACGCACGCAGCGGCGGCCGTCGTCAATTGGATGGCGCTCCAGTGTTCGCTTCCAACCTGTTGGTGATAGATTTTTCGCGCATTGGTTTCTTCCGAGTACAGGCCCTGACGCCAGCCCGACGCGGCGCACAGCGCCAGGACCACATCCTGACTCGTCATGGGAATGGCTCTGTCGAAGATGCGGCCCAGCTGGCGCTGCGTCTCGATCGTGTCGCCCATTCTCAGGCCGTTAATCAGAAAGTCCATCAAATAATGATGGCCGGGATAGCGAACGGTCTTGTAATTCAATTCGTTCACTTTCCCCTCGAGGGTTTCGCACAAGGTTCCGAGCCCGCCGGAAGTATTGAATGCCTCGTACTCGACACCATCGATCGCAAACCGCTCCAGCGCGTCGAGCGCCAGCACTTCCAGCCGATGACCTCTGTGGATCACCTCGCAGGGCTTGCAGTATTCATTGATAACGCCATCGGTCGACCAGGTCAGGTGATACATCAGCTGGTTGTGCGGATACTCCGGCAGCGCGCCCACGCGCATGCGAAGGGCGTCGAGGCGATCAAACCGGCTCATCATGGAAGCGCCGAGAATTCCTATGAAGCCAGGCGCGAGGCCGCACTGCGGCATGAAGATCTGCCCGGCGGCAGCCTGGCTTGCCAGTTCGCGCACGCGCCGCG
>ODAK010004083.1_pt1 | contig 15017 bp, 8 predicted proteins | sample 1539591 | NCBI WGS metagenome assembly ODAK01 (sample SAMEA3539303, study PRJEB22396) | soil metagenome | biome: tundra; feature: field; material: soil | place: USA | collected 2010-05 | depth 0.15 m | reverse complement strand
ATGCCTATGCGTCTGGGATCACCCAACTGATCCTCGACATCTCCAGCTACTTCGCGCCGTGAACTGGCGGTCCCGGTTCACTCGGTTAATTTCGCCGCGACATGTCGTAGTCGCGGGCGTTTTCGATGCGGTACATCTGTTCCGCAGTGCGGGCCTGATGAGTCGCAGGCCCCTTCCCTGTCTGGATTACTGGCGAGAAATCGCGTAGCTGTTGAAAAAGTCCGTTTTTCTCAAAATCGACTCAAAATGGATGACCGGAAATGTATACGCGGTCGGAGAGAGTCGTTTATAGGGCATTCTAGCGCGACGTTTTTTCAGCGCGCTCTCCGTGAGGGAGTTTTTCAACAGCTACTCGCCATATCGCAAGTAATCCGCAACCGGGGATTCCCATTTCAGGATTGGTTGTGTAATCGCCTGTTATCGCCAACAACCTATTGCGTTGTCGGAACGGCATTTGGCAGAAGCAAACGTGAGTCCGGGCAACCACCAAGACGGGTCAAGCAGGCTAGATTAAAAGCCCAGTCTCTGTGTCGCTCCGCTTCTGGATACGTGTTGTCATCGTCAATCGTGGTGTCACGCGCAGCACCTCCACGCACGATGTGATTCGGATACTCCTTGGGCGCAACGTCATCAGCAAATCCAAATCCGCGTACCGATTCGGTTACCCAAGCGAACCAGCCTATGCCTGGTAAACCGCCTGCATAGTCTCCTACACCTACCCCCGCATTTTTCCGCACCACCAAGCCGTCTTTGAAAGTGATAGACGCTCTGAATTCTGTGTATGGAGCCAACCGCAGCAGGTACATTCCTCTGTTGTCAAAATAGAATCCTAGTTGTTTTTGTCCCCCATTGGAGCTTTTCGTCCATTGGCGAGGATATCGTTCTGTGAGCCGTACCGCCGTGGCGTCATCCGTCAACCCCACTCGAATTTGGCTGAGTACAGCTAGAAATCGCTCCGTTCGTATCCGTTGAATGCGTGCATGAATAACGCCACATAGAGCGATGACCGAGAGGAACAGGACAATGCCGGAGAGTACGACAATCACATTTCGTGTTGGTTTTCTCATCGATCAAAAAACCGCTTCTGAGCATATTAGACACCATCCGTCTCAGGCGGGATGAGTCTTTGGCGTAACATCGCCATTACACAAGTAATCCAATCAGCCGGCATTCTCCGCCTCTCCGCCTTGCCCAATTACCCCCGTGAATCTGCTCCGCTAAGTGCTTGATATTGGGGCAGGCGGGATCGTGCGGTTCACCTGCCCAGAAACACAAGATTTCGGGCAGGCTGCACAAGGTTCGCCGCGATTCGGTCGCTGGCCAGATACACCTCTCTCTCATCTAGATAGTTGGCTTTTTCGGACCATTCGGCCAAATGCCAGAAACAGACCTCCGGGTGGACCTCGAAGACCCAAGACTGATGTAAAGGCGTGATGACGTCGTCCACTGCTTTGATTCTTGGTGCGATTGACCATGCCTGCCGCGAAATCCGTTTTCCCGTGAGAGCTTGGTTTACGTGGCACGCATCAGAATAATCGACAGCGGATAAAGTCTCACGACATGGCGGAGAGAAGACACTACAGCCACGATGCTTGCCCAACAACTTGCGAGCGGCGTTGTCGCAGGCGCGGCGCCCAGTGCGAGCGGCGTTGTCGCAGGCGCGGCGCCCAGCCAGTAGGCCGATTGGAATGTCGATTGCCAGTGCCCGAAGACCATCGGGGCGCCTTTTAAGAACGTCCACGAGATCTACAGAGCTGATTCAGTCTCGCCCGAGTCGTAGAGCTTGAACCAGACCCAACCGGCCTGGCACCCATCCACACCCGCGACAAAGCAATTTCCCATTCTTACCTGGCCTTTCCCTGATCACTGTTGTCAATGAGCAGGCAGGACGGCGCTTACCTTGCCTTGACACCCGAATCCTCTCCATATGGCCAGCAGCCGTTGTCCACAAGCAGCTTCCTGAGTTGACGAAATAAGTGAGGATGGCAGCGCTTCGTTCCAACGCCGTCTGTGACTGTTGTTATCGTTCCCTTGCCTCCAGCACAGGTTATGCGGATTTGGATTCTTTCTGCTCGCTTTTTCGGAGTCCAGACACTTACCGCTACCACTACGCCTCGATTGAAAGGGCGCACATCTCCAGGCTTCATAACGTTCCACGCTTTCAACAAAGTTTGGACACGAATGTGGAATAGCTGAATTTCATTGAAAAGCAGCAACCATTGGTCTACAACTAAACATTACCTCCACCAGTACGCAAGCCAAAAGACCACTTCCGTGCCACATCGGATCCCCGCAAATGAATGCTGAGACCCACTCGCAGCTCGCCGGCTTTATTTGGAGTATCTGCAACCTCCTCCGAGGGCCTTACAAGCGGAACGAGTACCGCAAGGTCATCCTGCCGTTGACCGTGCTACGGCGCTTCGATTGTCTGCTCGTGCCCACTAAGGCCGAAGTGCTCAAAGAGCACGCTGCGATCAAAGCAAAGCCTGAAAACGTGGTCCGCAGCCTCCTTGAAAAGATTACCGGCCGCCCGTTCTACAACCTGGCAAAGATCGACTTTGCAAAATTGCTCGATGACCCCAATCAGCTTGCACCCAACCTGAATGCTTACATCAACGGCTTCTCGAAGAACGTCCGCGACATCATGGAACGGTTCGCCTTTGATGAGCAGATCGCGCGCATGGCCGAGAAGAACCTGCTCTATGAAGTGATCAAGGCTTTCACGAGGATAGACCTCTCGCCTGACCACGTAGATAACGTCCAGATGGGCTACGTCTTTGAGGAATTAATCCGAATAGGTGCGGAGCAGTCGAACGAGGAGGCGGGAGAACACTTTACGCCCCGTGAGGTCATCCGGTTGATGGTCAATCTCCTGCTGTCCCCGGAGAATGACCTGCGCCGGAGCCACGTCGTGAAGACAATTTACGATCCGGCGTGTGGAACCGGCGGAATGCTGTCCGTTTCCGAAAACTACATTCGGAATCTGAACAGGGATGCCAAACCTCTCCTATTCGGCCAGGACTGGAACGACGAGGCGTGGGCGGTCTGCAAGTCCGACATGCTCATCAAGGGAGAGGACGCTGACAACATCCGGCTTGGCGACACTTTTACCCAGGATGGCTTCGACCGGGACGCCGAAGGGAAGAAAATCAAGTTCGACTACATGTTGGCTAACCCTCCGTTCGGTGTGGAGTGGAAACAACAGGCACGTTTTATCGAACAAGAGGCCAACACGCTAGGCTACAACGGACGCTTCGGCGCGGGGCTGCCCCGTATCAATGATGGCTCCCTTCTGTTTCTCCAACACATGCTTGCGAAAATGCGTGTCCTCGGCGAAGGAGGCAGCCGCATCGGCATTGTGTTCAATGGCTCCCCGCTTTTCACCGGCGACGCGGGCAGCGGTGAGAGCAACATTCGCCAATGGATCATCGAGAACGATTGGCTCGAAGCCGTCGTCGCATTGCCGGATCAGCTTTTCTATAACACCGGCATCTCCACTTATATCTGGATTCTCAGCAACCGTAAGGATGAGAAGCGCAAGGGCAAGGTGCAACTGATTGACGCTCGCCAGTTCTACGTGAAGATGAAGAAGAGTCTCGGCAACAAGCGGAACAAAATTGGCGACCCGTTTGACGATCCTCGTGAGGCGGACCAGATCGGCGACATCTCGCGTATTCACGGCAACTGCCAAGACGGGGAGACTCGCACTCTTACCATTGATGGTCAGCAGAAGACGCTTGTTGTGAGCAAGGCTTTCGACAACGCTGATTTTGGTTTTCACAAGGTCACTGTCGAACGACCCTTACGCCTGAACTTCCAGGCGACAGATGCGCGACTCGCTCGGCTGGAGGAGGAATCGGGGTTCAAGAATCTTGCCTCCAGCAACAAAAAGAATGAGAAGGCCCGACTAGAGGAAATCGAACTCGGACAGCACCGACAAGAGCAGATCCGCGTGCTCCTGCAGTCGTTCAAGGCAGGTAAGGGCGAAACGTTGTACAAGGATCGAAAGCGCTTCCTTCTTGAATTGCGCGCCGTCGATCGTCAACTTGGCGTTCGTCTGGCCGCTCCTGAGATCAAAGCGGTCTTGAGCGCACTTGGGGAACGCGACAGCACGGCAGAAATCTGCCGTGACAAGGACGGAAAGCCTGAACCGGACCCAGATTTGCGCGATACGGAGAGCGTCCCGCTAAAGGAGAGTATTGACGACTACTTCAAACGGGAAGTGCTGCCGCATATGCCGGACGCATGGATCGATCACACCAAGACCAAGATCGGCTATGACATTCCACTGAATCGCCATTTCTATCGCTACGAGCCGCCGCGGCCGTTGAAGGAAATCGAGCACGACATCCGAGCGTTGGAACTGGACATTGTGAAGATGCTGGCAGAGGTTACGGGATCAAAGGGCGAGGCTGAAAAATGACAAGCGAAAGACGCCAACCACGCGAAGTCGATGGCAAAGGACGCACCGTCCGCGAACTCCTCGACGGACGCAAGTACTCGATCGATTACTACCAGCGCGAATACAAGTGGCAGTCAAAGCAAGTGGCCGAGTTGATCGACGACCTGGCAGGCAAGTTCATGGAGAGCCACGAGGAAGGGAATGAACGAAGTGCCGTCGCAGAATACGGCCATTATTTTCTGGGCTCGGTCATCGTCAGTGACAAGGACGGCGAGAAGTTCATCATCGACGGACAGCAGCGACTCACCACCCTCACTTTGCTACTGATCTTCCTCCAACATAAGCTCACAGACGCCGACCAAAAGGGGCAAGTCGCCGAACTGATCTTCTCTCAGCGCTTCGGCAAGCGATCTTTCAATCTGGACATTCCCGAACGTAACTCCTGCATGGAGGCCCTTTATGCTGGTGAGCATTTCGACGAAAACAACCAATCCGAGTCAGTCGCCAATATCCTCGCTCGTTACTCCGACATCCGGGAACAATTTCCCGAGGAACTGTTGGACGCACCCCTGCCATATTTCGTGGATTGGCTAATCGAGAACGTGCATTTGGTCGAGATCACCGCCTACTCCGATGATGACGCCTACACCATCTTCGAAACCATGAATGACCGCGGCCTGTCGCTTGCACCAGCCGACATGCTGAAGGGCTACTTGCTGGCTAATATCAGCGATCAAAATCGGCGCAACGCTGCAAGCAAGGTCTGGAAGGAGCGCGTTGCTGCGCTGCTAGACATCGGGAAGGACGAAGATGCGGACGGCATCAAATCATGGCTACGCAGCCAGTATGCACAGACCATCCGTGAACGTAAGCGGGGTGCGGCCCCGCAGGATTTCGATCTCATTGGAACTGAGTTCCACCGCTGGGTGCGCGACCGTGAAGAAACGTTGGGCCTTCAGGCCAGTGCCGACTTCGCGCGTTTTATTGACCGCGACTTCTCTTTCTACAGTGGTTGGTACGAACGACTGCGCCGGGCTGCCGACAGCCTCACACCCGGGCTTGAGGCGGTACACTTCAACGCGCAACACAACTTCACGCTTCAATATGCCGTCATTCTGGCGCCCTTGCGCCTCGAAGACGCGGAAGCTGCTTTGCTGCGAAAGGTGCGGGTGGCTGCGGCCTACATCGACATTCTTATTCATCGCCGGATCTGGAACTTCCGCGCCATCGACTATTCGACCATGCAGTACGCGATGTTCCTGGTCATGCGCGACATACGTGGCAAGAGCGTGGATGAACTGGCGGAGAACCTCAGGCAAAAACTCGATGAGGAGTCCGAAACCTTCTCCAGCAACGACCGCTTTCAGCTCCACGGCATGAATGGACGGCAGATTCACCGGTTGCTGGCCCGTATGACGGATTACGTTGAGACACGTTCCGGCATGGCGTCGAGATACGCTGAGTACGTCCAGCGCAGCGGCAAGCACGGGTATGAGATTGAGCACATCTGGGCAAACCACCCTGAACAGCACGCAGACGAGTTTACCCATCCCACAGACTTTGAGGAATACCGTAATCGAGTTGGAGACCTGCTGCTGTTGCCCAAGAGCTTCAACGCCAGCTATGGTGATCTACCCTACGCCACCAAGCGTGACCATTACGACAGCCAAAATCTGCTGGCGCGCAGCCTTCATGAGAATGCTTACGATCACAATCCCGGATTTCTGCGCTTCATCGAGGAAAGCGGGTTGCCTTTCCGGGCTATCAAGGATTTCAAGAAGGCGGATCTGGATGCTCGCCAGGAGCTTTATCGAAGTTTGGCAGAGCAAATCTGGAGTCCCGAGCGTCTGACGACCGAGGCCGCCAAATGAGCGACGCTCTGCAGAAGCTGGAAACCTCAGAAGTTCGACGTTTCAAGCCGTATCCGGCGTACAAGGCGAGCGGGACCAAGTGGTTAGGCAACGTGCCGGAACACTGGAGCGTTAAACGAGGACGGTTCTGCATGTCGGTGAACCCTCCGCTTAGGCTCAACGTTAAGTTGGGCGCTGATGACGAAGTCTCATTCGTGCCGATGGAGGCTGTCGGCGAGTATGGAGGACTCGATCTCTCACAGACGCGGATGCTCGGAGAGATCAGCTCGGGCTACACCGAGTTTAAGAACGGAGACGTGATTGTCGCGAAGATTACCCCTTGCTTTGAGAATGGCAAGGGCGCGCTTGCGAGGGGATTACTTCACGGAGTCGCCTACGGAACCACTGAGCTTCATGTGCTTCGGTCAGGCGAGGGTCTTGAACGCCGGTATCTGTTCTACGTCACTATCTCATCGATGTATAGAAAGGCTGGAGAGGCGGAGATGTATGGCGCCGGTGGCCAAAAACGCGTGCCTCCTGAGTTCAACAAAGACTTCCGAACGCCTTTGCCGCCGAACCAAGAACAACTCGCCATCTGCGACTTTCTCGACATAGAGACGTCGAAAATCGACACGCTAATCGCGCATAAGCGGGGGGTGATTGAGAAACTGAAGGAAAAGCGTTCGGCACTCATCTCGCGCACGGTGATGCGCGGGCTGCCACCCGAGGCTGCGCATACCAGAGGTCTCAGCCCCCACCCTCCGCTGAAGCCCTCCGGTGTGGAATGGCTCGGTGACGTGCCCACACATTGGAATGTTCTGCCATTTACGAAGTATGTCGCAGAGAAGTCCGACTACCGTGGCGCGACGCCCGAAAAGGTACATGAGGGAATCTTCCTGGTCACCGCCAAGAACGTCAGGATGGGTTTCATCGACTATGAGAGCTCTCAGGAGTATGTCGCAGCAGAGGATTACGACCAGATTATGAGGCGCGGGTTCCCCAAGAAGGGTGACATTCTCTTTACTACGGAAGCGCCTCTCGGGAATGTCGCGTTAGTGGACCGCGAGGACATCGCCCTAGCGCAGCGAATTATTCGCTTCAGAATGAATCCCGAGTACTTCGACAGCAGGTTCACTTTGTACGCGATGATGTCCAACTACTTTCAAGGTCAATTGCAGAGCCTTTCCACCGGATCAACTGCAGAGGGACTAAAGGCGAGCAAGCTGCCAATCTTGCGGCTGATTGCGCCACCAATAGACGAACAGCGCACGATTGCCGCCTATCTGGATAGCCAAGTCGACAGCATTGATCAAGCTATAACCGTAACGGAACAGGGCATTTTGAGAATGAAGGAGTATCGCACGGCTCTAATCACTGCTGCCGTAACTGGCAAGATTGATGTCCGCGGAGTCGTCGCATGAGTAGCTCCTTCACAATCGAAACCTTCGAAGGATACTTGAAGACGGTGCGCGACGAACTGCCGCCTGTTCGTAAGTATTTTCGCGGTCAGAGCAAGCGCGCCTCTTCAGGATACTGGCTGCTGCCTTCTCTCGGTCGTTATACACATCTCCGTTCGTTCACTGCTTTTGAACGCGAGCTGCTTGAGCGTGAGGTGCTGGACTGTTTTCGCAATCACCTCGTGACCTATGTGCAGCATCTTCCTCAGAGCGAGTGGGAGGCACTGGCCATTGCACAGCACCACGGCCTACCTACACGTTTCATGGACTGGACAACAAATCCGCTGGTTGCTCTGTACTTCGCAATCCGCAAGACCCAGGCTGATGACGAGGGCAAGCCCATGGATAGTGCGGTATACGTTTTGGTGAGCCAGCCCTCCCGGTACGCCGACCTGAAACGCAACCAACACCCGTCGGTAAGACCCGTCGGTGACACATTCACCACGCCTGCGAGTCAAGACAAGAGTTATGAGGAGTTCGGTTTAGATGCCCAAGAGTCCGCGGTGACTGAGGATTCCAGCAGCTCAACGACAGAAGTGGCTTCTGCCACTGCAGAACCGGAACCGGCTGAGACGGCCACGTCAACCGTTGACGTGGTACGGTCGCCATTCGAAATCACCGAGAATGTGATTTTTGATCCACCCCATATTTCACCGCGCATGCGGGCGCAAGACAGCGTTTTACTTGCCTGCTATCAGCCACTTGAGATGCTTGAGGAAACAGACTACCTGGAGATTGTCATCAAGCACGAAGCGCACGATGACATCCGGCACCGATTGGAGCAGTACGGGGTGTTTGACAGGCAGTTGTTCCCGGACCTTGACGGTATTGCCAAGTGGTTGAAGTACCGAGTCTTCGAAACGAAAGGTTCGATCTGAGTGAGGCGGCGATGGCAACGCAGGTAAACGAGAGAGCATTCGAGGCGCACGTCGAGGAAGTCCTGCTTCAACAGAGCGGTTGGTCTTCCGGTACGAACGCCGAGTGGGATGTGGAACGGGCTCTCTTCCCAAAGCGTGTTTTTTCCTTTCTACAAAGCACCCAACGCAATCTCTGGAAGGAGATGTTTGATCTGCATGGTGACGGCCTCGAGCCTCTGCTCCTCAGCACCCTGGTCAAGGAACTCGATCTCAAGGGCAGCCTCCACGTTTTACGTCACGGATTCAAGTTCTACGGCAAGACGTTTCGCCTAGCCTACTTCAAACCTGCTCACGGCCTGAACGATGAGGTCCTGGCGCTGTACGCCCAGAACCAACCGACCGTGACCCGGCAAGTTCCGTGCCATCCCGGAAAGCACGACACGGTGGATCTGCTGTTCGCAATTAACGGCTTGCCGGTTGCAACCTGTGAATTGAAGAATCCTGGCACGGGTCAGAACTGGCGGCACGCCGTGAGGCAATATCAATCCGACCGTGATCCGCGCGCAGCTCTTTTTCGTTTCAAGGCTCGCACCCTGGTATACTTCGCCGCCGACCCTGATGAAATCCACATGACAACTCGGCTGCGCGGACAGGCAACTCACTTCTTGCCTTTCAACCGAGGCAGCCATCCCGGCGAAGTGCAGTGCGGGGCCGGGAACCCACAGCATCCCTCGGGGTACCGTACTGGATACTTCTGGGAAGAAGTGCTCCAGCGCGACAGCTTTCTGGACATTCTCGGCCACTTCATGTTCGTCGAGAAGACCGAAGAGAAGGTAGACGACGGGCAGGGTGGCCAGCGGCGGATCGTCAAAGAAACGATGATCTTCCCCCGTTATCACCAGCTGGATGCGGTACGCAAGATCGTGACGGCCTCGCGCGGAGAAGGCCCCGGAAACAACTACCTTATCCAGCACTCGGCCGGCAGCGGCAAAACCAACAGCATTTCGTGGCTCTCGCATCGGCTGGCGAGTCTGCATGACGACGCTGATCGCAAGATTTTCAACTGTGTCGTCGTGATTACTGATCGGCGTGTGCTCGACCAACAACTCCAGGATGCGATCTATCAGATCGAACACGCCCAGGGAGTGGTTAAAGCCATCGATCAGGATTCAAAGCAATTGGCAGAGGCGCTGATTGACGGCACGCAGATCGTGATTACGACTCTGCAGAAATTCCCATTCGTGCTCCGCGGTTTGCTTCACGTCGCAGGGGCAGAATCTCAGGAAAAGGCCACCGACGAGGAGAAGCGACAGGCGAAGGAGTGGGAGGCGGCGATTACAGCGCGGAAGTACGCCGTGATCGTGGACGAGGCCCACTCCAGCCAGACTGGGGAGACAGCACGCGAGTTGAAAGCAATCCTCGGTAAGGGTGTGGTCCCCGAGAATGGCGAGGGCGAAGCCGATTGGGAAGACCGACTGAACCAGGTGATGCAGTCGCGAGGACGCCAGCCCAACTTGAGTTTCTTTGCGTTTACAGCCACCCCCAAAGGTAAGACCCTGGAGCTGTTCGGTAGGACAGGTCCAAGCGGCCTGCCGGAGCCATTTCATATCTACAGTATGCGTCAGGCGATTGAGGAAAATTTCATTCTCGATGTCCTTACAAATTACACAACATACAAGCTGTATTATCACCTGCTAAAGACTGCCGAAGATGATCCCAAAGTGCCCAAGAAGAAGGGAACGCGAGTACTAGCCAAGTTCACCAGCCTTCACCCGTACAACATCGAACAGAAAACGGAGGTGATTGTCGAGCACTTTCGGGAGAGCGTGAAGCACAAGGTGGGGGGGAGAGCCAAGGCTATGGTCGTGACTTCCTCGCGTCTTCACGCAGTACGTTTCAAGCTGGCTTTTGAGCGCTACATCGCCGAGAACGGGTATACGGATATTAGGCCGTTGGTCGCATTTAGCGGCACGGTGCGTGACCCAGATACTGGTCTCGAATACACGGAACCGGGCATGAATCGCGATGTCATAACCGGTAAGCCGATCGGCGAGGGGCAACTTCCAGAACGTTTTGATTCACTGGACTATCAAGTTCTGCTCGTCGCCAACAAGTACCAGACCGGGTATGATCAACCACTCTTGCACACCATGTACGTTGACAAGCGACTGGACGGCGTTCAGGCGGTTCAGACATTGTCGCGGCTCAACCGCATGATTCCCGGCAAGGATGCTCCCTTCGTGCTCGATTTCATAAACGAGGCAGACGACATTTTCCGGGCGTTCAAGCCTTATTACGATAAGACGGGACTTCAGCAGACTTCCGATCCGTCACAGTTGGAAAGACTGAAACTCGAACTCGACCAAGCGCAGGTTTACCACTGGAGCGAGGTCGAGGCGTATGCACAGGTGTTCTACAAGCCAGAGGAACGGCAAAGCCCAGCAGATCATGCGCATCTGCAGCGCTATCTCCAGCCGGCGGTCGATCGTTTCAAAGCGATCGAGGACCGAGAAGCGCAACAAGCCTTCCGTGACAGACTAAGCGGCTATGTGAAGATGTACGCTTTCCTAAGCCAGATAATCCCCTACGGAGATCCTGAGCTGGAGATGCTGTACAGCTACGGACGTTTTCTGCTTCCGCATCTTCCGCTCGACCGAGAGACCATAACCGTGAACCTAGGGGATGAGGTTGATCTCCAGTATTACCGGCTGGAGCGCGTCCACGCGGGACCCATTGATCTTAAGCAAGGCGATGTTTGGACCATAAAAAGTCCAACAGAAGTGGGTACGGGCAAGGCAAAAGACGAGAAAGCACCTTTGTCGGAGATCATTGAAGTACTCAACGAGCGCTTCGGGACTCAGTTCACGGATGAGGATCGACTCTTCTTCCAGCAGATCAAGGAGAAGGCTACCAAAAACGAGCAGGTCATAAAGACTGCACTCGCAAATCCACTCGATAAATTCGAACTGGGCATTCGGAAGCTGATAGAGGATTTCATGATCGAGCGGATGGGAGAAAACGACAGGATCGTAACTCGGTATATGGCGGATCGCGATTTCCAAGCGGCTGCCTATCCGATTCTGGCGCGTGAGATCTTCGATGCGGTGAGGGCGCAAGAGATCAACCGGTCTGCTAGCGCCGGCTCGAAGGCAAACGAGTGAACAGGAGTTGGCTGAAGTGCTCGGCTACTCCTTCCCAAGCTCAAGACCTTTACCGTCTCGGACCGGATCGAGTCATTCGCGCCGAATACACCCCGTTAACTTACTCAGCGCTGCCGTCCGTTTGGCGAAGATAGCAACTGTTCGCCAATCGCCAATCCAACCCCTCCGCAGCCTGCCCGAAATCTTCTGTTTGTGGGCAGGCGAGGCGCACGATTTCATGGCCAGCGTATCCAAGCACTTGCGGCGATAGTTTCTGCGGGGGTAATTGGGCAAGCCGTAGAGAGCCGCACGTTTGCTTGCAATGATGAGCCGACAGCTATGCGCGCGAAGAGCTCTGGCTGAACTGGGCAACGCTTTCCTGTGCGCCTACCTCGATCTGACGCCGGGAGTTCGCGACAATCACCCCCATATATCGCGTCGTGGATCGAGGTGCTATCGAGCAACAACCGCAGCGTTATATGCACAGCAGGTCGTCGATTACCTGCACGGCTGCCGGAACCATAGACATTTGCATTCAACGGCCGGAGGCATGCGCCCGGCGAGTCTCAGCGGTTCTGCTTTCGATCCACTTCCGTAGGATGCGGCCGATCAATTCCAGTGCCTGATTCTGAGTCATTGATGCCCGGGGCGGATTCACGCGGCCACGGCTGTGTCGGGCATGATCGCCAACAGCCTCGGCACTGTTCGCCGTTTGTGTGAAACGCCGTAACTCGCCTGACGTCGCCCAAGCCTGCTCCTCAATGCTTGGCGAAACATTTCCGCGAACGAGCTCAAGGACTTTGTAGAGCGCAGCCCATTCATGGCGGTGTGATGCAAAAATGCGAAGAGCATCTGTTAACGAGGCGGAATGCCGTGCCGATGCAATCCATTCGTTCACGAGCGCGGGAGAGATCGATTTTGCTGCCGGACTCGGTTCTTTCCGAAATTCGGGTATCTTCTCGCGTGGGAGCGGAAACACCCACACCTTCTTTGTTCCATCGTCATTGATCCTGCTCACACTGGGCGCGAGTTTGATCGGATCAAAGGCAGAGAGTAGAAGGCTCACTACCCCGTTGAGCTGGGCGATACGTTGCTGTGCAAGCGCGTAGACTTCCGCGGGCTCTTCAAGCGCCTCGAATTCGGTCGAACGCAAATGATAGCCACTGATAGAACCTGTGATTTTCAGGCTCGACATTTGGCAAAAAAATGCCGCGTCTACAGTCGACGTGCTAGGACCCATCAACAATAGTTCCCAGTAAGGCATGGCAGCAGAGAGGTTGGCCGATGTTTCGCAGTTTGTTTAATGAGCGACAGCGACGCTTGTCACCGCCAGTTTACAGCAAAGCTTGAACCCGGCCCGAGTTAAGTTAACTTCCGTTCGCGGTTCTAGCCGTTTGCAACCGATCGCTGGGCGCTACCCTTGCTTACATTGAGGGTTCGACATACTTGACCACGAGAGCCCGTCACACCCCAGCTCAGCTACCCGAACAGCGTCAACCTGGGCGCGCGGCCTTCCGAACTTCTCGCCCTTGGCGCGCGCATTGCGCAGCCCGGCCCTAACCCGCTCCTAGATTAGTGATCGCTCGAACTCTGCCATGGGCTCCGATGATCTAGAACATGAGGCGCCCGGATGGGGCGTTGGGTATATGAAGATTTAAAAGCAGGCCGGCGGTCATGTGCTATCAGGGGTCGGGCCGAAGCGGAAATCATAGTGGACCTTATGAATGACAAGGCGGTCGATGCAGGTCACCGCGAGGGTGCCATCTTTCACTGGCCGTCCAAATAAGGCCACATTCGAAAATATCATCGACATAGCGTATTTGTGAGCGCCCGGAAATCGGCGCACCGATATTCCGTAGACCGTTTCAAACGGCATGGCGCCGGATCGGACCTGGCTGAAATAGGATGGATAGAGGATTCCGTCAAAACCCGCCTTGCTCGCTGCCATGGCAACCGCGCGTGAAATCTCGAAGGAATGATCGGGGGCGAAGAACAGCATGTGCAGCGCCATGTCAAGGCTTTCGAACTCTGTCACGTGTTCCTCGCGAAGCACTGCCGTCAAGTCAAGCAGTTTGAGATCTCGTGTGGGTTTCAGGGAGGCTAGGTACAGTTCGTCTTCGACGGTGACCCTGCACTCATGCACACAGCTCTCAATGTCCTGCGAGCAGTAGAGGACCGGCTGCGCCGGCGAGTCCAGCCTCCCGCGGCCCAGAAATTTGTCAGGCGGACTGTCGTATTCTTTCGCTGCGCCAGGATTTTCGGGATTTGCGCGTAATCGATAGATGATTTCTCCCTTGGGCAAAATGCGTTCGGGATACTCATTAAGAATCCGGTCGATGATGGCGTCTCGTTTCTGGGGGTCCTGCAGGTCCTTCAGGGGTTCGATTTCACCGCACATCCACAGACGAGGACCGTAGTGAAAAAGGCCGATCCGTCCTTTCTCGCTGATGAGCTCTACGTCCTTTTGGAGCCAGTCCTGCCCAACGTAGTCGCCATCCCGAAACCGCAGCTCGTTAAACTGCACGAGTGGAGCTGACCCGTAAGAAAAACGATGAACCGAGCCCCTGACGAAGAATTGCGATGCAAGGACGCTGATGAGATAAGGGGTGAGTTTCTTTGTTCCCTGCGCCCCGCAGTTAGGGCATGGCAGCGCGTGCGGGATGCCGATGCGGTCTGCGTCCATTCGCAGCCCATGATCGGTAAAACATGCGGCGCAAAGGACCGGTCGGGAACTTGGGATGATTAGGCCGACGAGCCTCGCCCCTGTCTTTGTCCTGATGGCCAGTCCGCCCGCAGCGTCGAGTGCCCTGGTGACCGGTATCAGGGTTTTTCGGCCTATCTTGCTGTCCGCAACACGCCCTAAGAGTCCAGGTGACTTCTTTCGAAGGTTTTGTTCAGAAACCATACGTTAGGAGCTATACACCAAGGCAAAGCGTCCCGCCAAAAAAGAGTGCGCAGAGTGGCACGGGTTGGTTGGTAAACTGGAGCAGGGCACTGGTTTGGCGCCTGGTACAGCCATTTGCCACAGGCCGATACGCGGTTGAGTCTCAGGCGATAGGGGCGACCGATCGCTGGGCGCTACCCTTGCTCACATTGAGGGTTCGACATACTTGTCTTCTGTAAGAACACGATTCCGGTCAGAGGCCAGTTCAACCTCGCAATTTCTCTTGTCCGCCGCCGAATGCCATCACATACACTTCAAGGATCCGGTGTCCCCTGTGTGGCTCAGAAGCCGCGACGTATTGGTGCGAGTCTAGATTATTTCTGCAGCGCCGCGGTCCAATTCGTCACTAGGTTAATGGGGAAGCTCT
>ODAK010004081.1_pt1 | contig 15026 bp, 20 predicted proteins | sample 1539591 | NCBI WGS metagenome assembly ODAK01 (sample SAMEA3539303, study PRJEB22396) | soil metagenome | biome: tundra; feature: field; material: soil | place: USA | collected 2010-05 | depth 0.15 m | reverse complement strand
TGTCGCATAAAGGATGAGTCCTGTGACGAATCGCCGGTCCCGTCGAATCAACGGTTTACGCGTTGCAGAAGTCTGTTGATTGAGAGCCCGAATGGGTTCAATTCTGGTCGAATGACAGCTTTGTGGCAGGGACTCCATTGACCCTTATGTCTCTTGATGGCCGCCAGCTGCCCGTGACTCCCTGCGGTACGTGGTGAGAATGCTTAATCGTTCTCGGTTGAAACCCCGTGTTTTTGTATATACAATAACCACTTGCGCATAACTTTCGATCCAGCCAAACGAGCCAAGACCCTAGCAGATCGCGGCCTCGACTTTGCTGACGCCGAACGGGTCTTCGCGGGCGTCACTGTCGAAATCGAAGATACCCGAAAGGACTACGGCGAAACGCGAATCATCTGCTTTGGCCGTCTGGAGGGTAGGATCGTTGTGATTGGGTACACACCGCGTGGCGAGTCGGTACGCCACGTGTTTAGCATGAGGAAAGCCAATGAACGTGAACAAGCGCGTATCGCGCCGCTCCTTGAAATCTGACCTCGCACGTGTTGATGCCCACGTCATCAAGGCAGCTGAGTATAAAGAACTCCCGGAACTGACAGAGAAAATGTTATCTCGAGCGACGGTCAAGAAGGGCGGCAGGCCGCGGTCACCGAATCCGCGCAAAGCGATCTCCCTGCGTCTACCCGCCGACGTCATCGAGCTATGGAGAGCAACCGGCCCGGGGTGGCAAACACGCATGGCAGAACGCTTGAGCAAGGTACGGCCGCGCGGTTAGGCTTGATGAACCCAGGGCTGCTCACGCGACACCAATCCATCCCTACGTTGCGCCACGTACCGCGAAAATTCACACGCCCATCACACTTGAGTATCGGTCAGGCTGGCTCGCAAGATTCAGCAGGTCCCGGATCTCCCTGCTCGAAAATCCAAGCTGACGGTTGCATCGCAAAAACACAAGTCGCCGCAGGTGATCAGGCCTGTATTGTCGGTAGCCTGCCGGTGTGCGGCGGCTGTGGCAGCAGACCGACGCGCTCGTAATAACGAATGGTCTCCAGCTTCACGCCGCTTCGTTCCGAGAGCTGTCCAATACGCATGCTGAATCCCACCCTCGATGTCATATCGCTTGACCCTGTAGTCACTACAGGGTGTAGCATCCGCACCGACGGTACAAGGCCATAACTCACGACGTGTTGAATGAACGAACATCCATTGGCGGCAGTGCTCGTTGCGCCCGCGCTCGGCGCACTACTACTCCTCGCCCCGGTGCCAGCCGGCGCTGATGACGGTGAGGAACGGGATCACGTTGCCGTTCTCGAACTCGGCGCTACGGGCGTGAGGGAAATATCGGAACGGACCTCGCACCTTGCACCCGCGGTCGGAATCGAATTTGAACCGATCGAGAATTGGCTGGAGATCGAACTCGGAGCCGCGACCTACAGAAGCGGTGGTGCGACGAATTGGGAGCTTGACCTTCCGTTCAAGAAGCCGTTTCGGCTTTCCAGCACAGTGGAGCTGATGCCGGGTCTGGGGCCCACGTGGGCTCATACGACACAGCCCGGCGAGCGGTCGAGCACTTGGGGTGCCGAGGCAGTGATCGACCTGTTCTTCTGGCGCAGCAAGCGTCTCGGTTGGTATTTGGCACCGAGCTATGGCATCACGTTTAGCAATGGCAACAGGAAATCGGCAGCCTTAACCGCCGGGATTTTCTTCACCGTTCCCTGAGTCCTATCGGCACCGCCCAGCTGTTGCATCCAAGAGCATCAGCGCCGGACGGACAGGGGGCCGCACCGGTAAGCTGAAGGCCGTTCATTGGGGAGTAGCCACCCTCCATAGTGGAGGGGGATGCGTCAACACACTTGGCCCTTTAGGCCATGGCGCGTTCAACCCGTCGGTCTGGCGAGACCTTTGACACATAGCCTGGTCCTGGGTTGGACGGAGGTCGTGTGTCATTGGTTTTACCTCGTCCGACCCCGGAGCTCTCAGTGGATCCTTTCTTTATCTCCACCGGCGCAATTGCCGTGGGCGAACTCGGCGATAAGACTCAGTTGCTGTCCTTGATCCTCGCTACACGGCTGGGCAAGCCCATTCCGATATCGCCGTTGCCCGCTTGGCCGTCTGCTGCCCGATGCACTCTCTACTGATGGCACGCATCAATGGTAGTCCTCTTCGCGTTGATGCCGAATCGCTGTCACCGTCACAGTGTGTTCGTCTTCAATCTCAAAGAGCGCGACGTATCCCGAGTGTCCGAAGGGGATCAATAGTTCTCGCCAGCGGGGGCTCTTCTGCAATAGGGCCTTTCTGCACGAAAATGGTGAAAAGGCGAGAAGGTTCAAGGCACGTTCGATGGCTGCGAGGGCACGTTCAGCCGCACCCAAATCACGTTTGAGCAAGAAATCGTAAAGGCAGTCGAGGTCCTCGAGGGCGTCCCCTGTGAGGCGGACCTTATATGTCACTTGCGAACGCGCTGCGCGTTCGCAAGCCGTTTGCGTAGCCCAGCAATCACCTTATCAGCCTGCACGTAGCCGCCTTCGGCCCGCGCACGTTCGGCGCTGGCCAAGCCTCGAGCGAGGAAATCCAACTGGGATTTACGAAAATCAATGCTTCGAGAAACCGCATCCATTACGAATGCGGATAGGGTTTCCCCAGGGGCTAGTACGCTCTCCGCGTCAGCGCGTAGCTCCTCAGAAACTCGCAGCGGAGGAATGGTTCGAGGTTTGGCACTCGACATGAACATCTCCCGTGCATCGCAATTGCAATACACGATACCGGACAGCGGAATTGCGTGCAAGTTGCGTATGACCGGCGAAGATGACCGGCTGTTCCGCCGGAACGTGACCGGCGATTCCCCTGAGTCTGCGGTCAAATTGGTCCGGAATACGCATGCAAGTTTCGCGAATGCGGCGGCTGCGTGTTCTCTGGCAATCGTAGCATTTCCAAGGGGTAACTCACCGCTATTGGCCGAATGCTCACATTACTCCGAAGGCACTGCTGCTTTTCCGCAGCGATAGGCGACTCCGCCACGCCCAGTGTTAAGAATGACGTTGGCGGAATAACCAACGGCTTCATTCTGTGCTACGTGTCGGTCTAGACTAATCAATGCTTCAGCGTCTATTTTCCCGACTGCGGTACACCCTGACACGTCGGCTGGATTATTGGTGATTGTCACCTCGTCCGCACCCGGAGCGGGTGTAACGCATCCAACGGATAATGCGCCAAGCATCATGATGATACAGCCGCTTGCCACCTGGTTCATTGCTCCTCCTCGATGTAATCCTATAGTGCTGGTTGACCTGACGATTCAACTTTAACAGTTCGATCGAAGTGCCACCGGAACCTGACGCTCGGGACCGATTGGGTCAAAGGTCTGCACGCCGCGCCGAACGGCAGACGTCGCCGAGTTGGCTTACTGTAAGGCGTGAACGGCCGCTTAGCGGCAGCTTGTTCGATACCTTCGCTGACGAGAGTTGGCCGGCAAGAGACCTACGCCTGATGGGTTCGAACCCGGGATTTCGGACCACCGATGTATCGCTACGCAGCCCTACGTGGCCCCAGATACCGCGAAAATTCACACGCCCATCACACTTGGGACCCGCCATCGCGTCAAACCGCCTGTTTTTAAGGTCCGGAAGCGCCTCCCGTGTGGGTTCGATTCCCATCGCCCGCTCCACACTCAGCCATCGACCCACTCCAGTCCGTGGTCAGAGGCAGCTTTCTGCCAATACAATTGGGCACAAAGGCGAACCGTTTACTAGTACGGATTCCTCGCTTATGGGCGATCTAGAAAGGCACTAATGATTGGGTTCAACCACTCGGACCGCCCCGAGAACGTCGCGTGGTCCGTTCCGGGCAGCACGCACAGTTTCGCGTCGGGCAGTGCATGAAATATCTTGAGCGTGTGCTCGAGCATGATCGCATCGCGATCGCCTGAGACCACCAGCACCGGCTGAGTGATTTTTGCCAGCAGCCCCAGGTTCAGTTCCGCTTCCGTGGGAGACGTGAGCCACAGGTGCGCAAGTTTTTCATCGATCGTCGTGGGCTTGGGGTTCTGGGTCGCGCGCAATTCCTCCAGATCCTCTGGTCTCAGACCCTCGGGAGCAATGTTAACGCCGCTGATGACGAGTCGTCGGACCAACTCAGGATGCCGGACCGCGAGCATCAGTGCCAAAATACCGCCGTCGCTGAATCCCACAACATCAACATGCTGGAGTTTTAGCATCCTCAGCAGTTCAGCGGTATCCTCCATCATTGCGGTGTAGCTCAATGGCCCTGGTACGTCAGGCGTGCGTCCCTGGCCCACCTGATCTGGCGCTACGATATGATGATGTTCCGAAAATACGTCTAGTTGACGCACGAACGAGTGCTCACCCGAGTCGCCTCCGCCATGCAAGAAGACCAGCGTCGGGCCACTGCCGCGCACGGCATAGTAGATTTTGTGACCATGAATATTGGCCATATTCCATTCGGTGGGCTGAGCCACTCCGCGAACTGTGTCGGCCCGTACGCAAGTCAGCCAGAGCCCCAGCAAGGCTATCATTCCGCCATTCGCCAATACGCTATGTCGGAATCCTTGCCGGCCTTTCGTCCAACTCCTCGCCATCACTGATCTGACCATTAACTATACGCTGCCGTGGTGAACTCGATTCGAAAGCGCGACCTAGGTCGCACGACGAAGATAGTAACGGCGATCTTCTACCTTCGGGTAAACAGTATACGCTGGCGGCAAAGATTTATTTTGGGGCGGCCCACAGTTGCCCGTTGCGCTCAATTCTCAAATTTCCGTTTCGACCCGCTGCTGCCGGTCGCGACCGTCGCCTTTGTGGAACGCCAGTTTATACTGCTTCCCCAGGGATTTATTCACTGGTGGCGATTCAACATCCCGAGGATTGCGTGAATGCCATTAGTCGCGAGACCAATTCGCACCTCTCTTACAAAAAAAAGGGAAAAGTCTCTATGCGCCTACATTAAACGATGAACTTGCGTGATACTTGTAAACGCAAGTCTTTTTAATTAAGCACTGACTGCATCCCTCGCGATCTATCTTCCATGAATGAGTCTGCAAAAACGTCCCTGGAGCGGGACAAAACTTCTTGCGCGGCGGATCAGACGGGGCAGCCCTCAAAGCGTTCGCTTCGAGGGTTGGACTGGCTGAATTTCTTTCTCGCTGACGTTCAGACGGGAGTCGGGCCATTCCTCGCGATCTATCTTGCCGGCTATGGGTGGAACGAAGAACGCGTGGGGCTCGCGCTCACCGTGGGCGGAATCGCCGGAATCCTAGCCCAAACACCCGCAGGCGCCTTGGTTGATCAGGTCCACCATAAGCGCACCCTGATCGCCGCTGGGATCGGTGCGCTGGCCTTAGGAGCGCTGCTTATCGCGTTCGTACCGACGTTTTGGTCGGTCATGTCGGCCCAAGTCCTGATCGGCGGTACCTCAAGCATCTTCGCCCCGGCCATCTGCGCCATCTCGCTCGGAATCGTCGGTCACCACCTGTTCGACGCCCGCCAGGGACGCAACCAGTCGTTTAACTCTGCCGGCAACGTCGTCGCCGCTGTCTCAATGGGCGTACTCGGGTACCTCGTCTCCAATCGCAGCATTTTCTTTTTCGTTGCGGTTTGCACGCTACCGACCTTTTTTGCTCTCCGCAGAATCCGCCCCGATGAGATCGATTACGAGCGAGCGCGCGGCGCAAAGGAAGATGCGGTCGACGGCAAACCTGTTGGAGCAGCCGTGCTGTTGAAGGAGCGTCCCCTGATCATCTTTCTGATCTGTGCGGTGATGTTTCATTTTGCGAACGCCGCAATTTTGCCGTTGTTAGGGGAAATGCTGGCCAAGGGCCACGGACGAAGCTCAATGATGTTCATGTCAGCGTGCGTCGTGACCACGCAGTTCGTCATCACCATAATCGCCGCTTGGTCCGGACGAAAGGCGGGTTCGTGGGGAAGGAAACCGCTGCTCCTGATCGCTTTTGGCGTACTGCCGATACGGGCGGTTCTCTACACACTCACCAGCAATACGGTTGCATTAGTCGCGATCCAGATTCTCGATGGCGTTGGAGCAGGAATATTCGGCGTGGTCTCAGTACTCGTGATCTCGGACCTGACACAAGGTTCAGGTCGATTTAATATCACCCTTGGAGCAATCGGTACGGCAGTCGGCATCGGCGCTGCGCTCAGCCAAACGATCGCGGGTACGATTGTTCATCATTTTAGTTTCGACGCGGGATTCCTGTTCCTTGCCGCGATCGCGGCAACGGCTTTCAGCATTCTCTACCTCTTCATGCCAGAAACACGAGACAAAAGCTTTCTCAACGAGCACCTATGAGCACCATTTTTCTATTGATGCTGTCGAACGTCTTCATGACCTTCGCTTGGTATGGGCATTTGAAGTACGGACACGACTGGCCGCTGTGGAAAGCAATCCTCGTCTCCTGGGCAATCGCACTGTTCGAGTATTGTTTGGCGGTGCCCGCTAATCGCCTCGGCTTTGTTCAGTACTCAGGATTTCAACTCAAGATCATTCAAGAGGTGATTACGATCTCGGTCTTCATCGTGTTTGCGATTTTCTTTCTCAAAGAGAAGCTCGCCTGGAATTATCTCGTGGCATTCGCCTTCCTCGGTGTCGCTGCATTCTTCGCCTTTGCGTTCAAGGCACCTGGGTCCGTCATCTGAATAGCTTGTCCGTGCGGGAGTGAGCGTGCAGCGTTAGCAATCAGCGTGGTTTCCTAGGCTGCGGAACGTCCGCTTCAGGACGGCGATTTCGGGTGGCCTTAGGACCGGTCATGGCCCGACTGCCGCCGCACGTCGCGCTCCAGACTTGACGTTCGGGCCAGATTACCAGGGCCGACCACCCAACCGATACTGTTGACCCCGAGCTGCCGCTCGCGACCGTCCGCTTCGACGCTACCGAATCAGCTTTCGCGGGTGACAGCGTGCCCTTAAGCCTCCACTTGGAATAAGGCAAGAGGTGGATCAGGCCGCTATCGCCTCGCCGTCCTTCGTGGTGGTCAGTCGCTTCGGTACGAGCAGAATTACCGGCAGGATCAGGGCGTAGACAATGACTGTGATGACGACGGTGGGGATGAACCCGCCGTGCTTGTCATAGATCCAAGTGCCAAATAGGTCGCCGAAGCGAATGGAGAAATAGTAAAGGGCATAGAACAGCATCATCACTGTGCCCTGGCTACCCCGTGGAGCCGACCGGATCACGAGATCAACGAGCGAAGCCTGCGCCAGCGCGCCGAGGATTCCCATCGGCGCCGCCGCGATGATCGCCCCGATGGCGTTGTCCACGAGCAGCAGCGGGCACATCTGGAAAACCGCGAGAGTGAACCCGAACCAGAGCAGCGGGCGCAAAGCGAACCGGCGGCTGAGAAATCCGTAGGCCGTGTAAATCGGAATGAACGAACCAAAGAAGATGCCCTGCCAAAGTCCCCACTGGGCATCCGTGGCGTGCAGGTGATCGACGATGTGATACTGAAGCACCGTACCGGTCGAAGGCGAGAACTGCCAGAGCAACTGGATCAACATCGCCGGATAGATCGGCCAATGCCGAACAATCCGTTTGAGGTCCTCAAGGATATTGACCTCCGAAACCTCGCGACGCGCTTCCTCGAACACCCACTTCGGTCCCAGGAGACCCATCACGGCGATCGCTAGCATGAGCCCCGCAGCGCAGAAAAACAGGATGCGAGCGGCTGCAGCCGCGCCGTCGCCCTCCAGAGTCTGACTCAGTATCCCACCGCCGATGAATGAGAGGAGATCCGGCAGGGCGCTGCCAATGCTGATAACGCTGCTCATCTGGCCAGAGACAGCGTGCTTCTGTGCGATTGTGTTCGTGATCCCGTAGGCTGCGCTGCTGACCATCCGGAATGCCATGGTGGCGACGAAGAGGCCGAGCAGAAACACGCTGTAAGTCGGGTTGATCAAGGACATGGAGCCATAGATCAGCGCAGTCGTCACCCCGAACACGATGAGGTGCGCCCGGTCGCCACTCCCAAAAGGGCTCCATCGGTCCCTGATGAAGCCAAATACAAAACCCAGGATTAGCGGAGCGCCGATCCAGAGCTTGAATACGGCCAGTTCGTTGGCATTTAGATGCATCCGGTTCTTCAGGAAGAAAGTGACCGGGATGTCGATCATACCTCCCGCCGGACTGGCGAAATTCATCAGGGTCAGCAGGAACCCCCCAAACAGGAAGGCCTGGCGTGTGCGCACTCCAGAGAGTGGCGGCGCCAGAGCGAGGGAGTCAGTAGTCATACCGGCAAATTCCCTTTCGCCTGAGTTCGACAGCAGAATTGGAAGCTATGAGCATAGACGAAGTGGCTCGCGAGTTCGACCAACGGCACGTGACCGCATGAATCATTAGCCGATTAGTCTATCCAGTGCCGCGAGCGACCGCTTTGGTGCCTAAGCCTCAAAACGTAATTCGCGGCTCATTCGCAGCAAAGGGACAGATAGATTGGGCGGTCCTGTGCTCTATCCATGGCGCTTCCAAGATTGAATTGAAATATTCTGGGGCGGCTCACCCGATGTTCGTCGGAGATAGCACCGCTCGACGACAAGTTGTCTTTGGAAATCTTAAATGATGGGAAAATGGTTTACCTACGGGCCATTAACGCGATGGAGCGAGAGCTTATGGAGGTGGTCAACCGCATGAACGCAGAACCGGTTCCCTCTCCAATTTCGCACGAGGGAATTGATGACGCCTACGTGGGTAAGGCCGGTAATTCACTACTGCAATGCCGGCCAACGGATTGAACTATCCGGTAGTGATTAGTTCCATTTGCGGCTCTTTTACTGTCGCTGGCGAGCGGCCACGTATTTCTTGAGCGCCGCATCCATCCGCGTCTGCCACCCGGGGCCGGAGGCACGGAAAAACGCCAACACCTCGTTCGAGATCCGCACGGTGGTCTGCGTTTTTCTGCCGGAACCGGTGGGTCGCCCGCGGCGGACGAGTTTCTTGCCGTCGTAAAGATCCGCCTTGGAGGCCCACTCAGCCGTAATTTCCGGCGCGTCGTCCGGATCACGCCAAGTGCGGCGCGAGCGCTTTGATTTCACGTTCATTGGCCTTCCTCATCGAAATTACGCGTCGGGCATTGCCGCGCGGCGTCCAAACGATAACGACTATCCGCTCATCGAGCCGGCCGGCTGTGATGAAACGTTGCTCGCCATACTCACGCCGGTCATCCGCGCGCGTCATATGTGGGGCGGCAAACACCTCGCGAGCCCGTCGAAAATCTAGGCCCCGTTCCTTCAGAGTCTTGTCGCGCTTGGCCCGGTTAAAGGTGATCAGCACCGTATTTATTGTAGTTATATTTATTCTGCATGGCAACTCATCCTAATTCTTGGGACAGTTCGGGCATCTGCCTTGGGCCTGCATCTGTTTGGTCTGCCGCGCGCCGTGAATGACAGCTTACCGGCGCGCATTTTCGGCGGACGAATGTCTCAAGCTGGCCGCCTGCAGCCCCATTCGCTTCTCCCAGCCAGTCATTGGGAGCCATTGCTTTGCGATTCTCGAGGGAGCCCGGGCGCTCGTCACTTCGTGTTCAGTGATAACGTCCGCATTGAGCCGCCGGGGCTCGTGGCGAGGTAGGCAGTGAGCGGATCGGTACCTACGATGAGATGCAGCAGCAATGCCAAGCCGCCGCATAGCGCGATAAGCGTCAAGGTCGAGGCGGCGATCGTCGGAAACACGCGCGCGGCGTAGATTACGTACCGGCGAACCCCAGATGGAAGCGTAAGGGTATTGTCTTGAGGATCGAACACCACGCCATGAGAAGCTTTCGCAATTGTGTCTTTTTCACTAACGCGAGAGTCATGGGGCAGGACTCCACATGACGCGAGACCTTTTCATGCGTCCCTCTCTTTGGGCCACCTTTGTGTTTAATCTGGGCGGGGCGTACCTGTTGGCCTTCCCGACTTCCGCGTTAGGACAGCTTGCGGGGCTGCCCGCCGAAGTACCGCTCTTTTACCGGATTCAGCTAGCGATGTTCGTCTCGGTATCCGGCGGCGCCTACGCTTGGCTTGCTCGCCAGCCGCGAATTGATAGGCCGCTCGTTGGCCTCGCTGCGATTGCCAAATTCGCCTTCTTCGCCATAACTTTCGTCCTGTGGCTCGCCGGCGAGGCACCAGGCCGTGGTGTAATTATTACTTGTGGGGACCTTTTCTTCGCGATGGTTTTCACGTGGTGGCTTGTCAGTTCTCAGCGGCCGCTATGAAGCACTGGAAATCAATTGACATATTCCGGCCGGCGTGCGTAATTGCTAAACATAGGTTCGGGATCGGAGTAACGCGCATGGGAAGTACGGCGGGCCTGCAGGACGGTAGCGCGTTCAACGACGCGATACTTGCTTGCACTCACGAGATAATCAACACACTCTCTCGGCTTCAGGAACGTTATGGGACAGGCGCTGTTTTCGCCGCCCTAACTGATATAGCTGGCTGCTCGAGGTGCGTGACGCATGCAGACGGGCAGCCTACGGTGGAGAGCCTGCGAGCGCTGCATGCCAGAATCGAACATCACCGCCTCGCCCAATTGATGTCTTGAAGACCAGCAGTGGAGGGTGCGCTGTTTAAAATGGTTCACCCCATCGCCATTGACACCACACGACGGCTGCGCAGGCGGCTCTGCAAGAAGCATGAACATCAGGGGCAAAGGACTGACAGGCTAACCTGATGAGTACCCGTACCAAACACTGGGACTCATCCGCCTGCCGTTGATGCCGCAGCGCTTCTCCTGCTTCCATGATCCTCCGTTTCGGCGAAGTTTGCGCATGCTCGGGCCGGGTGGTCAAACAATCGTCAAGGGAACTCGAGCGGGTGATTAACGGCTCTGCGCGGGAATCTGCAGCGTGACATAAAACCGTGGCGCCGTTCTTAGCGTCAGCTTCACCGGTCTGCATGGGAGATCGGAGAGACTAAAGCGGGTGGTTTTCTTAAACGGTTGGCTCGCGACGTGCTGCCATTGACTGTCAAGCACCTCGGCGACAATCTCCGGCTCGGTGGCATTAGCCAATGTTTGGCAGGATCCCCATTTTAGCGAAAAGGTGTGGTCGGGGTTCGTGCCGCGGTACGCCATCGTGACTACCAGTTCGTCTTTACGATCGTCATAGTAAACCCTGGAAAACGTGTCGGCATGAACGACATCTAATAGGGCTCCCGCAAAGACACTCCATAAGCATGCGACTACAGTGAGCTGCGCCATGCGTCATCCGCGAGGGTTTGCTGAATTTCGACTCGTTTGTGCATTCATGACGTGTAATTCTCTAGCGGTCGGTCGGCTGCGGAGGCCGAAGCAGTGCATGCACAGCTTATTCGGGGGGTTCTCCGATATAGCGCCTTTGGTACTGGATAGAGAACCCAGTGTGACTCAGCGTTGGCGAGTGGTCAAAATTTACGCAGATCGATACAAGGGGAGGATTTGTGGTGACGTTTTCGTGACACCCGCGGATCGAGCTGCGACCCGCCTAAATCTATTGGCGCTGGATCGCAATTCGCCTAGCATGCTGCATGGCGAAAAAGAATGAACCTGTTGATAACCTCCTCGACGCGCTGGTCTGGATGAGGCGCAAGGCGAAACGACATCAGGCGGTCGACGACCTGATCGATGCGCTCATCAAGATGCGACGCAAAGCGAAGAAGAAAGTAGCGAAACAAAAGAAAGCCCGCAAAGGACGAGCGAAGTCCAAGGGTTAATCGTAACACTTGATGTACTGCAGAAATCCGAGTGGTCGAAAAATCGGCAGGTCAACATAAGCGACTGAAAGAGCACCACGTATTGGCGATGACGATTATCCGGCTGACAGTGTGTGCGTCCTCATCGATATTTGGTTATCTTTGGAGACACTGGGCATGAATAGCCGCAAGCCGATCTGGGTCGCCATAATATTGGCGCTCGTCGCGCTTCCACAGATCGCGCTCGGCCGGTGGAACGACGATTGGAAGTTCAGGAAGCGCTTGACGATCGACGTCACGGCCCGGCGGACACTGCGGCGGCCGCGCGACGAGTTGCTGGTCGAGGGCCCGTTCGGCGGCTCTCCGCGGCGCGGCCGCCGAACGGGCCGCCGCCAAGCGATCTGCCGCAGCCCATCAACTTGTTGATACGATCGCGTAGCAGCGGGAATTGATTGTGGGTACCGAAGCGATTCCAATGGATCTTTCCACTCAGACGCAGCACGGCAGCGAGGTACGCGATGACATGCGCGTCGCGCATGCCATTGATCGCGTGCTCGAGGCGGAACGCGCCGCGCAATCCGCGATCGCCGAGTGCGAGAAGCAGTGTCAGGAGTCATTGGAGCGTGCGCGGCAAGAGCGGCGAACCATTTTGGAGCGCACGCACGAGCGGGTTGTCGCGCTGCATACCAAGGCCGCGCGAGCACTCGAGTTGCGCAACACACAACTCCGCGAACAACAGGGACAAGCTGTCGCCACTGCGGGCACGCAGCACGACGATCACGCGCGAGCGCAGGCGGCGCTCGAGAAATTGGCGGATTGGCTCACGGGCGATGGGAATGAGGAGATCTAGAGCCGTGGCCATCGAAGGTAACTTGGACTATGCCCTCGCGCGTGTTGCCGCGCGGCATGGCCAGCGCCTCGACGATGCGGGTTGGCGCCGCCTCGAGGCGAGTCGCGATCTGGATCACTACCTGGCGGCCGTGCGCTCGACCGCGCTCGGCGGCTGGGTGAGTTCTTTCGACGCCGAAAACGATTGTCATTCGATGGAGCGCGCACTGAGGGCACAATGGCGGCGCTATGTCGAGGCAGTGGCGGCATGGCATCCGCAGACGTGGCAGGCGTGGCTCACATGGCTTGCTTGGCTGCCGGCCTTGAGCCTGCTGGCGCAACTCGCACGGCCCGATTCTGCGCCGGTGTGGATGCTGGCGGATCCGCTGTTCGGTCCGCTTGCGCCCGGTACACCGGCGGACCGTGCTGCCGCGCTCGCCAACACCGCGCTCGCTCCCCTGAAGCCTGCGGTCGCCGGCCGGACATCGCCGGGCGAAGCCTGGCGCGCTGAATGGCAGGCGCTGCAGCCGCGGGCTGATTCCCGCACGCAGCAGTCCCTTCACCTCCTGTGGCAGGCGATGGAGCAGCACGAGCGCGATCTCCTCCATGCCAGCGATACCGCCGAGCCGCTGCGTAACCAGTTGGCGAGCCGATTGCAGAGGCTGCTGCGCGTTGCTGCCGGTACCGTGACCGTTACGGTGTGTCATCTCGCGCTTATCGCGCTCGATCTGGAGCGGCTGCGCGGCGGCCTGGTGCGCAGGTGTCTGTTTGGCGATATTCAGGCCGAGCACAACTGATGGCGCTGCGTCCCGCAACGGCGAGATGGTTCGAGCTGTTGATTGCGCGCGACGAGCTGGGGGTGGCGCTGCAGTGTCTCGCGGCGACTGGCGAAGTGGAGCTGCAGGCGCATAGCGATACGTCTGCCGCGACGCTGCTGCCGGTGCTGCGGGCGGCCGTCGATGAGTACAAACGCCTGGCGCAGCGCTATGCGGAATTCTGGCCACCGCCGTCCGGCGCGATGGTCCAAGGTGCGCGTGAGCCGGAGGAAATCCCGGCCGCCGCCTTGACGCGGCTGCGGGCCTGGGCCGCTGCTGGCGACCCCGTCATCGACCGCCTGCAGAAGTTGGCGCATGAGCGCGCGGAGCTGCAGCTCCTGGAGCGGCTTCTCTCGGCAGCAGGCGACGAACTCCCCGACCTGCATTTTTTTGCCCAAGCGGGTCCCATTCTGGCAAGCCGCGCATACCTATTGGCAGCGGAGCCGCAGGCATTGGACGTGCCGCCGTCCGTGCTCGTGCAGAATATTCCCGATCGCGAACGCAGTTACTTACTCGCGGTCGGCCCCGTGGAACAGATCGCGGTCTTTGACGACACTTTGAGCGCGCACAAGGCACGGCGGTTCGCGCTGCCGTCCGAGCTGCCGGCGGGGCGCGAGGCAGCACACGCATTCACCTGCGCGCGCATCGAGGAAATCACGAATGAATTGCAGGGCCTCGAGACGAAGCTGCACGAGCTGCATCGCCAACACGGCGTGAGCGCCGCACTCGCCGATCTCGCCTTCATCGAGTGGCTCGTGCAGAACGTGCCGCAGCTCGCACTGACTGAGCATTTCGCGTGGATCACGGGGTGGACCAGCGATCTGGCGGGCAAGCGGCTCGAGGCGGTGCTCGATCGACAGCATCTGCACTATTTGCTGCGCTTCCCGGACGCTCCGCAGGGGATGGTCCGGCCCGTCGTGCTGCGCAATCCGCGCTGGGCGCAGCCGTTCGAATTGTTCACGCGCCTGCTCGGGATGCCGGGCGCGACCGAGGCGGACACGAGTGAGCTGCTCGCCTTCGTCGCCCCTCTCATGTTCGGCTACATGTTTGCCGATGTGGGTCAGGGCGCGGTACTCGTCATCGCGGGCGCGGCACTGCGCAGGCGCTTTCCCGCCACGGCGCTGTTGATTCCGGGCGGCCTGGCCGCCATCGCATTTGGGTTTCTGTTCGGTAGCGTGTTCGCCAGTGAGGTGATCCTGCCGGCGCTGTGGTTGCGACCGCTGGACCGGCCGCTGGTTCTGCTCGGGGTGAGTCTCGCATTCGGAGCGTGCGTGATCCTGTTGGGATTCGCGCTGGATGCCGTGCAGCACTCGTGGTCGGGCCTCGGGACGCAATGGTGGGCGACACGCGCGGGTCTGGTGCTGTGTTATCTGGGAATGATCTGCGCGCCCTTGCAGAGCCGCGCATTGTGGGCGCTGCCCGCGGGTTTCGGCTGGTATCTGATCGGCAGTGCCGTGCTCGCCCCTGCGAAGCGTCTGAATGCCCTGGCCGCCGCCGCCGGCGAAGCCCTGGAGACCCTGCTGCAGCTGGCGATCAATACGATCTCGTTCGTGCGTGTCGGCGCGTTTGCGCTTGCACACGCGGGACTAGGTTCCGCCGTTGCCGGTCTTGCCGCAGCCACGGGCTCGCGGCCAGCCGCATGGCTGGTGCTGGCGGCCGGCAACGCAATGATCATCGCCATCGAGGGGCTGGTGGTCGGCATTCAGACCACTCGGCT
>ODAK010004080.1_pt1 | contig 15026 bp, 14 predicted proteins | sample 1539591 | NCBI WGS metagenome assembly ODAK01 (sample SAMEA3539303, study PRJEB22396) | soil metagenome | biome: tundra; feature: field; material: soil | place: USA | collected 2010-05 | depth 0.15 m | reverse complement strand
TCCAGGTGTTGACCATCCGGTTGGTGTGCGTGTCGGGTGTCTCCACCTGCACCGCCGAGAGCAGCTCGGTCCAGCGGGCACGCAGCCGCTCGATGCCGTCGGCAACCGTGTCGGTGCGCAGCCAGCGCTCGATCACCGGTCGCACGAAACGCTTGTTGATGGTCTGGCTCCCCTCGGGGTCGAACTTTTCGTGAGGCGGGTTCTCCGCGTATCCGAACAGGAACACGACCTCACGCTCCTCGCGTGGACCGAGCTTCACCCGGACGTGGTGCGAGCCGTGCGGTGACCAGCCGTGCGCCATCGAGTTGCCCGCGGTGCCGCGCTCGACGGCGACCGGCCGGTCCCATCCGCGATACGCGCCGAGGAAGGAGTCCCGGTCGGTGTCGAATCCCGCGATCGGTTCGGAGCATGCGAAGTAGGCGAAATGCGCGCGTCGCTCCCGGTACTCCGTCTTGTGGTAGATGACGCCGTCAACGACCTCGACCTCACCGGTCGAGAAGTTGCGCTGGAAGTTGGTGGCGTCGTCCTGGGCGTCCCAGAGACAGAACTCGACCGACGAGAAGAGCGAGAGCTCGCGAGGATCGTCGTACAGGTTGCGCAGCCGCACGCGCCAGACCTCAAGGGTTTCACCCAGGGGCACGTAGTACAGCGTCTCGGCTCGGATCCCGCCGTACGTGGACGCGATGGTGGTGTACGACAGTCCGTGCCGGCACTCGTACGACTCGAGCGCAGTCTGCGTCGGCTGCCAGGACGGGGACCAGTACTCGCCGGTCGCGTCGTCACGAACATAGAGATACCGGCCGCCGAGGTCGAAGGGTGCGTTGTTGGGGCGCGACCGGCTCAGCCTTCGCAACCGCGCATCACGGACGAAGGAGTATCCCCCGGCGGTGTTGGAGATGATGCCGAAGTACTCCTCCATGCCCAGATAGTTGATCCAGGGCAGGGGCGTATCCGGCCGCGTGATGACGTACTCCCGGCGTTCGTCATCGAAATATCCGTACCGCACGATGCCTCCTTGAGTGTTGATTCAGGCGTCCGCGACCGTTGGGTCAACGTCCGGCCGGCGCGGTGCCGGCCGGACGCGATCCACCGCGGGTGGGGCGGGTGGCCGTGAAAGGGGGGCTAGCCGACGCTCAGACGGGCGCCAGGTGCATGAGGATGTACGGAAGTTCTGGATCGTTCGGCGAGGGATCCATGTAGGGCGTCGACCCGTCCGGCCATCCCGTGAAGTGCGCGGTGCTGAAGACGTTCCAGTCAGCGCCGTACAGCAGTGGGACCTCCGGTGCCTCCGTCGACATGATCTGCTCGAGCGCCTGTACCGCCGTGGTGACCGCCGCGGTGTCGCTCGGGTTGGTGCCCTCGAGCGTCGTCAACGCCTGCTGCGCCGCGCTGCTCTGGAACCCACCGTAGTCTCCGGCCGACTTCGGCTGCGAGCTGTCCAGCCAGTTCTGGTACTGGACGAATGGCGTCGGGCCGCCGTTGCCCCAGTGGATCATCGACTGGAAGTTGCCGGCCGTGTAGTCGGCGTACCACCCGGTGTCCGGGTTGTCGCCCTTGGTGGTGGCGTCGATGCCTTCGCTCTGCAGCTGCTGCGAGATGAGCTGCGCGTCCTCCCAGTAGTCCGAGTACGGGACCGGATCCTCGATGTTGAAGCTGATGATCTTGCCTCCCTTGGTGTAGCAGTTCGCGGGCGTGCTCGCGGTGCAGTTCCCACTGCCGGTCGGTGGCGTGTAGCCGTCCGCCGTCAGGATCGACTTGACCGAAGCGGCGTCAGCGGTCGGCTTCAGGTCGTTGGTCACCGAGGACGTGAGGTACTGCGAGAAGTTGGGAAGGATCAGCCCGCTGGACGACGTCGCGGGCGCCTCATACCCCGATTCCCCGAGCAGGGCGAGAGCAGTGCGGTCGATGCCCGCGCTGATTGCCTTGCGGACCTGGGCATCCCCGAGCGCTCCGTAGCTCACGTTGAACCACAGCGTGACCGTGTTCCCCGACGCGAACCAGTAGTGGTTCGACGACGGATTCAGGTCGACGAAGTTGTGCTGGATGTTGGCGATGTCATTCCCGGCCCAGTCGAGCTGGCCGGCGACGAGCGCGCTGCTGGCCGCGTCGTTGGTCGCGTAGTAGGGCACGTCGACCTCGGACACCGGAGGCGTGCCGCCCCAGTACTTCGGATTGGCGCCGAATTTCACGACCTGGGTCGAGAAGCTCTTCAGGGTGTAGGGGCCGGTCCCGACCGGGGTCGGCAAGATTGCCGTGGCCGGGTTGGTGATGGACGACCAGAGGTGCTGCGGCACGATGTATGTCGAACCGGCGATGGAGAACAGGTTGGTGTACTGCGCGGTGCTGAAGTGGAGGGTCACGCTGTTGCCGGTGACCGTGGGATCACTCGCCTGCGCGGGGACGCCGCTGTAGTCCGCCGCTGTGTTGTCCTTGATGGTCTTGAACGTGAACGCGACGTCCTGAGCGGTGAAGGCCTTGCCGTCGCTCCAGGTGACGTTCGGACGGATGTTGAAGGTGAGGTCCTGGCCCGTGCTCGAGAAGCTGTAGCTGGTCGCAAGCCACGGGTGGTTCTGTGCCGGATCGAGCGCGTCGAACTCGTAGAGCGGCTCGTAGATGAGGCTCCGGATGTTCATCTTCGCCGCGAAGCCGGCGGTGTTGAAGGGGTTGAAGTCCTGCGTGAAGGTGACCCCGGTGTTCGACTCCTCCGTCAGGACTGTCTTTGTCGCTGGACCCGTGGACGAGCTCGGAGTCCCCGAGCTGCATCCGGCTATCGCGAGCGCGGAGGCAACGGCCATTCCGGTCGCCAGTTTCCGATTCATCGATTACTATCTCCGTGATGCGCTGGCATGAGTGGTGCCAAGCGCTGTCGGTTAATGCGTAGCTGCTGCCGACGAGGGGCCGGGCGGATCGCGAGATGTCACTTCATCCTCCGGTTCCTCCAGCGCTGAATTTCGTCAAGTTCCCATCGGCCTGCGGGTCCGATGCCTGGGTTTCGATCTCGGGGACGCCTCGCCGGGCGTCGTCGACCTGGAGCCAGCACGCGGCCGTGTGATCCGAGCCGATGTCGACGCTCGGCGGCGCCACACGCGTGCAGATCTCCATCGCGTGCGGGCATCGCGGATGGAATCGGCAACCGCTCGGAGGCGCGAGCAGGCTCGGGGGAGCGCCGCTCCCGGCAAGCTTCGGCCGAGCCACACGATCGGGATCGGGGGCCGCGGAGAGGAGCAGCTGGGTGTATGGGTGCGCGGGGTGATCGGTGAGGCTCACGCTCGGCGCCGACTCGATCACCTGACCGGCGTACATCACAACGATGCGGTCGGCGAGGTAGCGGGCTGAGGCGATGTCGTGGGTGACATAGAGGATCGCCATGTGCTCGCGGTCACGCAGGTCGGCGAGCAGGTTGAGCAGGCCGAGCCGAACCGAGACGTCGAGCATCGACACCGGCTCATCGGCGAGGAGCACGCGCGGGCGCACCGCCAGCGCGCGAGCGATGGCGACGCGCTGCCGCTGACCGCCGGAGAGCTCATGGGGGAACTTGTCGATGAACTGCCCAGCGGGGGTGAGCGCAACCCGCTGGAGCAGTTCGGCGACCGCGGTGTCGATGTCCTGATCGACCATGTGGTGGATCCGGAGTGGTCGCATCAGGTGATAGCGGACCCGGTGCACGGGGTTGAGGGACGCGAATGGATCCTGGAAGACCATCTGGACCTGCGAGGCGTACCGCTTCGACCGCCGCCGCGAGACCGGCTCGCCATCGAGCAACAGTTGCCCGGAGTCGGGCGCGATGATCCGCGCCAGCATCCGCGCAACGGTGGTCTTCCCGGACCCGCTCTCCCCGACCACTGCGGTGACGCGTCCGGCCTCGAGGCTGATGGACACCCCCTCAACAGCGCGCAGGCTGGCCTTGCGAGTCATCGGGCCACGACCGCGACGCACCCAGAAACGCTTGCTGAGATCACGCCCTTCCAAAACCGGGCGCGTCGCCACCGTCTCCGCAGGGGGCATGGCGGTGACGGCGCTCATCGTTCGACCACCGCGCGCAGGCCGGTCACGCCGGAGCCGCCGACCGGCGCGGCGGACACGGGATCGGGGAGCGCGAGCTCGGCTGGAACGGTGCCGCCGGACTGATGCAGCCAGCACGCCGTCTGACGGTGTGATCCGACCTGCTCGAGGACGGGGACGTCCACCTTGCAGCGGTCCATCACCCAGGGGCAGCGCGGGTGGAACGCGCACCCCGATGGAATCGCCCTCAGGTCCGGCGGCGATCCCGGGATGCCCGTCATCGGCTCCCGCTCGCCGTGCATCGGAGGGAAGCAGTTGAGCAGCCCGTGCGTGTACGGATGCCTTGGAGCACGGAACAGCGCCACCGCCGGAGCGGCCTCGACGAGCCGCCCCGCATACATGACCGCGATCTCGTCAGCGAGCTCGACCAGCAGCGAGAGATCGTGGGTGATGAACAGAGCTGCGAACCCCAGCCGGTCGCGCAAACCCATCAACTCCTCGAGGATCTCGCGCTGCGTCACGACGTCGAGGGCGGTGGTCGGCTCGTCGAGGATGAGCACCTGGGGCTCGAGCGCCAGGGCCATCGCGATCATCGCCCGCTGGCGCATCCCGCCCGACAGCTCGTGCGGGTAGCTGCGGAGCCGGTCGGCGTTCATGCCCACCATCTCCAGCAACTCGCCCGCGCGTTCACGCCTCCCGGACCGCGAGAGGCCGGGGCGGTGGACGTGGAGGACGTCGTCGAACTGGGCGCCGATCGTCGCAACTGGATTCAGGGCGTTGAGCGCGCTCTGCAGGACAACCGCGATCTCCGACCAACGGACCGCGCGGAGCGCTTCGTCATCCCCTGACAGCATGTCGACGGTGTGCGTGGCACCGGTCGTCCCGGTGGGTCGCGAGTGGAACAGCACCTCCCCCGCCGTGATCACCGCCGGTGCGCGCAGGAGGCGAAGCGCCGCCATCGCGAGCGTCGACTTGCCGCTGCCGCTTTCGCCCGCGAGCCCCAGCACCTCGCCACGCCGGAGCGTCAGGTCGCAGCCGGCGACGGCATGCACGGCGTCGCCGCCGTACCCATAGTCGACGCAGAGCCCCTTGATCTCCAGAACCGGATCGGCGCGTTGCGGCGCAACCGCCGGCGACGCAGCATCGGCCTTCATGGGAATCGGCTCGAGCTGGCTCATCATGGTTGCGCCTCGGGCTGTCCGCCGCCGTCGACGATGGAAACGCTCGCCTGCAGCGTCGACCCCGCCAACGGAGCCGAGACCGGGCGACGCATCACCGGCGTGTATCCGAGCTTCGGACGCCGCCGCAGGCCTGCCTTGCGAGCGCTCTTGCGCGACAGCCCCGCAGTGCGCAGCCGGGGGTTGATGAACTCGTCCATGCCGAAGTTCAGGAGCGCGAGCCCGCACCCGAGGAGCGCGATGCAGACGCCGGGAGGCGCCCACCACCACCACCAGCCGCTGGCCGGAGCGCTCTCGGCCTGTGACTGCATGAGCATCAGGCCCCAGTTCCAGATGTTGCTTCCGGCGAGGCCGAGGTAGGCGAGCGACACGTAGGCGCCGAGGGCGTAGAGCGTCGTGAACAGGAACGAGGCCGCGGCGATGGGGACCAGGTTGGGCAGGACCTCGTAGACGATGATCCGAAAGCTGCTCTCGCCGGAAACGCGAGCGGCCTCGACGAACTCGCGATTTCGAAGCGACAGCGTCTGCGCGCGCAGGACCCGCGCCCCGAACGCCCAGCCCGTGACGCTCACGATGAGGGCGATCAGGACGGGGCTGGTGTCGGCGCCGGGGATGTAGCTAGCAAGCACGATCAGCAGGGGAAGGCCGGGGATGGCCAGGAAGACGTTGGCCGCAAGGGACAGGCCGTCGTCGGTAACTCCGCCGATGTAGCCCGCGGTGACCCCGACAACGATGGACAGCAGCGTGGCCGCGGCACCTGCGAGGAAGCCCACCAGCATCGTGGCGCGGGCGGAGACGAGGAGTTGCGAGAGAACGTCGTTCGCGTAGATGGTGGTCCCGAGCCAGTGCGCGGCCGACGGGGACTCGGGAACGATCTCGGGTGAGCCGAACTTGCCGACCGCGGGAAGGATCTGCACCCAGGACAGATCGGTGCGGGTCGGGCTGTACGGGGCGATCAACGGCCCGATAATCGCGAGCACCGCGAACACGAGCAGGATCCCCAGGCCCACGAGCACCTTCGGCGAGCGAGGGAGCCGCAAAGCGTGGAACCGGGGCACCGCCGACGCCGGCGCTGTCGGCAGCGGCGTCGCGCCGAGGCTCTGGATGGTCGTGCTCACGGCCTCACACCTCCGCCCTGGCGCGGGGGTCGAGGGCCACGTAGACAAGGTCGGCGAGGAAGTTCGCGGCGAGCACGACCAGCGTGATGACCAGGAAGATTCCCTGGACCATTGGGTAGTCCTGGTTGGTCACCGCGTGGAAGAGCAGGTAGCCGATACCCGGATAGCTGAACACGATCTCGACGAGCAGCTGACCAGCGACCACGAGGCTGATGGCGAGCGAGAAGTTCGCGACGCTGGGGAGGATCGCGTTGCGAGCCGCGTACCAGACCACCCTGCGGGCCGGGAGCCCCTTGGCTCGGGCCACCAGGACGAAGTCCTCGTCCATGGTGATCACCATCATGTTGCGCATGCCCATGATCCAGCCGGCAATCGAGGTGAGCACGATCGTGCTGGCGGGCAGCACCCCATGGTCGACGAGACTGACCAGGTAATCCCAGTTCAGCCCCGGGGTCACGCTGTTGACCCCGGTGGTCTGGTAGCCCTGGCTGATCGGGAACCAGTGCAGCCCGGTGGCGAAGAGCATGAGCAGGACGGTGCCGAGAAAGAAGTACGGAATTGCCTGGAAGAACGTCGCGCCCGGGAGCACCCAGTCGAGCCAGGAACCGCGCAGCCACCCGATCGCGATCCCGACGGCCGTGCCGAGCAGAAAGCTGACGACCGTCGCCACCCCGAGGAGCCCGAGCGTCCACGGCAGAGCCGCTCCGAGGAGGCTGGTGACCGGCTCGAAGCTGTTCCCCCAGGACACGCCGAGGTTGCCGTGGATCAGGTCACCCCAGTAGTTGAAATACTGGACCCAGATGCTCTCGTTGATCCCGACACCGAACTGCGCCTTGATGGCCTCGACGACCTGCGCGTTGACGAAGGTGAGGTGACCAATCGCGGTTGCGACGGGATTGCCGGGGACGAGCCGGGGCAGGAAGAAGTTGACCGTGAGCGCGACCCACGCCGCCAGGACGTAGAAACCCAACCGACGGGCGAGGACGCGCATGGGCTTACATGGCCTCGGCCGCTCGCCCGGAGGAGAGGCGCACCTGAAGCTCGGTGGTGAGGATCACCCTGCGCGGCGCGTGCGCCCCGTCGAGCAACAGTCGGGCCATCTCCCGACCCATCTCTTCGATCGGCTGACGCACGCTCGTCAGCGGCGGGTTGCTCGACGCCGCCACCGGGTCGTCGTCATAACCGACCACCGCGACATCGTCCGGGACCCGCCGACCGGCGTCCGCGAGTGAGCGCAGCGCTCCCGCGGCCATGAGATCGGACGCCGCGAAGACCGCGTCCAGCGCCGGACGCCGCGCGAGCAGGCGTCGCATGGCCTGCTCGCCACCCTCCTGCGTGAAGTCCGCTGACTCCTCGGCGAGTTCGTCCGGCGCCAGCCCCTCCGCCTCGAGCGCCGACCGGTAGCCGACCAGGCGATCGTGTCCCGGGGGCATGTCCTGAGGCCCGCTGATCGTCGCGATGCTCCGGCGCCCACTCGCCACGAGGTGGGTGACCGCGGCAAACGCTCCGCCGACATTGTCGATGTCGACGTACGTGAAGCGATCGGCCTCAGCGGGACGGCCGCCGACCACGACTGGGATGCCTCGGGCGGCCAGTCTCCCGGGAAGCGGGTGGACGCCGTGGAGCGAGACGAGCAGGACGCCGTCGGAGTGGCCGGCGGCGACGAACCGCTCCAGGCGGTCGATGTCGGTGCCTGACTGCGGCGCAAGCAGGATGAGCTGCTTGTCGCGCGCGGCAAGGATCTCGCTGATGCCACGGATGAGGCGCGGGAAGAACGGGTCTCCGAAGATGAAGCTGGTCGGTTCCGAGATGACCAGGGCCACCGCTTCGCTCCGACCGGTTGCGAGCGCTCGGGCCGCGTGGTTGGGGATGTAGCCGAGCTTCCGGGCCGCTCGCTCCACCGCTCGCCGCGACTCGGGGCTGACCCGGGGATTGGCGGTCAGAACCCGGGAAGCGGTTGCCCGCGAAACCTGAGCCAGTTCCGCCACGTGCTCAAGGGTGATCTTCGAGTTAGTGGGCAATTTCATGGGAGCGGTTCCACACTTTAGGCCCGGCCATGGCCGCTGTCAACAACTTCTCCGCTCCCCGGGTAGGGCGCCCCGCACAGCCGGCCCCTACGAGATCGTCCGCAATACGGCAGAATTCGGTGACGCGTGGCTCATGAAAAGCAGCGAAGGAATCAGATGAATCTGCGCGACACTCAGAAACCCCTCAAGGATCGGTACCGCGAGGATCCGGCGGCCTCCAGGATCACGCTGATCGCGCGGGGCGGCCAGGGCGATGCGCCCATCGCGTGCTCGGTTGATCTCGGTCGTGCCATCTATGAGGCCCAGGCACACGCCGGTGTCGGCGGGGCCGGGACCGGTGCCTGTTCCGGTGACCTGTTGCTCGGAGCGCTCGCTGCCTGCGCTCAGATCACCTGTCAGATGGTTGCCGCCTCGATGGAACTCCCGGTCGAGGAGGTCAGGGTGACCGTGGAAGGTGACCTCGATCTGCGCGGCACCCTCGGCCTGGTGCGCGACGCACCGGTCGGGTTCGAATCCATCCGGCTTCGCTTCGACATCACCGCGCCGGAGGCGAGTCAGTCGCAACTGGACGCGCTGGTGGAGAAGACCGAGCGCTACTGCGTAGTGCTGCAGACACTGACCACTCCGCCCGTGATCGAGACCAGTGTGGTGATGGGCGTTTCGGGCGCCCGGCCCGTCACCGCGTGAATCGGGCCCGGACCCCGTTGGAGAAAGCATGCCGAGATACCTGATCGAGCGACAGTTCGTGGTCCGCGAGGACGAGATGCCCGACGTGGGGCGGCGTTCGCGGCGGATCGCCGAGGAGTCGTTCCCCGAGATCGTGTGGGAACACAGCCATGTGTGCGTCGACGACGCCGGCGGCGTGAAGACGTACTGTGTGTATGGAGCCCCGAGCGAAGACTTGGTCCGCGAGCATGCGAAGCAGCTGGGATTCCATGAGATCCTCGCGCTCTCCGAGATCGCCGGAGACGTGACGCCGGGCGACTTCCCCCCCGTCTGAGCGCGCCGCCTAGGCTTCGGGCTGGGGTCCCTCGGGAGCCCGCTGCAGGCTTCGAGCGTCGGCAACGTGGCTCGCGGCGACGAGCGCCAGGGTCCGAAGCCTGGCGATGCTGTTGCGTCGCTCGACGTCGGTCTTGGGGATGAGCTCGAGCGCTTCCCGATAGAGGTCGGCGGCTTCGTCCTTCGCCCACCCGCGCCCCGCGTCGTCGGCGGCTTTCAGCAGGTACTCCAACGCCCGTTCATCCTCGCCGCCTTCGCGCCAGTGCGCGGCGAGCGCGGTCGCCGTTGCGCCGGCGCCTGAGGTCGCGGCCTCGAGAAACGACGCGACAGCCGCGTGGCGCTCCCGCCGCGTGGCGCGCGGCACCGTGGCATAGGCGACCTCCCGGATCAGCACGTGCTTGAAGGAGAACTGTTCCTCGCCCTCGATCCACGACGACGACTCGCGGCGGATCAGGTCGTGTGCCTCGAGCGAGTCGAGGGACTCCGAGAGATTCCTGCCATTGCCCTCCATGAGCCCGAGAGCGCCGCTCCAGAACACCCGTCCCACGACGGCCGCGTCGAGCAGAAGGCGTCGTTGCGCCACCGGGAGGGCATCGATGCGTGCCGAGACGAGCTCGCGGATGGTGGTCGGGAGGGGCATGCCGGTGCTGGTGGGGATGTCCGTCACGGATGCGGCGAGCTCTTCGATGAACAGGGGATTCCCTTCGGCCGTCTCGGCGACGCGCCGGGCTTCAGCTCCGGAGGCGTCGCTGCGAAGCAGACCCGCGGCGAGCTGGAGTGAGTCCGCGCTGCTCAGCGCCTCGAGTGACAGCGCTGAGTACGTCGACAAACCTCCGCCCCATCCGGGGTGCGCGAGCAGCAGGTCCGGACGTGCGAGCGCCAGCAGCATCGCGGGTGCATTGCGAATGCGCGAAGCGAGCAGCTCGAGGAGTTCGAACGTCCCCGCATCTGCCCAGTGGACATCCTCGAAGAGAAACACCGTGGGTTGATCTCGCGCAACCGCTTCAACGAACTGCCGCGCGGCAAAGAAGAGCACCTGCCGGTCGGCAACCTCATCCTCGTGTCCGAGTCCGATGAAGAGCGACAGGTGTGAGGCGAGCCGGTCGGCGCCGTCGCCGACGTGGAGTGGCTCCATGGCGGTGCGGAGCTTCTCGCGGGCGGACGCTACGTCGTCACTCGCGAAGATTCCGGCGAACTGTTTCACGTGCTGCGTGAACGGGCCGTGCAGCGTCTGCGCGCCGTAGGGCAGCGACCGCCCGCGCAGGATCCGAGACCCACCATGCTCGAGCTGAGCAGTGAACTCCGATGAGAGCCGCGTCTTCCCCACCCCGGCTTCACCGAAGACGGTCATGAGATGCGGCCGCTGTCCGGCCACCACACCATCGAAGACCCCTTGCAGGATCGAGAGTTCACGCACACGACCCACCATCGGCACGTTGGCCACGCTGCGCTCGCCCGGTCCTGCAGTGGTGCGCAGCGCGAGCCACCCACGCACCGGCGCCGACTTCCCCTTCACCATCATCGGCTCGACTTCACGGTAGTCCACGAGCGCGCGGGTCGCTCGATAGGTCGCCTCTCCGACCATGATGCCGTCAGTCGGTGCCACGGTCTGCAGCCGAGAGGCCGTGTTGATGACGTCCCCGGCGACCATCCCCTCCCCCAGCTCCGGCCGGGCGCCCAGCGACACGATCGCCTCGCCGGTGTTGACAGCGATCCGCACCTGCAGGTCCAGGCTCTGGTCATTCGCATTCATCTCCGCGATGGCGGCGCGCACGCTCATCGCGGCACGCACCCCGCGCTCGGGATCATCCCCGTGCGCAAGCGGGGCGCCGAAAACACCCACCACGGCGTCGCCGATGAACTTCTCGACGGTGCCGCCGAAGGCCTCGATCTCGGCACGCAGTCGCGCGTAGTAGGGAGAGAGAATCGCCCTGACATCCTCAGGGTCGAGATGGTCTGCCCGAGCGGTGAATCCGGCGAGATCGACGAACAGGACGGTGACGATCTTCCGTTCCTCACGCGCGTCCGAGGCGCCAAGCTGATTGCCGCAGGCGTTGCAGAAGCGTGCGCCTTCCGCATTGTCATGGCCGCAGCGCGTGCAGGTTTCCACCCCGGAAGCGTACGACCACTCGCCGAGCAGCGGCCCGGGAGCGTTTCATCCCCGAGGTCAGCGGCCGCGTCTCCTCATTGACCCACGGTCCTCGCCAGCAGGGTGCGGCGGTTGCTCGTCCCAGTCTTGGTGAAGATCGATTTGAGGTGATCCTGCACGGTGTGCTCCGACAAGAACATCTGCTCGGCGATTCTCCTCGTGTCGGATCCCGCGATCAGATGGCTGTACAGCTCGGTTTCACGAGCCGAGAGCGCGCATGCCCGCGCAAACAATGTCATTCGCTCCGCCGGACCGGCCATCTCGATCGAGACGGCAATGTCCTGATCGGCAGCCGGCGACGCCGAACCGATGCGAGCGGCACGGAGTGTCAGCCACACCCCTTCCGAGAGATGCACTCGGGCCGTCGGCGGGTGGACGTCGATGCCGGCTTCAACGGAGAGCAGCTGGGCGGCAACGTTGTAGGCGCCGGCGGGGACCGGCCTTCGATCACCGTCGGTTGGGACGAGGAGTCGCAGATACTCGGTGGTCTCGAGCGTCTGCGCGCGAACATCGAGGTCGGGCGACAGCACGAGGACGACGGGTCCAACCCGGACGGCTGCGGCCGGGGCACGATGCAACGTGTCGGCCTGGCAGCGGCGCAGGGCCTCGGTGATCGGCTTGACGACAGCAGCCAGGAAGGTCGCCTCGGCGTCGGTGAATTGCCTCCCCGCGGCAGTCCGCCAGAGATCGAGAAAGCCCCAGCAGCCGTACCGGCATCGAAACACCAGCGATGCGACGTCGGTGACCCCGTGGCGGGAGAGCATCTCGCGCCAGACGAGGCTGCGCTCCAGGCGTCCTTCCGTCGACGTGTGCAGACGCGCAACCGGCGTGTCCATCGCTGTCCAGCGGTTGACCGAGGTGAGGTACTTGAGCCGGATGAGACGCGGCAGCTCCGGGAGACACGGGACATCGGCAAGCGGGGCGGACCCGACCTCGGTCTCGGGGTCCGTCAAGAGCCAGGCGCATGCATCGAAGTCGACAACGCGCCGGATCTCATCGAGCACGGCGAGCCGGAGCGAGCGCGCGTCGGTATTCGTGGTCCGGCAGACGCCAGAGATCCGTTCGATCGCTCGCGATTGCGCGTTGATCGGGGCCACTGCCCGATCGTACGCGGAGTCGGTGCTCGGCCCGAGCGATCAGAAGATCCCACAAACCTGGGATGGCGACCTGGCGGCGCTCATCCTAGTGTCGAAGAAAGGCAACCAACGCAAGGAGAATCCAATGGCGACGCTGCACATTCAGCATCCGGTCACCGACTTCGACACGTGGACGTCGGCATTCAGTCGCTTCGCTGACGCTCGACTCGCCGCGGGCGTCCGCGCGCAACGGATCCACCGCCCCGTCGACGACCCGAAATTCGTGGTGATCGACCTCGACTTCGACAGCCCCGCCGACGCGCAGTCGTTTCGACAGTTCCTGACAACCAACGTGTGGGCACATCCTGAGAATTCGCCAGGCCTGGCGGGAACACCCGAAACGATGATCCTGGAGTCCGTGGAGCTCCGATAGCCACGCGAGGGAGATACTGACGCGCCTCCCTCACCGCCGGTGGGCTGCTTCACTCCCCCGCGACGGCGTCAGAGGAGTTCCGCGACCCACGGCTCGAGCAGGCGACCGAGGTTGACCGTCCATCCCACACCGAAGACGGTGGGAACGATGATCCGGCGGTCGGCAGGATTCCAGATGCGCTCGCGTGCGCGAGCCAGAGTCGGCCGGCGGAGGTCATACGGTATCCGGCCGGCGATCGCCCCCTCCCAGGTCCGCTGGTCGGCGGGCTTGCGGAGCTCGGTCATGACGGCGGCACCGAGAAGGCCCGCGCCGACGATGAGGCCGAGCCACCGCCGTCTGGGAGTCCGCGAGCGAGGAGCGCTGCTCATGCCCACATGGTGGCCGTCGACGCGATCGGACGGAAGGGTCGAAGGTCACTCGGCAACTGACCACCGACCACATCGCGGCCTGGAACGTTCGGCCGCCGTGACGGCCGGCGAAGGGAGATCCACTCGGAACGCGGGCAGCTTCCTCCTACGGCCATCCCGCCCCTGGGGCAGGAGCGCTCGTGGTCAGTACCTGTCCAGTCGGTGCGCCCTGGAACATGCCCCCGGGACCGTTCCATTCAGTGGCGACGATGAAGAGCGCGTCCCGGTCTCGACCTCCGAGTGCGCATGCGAAGCAGCCTCGGTCGATTTCCACGGTCTCTTGCACCTGTCCGCCTTCCTGGACGCGCACGCATCGCTTGTTGGGGACATCCGCGTACCAAACGGCGCTGCCGGCATCCGCGCAGATGCCTTCGGCGAGATCGCCAACGGCTGGGGCGGCAGCCATCCCGTAGGTGTGCCGGTCATCGTTGTCTCGCACACCGTGCCCGAGGGGTGGCCGCGACCCGATAGGAAGGTCATCTTCGCCAGCGGAATCGAGGACGCCCTGCAGCAGGCAAGGAAGGTTGCCGTCGACAAAACCATCGCCATCGGCAGCCCAAGGATTACGCAGCAGCTGCTCAACCGTGGCGTCCTTGACGGCGTACGCATCAGTCTCGTTCCGGTCGTCCTTGGTAGCGGGGTGCGCTTCTTTGACAACCTCACCGCAACGCCTCTCCATGTGGACGGGCCGATGGTGGTCGAAGGCAACGGAGTGACACATCTCTCCTACGCGGTGCGCCACTGAGGACTTGGACGGCGCGCGAGCAGCGGTCCCTCTAGCTCGGGCGGCCGGACACGGACGTGGCAAGGTCGTTCGCTTGGTCGAGCGCCTGATACACCTTATGAGCAAGACCGGCGCGGTGGAAGAGACGGATCAGCCCGAAGTAGGTCGCACCAGGGCTGACGTGGATCTCGGTGCTGTCTCTGTCATGGACGATCCGGACGTTGGCCCGTTCGAGCCAGTTCGCGGCAACGAGAATCGTGTTCGCGTCACCTGGGGTCTCCTGTCCGAAGCCGGCCGCCATCATGGAAGGCGTGACCCTGTAGCGTGAGCCCAGCTTCCGTCGGAGGACCACGCTGACCTCTTCAACTGTGACGTCTGATCGAGGAACTCTGACCATGGACACGATGTACCTCACATTTCAGCCGTGAGCTCACGTGCTTCTGGCCAAGAATCGCCGGGGTGAATCACCCAGTTGGTGATGATATTCCCTCGGGCTCATCAATCCCGGGGCGGTCGCCGCGTGGTGCGTGGAACACCCTCACAGGCGACGGGTCGGTCACGATGAGGTCGACCCCTTGTAGGCGTTGTTCGATCGCGAGCGCCTCATCACCGGCGCGCGGGCGGCCCGCTCGATGGAGCGATCTATGCCGAACCGCTGGTCGATGGCGAAATCGTCATCGTCGCCACCGAGAACGATTCCGTGTACGCGCTTGCCGCCAATACCAGGGCGGTATCTGGGGCCCGTCCGGACCGGCTGTCAATTCCACCGGCAACATATTTGTGACCACCGGAAACCGGTCGTCCACCACCGTCACGCAGTACGACGATTGGCGACAGCGTGCTGGACTTTAGCCCCGCACTCACCCTCAGTTCGTTCTTCGCGCCGGGTCCACCGCAGCAGTGGACGTCCCTC
>ODAK010004076.1_pt1 | contig 15034 bp, 11 predicted proteins | sample 1539591 | NCBI WGS metagenome assembly ODAK01 (sample SAMEA3539303, study PRJEB22396) | soil metagenome | biome: tundra; feature: field; material: soil | place: USA | collected 2010-05 | depth 0.15 m | reverse complement strand
GTGCAGCCAGGGACCGGGCAGTCGGTGCCCACGCCGATTCCGGCCAGCGCCACCAACTACACCGGCCCGGGTTTTGATACCTGCGCCGCACCCAGTTCGTCAGTCATGCAGACGGTGCTGCAGAACTCTCCGTACCGCGCGGTGGGCATCTACATCGGGGGCTCGGACCGTGCCTGCGGGCAAGTCAACCTGTCGGCGGCGTGGGTCAGCGGCGAGGCCTCGGCCGGCTGGCATTTCCTCCCCTTGTACGTGGGGCCGCAGGCGAGTTTCGGCGAACTCACCTCGCCGGCGAGCCAGGCAGTCAGCGCCGCGGAGGACGCGGTGAACGAGGCCCGGTTGCTCGGCTTCGGCCTGCGAACGCCCATTTACTACGACATGGAGGCCTATTCCCCCGGGCTGACCCCGGCGGCCTTGACCTTCTTCTCGTCATGGACCCGGGAACTGCATGCGCTCGGCTACCGGTCCGGGATCTACAGCAGTTCCCTGTCCGGCATCAGCGATCTTGTGAATAACTACACGAATCCTGCCGACACGATGCCCGACGTGATCTATGACGCCTTGTGGAATGGGGACGCCAGTACGCAGGACTCCGTGATACCGGTGACGTCATGGCCCGGCCACCTGCGTGTCCACCAGTACTCCGGGAGCGTCACGCAGACTTTTGGCGGCGTCTCGCTGGATCTCGACCAGGACTACCTCGACGTGCAACTGACGGGAGCCGGCGGCAGTGCGCAGGCGTCGCAGGCGGTGGCCGATCAGTCGAGCGGTGTGGTCAACACATTCTTCCGGGGATCGGACGGGGCCCTGTGGCACGTCTGGTTCGCCCCAGCCACCGGGTGGCACGGCCCGACCAGCTTTGGCGGGTCGTTGGCTGCCGAGCCATCGGTGGTGGCTTCCACCCCGCAGTCCGTGGCGGTGTTCTACAAGGGAACGGACGGCAACCTGTGGTACGCGGCCTACACGCCAGGCATCGGCTGGTCGGCGCTCCGGGACCTGGGGATGGGCACGCTGGGCAGCAGGCCGGTGGCGGTGGCGCAGGCTGACGGGATCATGGACGTGTTCTGGCAGGGCTCGGTAGGCAGCAGTCTGTGGCATGCCAGGTTCACTCCCGGCGGCGGCTGGGCGGGCCCGCAGAACCTCGGTGGCGCTCTCGCCTCGGATCCGTCTCCCGCGGTGTCCGGCGGAGGCACGGTGAGCGTCTTCTGGCGGGGGACCGATGGGCACCTCTGGCAGACGCTGCAGAGCCCGGGGCTGCGCTGGCCGCGGCCAGCCAGCCTGGGTATGGGAAAGCTCGGCGGGGGCCCGGATGCCACCGGCGAGGTGAACGGCACCATCGATGTGTTCTGGAACGGGACGGTGAAGGCCAGGGCCAGCCTGTGGCATGCCACGTACACCGCTGGCTCGGGCTGGGGCAGTCAGTCCCTGCTCGCCGCAGGTGTGGCATCCGAGCCGTTCGCGGTGGCCCCCACGGCAGGCTCGGCCGATGTCTTCTGGATGGGAACCAACGGCGGCCTCTGGTGGGCGGCCCGGCAGGGTGGCGCCTGGCAGAACGCCGTTCCGCTGGCCACGGGAAAGCTGGCTAGCGGGCCGTTCGCGGCCGCCCAGGGGAACGGCATGATCGACGTGTTCTGGCGCGGATTGGCCGACTCGGGTCTCTGGCAGGCCAGGTACAGCGGTTCCTGGGTCGGCCCCGTGGACCTCGGCGGCAGTGTTGGCTAGGGCGCGCGGCCGGCTGGCTAAGTACGCGGGCCTGCGGCCGATCGGCCGCAGGCCCGCGTACTTCGGCCGGCTTCTACTTGGTGGCCTCACTGGCGGGCTTGCGCCACTGGATCGTGGGGCGCAGAGCCTCAAGCCGGACCCGGTGCGCGTATCGCTTGGTGATGCCGAGCAGCGAATCGATCAGCGTGTCCGACAGCAGGTGCGGCTCGAGGCCGAGCTCGACGAGCCGGGTGTGGTTCACGTTGTAGTAGTGGTCGTAAAGCTCGACGCGTGGGTTATCCAGGTGCTCGATCTCGACCGCGTCCGGGCTGCACCGGGCGATGGTCTCGGCGATCTGGGTGATCGACATGGACTCGGTCATCTGGTTGAAGACCCGGAACTCGCCCCGGTCGGCCGGATTCTCGCAGGCGATCTGGATACAGCGGACGGTGTCCCTGATGTCGATGATGCCGCGGGTCTGGCTGCCGTTGCCGTAAACGGTCAGTGGCTGGCCCAGCACGGACTGGATAACGAACCTGTTCAGCACGGTGCCGAACACCGCGTCATAGTCGAACCTGGTGGCCAGCCGCTCGTCCTTGGCCGTCTCCGGGGTCTGCTGGCCGTAGACAACGCCCTGATTCAGGTCGGTGGCACGCAGGTTCCAGATCCGGCAGGCGAACTCGATGTTGTGGCTGTCGTGCACCTTGGACAGGTGGTAGAAGGAGCCCGGGCGCTTCGGGAACAGGACCCGGTCCTTGCGTCCCTTGTGCTCGACATCCAGCCAGCCTTCCTCGATGTCGATGTTGGGCGTGCCGTACTCACCCATGGTGCCCAGCTTGACCAGGTGGATCTCCGGGTTGGTCTCGGCGATCGCGTACAGCACGTTGAGGTTGCCGACCACGTTGTTGGTCTGGGTGTAGACCGCGTGCTTCCGGTCAACCATGGAGTACGGCGCGGCGCGCTGCTCGGCGAAGTGAACCACCGCGTCGGGCCGGAAGTCCTCCACTATGTGGTAGGTAAACGACGCGTCCACCAGGTCGCCGATGTAGGACTTGATGTCATTGCCTGTGTGCTCCCGCCACACCGCAACGCGGGTCTGCAGGGTCTCGATGGGAACCAGGCTGTCAACGCCGAGCTCGTGGTCATACCCTCGACGGGCGAAATTGTCCGCCACCGCGACGTCGTGGCCGCACGCCGAGAGGTGCAGCGCGGTCGGCCACCCGAGATAGCCGTCCCCGCCCAACACCAAGATCCTCATGATCTTGCTCCTGCCTTGTCGGTCTGCCGCTTGGATTGTCCCCGCAGTAGCGTGGTTGCCCGAACTTCCCGGGCCACGCCCGGTAGGGGGGTTCCCGTACGCGGTGGTCTGCGTCCCCTGTCCGCCACCGGCGTCTGCGCCAGCGCGGCCTCGCCGCAATGCGGAGGTCGCTTAGTTCCAGCATCGTTCGGTTCCCGTACTGTATACCTGACGGGACGACCCTTCGGTCTTCCGAGTAACTAGGAATCTCATGACACTCGTAGCTCCCCGGCTTGCCGCGTCTTTGCGGCGCCGGCTCCGCACCTCGCTGGGCAAGCGGTTCAGCAGGTTCGTGCCCGTGGCGGTCGCGTCTTTCGGGGCGAGCCAGGTCATGCTGACCCTCCTGCTCGGACCCGGGCACGCGACCGCCGGCATCTCGGCGATCGCCGCCTGGTTCACCGGGGCGGCGGTCAGCTACATCCTGAGCCGCTGGGCGTGGGAGCGGAAGGGCAAGCCGAGCCTGGTCAGGGAGACCCTGCCCTTCTGGGCTGTATCGGTCGGCGCCGCGGTCGTGCTGACCCTGGCGGCCAAGTACGCGAACCATGAGGCCCTGCGGATGGGCATGTCGCATGCCGCGCGGGTGCTCTTCGTGGACGCGGGCTACTTCGCGGCGAACTGCGTGACGTTCCTCGCGAGATTCGTGATCTTCCACTACGTCCTCTTCGCGGACCGCGGATCGTCACCAGCGGAGCTTGGCGTGCCGCCAGAGGCTGCGGGCCCGTCCGCGCCGGCCGGGGCAGATCCGCGCCCGTTGACTGCGCGGGCCAATGGCTCGGCCGTCCGGGCCGGGTTCCCGGCTGAACCGCCGACGGCCCGCTCAGCGGCGGCCGGCGACGACGAGGTGGCCGGGCGGGCCGCCCGGCGGTGACGTTCCCGCCACCAGGTGCGCGCGATCACGCCGGCGAAGTGGAGGCCGTAGAGCGCGTTGTGCCCCTTCTTACTTTCGCCCACCTGCCGCTTGTGAATCGTGGCAGGCACTTCTTCGACCCGGAAACCCCGGGCCAGTACGGCGATCAGCAGTTCGGCTGACTGGTACTGAGGCTGCTCGAGGCGGACAGCGCCGGTGACGTCCGCACGCATCGCACGGAGCCCGAACGAGGTATCGGTGATGTGCTGCCCGGTCAGCAGGCTGGTGGTCACCGCGAAGACCCAGGTACCCAGTCGGCGCACCGGGTCTTTGGTTTCCTGGCTGCCAAGCTTGCGCGATCCGGTGACGAAGTCGGCTTCGCCCGCGATCACGGGCGCCAGGACCCGCTCCATCTCGGCCGGGTTGTACTGGCCGTCGGCGTCGGTCGTCACGATGTACCGGGCCGAGCCCTCCCGGGCGAGGCGGTAGCCCAGCCTGAGGGCGGCGCCCTGGCCGCGGTTCACCGGAACGTCGCAGACCAGCGCACCATGGGCGCGGCCCTCGGCCACTGTCCCGTCCCTGGCACCGTCGGACACCACGATGATCGAGGTGGCGAGCCCGCGGAGGGACGCCGGAAGAGCGTCGATGACCGAGCCGAGCACGCCCTCCTCGTTGAAGGCGGCGATCACGATGGCGACCGGTGGCAGGTGTGCCACGCGATCGCCGTAATGTGCGGCGAACGCCTCGATGGCGGCGTTGTCGACTGCCCCACCGGCGACCGGCAGGGGAGTCACTGTGCGCCCGCCCCACCGGTCACCAGGACCCGGGAACGTTCTTCAGCCGCCATCGATTCTCCATTCGCGATACGTGCCGTTCATCGTGCCGGCAGGTTAACGCACCGGGCCAGCCTGCATATGCTCCCCGGCCAAGCTGAATGCACTCTGACGAGACGCTGAACGATTCAGCTATCTCGCTCGGATGTAATCGGTCACGGCCCGTATTGCTAGGGTCGAAACCGGTCAATTCAATCCGGCAGGCCCGGCGGTCGCGTGGCCTTGCGTGGTTCCCGGATTTGTTATGGAAACGCGACCATGCGAGGCGCATGGATAGTGTAGCGGCGCAGCGTATGAGCCAGTAACCGGGATGCTGGTGTGCCATGCTTGGAGTTCTGCTGTTGGGACGGGGGCGCCGGAGGAAGTGATCCCATGACGACCGGGGCCGCAGATCCGCGTGCGGTGGCGGGCCGGATCGATGAGTCGCATGAGATCCTGCGCTCCCGCATCGACCTGAGCCGTCTTGCCCCGCTGAGCCGCACGGTCACCGAGCATGTCATCGTGGCCAGCGCTGATTTCGATTACGCAACAGATCTTGCCTGCGACGAGGAAGCCCTGGCGGCCGCCGTCGCTGAGGTCGCGGCGGGCGCGGCGGTGGTCGCCGACGCGGCGATGGTCGCGGCCGGGATCACGGCTTATCCGGTCACCTGCAAGAGCGACGAGCCGCTGACGGAGCGGCTGGCCCGGACGGCGGCCATCAGCAGAGCCGCCGCGGCGGTGCGCCTGGCCTTCGGCCAGGTCGGCCCGGGGGCCATCTGGGTGGTGGGCTCCGGCGCCGAAGCACTGGAAGAGGTCATCAGCCGGGATGTGCAGCCATCCTTCGTCATCGGCCTGCCGGTGGGCTTCGCGGGCGCCGCGGAGGCCAAGGACGCGCTCCGGGCCAGCGGCCTGCCCTCGCTCAGCAACCGCTCGGAGAAGGGGGGCGCCGTGGTGGCCGCCGCGGCGTTCAACGCGCTCCTGGGCGCCGCCGCGGGCCAGGAATAGGGCACCCGCGGCCCCGCGCGGCCCGGGGCCGTCCCTGCCTCTGTCAGGCCGGCCCGGCAGTGCCGTTACGCTCGATCATCTGCTAGCGCGAACAGGAGGAGTGCGGACTGCCATGGTCGCCGTCGAGGCCCTGCCCTACCTGCTCGGACTCCGCCTGAATGGCCGCTCCGTCCTGGTTGTCGGCGGCGGCGCGGTGGCCGCCCGGCGGGTACCCGCTCTGCTGGAGGCCGGCGCCGACGTTCTCATCGTCTCGCCCGAACTGAGCCCGTCCCTGCATGCTCTTGTCCTGGCGGGCCGGATCCGCTGGGCGGCGCGCGGTTACGCGGCCGATGACTGCACCGGTGCGTGGCTGGTCTGCGCCTGCACCGATGAGCCGGCGGTGAACACGGCCGCCGCAGCGGATGCTGAGGCCGCCGGGATCTGGTGCGTCCGGGCGGATGATGCGGCTTCCTCCGCGGCCTGGACCCCTGCGGCCGGGCAGGCGGGTGACGTGCAGGTGGGCGTGCTGAGCGGCGATCCCAGGCGCAGCGCGGGCATCAGGGACGCGGTGCTGGGCGGCTTGCGGTCCGGTGCGCTGAACGCGCGCCGATACCGCCGCCGTGCCGGTGGCGTTGCCCTAGTCGGCGGTGGCCCGGGAGATCCCGGGCTGATCACCGTGCGGGGCCGGCAGATCCTGGCTGACGCGGACGTCGTCGTGGCCGACCGGCTCGCGCCCCAGTCGCTGCTCGACGAGCTCGCACCGAGCGTTGAAGTCGTGGACGCGGCCAAGATCCCGCGGGGCAGGGCCATGGCGCAGGAGGACATCAACTCACTGCTGGTGACCAAGGCGCTGCAGGGCCTTCAAGTTGTCCGGCTCAAGGGCGGTGATCCGTTCGTATTCGGGCGTGGCGGGGAGGAACTGCTGGCCTGCCTGCGGGCTGGCGTGCCGGTGACCGTGGTACCCGGGGTATCCAGCGCAACCGCTGTGCCCGCCGCTGCTGGCGTGCCGGTCACCCACCGCGGCGTCTCCCAGGAGTTCCACGTGATCTCGGCGCATGTGCCACCTGGCGACGCGCGGTCCACCGTTGATTGGGCCGCGCTGGCTCGTTCACCTGCGACACTGGTGCTGTTGATGGCGGTTGAGCACCTGGAGACGATCGCCGACACGCTCATCCGGCACGGTCGCGCCGAGAGCACTCCAGTTTCGGTCATAGTGGACGGCACCTTGCCCACGCAGCACATAATTACCTCAGCACTGAACACGGTCGCTCAGGCGGCGTCAGCAGCGGGCATCCGTCCTCCGGCGGTCGTCGTGGTGGGTGAGGTCGTGAACGTCGCGGTGGAGATAGCCGGGCTTTCGCGTGAGTCGGGCGGGCCAGCCCCGGCCGGCACCTTTGTGCCCGCGCCAGCGCGGCCGCGGGCGCCATCTCCAGCAGCGGGGAGCACCTGGAGCGACGGGCGTTCCGGGCTGACTGACCCTCCCGGATGACGGGCGGGTCGCGGGTGACGGACTATGGGGTGACGGAACACACAGGACGGAAGGCGACGGCAGGAGTTCGATGACGGAGGGACAGGGACTGACGGCGGCTTCCGCGCCCGCCACGGGCGCGGACTCGCCGCCGCTTGCCCAGGGTCCGCCCAGTGTCCCGCCGGCCGCACCTGGTACCGCCGTGGCTGGCGGCCTCGCTGCGGATGACGCCGGGCCAGCGGAGGTGCCGCTCCGGCGGGTGGACGCCAGGCAACTTGAGGCAGCGATCCTCGGGCTGCGGCACCGGATCGTCGACGTCATCCTGCTCTTCGAAACTGACGGCGTGGATGGTGCGAGAGCGGAGCGGCGCCAGCTGCTCAGCCAGATCGACGACTACCTGCTGCCGAGGCTCCGCCAGTCAGGTGCGCCGATCCTGGTGGCCCTGGTTGGCTCGACCGGCGCCGGTAAGTCCACGCTGGTGAACAGCCTGGTCGGAATGCAGATCAGCAACACCGGCGTGCGCCGGCCGACGACGAACAGCCCCGTGCTCGCCTGCCATCCCGATGACGCGGACTGGTTCGCCGAGAACGTATTCCTGCCCACCGTCCCCCGCGTCCGCCAGGAGGGGCTGGCCAGGTCGGGCCGCGATGGGCTGCTCGTGCTCGCGTCGAGCGAGGGCATGCCCAAGGGTGTCGCGCTGCTGGACACCCCGGACATCGACTCGGTGGTTCAGGCTCACCGCGATTTCGCGTACCAGTTCCTCGACGCGTCAGACCTGTGGCTGTTCATGACCAGTTCCAGTCGCTATGCCGATACGAGCGTCTGGGAGTTGCTGCAGTACGCCAGGGACCGGGGTGCCGCGCTGGGCATCGTGCTGTCGAGGGTCCCTCCCTCGTCCGGTGCGGAACTCACCAAGCATTTCGGCGCCATGCTGAGGGCGAACGGCCTGGGCGACAACGAGCGCTTCGTCATCAACGAGACCGTCATCACCGAAGGTCAGCTACCGCCCGAGGCGTCGGCCCCACTGCGGGCATGGCTGGAGGACACCGCTTCCAAGGGGGATCGGCGGGTCGCTGTCCTCACCCAGACCATGTCCGGCGTGCTCGACACGTTCCGCACCAGGATCCCGGGCCTGGCGGCCGAGGTGCAGGCCCAGTTCGCCGTACGCGCGGACCTGCAAGCCGGGGTGGAGCGAGCGTACGCGGACGCCCTCGCCGAGACCGGCGAGGCGCTGCGGAACGGCTCGCTGCTGCGCGGCGAGATCCTCGCCCGCTGGCAGGACTTCGCGGGCACCGGCGATCTCCTCCGTGCGTTGCAGTCCGGCCGGGAGGGGCGGTCTGGCCGGGAGGCACGGGCCGGCCGGCAGCACAAGCGGGGATCACCCGGCCGGGCCGAGGCGCTCAAGGCGGCCGTGCGCGCCGGGATCGAGTCGCTGGTGGTGTCCGTCGCCGACCGTGCCGCGGAGGGGTGCATCAGCCGGTGGCGGGGCAACCCGGCGGGTGCTGCCCTGCTCGACACGCTATCGGCCGCGGAGAGCGATGAGAACTGGGCTGGCTCGCAGTTCGCGGCCGACGCGGGGCTGCTCCTCGGCCTGGACATGACTGCTGCCCGCAGCGACGGTGAGTCGGCGGGTTCGCCGTGGCTTGGCACGTCGGCTCTCGGGCGGTCGTCGCCCGACCTGGGCACCCGGTCGGGCGACGCGGTCAGCGGCTGGCAGGACCACGTGCTGCACCTCGTGCAGACGAAGAACGTGACCAAGCGGTCGATCGCGCGGATCATTTCCTTCGACAATGACTCGCTGAGCACGGTGCTGGTGATCGGGCTGCTGGGGTACAGCGCGGGAGACGGCGCGGCGGCTGGGGGCGTGAACGCCGTGCCGCAGCACTTGCTCAGTTCGCTCTTCGGGGCGGGGCACCTGCGCGACATCAGCACGAAGGCACGCGAGGACCTGCAGGAGCGGATCAGGTTGCTCTTCGATGAGGAGAAGATGCGTTTCGCGGCGGTCATCAACGCGGCCGGCGAACTGGACGGCGCGACCTCGGAGAACCTGCAGCAGGCCGCCGACTCGCTGGAGGCCGCGCGATGACCCTCGGTGGGTCCACCGCGACCTGGATGGGCAGGGGTGACCGTGACCTGTCCGGCAGGCTGACCGCGCTGGCCCGGCTGGTCCAGATCGGGGCCGCGCGGACCGGCCCGGACGGGTTCAGCCCTGAGCTGCTGCGGGATGCCGAGCAACTGGTCGCCCGGGCCGGTGAGCGGCTGCGGCTGTCCGCGAACCATACTGTGGCGGTCCTGGCGGGCGGCACCGGGAGCGGCAAGTCTTCACTGTTCAACCAGCTGGCTGGGGCCGATTTCTCACCGGTGGGGGTCACCCGGCCGGTGACTTTGAATCCGCACGCCTGTGTCTGGGGCATGGAAGGCGCGGGACCGCTGCTGGAATGGCTGGGCGTGCAGCACCGCTACCGTTACGCGCGGTCAAGCGCCCTCGGCGAGGGCGAAAGCTCCTTGCGCGGCCTTGTCCTGCTTGACATCCCTGATCACGACTCGGTGCTGGGTGGCACCTCGGAAGTGAGCCGCCTGGTCGCGATGGCGGACCTGATGATCTGGGTGCTCGATCCGCAGAAATACGCCGACGCTGCCGTGCACAGCCGGTTCCTTACCCCGATGGCGGGTCACTCGTCGGTCATCACGGTCGTGCTGAACCAGTCGGACCTGCTCACCGCCGGCCAGGCCGAGGACTGCGTGTCGGACCTGCGGCGGCTGCTCGATTCCGAGGGCCTGACCGATGCCCGCCTGCAGCTCACCTCCGCCCGCACCGGGGCCGGCCTGGATGAACTGCGCAAGGTGCTCACCGAAACGGTGTCCGCGAGGCGGGCGGCCAGCGAACGGATCGGGGCCGACGTGGACGCCATGATCGAGCGCTTCCTCCCGTATATGGGTGAGGCCGGCCTGGCGGATCCGTCAGGCGACGCGGAGGAGGCCCGAGACGTCCCCCCGCGCAGCGCTGAACTGCTCGCCGAGTCGTTCGCCCGCGCGGCGGGGGTACCAGGTGTCGGCCAGGCCCTGCAGAGCGCGCGGGAACTCAAGGCGGTGGACTACGTGGGCTGGCCGGTGGCGTGGCTGGCCGACCGGGTGATTGGCCGGCATCCCGTACCCAAGCTGCGCCTGGGCAATCTCTGGGACGAATTGCGCGAGGTGTCGGGCGGGCCCGCCGGCGCGCAGCAAGCAGAGATCGACAACGCGCTCACGGCCCTGGGCGACCAGGTCACCGCCACCTTGACCCCGCCCTGGGCGCACACCGTGCAGACAGCAGCCCGGTCAAAGGCACCGCAGGTCCCCGCCGCGCTTGGCGCGGCCATCAGTGAGTCGCTGCCCGGCGAGAACACGGTGGAGCCATGGTGGCGCATGGTCGCGGCCTGGCAGGGGCTGCTGCTGGGGTGTGTGGTGATCGGGCTGGCGTGGATGGTGTCCATCCTGGTGCTCGGGGTGTTCCGGGTGGCGCCGCACGCGCCAGCGATCTTCCGTGATCCGGTGCTGCTGCCCTGGGTGGCCGTCATGATCGCGGCGATACTCGTGCTCGGCTGGCTGACCGCGTCGGGATGCATGACCCTGGTTACCTCGGCGGCCCTCCGGGAGCGGGAGGACATTGACCGGGAGATGCGCTCCCGGATGACGGCGGTAGCCGAGCAGATGGTGCTGCAGCCGATCACGCAGGAACTGTCGGAGCGCTCCAGGTTCTGTGCCGCGCTCCGGACTGCCGGCCAGTAGGGATCGCCAGTAGGGATCCCGGTAGGGATCGGCAGCCGATTCCGCTGACGGCTTAATGCCGGGGGAAGCCCCTCCCCAATGTCTGATGTTCACTGTAATGATGTAATCACAGTGTTCGGAGGCGACGTGGCAGCTGATTCCCCGCTGGATGCGTATTCGCGGATTGTGGCCGGGGTAGCGGCCGAGCTCACGGGCAAGGTGGCGAGCCTGCGAGTGCCGCGGCGGCCCGATGGCGGCGCCGGCGAGAGCCTCGGCTCGGCCGTCGTCTACACCGATGACGGGTTCCTGCTGACCAACGCGCATGTCGTGGGCCAGGCGGCGGCGGGGACCGCCTCGTTCGCCGATGGCTCCGCCGCGCCGTTCCGCGTGGTCGGCGCGGATCCGCTCTCCGATCTCGCCGTGCTCAGGACGATCGGCCAGACGCCGCCTCCGGCGGAACTCGGCGAGGCGGACGAGCTCGTGGTCGGCCAGCTGGTGGTGGCGGTCGGCAATCCGCTCGGCCTGGCTGGCTCGGTCACCGCGGGCGTGGTGAGTGGCCTGGGCCGGTCGCTGCCCACCCGCAGCGGCTCGGCGGCCCGGCTGATCGAGGACGTGATCCAGACCGACGCCGCGCTGAACCCGGGAAACTCGGGCGGCGCGCTGGCGGACAGCCACGCCCGGGTGGTGGGCATCAACACCGCGGTGGCCGGGGCGGGAGTCGGCCTCGCGGTCCCGGTCAACGCGACGACCAGGCGGATCATCGCGGCGCTCATGCAGGATGGCCGGGTGCGGCGTGCGTACCTGGGCCTGGTCAGCATGCCGGCCCCGCTGCCCTCGCCGCTGCGGGAGAGAGCAGGCGCCGCAACGGGGCTGCGCGTGGTCGAGGTTGTCCCGGGGGGGCCCGCCGCCCGCGCCGGGCTCCGCACCGGTGACCTGCTGCTGACCGCCGCGGGTAAGCCGGTTACCAAAGCCCAGGACCTGCAGCGGCTCATGTTCGCGGACGCTATCGGACGCCGGATGGCGATCACCGTGATGCGCAACGGGGCGCTGGTCGACGTCATCGCCGAGCCGTCGGAACTCGTCGCGGCCTAACGGCCGCTGCGGCGTGAAAATTGGGTAGCTGACCCGCTGCTAGCCGGAGCCCGAGTAAGCGCCGCCGCGCGGGATGGTCTCACATCCCACCGTCGGTAGCACCCGCCGTATCCACAGATCCGCCTTGTCGGCGGCATTGTGCACAGCATTTCGTTGTGGATGGTGGTGGTCTATGGGTGGCGGTCATCGTGGTGCGCATCCGGTGGCAGGGCGCCGCCGGCGCGGCGCGCGACAAGCACGTTGCTATACGAGGGCCCGGGAGGATCGGGATGATCAATGAGGCGCAAGTGTTCCTGGCTGGCTACGTGGCGACCGAGCCAACGTTCCGGACGACGACCCGCGGCAAGCCGGAAGCGCAGATGCGAGTGGGCTACACGCCGCGGCGGCAGAACTGGGAGACCGGCGAATGGTCTGACGGACCGAGTTCTTTCGTGAGTGTGAAGTGCTGGGGCAGGCTCGCCAACAACGTGGCGGTCTGCCTCCGCAAGGGGGAGCCGGTGGTCGTGATGGGCCGGGTACAGGTCCGGACGTACGAGTCGAAGAACGGCACGGAGCGCCTGTCTGTCGATGTCTACGCCAGCTCGATCGGCTACGACCTGGCCCGCGGGGTCGCCCGGTTCTCACGGATCCGGCCGTCGTCCGGTGAGACGGCCGCAGACCGGCAGGCCAATGGCGTTTCCGCAGCTGAACCGGGCGGCCTGGATGGCGCTGACCCGGACACCAGTGACCTGGAGGCGCCCGCGCCCGACGAGACCGCGGACGGTGGCTTCATCAACGAGAGCGCTCTCGCCGCGCTGGCCCAGCAGGACGACGATGAGCCGTCGGGGAACTCCGCGCCCTTCTGACGCGGTTGTTTCGTGTGGGCCGGGTCCGTGTGGGCCGGGTCCGTGTGGGCCGGGTCCGCCCGGCGGATGCCCACCCAGGCTGGCCAGCTTGATGTAGGCCAGACCGCCTGGGTGGGCCACCCGCTGCGGCGCACTCGGGCTAGATCGAGGAATTTCGCCGCCGTCCGCGCCCTCTGCCCCTACGCTGTTACGTAGCGTTATATTTAGGCTGGATTTGAACACTTAAAGTGATCGGGGAGCGGTTGCCGGGATGGGCCCGCCTGCGCCGGGGTCAGGGGCACATGGCATGTTCGCAGTCCAGCACTCGATGGAACATGCGGATGACAGCGGGCGACAGCCGGGCGGCCAGCCCAGAGCCCCGTGGTCGTGGCAGCTGTTGCGGGCGCCCAGGTGACGGTGACTGTCTCGATCGGCGTCGCCGCGCTAGGTACGCACGGTAACGAGCTCTTCGAGCTGCTCGCCGGCGCCGACGCCGCGGTATACCGGGCCAAAGAATCGGGCCGCGATCAGGTCTGCCTGCTGCCGCCCGGCGCCCAGCCGTCCGACGCGCAGCCGCAGTGGCCCTAATCTTAAAAACATGCCCGAGTTCATTTATCAGATGCATGCCGTGCGGATGGTGCGCGGTGACAAGCTCATTCTCGACGACGTGACGCTTGCATTCCTGCCCGGCGCGAAGATCGGCGTAGTTGGCCCGAACGGTGCCGGGAAGTCGTCGCTGCTGAAGATGATGGCAGGCCTGGAGCAGCCGTCGAACGGCGATGCGAGACTCTTTCCTGGCTTCACGGTAGGCCTGCTGGCGCAGGAGCCGGTACTGGACGAGAGCAAGACGGTCCTGGGCAACGTCGAGGAGGGCGTAGCCGACGTCAAGGCGCTGCTGGAGCGGTACAACGAGACCGCCGAGCTGATGGCGACCGACTACTCGGATGAGCTGCTCGCCGAGATGGGCCGACTTCAGGAGCAGTTGGACCACAGAGGTGGCTGGGACCTCGACAGCCAGCTTGAACAGGCCATGGACGCGCTACGCTGCCCACCCCCCGACGCCGACGTGAGCGTGCTGTCCGGTGGAGAGCGGCGCCGCGTGGCGCTGTGCAAGCTGCTGCTGTCGCAGCCGGACCTGCTGCTGCTCGATGAGCCAACCAACCACCTGGACGCCGAGAGCGTGCAGTGGTTGGAACAGCACCTGGAGAAGTACCCGGGGACTGTGGTGGCGGTCACCCACGACCGGTACTTCCTGGACAACGTCGCGCAGTGGATCCTTGAGCTCGACCGCGGCCACGCCTACCCGTACCAGGGGAATTACACGACGTACCTGGAGACCAAGGCGGCCCGGCTCAAGGTGGAGGGCCAGAAAGACGTCAAGAAGCGCAAGCGCCTCGAAGAGGAACTGGAGTGGGTGCGTTCCAGCCCCCGGGCGCGGCAGGCGAAGAGCCGCGCCCGGCTGGACCGGTACGAGGAGATGGCTAACGAGGCTGACTCCCAGCGCAAGCTGGACTTCGAGGAGATCCAGATCCCGCCTGGCCCGCGGCTGGGCAGCCTGGTGGTCGAGGTGGACGATCTGGCCAAGGGGTTCGGCGACCTGGTGCTGATGGAGGGCCTCAGCTTCTCGCTGCCCCGCAACGGCCTCGTCGGCGTGATCGGGCCGAACGGCGTCGGCAAGTCGACGCTGTTCCGGATGATCGTGGGGGAGGAGAAGCCCGACTCGGGAACCATCCGGATCGGCGAGACGGTGAAGATCGCCTACGTCGACCAGTTGCGCTCCGGTATAGACCCCGACAAGACGGTGTGGGAGGCCATCTCTGGCGGCGAGACGACCATCCGGGTCGGCCACGTGGAGATCCCCAGCCGCGCCTATGTGGCAGCGTTCGGCTTCAAGGGCCCGGACCAGCAGAAACGGGCCGGGCTCATGTCCGGCGGGGAGCGCGGCCGGGTCAACCTGGCGCTGACCCTGCGCCAGGGCGGGAACCTGCTGCTGCTCGACGAGCCAGCCAACGACCTGGATGTGGAGACGCTCTCCTCGCTGGAGCGGGCGCTCCTCGAATTCCCCGGTTGCGCGGTGATCACCAGTCACGACCGCTGGTTCCTGGACCGCATCGCCACGCACATCCTGGCCTGGGAGGGCGGAGCGAACTGGTTCTGGTTCGAAGGCAACTTCGAGTCCTACGAGCGAAACAAGATCGAACGCCTCGGCGCGGAAGCGGCCCGGCCGCACCGGGTCACCTACCGCAAGCTCACCCGCGGCTAGAC